>Ga0209638_1000916_pt1 | contig 19300 bp, 20 predicted proteins | sample BarGraNGADG00211_FD_184490 | JGI IMG/M metagenome (GOLD analysis project Ga0209638, IMG submission 184490) | Arctic peat soil microbial communities from Barrow, Alaska - Barrow Graham LP Ref core NGADG0002-211 (SPAdes) (version 2) | ecosystem: Environmental > Terrestrial > Soil > Wetlands > Peat...
CGTACGACTGCGCGAGCCGCACGATGCGCCGCTGCTTGGCCGTCGAGACGGCCTCCTCGGCCGTGCCCGCCCGCTCCGACCGGCGTGTCTTGACCTCCACGAACACGAGCTCGTCGCCATCACGGACGACGATATCGATCTCCCCCATCGAAGAGCGCCAGTTGCGCGCCTCGACGCGCATGCCTACGCGTTCCAGGAACGCCGCCGCCGCGTCTTCTCCCCTGCGGGCCGTCTTTGAGCGATCCATGACACACCACCTCCGCTCCACATGGTGGAGAGAGGCGCTTACCGGCCCCCTACCGGACGTCCACGGATCCCCGACTGGCGCGCGGACGGATCAGAAGAGGCCCTCCCGGTCCGCACAGGGAGAGAAGGAGAGGCGGTGCACCTTCGAGGGCCCGACCAGTCGCAGACGTTCCATGTGGTCTGCCGAGCCGTACCCGCGGTTGCCCTCGAAGCCGTAGCCGGGGTACTGCGGGGCGAGCTCGGCCATGAGGGCGTCGCGCGCCACCTTGGCTATAACGGAGGCGGCTGCGATGCAGGCGACGAGCGAGTCGCCCCGGACGACCGGGGTCGCCGCGCTGCCGAGCCCTCGTGCGTCGTTGCCGTCGACCAGCACGTGGTCGACACGCACACCGAGGCCCTCGAGCGCGCGTCGCCACGCGAGGCGCGTGGCCGGCGCGATCCCGAGCGCGTCGATCTCCGCTGCACTCGCATGCGCGACGCACCACGCGACGGCCTGTTCCCGGATCCGGGCGGCGACGGTCTCGCGCGCTTCGTGCGACAGCTTCTTGGAGTCGTTCAGACCCTCGATGCGGGTCTCGAGCGACAGGACGACGGCACCGGCGGTGACGGGCCCGGCCAGCGCTCCCCTGCCGACCTCGTCGACGCCCGCGACGATCATGACGCCGCGGGCGTGCAGCTCACGCTGCAGAGACATGAGCGCTTCGAGCCGCGCCGACTCGGCCTCGTAGCGTCGTTCGCGTGCGCGCGTCGCGTCCACGAGCGCACGCACTCCCGCGCGGGGGTCGTCGTCGAGCGCCCGTATGAGAGCCTCGAGCTCGTCGCCGGCAGCGCCGGCGAGCCGGGCACAGATCACCGCGATCGTGGATGGCGTCTCGGTCACGATGGCGTTCCGGCCCCGGATACGCGGACGCGCCCCTCGCCCGTGGGCGGGAGCGCGTCTGCGGAAGTGACGATGTGGGGCACGGCGTACGGCCCTAGTAGCGCTTCTCCTTGAGGCGGGCCTGCTTGCCGATCTTGTCGCGGAGGAAGTAGAGCTTCGAACGACGCACCTTGCCGCGGCTGATGACTTCGACCTTGTCGATCTTGGGCGAATGCACGGGGAACATGCGCTCGACGCCGACCGCGAAGGAGATCTTGCGGACCGTGAACGTCTCGCGGGCACCGGCGCCGTGACGGCGGATGACCACGCCCTGGAACACCTGGATACGCTCGCGCGTACCCTCGATGATGCGGTAGTGAACCTTGACGGTGTCACCTACCTGGAATGCTGACCTGTCCTCGCGCAGCTGCTGCGCCTCGAGTGCCTTGATCTGATCCATGACTTCGTCTCGTCCCTTGTCTGCGGTAAGCGAGGTGCAGGAGCGCACCGGGCGGTAGTGACACGAGTAGGTAGTATAGCCGCGCGTCCCGTGGCAGGCAACGGTGAGCCTGCGTCGCCTTGGGACCCGCCCGCTGTTCCTAGTTGAGCGGACCGATCCTGCTCCACGGCCAGTAGATGAAGAACGCTCTTCCGTGGACCGACGACAGGGGAACGGCCCCGAACCAGCGGCTGTCCTGGCTGTCGGTGCGGTTGTCGCCCATCACCCACACGGAGTCCGCCGGGACCTTGTACGGGAACGTGATCGTGCTGCCGCGCAACGGGATGCTCGGCAGGCCGTGCGAGTAGGGCTCCGTGAGCGCCTGCCCGTTCACGACCACGTGGCCGTTCTGGAGGTCGATCGTCTGGCCCCCCACGGCGATAACCCGCTTGATGAGGGTGGTCACCTTGCCGTCCGGGTCGTCGAGCACGACGATGTCGCCGCGCTGCGGGTCGGTGAACCGGTAGATGAACTTGTTCGCAAGGACCTGGTCGCTGAGCTGGATCGTGGGCAGCATCGACCCGGTCGGCACCACGAAGGGCTGGATCACCCAGGTGCGCACGGCCTGGGCGACCAGGAATGCGACCGCCAGGGTGAGGATGAACTCGACTATCTGACGCAGGGCGCTCGGCCGCCGCTCGGATAGGTCAGGGGCCTGCTCTTCGGCCGGGGCCGGTGTGGTCTCGTCGGTCACTCGTCCTCCGCATGCTCGTGCAGCGCGCCCTCGATGAGGCGGCGCTCCGTGTCGGTCAGTTCGATGCCAGCAGCCTCGAGAAGGTCGGGGCGGCGGCGCGCGGTCCGCAACAGTGACTGCTCGCGACGCCAGCGTGCGATCTTGCCGTGGTCGCCCGAGCGGAGCACCTCAGGCACGCTCATGCCACGATACTCCGCGGGGCGCGTGTAGTGAGGATACTCGAGCAGGCCCGTCGTGAACGACTCGTCGTCGATGGAGGTCGACCCTCCGAGCACCCCGGGGAGCAGGCGCGTCACGGCGTCTGAGACGACCATAGCGGCGAGCTCGCCTCCCGTGAGCACGTAGTCCCCTATCGACAGCTCGAGGTCCGCAAGCGAGCGTATGCGCTCGTCGAAGCCCTCATAGCGACCGCAGACGATGAGCAGCCGGTCGTGGGTGGCCAACTCCTCGGCGCGGGCCTGGGTGAAGCGCTCGCCCTGGGGGCTCATCAGGATGACGGAGGGGCGTCGCTCGTCCATCGCGCTCACGGCGTCCACGGCCTCGAAGACGGGCTCGGGCCGCAGGACCATGCCCGAACCGCCACCATAGGGCGAGTCGTCGATCTGGCGGTGGACCCCCGGGAGCGCCCAGTCGCGCAGATCGTGCGCCTCGAACTCGAGGGCGCCCTTCGTGCGGGCGATGCCGAGCATGCCCGAACTCATGACAGGTGCGAACACCTCGGGGAATGCGGTCAGGACGTCGATGCGCATGCGCCGCTCACTCCCCTTCGATGAGTCCGGGCAACAGGGAGACCCGCACGGTGCCCGAGTCCTCGTCGATCTCTTCGACAACCTGGTCGATCACCGGGATCAGCACCTCGCCGAAGGGGCCCTCGACGACCCACACGTCGTTGGCACCGGTCACGATGACGTCCGTGATCTCACCGATGAGGCCGCGATCGCTGTCGACGACGGTCATCCCGACGACGTCGAGTTCGTCGGCCGCCTCGGGAAGGTCCTCGACCCGCGCGAGGAGGGTGCACCCGCGAAGGGTCTCGGCTGTCGCAAGGTCCGGAACCGTGTCGATCGCGAACAGGGGGCCTTTCGGCCCGGGCCTGACGCCGGTGACGCGGCCGGTGCGGACGGAGGCGGGGGGCGGGACGAACCACACCTCGAGGCCGGCCAGCAGTTCAACGGGGAGGTCGGCGGCCATGATGACCGAGACCTCCCCGTTCATGCCGTGCGTCTTGGCGACCCGCCCGAGCGGGGCGAACGCATCAACTTCCATACGCTTGTGATTACCCCAGGATCTCGATGTCGACGTTGCGGCCGTCGACCGATCCGGCGGCACGCATCAGCGTGCGGAGCGCCTTCACGATGCGGCCCGAGCGCCCGATGATCTTGCCCACGTCGTCAGCTGCAACGCTGACCTGGAACAGCTCGCCGCCGGAGGTCTCGGTGCGGGTGATCGCGACCGCTTCCACGTCGTCGACGAGGGAACGGACCAGATAGTCGATCAGAACTGGGGTGTCGGCTGCCACGGCTACTCGGCGGCCGGCTCGGCGTCGACCGCCGCGCTTTCCTCAGCAGGGGTCTCGACGACCTCGGGAGCTGCCGCTGCCGCGGCAGCGGCCTCGGCGGCCTCAGCGGCAGCCTTCTTGTCGGCCTCAGCCTTGGCGGCGGCGTCGGCTACGGCCTTCTTCTCGGCCTCGACCTTGGCTACGGCCTTCTTGGACGGACGGGCGGCCACATCGGGAGCGGTCTTGTCGCCGCGTGCGATGGCGATGAGCTTCGCGGCGGCCTCAGTCGGCTGCGCACCCTTGCCGATCCAAGCGTCGACCTTCTCGAGGTCGAGCTCGATGAACGAGGGCTCCGTGCGCGGGTTGTAACGGCCGAGTATCTCCAGGAAACGACCGTCACGCGTCGCGCGGCCGTCCGCGGCGATCACGCGGTAGAACGGCGCCTTCTTGGCGCCTGCGCGCGCCAGACGGATCTTGACTGCCAAGAACCTTCACCTCCGAGTAATGTGAGCGAGACCCCGTGGGTCTCGTGACTCATGCGTGTCTGATAGAGCGAGTGCCCATGATAGGGCATGCGTGGGGCTGTGTGAAGCGCGGGTAGGCCTCTCGCTCGTGTCGCGGGTTATGCGCCGAAACCGGGCATGCCGCGGAACTTGCCCTTGCTGTTCTGCATCTGCTTCATCATCTTCTTCGCCTGGACGAACTGGTCGAGCAGGCGGTTGACGTCCTGGACGGACGTTCCCGAACCTGCGGCGATACGCAGACGGCGGTGTCCGTTGATGAGAGCCGGCTTGCGTCGCTCGGCCGCGGACATCGACTGGATGATCGCCTGGGTGTGGTCGAGGGCCTTCTCGTCGATCTGGGCGTCCGCCAGCTGCGCACGCTGCGCGGCCCCCATCCCCGGGATCATCCCCATCACGTCCTTGAGCGATCCCATCTTGCGGACCTGCTGGAGCTGCGAGAGGAAGTCGTCGAGCGTGAACTCGTTGGCGCGCATGCGCTTCTCGAGCTCCGCGGCGTCGCCGGCAGCGACGGTCTCCTGTGCCTTCTCGATCAGCGAGACGACGTCGCCCATGCCGAGGATGCGGCGGGCCATGCGGTCCGGGTGGAACGGTTCGATCGCATCGAGCTTCTCGCCCACGCCCACGAACTTGATGGGTTTGCCGGTGACCGAACGAACCGACAGCGCCGCGCCGCCGCGGGCGTCACCGTCGAGCTTGGTGACGATCACGCCGTCGAAGTCGACGCGCTCGGCGAAGGCGGTCGCCGCGACGACGGCGTCCTGGCCGGTCATCGCGTCGATGACCATGAGCACCTGGTCGGGGCGGACCGCGTCGCGGATCGCCGCCGCCTCGTCCATCATCGACTCGTCGACGTGCAGGCGGCCCGCGGTATCGACGAGCACGACGTCGCGCATGTCGGCGATCGCCGCCTTGACGCCCGCCTTGGCGATGGCGACCGGGTCCGCCCCCGGCGCGCCTCGGTAGACGGGGATGCCGAGCTCGCGGCCCAGGGCCTCGAGTTGGTCGATGGCGGCAGGACGGTAGACGTCGCACGCGATCATGAGCGGGCGTCTCCCCTGCTTGCGCAGAAGGTTAGCGAGCTTCGCCGTGGCCGTGGTCTTGCCCGAGCCCTGCAGGCCGACGAGCATCACGACGTTCGGCACGCGGCCGGAGAACGCGAGCTTGCTCTCGTTGGTGCCCATCAGGGTCGTGAGCTCTTCGAGGACGATGCTGACCACGGTCTGTCCCGGGGTCAGCGAACGCATGACGTCGGCGCCGGACGCTCGCTCGCGCACGGAGGCGACGAACGACTTGACGACGGTGAAGTTGACGTCGGCTTCGAGCAGCGCCAGCCGGACCTCGCGCATGGCTGCGTCGATGTCGGCCTCGCTGAGGCGTCCGCGCCCGGTCAGGCGGGAGAAGACGCCCTGCAGCCGTTCGGTGAGGTTCTCGAACACGTGATGGGTCCTTCCGTTCGTGGAGTGCGGTGCGTGCGCTAGGGCTCGGGAACGAGCCCGATGCGTTCGATCGGTGCGTAGATGGCGACGGCGCGCCCGTGGATCGACGTCACGGGGAAGGTGCCCACGAAGCGGCTGTCGAGCGAGACGTCGCGGTTGTCGCCGGCCACGAATATCTGACCCGCAGGCACGGTGACCTGCTCGACCGGCTGGGTCGCGCCGCCGTTGATGATCATATGCGGGAACTGCTCGCCAGCTCCGTTGACCGTGATCATGTTGCCGGACACGTTCACGCGGTCGCCGCCGAGCGCGACGATCCGCTTCACCCACTCTTCCTTCCTGCCCTGGTAGAGCACGTGCAGTACCACGACGTCGCCGCGCCGCGGGAGGGCCAGTCCCTTCGTGATCAGGACGTAGTCGTTGTTGAAGAGCGTGGGGTACATGGATGCGCCGTCGATCGTCGTCGTGTCGAAGAACACGAAGAAGACGAGGATCAACGCCAGCAACAGGGCGGTCAGGGGCCCGATCAGCGCCAACGCGATGCGCGCGGAGCGTCGCTGGGTCGGCGTCAAGCCGTCCTCGCCGACCACCTCGGCGTCGGGCAGCGGGATCTCGTCGAGGAGCTGGGGGTCCATCAGCGAGCGCCCGTCAACGCCCGCGCGAACTCCGTCGCGTCGAAGGCGTGGAGGTCATCGACCGACTCCCCGACGCCGATGCGCACGATGGGAAGAGCCAGCTCCCGGGCGATCGCTACCGCGATGCCGCCGCGAGCCGTACCGTCGAGCTTCGTGAGTATGATGCCATCGAGTTCCAGCGCCTCGTGGAACATCCGGGCCTGCTGGATCCCGTTCTGGCCGGTCGTCGCATCGAGAACGAGCAGCGAGATGACCGGAGCGGCGCTCTGCGCCTTCGCGACCCGCTGCACCTTGCGCAGCTCCTGCATCAGGTCCGCCGAAGTGTGCAGGCGACCGGCAGTGTCGACGAGTACGAGGTCGGCCCCTCGCGTCCGGGCCTCGGCCAGCGTGTCGAAGACGACAGAGGCCGGATCCGTGCCGCGATCACGTTCGACCACCGGCACGCCGGCGCGGTCGGCCCACACATGCAGCTGCTCGATGGCTGCGGCGCGATAGGTGTCGGCCGAGCCGATGACGACACGGCGTCCGGCGGCTGCCGCCTCCGCGGCGATCTTGCCGACCGAGGTGGTCTTGCCCGTACCGTTGATGCCGACGAACAGCACCGTGATCGGGCTGAGGGCGAGCGGGTCGGGCATCGGCGGGATCTCCGAGGCGATGATGTCGACGAGTGCCGCCCGCACCGAGGCCGTGTCCGGAAGGTCCTCGCGGCGGGCCCGCGAGCGCAGGCGCTCCACGACGTCGAGCGCGGCGGGCGCACCCAGATCCGCTGCGATCAGGGCCTCCTCGAGGCCGTCCCAGAAGCCGGCTTCGACGTCGGGACCGCGTCCCACCAACTCCGCTATCTTGTCGCCGAACTGGTCGCGCGTACGGCTCAGCCCGGCGGAGAGCCGGTCGAACCACGCGGGGCTCATCGCACGCCGTCCGCATCAACGGGCCGTCCGGTGGCGCGGTCGAGGCGCTGGCTGACGACCTTGCTGACGCCGTCGGACTGCATGCTCACGCCGTAGAGCACGTCAGCCATCTCCATCGTGCGTCGCTGGTGCGTCACGACGATGAACTGGGTCCGGAGCCGCATGCTGTCGACGAAGGCCACGAAACGGCGGAGGTTCGAGTCGTCGAGCGCCGCCTCCACCTCGTCGAGGATGTAGAAGGGGCACGGCCGCGTCCGATAGAGCGCGAAGAGCAGCGCCAGCGCCGTCAGCGACTTCTCGCCGCCGGACATCAGGGTCATCTTCTGGAGCTTCTTGCCCTGCGGCTGGGCGATCACCTCGATGCCGGTCTGTTCCGGGTCGTCGGGGTCGGTCATCGCAAGCTCCGCATGCCCGCCCGGGAACAGCAGCGAGAAGATGTTCTGGAAGTGGCGATCGACCTGCTCGAAGGTCTCGAGGAACCGGTCACGCATCTTGCGGTCGATCGCACGCACGACCTTCGTCAGCGCTGTGCGGCTGGACGCGAGGTCCTCGATCTGGGTCGCCAGATGCTCGCGACGGTGTTCGAGGGAGGCGTGCTCCTCGACGGCCTGTTCGTTAACCGGTCCGATCTGCGCGATCTGCTTGCGGAGCTTGTGGGCGCGGTCCGCGGCCGCATCCCGATCGGCGAACGGTTCGATCTCCAGCGCCCGCTCGAGCGGCACGTCGAACTCCTCGACGATGCGGCCCACTGCAGCGTCCACCTGGACCTGCAGCTGGGCCTTCGAGACCCGCAGGTCGCCCATGGCCGCCACCCGCTGGTCGAGCGCCGCCTGCGCGTCTCTGACGGCGTCCTGCGCCGCGCGGATGGTGTCGCGCAGCGACTGCGAGTCGGCCTGCTCGAAGCGGGCGCGGTCGCGCAGCTTGACGGCCCACTCCTCGGCGCGCTCGACCAGCGCGGCGTAGAGGTCGTGCGTGGGCTGGATGCGTTCGCGCAGCAGTTCGAGCGCGGTCTCGGTGCGTTCTGACGACGCGAGCGTCTCGTCGATCTCGGCGAGGTCGGCCGTGGCCGTCGACATCTGGCGTTTGAGGTGGATCTCCCGCTCGGAGACGGTCGCGAGGTCGACCTGGCACGACGCGAGGCGGTCGGAGATGACCGTCTCCTCGCGGAACCGGTCCTCGCGCACCTCGCGCTTGATGACTGCCTCCTCCTCGAGCGCCTCGAGACGGGCCTCCATCTCCGTGATGCGGCCCGCGAACGACTCCCGCGCGGGACGGTCTTTCGCGGTGCGTTCGGCGATCGTCGCGGTGCGCGCTTCCAGGGAGCGCGATTCGTTCTCGAGGTCCGTGAGCGCTGACTCGAGGCGCCCGAGCTCCTCGCGCAGCGACTCGTGCTCGCCCGAACGGGTGGCCATCTGCTGGCCGAGCTCGAGCGCGTCCTGCTGGGCCGCGCGCAGGGCCTCCTCGGCCTCCGCGAGCAGCGCCTCGGAGTCCCCCACCATCGCCGAGGCGGCGGACTCGTCGTCGTGCAGCTCGTTGATGCGGCGCTTGCGCTCGAGCACCGAGGCGCTCTGGTCGAGACCGGGCCCCACGGTGACCTTGCCCGATGGCCACGCCATGTGCCCGTCGGGGGTGGCGAAGCGGCAGTCCAGGAAGCGCGTGGAGGCGTCGAGGGCCTCCTCGAGCGTCGGTACGAGGTAGACGTCGCCGAGGATCGCCTCGAGTGCGGGGCGCACGGAGGGATCGCAGGTGACGGCGTCGGAGAGGCGGCGTCCGGCTCCCGCGCGCGCCTCGCGCGGATGGGCGGAGTCGAGCGACATGATCGCGATGTCACCGGCGGCGTGCTCGGACAGCAAGGCCAGGACGTCAGAGCGCGCAGCGGCGTCGGACACGAGCACGCAGAAGAGGTCGGACCCGAGAGCGAGCTCGACGGTCTTCTCGACGTCGGGCTCGACGGTGATGACATCGGTCAGCGGGCCGACGAGGCCCGGTACCTTGCGGTCGGAGGAGAGCACCCACGCCAGCGCCGGTGTGGCCGTCGCGAACGCGCGATCGACCTCCTCCAGCCCGATGCCCTCCGCGCGCACCTGTGAGAGGCGGTCGCGCAGCTCTTGCAGCTCGCGGCGGCGGGAGTCGACGACGCGGACGCGACGGTCGACGTCGGACTCGGCGAGCGCGATCTGCTTGAGCGTGTGCGTACGGACGCGCTCGGTCTCGTCGAGGCGCGTGCGACGGGCCGCGAGCGTCGCAGTCAGCGACTGGCGCTGGCCGGCGAGCGAGTTCGTCCGCTCGGCGAGCAGCGACTCTTCGAGCGTGAACGCCGACAGCGACTGCTCGACCGTGGAGAGCTCCGAGCGCGCGTCGTCCGCTTCCTTCCGCAGTCGGCGGATCGCAGCCGTGACCTCGGCAAGGGCCGCCTCGGCGGCCAAGCGCTCCTTGCGCGCGGTCTCGGACTCGCGACGGCATTCGCCGAGACGTTGGTAGAGTCCCTTGAGCTGGGCGTCGGCGGCCGCGCGCTCCTCGTGGAGACGCGTCACCTCGTCGATGCGGCGTTCCCTGCGTCCCGCGGCGCCGTGGACCTTGGCTCGGAGCTCCGAGATGCGCTCGATGAGGTTCTTGCCCTTCTCCTCCAGCAGGAGCAGGCCGGAGTTGAGGCGCTCGAGGACGGTCTGCAGGCGGCGGCGCTGCTCGCTGAGGTCGCCGACGAACAGGCCCTTCTCCTCGAGCAGCGACTGGAAGGTTCCCAGTTCGCGTTCCTTCTCGGAGAGCCGGTAGCGTGTCAGCTCGAGGTCGGCGTCGTGCTCTCGCTCCTGCTTCAGCAATCCGTCCCACGAGTCACGCAGCGAGCGCAGCTCGTCGACGGCCAGAGCCACCTCGATGTCGCGCAGTTGGCCGATCAACCCGTCGTACTGGCGCGCCTTGTCGGCCTGACGCTGCAGCGGGCGGAGCTGGCGCTCGACCTCGCCGAGGACGTCCCGGGCGCGCTCGAGGTTCGACTCCATCGCGCCGAGCTTGCGCATCGCGCGTTCCTTGCGCTTCTTGTGCTTGAGGACCCCCGCGGCCTCCTCGATGAGGGCCCTGCGGTCCTCGGGTCGGGAGTTCAGGATCTCGTCGAGACGGCCCTGGCTGATGATCGAATGGGTGTCGCGCCCGAGGCCCGAGTCGTGCAGGAGGTCCTGGATGTCCATGAGCCGGCACGGCGAGCCGTTGATGAGGTACTCGCTCTCGCCGCTCCGGTACATGCGACGGGTGATCGTGACCTCGCCGAACTCGAGCGGGAGCGTGCCGTCGGCGTTGTCGAGGACCAGGTCGACCTCGGCGACTCCAACGGCTTGGCGCGCCGAAGAGCCGGCGAAGATGACGTCCTCCATGGAGTTGCCGCGCAGGGTCTTCGCCGACTGCTCACCGAGCACCCACAGGACCGCGTCGGAGATGTTGGACTTGCCCGAGCCGTTGGGGCCGACGACGGTAGTCACGCCGGGCTCCAGGGTCAGGTTGACCCGGTCGGCGAAGGACTTGAAACCCTTGACGGTGAGCGACTTGAGGTACACGGGTCCCCGGTGGTCGGCGCGGCGCTGAAACGCGCGCGACCGGGCGGTCGCGCACCGCAGAATCCTACCACAGCGGCAGTACGGTTCAGGTGGTGCAAGCGAGGATCCGGAGGGCCCTGTCAGCCCTTGTCGAGCACGTCGAGGGCGGCGGCGGCGGCGGACTGCTGGGCGCTCTGCTTGCTCGCGCCCTCCCCCCGGCCGAGGACCCCGCCAGCCAGCGAGACCTCCGCGGTGAACACGGGATCGTGCACGGGCCCCGACTGGCCGACGATCGTGTAGACAGGAAGGCCGTCGCCGCGTGCTTGAGCGAACTCCTGCAGGCGGCTCTTCGCATCGATCGGCGTGGCAAGCAGCGTGGCGTGGTCGATGCGGTCGCCCAGGACGCGCAGCACGAAGTCGCCGGCCGCCTCGATCCCCGCATCAAGGTACACAGCAGCCACAAGGGCCTCGAAGACGTTCTCGAGCACCGAGGAGCGCGTGGATTCGCGTGCCGCTCCCCTGCCGAAGCGGATCGCAGGACCGAGTTCGAGATCGCGCGCCACCCCGGCCAGCGTCGTGCCGGACGTGAGCGCGATCTTCATCCGCGTCAGGTCGCCCTCCGGCACGTCGGGGAACGCCTCGTAGAGACGAGGAGCGACGATCCAGGCGAGGACCGCGTCGCCCAGGAACTCCAGGCGCTCGTAGTCCTCTCCGCCGTGCTCGAGCGCCCATGACGGATGGGTCAGGGCGCGCCGGTAGAGCGAACGGTCGAGGACGGGGACGCCGAGCGCCTCGACGACGGCGTCGAAGGCTGCCTCGCTCATCGGTCGGCGCGCCCCAGCAGGATCGAGGAGTTGTGGCCGCCGAACCCGAAGGCGTTGCTCAGCGCGACAGCGGGGTTGGCGAGGCGCGCGACGTTGGGCACGTAATCAAGGTCGCAGGCCGGGTCCGGGTCCGTGTAGTTGATCGTCGGAGGCAGCACGCCGGTCTCGAGCGCACGTACGCAGGCGACCGCCTCGATCGCGGCAGCGCCGCCAAGCAGGTGCCCGGTCATCGACTTGGTCGAGGACACCGGCGGCGGCGTGGCACCGAAGACCTCGCGGATGGCCCCGGTCTCGGCGGCGTCGCCCAGGGGCGTCGAGGTGCCGTGGGCGTTGATGTATCCGACTTCGGAGAGGTCGATGGCGGCCTGGTCGAGAGCCATGCGCATCGCGCGTCGCGCCCCGTTGCCGTCGGGTGCCGGAGCCGTCACGTGGTAGGCGTCTGCGGTCGCTCCGTAACCGATGACCTCGGCGCGGATCCTGGCGCCGCGGGCGACGGCGTGGTCCCACTCCTCGAGCACGAGGATGGCGCCGCCCTCTCCGACCACGAAGCCGTCGCGGCCCGCGTCGAAGGGGCGCGAGGCGCCGGTGGGGTCGTCGTTGCGCGTCGACAGAGCGCGCGCCGCGGCGAAGCCCGCGACTCCGAGGGGCGTGACGCCCGCGTCGCAGCCGCCTGCGACGATCACGTCAGCCGAACCGCGGCGGATGGCCTCGAACGCCTCGCCGATGGCATGGTTGCCCGTGGCGCAGGCTGAGACCGGTGCGTAGTTGATGCCCTTGAAGCCGTGGCGGATGGAGATGAGTCCGGCGGCCACATCGATGATCATGCCGGGCACGAGGAAGGGGCTGACGCGCGAAGGGCCGCGCTCCATGAGCACGCGGGCCTGCTCCTCCATCAACCCGAGACCGCCGATGCCCGACCCTACGATGACGCCGATACGCTCGGCCTCGGCGGGGTCGACGTCCGAGATGCCCGCGTCGGTGAGTGCCTCCTCGGCCGCCACGACCGCGAACTGCTGGAAGCGCGAGAGGCGCCGGGCCTCCTTGACGTCGAGCACGCTGCTCGGATCGAAATCGTCGACGCATCCGGCGAAGTGGACCGTGTAGTCGGTCGTGTCGAACGACGTGATCGGTCCGATGCCGGAACGTCCCGCCGTCAGCGAGTCCCACGCGGCATCGACGCCGACGCCGACGGGGCACACGATGCCCAGACCGGTGACCGCGACCCTTCTCATACCGACCCCATCTCTCCGGCGGCGCGATACTCGGCGACCAGCCGCTCCATGAGCGCCTTGACGGTCGGTATGTCGTGGATGCGCGCGACGCCACCGCCCGTGAAGACGAGACCATCCTCGACGTCGCCTTCTTGGGCCTTGACGAGCTTGTCCATGATGCAGAACTGCTTGCCGCACTTCTTCAGGCACACGATGCACCGCTCGATGCGCGGCTCGCTGCCCGCCTCGAGGCGGTCCGTCAGCGGGTTGCGCAGCGCCCTGCCCGGAAGGCCCACGGGGCTTCTCACGATGACGATGTCCTCGTCGGTGGCCTCGAGGTACATCTGCTTGAACGCATCCGGGGCGGACGACTCGACGGTCGCGGCGAAGCGCGCGCCCATCTGGACGCCGGCGGCGCCCGCCTCGAGGAGCTCTCGGATGTCGCCGCCCGTGACGATGTTGCCGGCGGCGATCACAGGCAGCGAGGTGGCCTCGAGGATGCTCGGCAGCAGCTGGCGGACAGGAACGTCGGTACCGAGATGACCTCCGGCGTCGCCGCCCTCGACCACGACCGCGGCTGCGCCGAACTTCTCGGACAGGACGGCGACCCGGGCCGAGCCGACGATCGGGACCATCGGTATCCCGGCCTCGCGCGTCCAGTCGAAGACGTCGCGCGAGAAGCCGGCGCCGGAGATCACGAGGTCGATCCGCTCGTCGATGGCAGCCTTCACCAGCTCGGCGAAGTTGCGCACGGCGACCATGATGTTGACGCCGATGACTCCGGAGGTCTGCGCGCGCGCAGCACGGATCTCGGTGCGGAGCTCGTCGGGTGTGAGCCCGGACCCCGCGATGACGCCGATGCCGCCCGCCTCAGCGACGGCCGCCGCGAGGGGCGCCATCGAGATCCGGACGGCCATGCCGCCCTGGATGATGGGCAGGCGGGCTGTGACGTTGCCTATGGTGAGAGAGGGCATCTTCACGCGTACGGCCCTTCTTCGATCGTCGGTTCGGTTCGGGCACAGGCGCGCCCGCCGCGGCTCGTGGCGGCGACGGGCGCGGCCCTGCTCGTTCACTGACGCGCGCCGCGTGCGCCCGAGGGGGCGTGCGGCCGTGCCTGTGCGGTGCTAGGCGTTCTCGGTGATGAAATCGACCGCGTCGCCGACGGTCTTGATCTTCTCGGCCTGCTCGTCGGGGATCGAGACGCCGAACTCCTCCTCGAGCGCCATGACAAGCTCGACGATGTCGAGCGAGTCCGCGCCGAGGTCGTCGACGAATGCAGCATCCTCGTTGATGTCGTCCTCTTCGACCCCGAGCTGGTCGACGATGACGGCCTTAACCTTCTCGTACAGTTCGTCATGATCCATGGTGTCGCGCACTCTCCTTCCGGAACCGGGCCCCTAGCCCGGTTGCCTACGCAGTCTATGCGAACGTCATGCCTCCGTCGACGGCCAGTGTCTGACCGGTGATGTAGGCGGAGTCGTCACTGGCAAGGAATGCCACGGTCGCGGCGACGTCGCTCGCGGTGCCGAAGCGCCCCATGGCGATCGCTGCGGCGACGGCGTCACGCTGCGACTCGGTGAGCGCCGCGGTCATGTCGGTCTCGATGAACCCGGGAGCGACGGCGTTGCAGCGCACGCGCCGGCTCGCCAGCTCGCGGGCGACACTCTTGGTCAGCCCGATGACGCCCGCCTTGGCGGCCGCGTAGTTGGCCTGACCCGCGTTGCCCGAGATCCCGACGACCGACGCCATGTTGATGATCGAGCCCGAGCGCGCCTTCATCATGTGTTTGGCGGCCGCGCGCGTGACCGAGAACACGCCGGTGAGGTTCGTGTTGATGACGGCGGACCAATCCTCGTCGCTCATGCGCACGATCAGCCCGTCACGCGTGATGCCCGCGTTGTTCACCAGGATGTCGATGGCGCCGTACTCGGTGACGACGCCCTCCACCAGAGCGGTGCATGCGGCAGGGTCGCTCACGTCGGCCTGGACCGCGCTCGCCCGCCCGCCGGCGGCGACGATGGCGTCCACGACGCCGAGCGCGGCCTCACGCGAGCCCGAGTAGTTCACGACCACGGTCGCTCCCTCGCTCGCCAACCGCAGCGCGACAGCGGCTCCGATGCCGCGCGATGCGCCGGTGACCAGGGCGGTCTTGCCTTCGAGACGTTGCATCACGCACCTACCTCCCTGCGGAAGTCCTGGATGTCGGTCTGCTCCATCGCATACGCCGAGAGACCGTCCGCCCGCTTGGCGAGCCCCGTGAGCACGGCGCCCGGTCCACACTCGAGCAGCACGGTGACACCCGCGGCCTTGAGCGACTGCATCGTCTCGGTCCAGCGGACCGGAGACACGATCTGCCCGGCGAGCCGCTGACGGATGACGTCGGCGTTCTCTGCGGGTGCGGCCGCGGTGTTCTGGAACACGGGAAACGCCGCATCGACGAAGGTCGCGGCTCGGAGCAGGTCGGCGAAGCGCGTCGCGGCGGGTTGCATGAGAGGAGAGTGAAAGGGTCCGGCGACGGCGAGCGGGACGATGCGCCGCGCGCCCGCGCCGGTCAGCGCCTCCATGGCTGCGGCGAGGCCATCAGGAGTCCCTGAGACGACCGTCTGTCCGGGCGAGTTGTCATTGGCGACCCAGACGCCGTCGATACCGCCGAGAGCCGTGGCGATGGCTGCGGCATCGAGTCCGAGCACAGCGATCATGCCGCCGGGGGTCTCCGCCGCGACGGCGGCCATGAGGCGAGAGCGCTCGACCACGAGCTCGAGTCCCGCCTCTGCCGAATAGACGCCGGCGATGGCGAGCGCGGCGAGTTCCCCGAGGCTGTGGCCCGCCAGGGCCTCGGGTGTGACGCCCGACGCGAGAGCCCTGACCCCAGCCGCCCAATCGGCCAGATACAGCAGCGGCTGTGCGAAGCGGGTGTCCGCGAGCTGCTCGGGAGTGCCGGCCTCGGCGACGTGGCGCAGCGGAAGGTCGCTGACGGCTTCCGCCGCGTCGAGCAGGCGGTCGGCACCCTCGAGAGACGTCAGCTCGGAGAGCATCCCGATGCGCTGCGAGCCCTGGCCGGGGAAGACGAGAGCGATGCGCGCGCTCACATGCCCACCCGCGCGGGAAGGCCTCTCAGCACTGCCTCGGCCTCGGAGACCAGCTCCGCGATGATCACGGCGGCCGGCTGGATGGAATCGACCATGGCGGCGCACTGGCCTGCCATCAGCGAGCCCATCTCGATGTCTCCCTGGCGCATCGCCAGCGCGAGCTTGCCCGCTCCGAGTGCCTCGATCTTCTCGGGCTCGTTCGCGCGGTCGAGCTCCTCGATCTGGCGCGAGAGCTTGTTCTTTAGCACGCGGACGGGATGCCCGGTGGACAGGCCGGTGACGACCGTGTCGCGGTCGCGCGCCTTGAGCACCTTGGCCTTCACGTCTGGGTGGATCGTGCACTCCTCGGCGACCATGAAGCGAGTGCCCAGCTGGACGCCCTCCGCGCCCAGCGCGAACGCCGCCGCGATGCCGCGTCCATCGGCGATGCCGCCCGCCGCGATGACGGGGATCGACACCGCGTCGACGAGTTGGGGCGTCAGCACCATCGTGGTGAGGTCGCCGATGTGGCCGCCCGCCTCCATGCCTTCGCCGATGATCGCGTCCGCGCCACCCTGCTCGAGCCTGCGGGCGAGTGCGATCGACGGTGCGATCGGGAGCACCTTGATGCCCTTCTCCTGGAGCGCGGTCATGTACTTCCCGGGGTTGCCGGCGCCCGTGGTGACGACCGGGACGCCTTCGTCGAGCACCATCTGGACGAGCTCGTCGATGTGCGGCGTCAGCAGCATGAGGTTGACTCCGAACGGCCTGTCGGTGGCCTTCTTCGCGGCCCGGATCTGCTCTCGCAGCAGGTCGGTCGGCATCTGCCCGGCCCCGATGACGCCGAGGCCTCCCGCGTTGCTGACCGCGGCGGCGAGCTCCCATGTGGCGGTCCAGGCCATTCCGCCCTGGATGATGGGGTACTCGATGCCGAGGAGTGTGGTGAGGCGCGTGTGCAGAGCCATGGATTAGTCCTCCCGGGTCCAGCGGACGATTGCGGCTCCGTAGGTCAGACCCGCTCCGAAGCCGACGAGCGCCAGGATGTTGCCGGCGCGCAGGTGCCCGTCGCGGTACAGAGAGTCCAGAGCGATGGGGATCGACGCAGCCGAGGTGTTGCCGGTGTCCTCGATGCGGCAGACGACGCGTTCGTGGGGGATGCCGAGGCGCTGCGCCACCGTGTCGGTGATCCGCTGGTTCGCCTGGTGGGGCACGAGCCAGTCCACGTCGTCCGTGGTCAGCCCCGAGTCGGCGAGCGCCTGCTTGGTCACGCCGGGGATCGCGCGCACGGCGAACTTGAACACCTCGTTGCCGTTCATCTTCAGGTAGGTGTCGCCGGCTGCCAGGTTCTCGGGGGTCACCGGCGCGGCGCTGCCGCCGGCCGGGACGTAGAGGAGGTCCGCGCCCGTGCCGTCGGCGCCCAGATGCACGCTGAGAACGCCGGGCTCATCCGAGGCCTGCAGGACGACCGCGCCGGCACCGTCGCCGAAGAGGATGCAGGTGCTGCGGTCGGTGTAGTCGACGATGCTCGACAGCACGTCGGCCCCGATGACCATGACGGTGCGCGCCCGCCCGGACTCGATCATCGCGGTGGCCATCTCGATCGCGTAGATGAATCCCGTGCACGCGGCGTTGAGGTCGTACGCGGGGCAAGTGAGTCCGATCTTCGCCTGCGCGAGGCAGGCGGTGGACGGGAAGACCATGTCCGGCGTCGAGGTCGCGACGACCAGGAGGTCGATGTCGGCGGGCTGGACTCCTGCGCGCTCGAGCGCGATGGCGCCGGCCCGGGCGGCGAGGTCGGACGTGGCGTCCCCGGGGGCGGCGATGCGACGCTCTGCGATGCCCGTGCGACTGCGGATCCACTCGTCCGAGGTGTCGACCAGCTGCTCGAGGTCGGCGTTCGTCAGGCGTGCCTCAGGCAGCCAGGAGGCGACCGATATCAATGCGGCAGAAGGCATTCGTTCACTTCTCATCGTGTGCAGGTTTACGGAGTCCGAGGAATGGTACACGACGGACGCTCGCTACGCACCCTCGCGGCCGAGAGAAGCGGCGATGCTGTCGACGAGTCCGGCCCGCACGGCCACGGCCCCGACGCGCAAGGCTGATGCGATGGCTCGAGGGCTCGAAGAGCCGTGCCCGATGAGCGCCAGGCCGTCCACACCGAGCAACGGTGCGGCGCCGTGCAGGTCCGGATCGAGCTTGTCGCGCAGTGCTCCGAGAGACGGCTTGAGCACCGCCGCCGCGACCTTGTTCACAGGAGAGGACATGAGGGCGGTCTTGAACTCGCCGAGCAGGTGTTTGCTCATGCCTTCCATCAGCTTGAGCACGACGTTGCCGGTGAACCCGTCGGTGACGATCACGTCGACCGTGCCCGCCGGGATGTCACGTCCTTCGACGTTGCCGACGAAACCGGGGGTACCCACCATCAGGTCGTAGGCATCCTGGGCGAGTTGCGAGCCCTTGCCGGGTTCTTCGCCGATGTTGAGCAGCCCGACGCGTGGCGCGCGGATCCCGAGCGCAGCGGTGGCGTAGGCCGCCCCCATCGCGGCGAACTGGGCGAGGTGCTCGGGCTTGCAGTCGGCGTTGGCGCCGACGTCGAGGAGGACGCAGGGAGCGCCTGCCGTGGGGAGCACTGTCGCGATCGCGGGGCGCTGTACGCCCTTGATGCGGCCGATCACGAGGGTGGCGGCGGCCATGGCCGCGCCGGTGCTGCCGGCGGAGAAGAACCCGTCGGCCCTCCCCTCTTTGACGAGACGGCAGCCGACGACGATCGAGGAGTCCTTCTTGCCGCGAACGGCCGCGGCCGGATGCTCCCCCATCTCGATGACCTGGCTGGTGGCGACGGCCTCACAGTGGTCGTTGACCATCGCGAACGGTTCCACCGCTTCAGCGGAGCCGACGAGCAACACACGCAACGAGGGGTCTGCGGCAAGAGCGGCGGAGACGCCCTCCAGCACCGCTCGGGGTGCGAAGTCGCCTCCCATCGCGTCGACGGCGATGGTGATCACGGAGGTCGAGGTCATCGGCGGAGAGCTCCCTGTCGTCAGGCGGTCAGCGTGACGCCGAGCGCGCCGAGGAGCGCATCGACGGAGACTTGCTCGGAGAACATCTGGCGCATTCTATCAGCCTTGCCGGGGCCATGGAGCCGGACGTGGCCGAAGAGCAGGTCGAGATGTTCGACCGCCCCCAAGGTGTCGGAGTCGACGAGCACCATCGGCACGCCCAGGTCGCAGGCGTGGCCCATGACCGCCGGGCTGGGTGACTGGTTGCCGGTGAGGACCAGCACGGACGTCGACGTCTCGAGCGCGGCCATCTGGACGTCGGCGCGGTCGCCGCCGGTGACGACGGCCTTGCGGGCCTTGCGCCGGAAG
>Ga0209638_1000917_pt1 | contig 19291 bp, 17 predicted proteins | sample BarGraNGADG00211_FD_184490 | JGI IMG/M metagenome (GOLD analysis project Ga0209638, IMG submission 184490) | Arctic peat soil microbial communities from Barrow, Alaska - Barrow Graham LP Ref core NGADG0002-211 (SPAdes) (version 2) | ecosystem: Environmental > Terrestrial > Soil > Wetlands > Peat...
GCAGGCACCATCAGCCACACAACGCGCGGCGCCTCGAGCGCTGCGACGAGCTCAGCCAGCGTGGTGGCCGGCGTGACCCCGTCGGCTGCGAGGCGCGTCGCCACGCTCGTCGTGCGATTGAAGCCGACCGTGCGCCATCCGTGGTCGACCAGGTTGCGAGCGAGACCCGCCCCCATCTTGCCGAGGCCGACCACGCCGATCTCGCGTCTGAGCGAGTCGCGTGGCGGTGTGGCGGCGCCGACTCCCGCCGAAGCCGCGAGCACGTCGTCGGTGTCCGGCGCGTAGTGGTCGAGCGGGACGACCCCGTCGGCCCACGCCTGCACGATGGGGTCGATGAACTCCCACATCGCCCTGACCTCGCGCGTGGAGACGAACAGCGTCTGGTCCCCCGCCACGGCGTCCGCCAGCAGCCTGGCGTACTCCTCGACGTACTGCGCCTTCTCCTCCTTCTCGTAGAGGAAGAAGCTGAAGTCGCGCTGCTCCAGGAGCGTGTCGAATCCGGGCTTCTTGGTCCAGAACCCGATGGTGATCGAGTCGGCCGGCTCGAGCCGGAAGGTCACCCGGTTGCGGACGTCGTCCACGTCGCCGCACATGCACGGCTGGGGACGGCGGAAGGACACAACCATCTCCTTGCACACCCGCCCGAGGCGCTTTCCGCCGCGCATGACGACCGGGACGCCGCGCCAGCGCTCGGAATCGAGTTGCGTGACGACCTTGAAGAACGTCTCGGTCGCCGAGTCGGGCGCGACGCCGGGGATGTCCCGATAGCCGTCGTATTGTGCGCGGAAGGTCGACGCCGCGATCTGCTCGGTCGTGAGCGGCCGCAGCCCCCGCAGCGCCTCGACGCGCGCGGCGCGGATCGCGTCGGCGCCCATGCTCGCGGGCTGCGCCATGGTGATGAGCGCGAGCATCTGCAGCAGATGGTTCTGCCCGACGTCGCGCAATGCGCCCACCCCGTCGTAGAAGGCTCCCCGCGACTCGGCGCCCAGCGTCTCGAGCAGATCGATCTCGATGCGGTCGATGGCGTTGTTGTTCCAGGAGGGCTCGAACAGGTTGTTCGAGAAGCGGAACGACATCATGCCCTGGAGCATCTCCTTGGCGAGGTAGTGGTCGATGCGGTAGATCTGCTGCTCCTCGAAGAGCGAACCGAGGAGCTCGTCGAGCTCGCGCGCCGTGCCGCAGTCGTTGCCGAAGGGCTTCTCGACGATGATGCGCGTCCACCCGCCGGATCCGTTCGTGTTGCAGGCGGCGGTGAGCCCGCTCGCTGCCAGATGCTCGAAGATCGTGCGGTAGTGCTCCGGGGGCACAGCGAGGTAGAACAGCTTGTTGGCGCAGACGTCCCATTCATCGTCGATGGCATTGAGCAGGTCGGCGAGACGCCCGTACGCCTCCTCCTCGTCGAAGTGGCCCTGGTGGTAGCTGAAGTCGCTCGCGAACGAGTGCAGGTCACCCTGGTCCAGCGGACCGCCGTGGTGCCGGCGCACGGTCTCGCACACGCGGGTGCGGAACGGTTCGTCGCCGATGTCGCGGCGCGCGAATCCGATGGTGCGGAACCGCTCCGGCAGGCGCGCCTTCTCACGAAGGTGGTAGAGCGCGGGCACGATCTTGCGCTCCATCAGGTCGCCCGTGGCGCCGAAGACGACGAGGATGGTCGGTGTGTCCAAGGTGAGTGCCGACATTGCAGGGACCGCTTCCATCGGGGAGCCACCATCGGTATGTACCCGACTCTCGAGACCGCGGCGGTCCCGCCTCCGTGGAGTAAACTGGCGCAATGAGGATCATCGACGTTCACACGCACATATGGACCGACAAGCTCGCGCCCGCTGCCATCTCGGCGGTCGGCGCTCAGGGCCACATCGGCGCGTACTACGACGGCACGGTCTCCGGCCTGCTGGCCGCGATGGATCACGCCGGGATCGATACAAGCGTGACGCTGCCGGTCGCCACCAAGGCGACCCAGGTCCGCACCATCAACGACTGGGCTGCGACGCTCGTCGGACACGAGCGCATCGTCCCGTTCGGCGCCATGCACCCCGACTTCGCGGACCCTGCGAAGGAGATCGCGCGGATGCGCAAGCACGGCCTGACCGGCTTCAAGATGCACCCCGAGTATCAATGGTTCGAGCCGCAGGAACCGCGCATGGAGCCGATCTACGAGGCCGCGATCCGCTACGGCATGACGGTCTACTTCCACTCGGGCGGCGACGTGGCCTTCACCAGCGTCCGCGGCACCCCGAAGGCCTTCGCCGAGGTGCTCGATGTGTGGCCGGAACTGCACGCGGTGCTCGCTCATATGGGCGGGTTCCGGCAGTGGAACGCGGTGCCCGGCCGGATCGCGGGTCGCCAGGTGTGGCTCGACACGGCCTACACCCTCGGGCACCTGCCCGACGACGAGTTCGTTGAGCTGGTGCGCGTCCACGGCGTCGAACGCGTCATGTTCGGGACCGACGGGCCGTGGACGGACGCGGCCGCCGAGGTCGCCCATCTGAAGTCGCTGCCATTCAAGCCCGCGGAGCTGCGCGCCATCCTCGGCGGCAACGCGGAGCGCTTCCTCGCGGGATAGGCGCGGGCGTCCGGCCTACGCGCCGATGACGTCGCAGCCCATATAGGGCCGAAGGACCTCCGGCACCGTGATGGTGCCGTCGGCGTTCTGGCAGTTCTCGATGATCGCAGCCACGCAGCGACCGACGGCAAGCCCGCTGCCGTTGAGGGTGTGGACGAAGTGCGATCCCTTGAAGGAGGCCGGGTCGCGGTACTTGATCGACGCGCGGCGCGCCTGGAAGTCCCAGCAGTTGCTGCAGGACGAGATCTCCTTGTAGCCGTCGTATGACGGCATCCAGACCTCGATATCGTAGGTCTTCGCGGCGCTGAACCCGATGTCCCCGGTGCACAGCGTGATCACGCGGTACGGCAGCCCCAGCAGCTCGAGCATGTACGACGCGTCGGTGACCATGCTCTCGAGCTCGTCCATCGAAGTCTCGGGGGCGGCGAACTTCACCAGTTCCACCTTGTCGAACTGGTGCACGCGGATCATGCCGCGCGTGTCGCGACCGGCCGAGCCGGCCTCCTCGCGGAAGCACGGGGTGTAGGCGGTGTAGTGCAGCGGGAGCTCTTCGGCATCGAGGACCTCGTCGCGATGGATGTTGGTGAGCATCACTTCGGCGGTCGGGATGAGGTAGAGACCCTCGCCCTGCGTCTTGAACAGGTCATCTTCGAACTTCGGCAGGTTCCCGGTCCCGGTGAGGGTCGCCGCATTGCCGAGCAGTGGCAGCCACCATTCCTTGTAGCCGCGCGCCGTATGAGAGTCGAGGAACAGGTTGATGACCGAGCGCTCGAGGCGGGCGCCGAGGCCGCCCATCAGCACGAAACGCGACTTGGCCAGCTTCACGGCGCGCTCGAAGTCGAGGATGCCGAGCGCGGGGCCGAGGTCCCAGTGCGCCTGGGGCGCAAAGCCGAATGTCCGGGGCGTGCCCCATCGGCGTACCTCGACGTTGCCGGTCTCGTCGGTGCCCTTGGGCACGGATGCGTGCGGCAGGTTCGGCGCGGTCATGAGCAGGTCGCTCACGTCGGCCTCCACCTGCTCGAGGAGCGCGGCGTCGGCAGCGATCTCGTCGTTGACGAGACGGACCTCGTCCTTCATCGCAGCGGCCTCGGCCGCCTTTCCGGCCTTCATCAGCTCGCCGATGGCCTTCGACAGCTCGTTGCGGCGCGCCTGGCGGACCTCGGTCCGGGCGATCAGGCGACGGCGTTCCTCGTCCATCTCGAGAAAGGAGTCCACAGACCACGCCACCCCGCGGTCGCTCATGGCGGCGCGGACGACGTCGACGTTGTCGCGGACGAAGCGTGCATCGAGCATGGGAAGCCCCCTCAAGGACGAACGTCGCGTGCGTGCGGCGAGTATAGCGCGGGGTGCGAAGGGCCCCTACCCGATCGCCTCGATCTCGGATCCGCACGCCGAGCACTTGACCGCGGCGTTCGGGACGTCGGTCAGGCAGAACGGACACGGGTGGGTGGTCGGCGTCGGCTCGGGCGGCTTGCGGCGCAGGCGGTTGATGGCGCGCACCATCATGAACACCGAGAAGGCGATGAGCATGAAGGTGACGACCGCGTTGATGAACTGGCCGTAGTTGAGCGTGGCCGCGCCCGCGAGCTTCGCAGCGGCGAGGGTCGGATAGGGACCCGGGGTCTTGCCGCCACTCAGCACGGCGAACATGTTGACGAAGTCCACGCGGCCGGTGAGCAGCGAGACCAGCGGCATGATCAGGTCGTCGACGAGCGACTTCACGATGGCGCCGAACGCGGCGCCGATGACGACGCCGACCGCCAGATCGATCGCGTCCCCCTTGATGGCGAACTCCTTGAATTCCTTGAGCATGCCGTCCTCCTTGCTCCGGTGCCTCGTGCCGCTCCATGGTGCCACATCGGATCCGCCGGAAACGGCGCGCGGCCGCAGTAGAAGGGCCCGCGCTACACTGCCCCCATGTATATCCCAGCCGAACATCCCGCCTCCGCGCTGATCGCCATCGGGGTCGACGCATCCCGGCTTGCAGCACGTGCCGGGCTCGCCATCGTCGAGATCGCCGGGCGTGACAGCGTGGCGGCCGCAGTCACCGCCGTGCGCGAGCGCGGATTCACGACGCTGCTCCCGACGTCGGTCGCCACCGGGACCGAGTACGGAGACGAGTGCGCACCCGAGACGGCGTCCGCCTACCTGGCGGAGTTGCTCGGTGAGGGGGTCGACGTGCTCCCCGCCGTGCGGCTCGGCTCGCCGCGACTCTGGGCAGCCCTCAACGGCCGGTTCGCCTCGGTGATCGCCGAGCGCTTTCGCATCGCGTCGCCATGCTTGGCATGCCACCTCTACATGCATCTGGCGCGCGTCCCGCTCTCGTTGCTGCTCGGGGCGGCGCCGGTCGTGGCAGGAGAGCGTGACACCCACGGCGGGCGCGTGAAGCTGTCACAGGCCTCGCTGGGTGTCGACGCCTGCGGACGCGTCCTCGCACGCGCCGGCATCGAGCTGCTCGAACCGGTCCGCAGGGTCCGCGAAGGCGAGGAGATAGCAGGACTCCTCGGGCCCGGCTGGGAGACGACCGCTCGACAGCTGTGCTGCGTGCACTCCGCCAACTACACGGGGCTCGACGGGGAGGTCGCCTTCGACGAGCTCGCGTACGCGCGCTACGTCCACGGCTTCCTCGAGCCTGCTGGCGACGCCGTCGTCGATGCATGGCGCGAGACCGCCGAGCCCGACTACGAGGCGTTGATCCGCGCCGTCCTCGAGGGCCCCGGCGCCGCCTGACCGTTCGTCTGGCCTCCGTCGGACACAATCCGCCACCGACTGCGAAGCGATAGGTACCGTACGTCGACGGTATCGGCCCGTACGTCACAACCATACGGTGACGCCCGTTATGGATCGCGAACGGCACGGGTAGGTCCACCAGTGCATGGGCTTTCCACCATCCACGGAACGACATCGTGGATGGGCGCGTTGGCGCGGAGCATCCCCCCGGCTGTCCGCGTCTTCGTGCGTCTGGGGGCCCATGCCCCTCGATCCCTCGCCTGCGGCCCTTGGTGGAGTACCGTTGTGGCCATGGCAGTCATCCTCCTCATCCTCGACGGCATCGCCGACCGGCCATGGCCGGTCCTGGGTGGACTGACACCGCTCCAAGCGGCGCGCACGCCGAACCTGGACCGGTTCGCTGCCGCGGGTCAGACCGGGCTGCTCCACTCACTCGGCCGTGGCATGGCGCCGGGCAGCGAGCTCGCTCACTTCGTGCTCTTCGGCTACCCGCGCGAGCTCTACCCGGGCCGTGCGGTGTTCGAGGCGGCCGGCGAGGGACTGCACGTCGTTGCGGACGAGGTCGTGTTCCGGGGGCTGTTCGCGACCGTCGAGCGCATGGACGACGGCTCGCTGCGAGCGATCACCCGGCGAACGGAGATCGACGACGACGCGTGTCGCGAGCTGACCGCAGCCATCACGCCGTTCACCTGGGACGGGATCACGATCGAGTTCGTCTACAACTCGATGCATCAGGGCATCGTCTTCGTCCGCGGTTCGGCCGGCGTCGAGCCCTCCGAGGACGTCACCGACTCCGACCCCTACGTGCCGGGCGACCACGTGATCCGGCCGCAGCCGCTCGACGGCGCGCTCGACCCCTTCGGGGCCGTGCACACGGCGGCGGCTCTCGAGGCCTGGCTCGCGCACGTGTACGCCACCCTCGACGCGCACCCGGTGAATGCGGCGCGGCGCGCCCGCGGCGAGGAACCTGCCAACTTCCTGCTCGTGAAGTGGTCGGCGCGCTTCAAGCCGATGCGCAGGTTCGAGGACCAGAACGGTCTCGTCGGCGCGAGCGTGTCGAGCGGCGTGACCTACAAGGGCATCGCCGAAGTGCTCGGCATGCGCTGGTACGGCTGCGAGTACCTCCCCGACACGACCGGGGACCTCCGTGCGCGCATCGCACTCGCTGCGCAGGCGGTCTCCGACGGCTGCGAGTTCGTCCACGTGCATACGAAGGCGCCCGACGTGGCCGGCCACACCAAGGACCCGATGATCAAGCGTGACGTCATCGAGGCGCTCGACGCGGCCGTCCCCGCCCTGTGGGACGAGGGCCTCGTCACTCCCGAGAACCTCGTGATCGTGACGGGAGACCACGGCACGCCCTCCGGGACCGTGCTCGTCCACTCGGGCGACGCCGTGCCCCTGGCGATGGTGGGGGCCGCGACCTTCGCCGACGACGTGACGGCCTTCGACGAGCGCTCGTGCGCGGCCGGCTCCCTGGGACACCTCGAGGGGCGCGACGTCATGCCGGAGGCGCTCAATCGGATCGCGCGTATCAAGTACATGAGCGCGAAGCTGACCCCGGGGGGCGGCATCTACTGGCCCGTGCACACGGAGTCCTTCCGGGTGCGACCAGTCCGGCGGACAGACTAGTTCGACAAACATCGAACTAGTTTGCTACACTCGCGTCGTCACAACACCCAGCCGCCTGGAGACAGCCGTGTCCGACACCGCCATCGCCCCGGATCCGCCCGTCACTGCGCCCGAGGCGCCCTGTTGAGGGCCGCGCACCTTGCCGGGAAGCAAGGTCCCGCGTCCCCGCCCCGACCAGCCCTTCGTCACGGGCTCGATCGACACGCTCGCCGGAGCGGTCCCTGTCGTGCCCGCCGAACTCACATGGCGTGACCGGCGCGGGGGCTACAAGGTCCGCTGGGGTATCGGTCGCTACACCTACACGGTCGACCCCGGCCTCTACGCCGTCGGCTCGCCGACCGACCTCTCCCCCGTGCTGGTCACGGCCAACTACAAGCTGACCTTCGACGCGCTGCGCCGCACGCTCACCGGGCGCGACGCGTGGATCCTCGTGCTCGATACGCGCGGGATCAACGTCTGGTGCGCCGCAGGCAAGGGCACCTTCGGGACCGCCGAGCTCGTCTCACGCGTGAAGAGCTCGGGCCTCGCGCAGGTCGTGTCGCACGGAGTGCTGGTGCTGCCGCAGCTCGGCGCTACCGGTGTCGCCGCCCACGAGGTGCGCCGCAGCACAGGATTCCGTGTGCTGTGGGGACCGGTGCGCGCGACGGACCTGCCTTCGTTTCTGGACGCCGGCATGCGCGCCACCGCTGAGATGCGGGAGGTCACCTTCCCGCTGCACGACCGCCTTGTGCTGATCCCGGTCGAGGCCGGGAACGTGCTCAAGCTCACACTCGCCGTCGCTGTGGGCGCCGTAGTGACCGCGGGCATCGGCCCGGGCTGGTACTCGGTGGCGCGTGCGCTGGAGCGTGCGCCTATCGGCACCGCGGCGGCACTCGCGGCGATCATCGCGGGCACGGTCGTGACGCCGGCGTTGCTGCCGTGGCTGCCGTGGCGGATGTTCGCGGTCAAGGGCGCCTTCGTCGGGCTCGCCGCCTCGCTGCTCATCGACCTGGCCTTCTGGACCGCCGGCGCACCGTTCTCGCTCGCCGCGGCCGGCGTCGTCGCCGTGGCCGGTGCGTCCTTCGCCGCGATGAACTTCACCGGTACCTCCACCTTCACCTCGCTCCATGGCGTGGAGAAGGAGATGCGCCTCGTCATGCCCTGGCAGGCCCTCGGCGCCGTGCTCGCCGTCGGGCTCTGGATCGCGGGAGGGTGGTTGTAGATGTCGGACCTTCGCTACCTCGAGGACGTCATCACGCTGCAGTTCGACGTTGAGAAGTGCACCGGCTGCGGGCAGTGCGCGCTCGTCTGTCCCCACGGCGTGTTCGTGATGGACGGCAACCGCGCGAAGATCGTCGACCGTGGCGCGTGCATGGAGTGCGGGGCATGCGCCCTGAACTGCGCGTATGGCGCGATCGACGTGAAGTCCGGAGTGGGGTGCGCCGCGGCGATCATCGCCTCGTACTTCCGCAAGGGCGACGTCTCCTGCGGGCCGGAAGGCTCCGAGGGGTCGATGGGCGTCTGCTGTTAGCGAGCGACCACTCGTGAGAGCTGGAGCGCGCGGCGGATGCCCTCGAACGAGCACTCGTCCGCCTCGACGACACTGCTGCGCCGCCCGATCTCGTCGCAATGGTGCGAGTCGGAGCTCCTGATACAGGCGACGCGGCCCGCCAGCTCCCCGAGCTGCGACGCGTTGCCGAGGTCGAGGAACTCCAGCGCCACGACCGGTGCGTCTACGACGATGCGCATCAGCAGCGGGCGGTCGAGCAGACGGTAGGCGCCGAACCAGCGGTCGACGTGCGCGACGTGGCACATCCCCCCGAGTCCCTCGATGGCACGGGCCGCGTCGACCGGGTCGTACTCCACCACGATGCGGTGCAGGGGATCTTGAAGCGACGCGGAATCGATGCCGAGCACCGACATCAGATCCGCGAACCTCTCCTCTGCGCGGGCGGGCGGAAAGAGCGCCACCAGGTGCGCCTCGTCCTCTCCCCACGACAGCCGCATCTCGACGCCGGGGAGCACCAGCAGCGGCAGGCCCGCTGCGGCCTCGTGCGCGCGGCGGAAGAAGTCGAGCGAGAAGTGGTCGGAGACCCCGAGCACATCGATCCCCGCCGCCACGGCGGCCTGTACGACGTCCTCGCCGCTGGTCTCGAGCGGGCCGCGGTAGTCGGTCCTCGCAAGCGGCATGTGATTGTGGAGATCGACGGTGTAGGGACGCATGTGAGGTTCCCGGGTCGCCGGAGGCTGCAGCACCGATGATACGACCGCGGCGTCCGTCATCTCACGGAAGCTCCGCAGCGACGCGGGAGAGCGCGGCTCCGTAGGCCCCGACCAGCTGCGCCTCGACAGGGACGAGGACGTCGCCGGCGTACCCCGCGCGCACCAGGGCGACCATGGCGGGATTGCGGGCGACGCCCCCCGCGAACACGAGGGGACCGGCAGCACCGACCCGCTTCAGCGCGCCGAGCGTCCGGCGGGAGATCGACTCGTGCAGGCCGCGCGCTATCCGGCCCCGGTCCTCGCCCCGGTGGACCAGGCCGGTGACCTCGCTCTCGGCGAACACCGTGCACATCGACGAGATCTGCACGCCGGAGTCCGCCGCCATCGAAGCCGAGCCGAGCTCCTCCAGGCTGAAGCCGAGCGCCTTCGCCATGACCTCCAGGAACTTGCCGGTACCCGCAGCGCACTTGTCGTTCATCTCGAAGTCCGCCACCTTGCCCGCTGCGGACAGCGAGATCGCCTTGGTGTCCTGCCCGCCGATGTCGAGGACTGCGCGCGCGTTCGGGAAGAGCCTCGACGCGCCGATCGCGTAGGCCTTGATCTCGGTGACGACGCTCGCGCCGAACGAGTCGCGCGCGACGTGCCGCCCGTAGCCGGTCGCCACGATCGCGTCGTGCGCGCCGCGAGCGACGAACGCGGCGGCCACGGACGCCGGGTCGAACCCGGAATCCGCGACCGCCGCATCCATGATCTCACCGTCACACAGCCACACGGCGTCGACGGAACGCGAGCCGATGTCGAGCCCGAGTACGCGCATGCCCGCCATCCTTTCAGCTCCGATCGCCGGTGTCCGTGAGTCTACTTGACCATCTCGAGGAAGGCCTCGACGCGCGTGGATAGCTGTCCGACGTCCTCGGCGGAGTAGTCCGTCTCGATGCGCAGCACCGGCATGTCGGCGGCCTGAACGGCCTTCGCGACCCCGGCCGACTCGATCTGGTAGGTGCCGCAGAAGCTCAGCGCGTAGTCGATGACGCCGTCGGCATTCAGGTCCTTGGCCATGCGGATGACGTCGTCGATACGGCCCGTGTTGGGCGTGAAGCACGCGCAGTTGATGTCGAGGTACTTCGCCGCGATGTCGTCGAGCATCTCGTCCAGCGTGGTCGCATCCTCGTCCACGAGCTTCTCGTAGTAGCGCGAGCCGGTGCACATCTCCTCGCCGACCACGATGCCGCCGGCCTTCTCCACTATCTCATGCAGCTTCCAGTTCGGAAGGGCCATCGGCGTGCCGGTGATGAGGATGCGGGGCGCACCCTTCGGCGCGACGCCGACGCCGTCTGCGACGCGCTTCTCCAGTTCGTCGGCCAGCGCGTTCATCGATTGCGTGAAGCGCGGCACGTCGTCATAGAAGGCGACCTGGACGGCCAGCAGGGAGTCGAGGCCCGAGATCGGCGCGGGGTCGGCCGCGCGGGCGGCGGCGATGCGCTGGAGAGCGCGGCGCTTGTCGTTGACCTCCTTGATCGAGGCACGGAGCGACTCGACCGTGATCTTCTTGCCGGTGAGCTCCTCGAGCTTCGCGATGAGGTCGACGAGCTCGCTGCGCCAGAACGCGACGTCCTTGGCGCGCTTCATCTGCGGCAGTTCCATGACGTAGAGGTTCTGCAGCTTGCCGAGCTCCTCGTAGGCCTTCTTCTTGCCGTCACAGGTGGTCTCGCCGATCAGGAGGTCGGCCTCCTCGAGGTACGGGCACACCTTGCCCAGTTTGAAGCCCATCATCGACTTGATGAGCGCGCACGTGTTGCGCGGCAGGACCTGCTCGACCTGATCGTACGCCCACTCGGCGCCGGCGCAGATGCCGACGGACCAAGCGCCTGCGGCGCGGATGAACTCCTCCGGCACGTAGAGACAGTAGGTGCCGACGACCTTGCCGCCGTTCTTGCGGAAGTCGTCGAGCTCCTTGATGCGGAGGCCGTGGACCTCGCTCATGACGAAGTCGAGGTAGCCCATGCCCTCGGGACGGTTGCTCTGCGACATGAACGTCGCTCCGTACATACCGCCGACGGCCTCGAGCAGCGCGTCGTGCATCGGCAGGTCGAGGCCGAGACTGGCCCACATCTCGTGGTAGTCGACCGGTGCATCACTCATGAATGGCTCCTTGGCTGTCGGCGCTAGGACCGCGCGCCCCTCCGGCGCGTGCCGGGATAGCATAAGCCATCTGTATGCGGTTTATAAAGAGTCGTGCCAAAACCGGGCATGCCAGGTACCCGGACGGCGGCTCCCGAACGGGATCCAAGGTGAAGAGGAGCGGAGCGTCAGGTCACGCGCGGGTACGACCCGAGCACCTTCACGTCGCGCAGCTTCAGGCGCAGGCATTGGAGCGCGAGGGCGACCGCGGGGTCGTCCACGTGACCTTCGAGGTCCACGAAGAACATGTACTCGCCCAGCTGCTTCTTGGTCGGACGGCTCTGGATCTTGGTGAGGTTGATCTGCCCGTAGGCGAACTCGGACAGGATCATCAGGAGCGCGCCCGGCTTGTTGCGCTGCATGAAGAGCGCCAGCGAGGTCTTGTCATGTCCCGTGTGAGCGCCCAGCCCGCGCCCGATGACCACGAAACGCGTCTGGTTGCCGGCGTGGTCCTCGATCGCCTCCTCGAGCACGCTGCCGCCGTAGAGCCCTGCGGCCAGCGACGTCCCGATGGCAGCGAGTCCCGGCTCGGCGACCGCACGCTGGACCGCCTCGGCCGTAGAGTTCGCGGCGACCGCGGGGCGTCCGGGCAGGTGCGCGGCGAGCCACGCGCGGCATTGGCCGGTCGCCTCGGGCTTGCTGACGATCGCGGTCACGTCTTCGAGGCTCACTCCGAGCGCCACCACGAGAGTGTGGTGGATGTCGCGGACGAGCTCGGCGGTGATGTGCAGTTCGTGGTCGAACGCGAGCGCGTCGAGGGTCTCGTTGACCGATCCCTCGACCGAGTTCTCGATCGGCACGACGCCCGAGTCGCAGTCGCCCGACGCGACGGCCGCGAAGACCTCTCCGATCGTGGCGCACGGCACCGGCTCGATCCCCTCCGTCCCGAGCGACAGCAGCGCCTCTTCGGTGAAGGTCCCCGCCGGTCCCAGGAACGCACGGCGCGGCATCACAGCACCCCCTGCTCGGTCAGATGTGCCCGCTGCGCCCCGAGCTCGATCTCGAGATCGCGCGCACGCAGCGCGTCGACGCCCAGGGGCGAGGCGCTGACGCGGTTGCGGCCGGAGCGCTTGACGACGTAGAGCGCGTCGTCGGCGCGTCGCAGGAGCGCCTCGCGGTCCTCGGCGGTGCCCGGATAGGTCGACAGCCCGATGGAGACCGTCAGCTGCTCGGTGCGCTCGCCCTCTCCGTTCTTGAACGCGTGGCCCGCGACCGCCTCGCGGACCTTCTCCGCGACCACGAACGCGCCTTCGCCGTCGGTCTCCGGCAGCAGGATCGCGAACTCCTCGCCGCCGTAGCGGCACACGATATCGATGTCGCGGACCGCCCCGCGCATGGCGGTGGCCAACTCGGCGAGCGCCACGTCACCGGCCACGTGGCCGTTCGTGTCGTTGTAGACCTTGAACTCGTCCGCATCGATCATCAGCAGCGACAGGCTCCGGCCGAAGCGCTTCGCGCGCCCGATCTCGTCCTCGGCGCGCTCGAGCAGGTAGCGGTAGTTGTAGAGCCCGGTCAGCTCATCGGTGACGGCCAGCCGGCGGGTCAGCTTGTACAACTCGGAGTTCTCCACGGCCACCGCGAGCTCGTTGGCCACGGACGTGAGCACCAGACGGTCCTCGCTCCCCAGCCGCTCCAGACGCTCGCCCGAAGCGCAGAAGACGACCATCAGTCCGCCGCGGTCCATCAGCGTGGTGCAGGCGAACATCTCCTCGCCGTGGATCTGCGCGTCCGGGCCATAGGCGTCTGACGTGTGCTTGGAGAGCCCCGGCGCGAGGCCGAAGGAGGCGTTGAAGACCGTCTCGTCGCGCTCCTTGTCGATGATGAACAGGGCGCTCCCGGGCAGGTCGATGACTTTCGACAGGATCTCGAGCACCAGCTGTCCGACCTGCTCGAAGTCCAAGGTCGAGTGGATGAGCTCGGTGATCTCGGAGATGGCGCGCAGCTCCGTGAGCCTGCGGCGCAGGTTGTCGTTCAGGTCGTGGTACTCGCGCTGGCTGCGGCGCAGGTGCATCTCGCGCTCGGCCTGCGAGCGCTGGACCGCGGCGACGACGACTCCCGTGGCGAAGATGGCGAGCGCCTTGTAGATGTGGATCGCGACCGCGCCCGGGTCCATGATCCCGTGGGCCACCGTGTGAGCCCCGAGATACGTGAGGCTCACGATCGCGGCGAAGATCGACGCGTCGCGCCGGTTCGTCCCGGACCCGAGGATGATCGCGAGCCCGATCATCCACGGATAGATGGGATCCTGGTAGCCGGCGAGCGCCCAGATGAGCAGCGCCGAGGCCACGAGGTCGGGCACCAGCAGCTCGAGGAGCACCCTGCGCGGCTGCTGCGCCCAGACGAAGAAGGAGAGCACGCTGAACACGGCACTGGCCGCCAGCAGACCCAGCCCGACGCCCAGCGCAAGGCCCCCGTTCGGTTGCGGATGCAGGATGCCGAACGCGTACATCCCGCCTAAGACGCACGCCACGGCCACACGTGCGCTGACCGAGAGGTAGTCGGCGAAGCGCAGCGCCGGCCAGCGGCTCATCGACACGCCCGACGCGGATGCGTCGCGAGTGTCACCGTGCGCACCGGGCGGCATCTGGGCCCTATCCGTCTCGGCCATGGCGGCGTCTCCCCTCGGACGCGACGCTCAGGCCGGTGCCGTGCAGCGCCCGCTCGCAGGCCCGGATCTCTTCCTCTGTGAGGACGAGCTCGGCAAGACCGTCGGCGATGGGCTTGGCATAGAGGCGATAGGCGCCGCGCCCGTACATGGAGGTGAGCACGAACCCGGTGGCCGAGTCGTCGAGCAGCGCGACAGCGAACGAGTTCTCGCCCACGTCGCCGGGAAGCGCGTCGAAACGCACGATGCCGAGGTGACGGATCGCGCGGCCCAGGAGCCTGGAGAGCGCCTCGTCGTCGGCGCGCAGCCGGACATCCGCCGCATCGAGCGCATCGAGTCGCAACTGCACCGCCTGGGCGATACCCGCGAAGTCGCCCGCGGCGGCCATGCGCCCCATCTCGCCGCGCGCGGCGGTGAGCCGACGCAGGCGCTGCGCGAGGGCGAACGCCCATGCGAGAGCGAGCACTGCGACGACCAGTGCGACGATGGCAATGACCAGCTCGACACGCATCAGCGACCCTCCCCCGCTACACTTCAAAGGAGTATACGACGAACCTGCCCGGTCCACGCCACGAGCGATGGGCCGCAACGGGCGCGCGACCTGCGCTTTGTGCGCGGGTGCGGCCCCCGGACGGAGGACCTCATGGACCCCGCTACGCTCCGCCAGCTTCTCGCCGCCGTCGCGGACGGCACCGTGGACCTCGAGGACGCCGAGAAGCGCCTCTCCGACCTGCCCTTCGCCGAGGTCGCAGCCGGTGGCACTCCGGTCGCGCGCGTCGACCACCATCGCGAGCTGCGGACCGGCTACCCGGAGGCCGTCTTCTGCCAGGGCAAGACGCCCCAGCAGGTCAAGGCGATCGCACGCGACATCCTGGAGCACGGTACCGTGATGCTGGGCACCCGCGCCTCCGCGGCGCACTACCAGGCCGTCGCTCAGGTCGCCCCCGATGCGCGCTACTTCGAGGACGCTCAGATCCTGCTCGTCGACCGGCGCACCGAGCGGCCCGAGATCGGCCACATCGTCGTGGCGAGTGCCGGCACTGCGGACTTCCGTGTGGCCGAGGAGGCCGCCATCTGCGCCGAGGTCATGGGCGATCGCGTCACGCGCCTGTTCGACGTGGGGGTCGCCGGCATCCACCGCCTGCTGGCCGTGCGTGAGGACCTGGGCGCTGCGAACGTGATCATCGCGGTCGCTGGCATGGAGGGCGCTCTGCCCTCGCTCATCGCCGGCCTCGTGAAGGTTCCCGTGGTGGCGGTGCCGACGAGCGTCGGCTACGGAGCCCACTTCGGCGGCGTCGCCCCTCTGCTCACCATGCTCAACTCGTGCGCGCCCGGCATCGGCGTCGTCAACATCGACAACGGATATGGCGCCGCAGCCCTCGCCTCGCGCATCAACAGGGCGGCTGCGGCGTCGACGGCGACCGCCGAGGACCCGCTCGTCGCGAGGCTCGCGCCGACGCCGGGCCCTTCGGTCTCGGCTGGCGCTCGCAATCGCTCCTCGGAGCCCTCGTCGCTCTCCATCGACGAGGACTGACGGCCGTGTTCGCGTTCATCGATTGCTTCTCGGGTGCCTCAGGAGACAAGTTCCTTGGCGCGCTCGTCGGCGTGGGACTCGATCCTGAGGTCCTGCGCAGACAGCTCGCCCTACTCGATGTGGGCGGCTACACCCTCGAGGTCTCCGAGGTGCGCAAGGCCGGCATGGCGGGCGTGAAGGTCGATGTCGTCGTGGAGGACGGCCAACGCTCCCGCGACTGGCGGGCGATCCGCGAGTTGATCACTGCCTCGCGCCTGTCTGACGCGGTCAAGCGGCGCGCTCTCGACGTCTTCGGGCGACTCGCGGTCGCCGAGGCCGCAGCCCACGGTGTGGAGGTCGACGCCGTCCACTTCCACGAGGTCGGAGCCGTGGACTCGATCGTCGACATCGTCGGAACGGCGATCGGAGTGGTCGAGCTCGGGATCGACGAGATCTGGGCCACGCCGGTGCGCCTGGGCCGGGGGATGGTCTCGACCTCCCACGGCATGCTCCCCATCCCGGCGCCCGCAACCGCCGAGCTGCTGCGAGGCGTGCCCGTGTACGCGGGCGAGCTCGACGGCGAGATGACGACGCCGACGGGCGCGGCACTGCTGCGCTCGCTCGTGACGCGCTACGCTCCGATGCCCCCGATGACGATCGCGAGCGATGGCTGGGGCGCGGGCACATGGGACCTGCCGATCCCGAACCTCCTGCGGCTCACGCTCGGCACGGCTGAACTCGGCGGCGGCGGGCTCACCGAGATCGCTGTGCTGCAGAGTTCCATCGACCACGTCACCGCCGAGTTGCTTGCGGCGACGTTGGACATCGCGCTCGCGGAGGGCGCCCTCGACGCGTGGGCGGACCCCATCAGCATGAAGAAGGGCCGCGTCGGCACCGAGGTCACCGTGCTCGCGAGGATCGAGGACGCCGCCCGGCTGACCGACCTGCTGATGCTGCATACCGGGACGCTGGGCGTACGCCGCACGATCACGTGGCGCCAGATCGACGTCCGGCGCGTCGAGACCGTTTCGACGACGTTCGGCACCGTGCGCGTGAAGGTACAGGGCACTGGAGCGTCGCTCCGCGTCAGGCCGGAGAACGACGACGTCGTGGCCATCGCCCGCTCCTCGGGCCTCCCGCTCGACCGCGTCGTCCGCATGCTCACCGAGCAGGCCGAGACCGTGCTGCGGGAGCGCGGCTCCGACGCGCCCTAGTCAGAGGACGCTCCACTCCTCGCCGTCACGGCGCAAGAATCCCTCGCCGGCCAGCGCCTCGAGCAGTCCCAGCGCCTCTCCAGCCGCGACGCCCGTCTCAGCGGCGTAGGTGCCCGTGTCGACACCGGGCCTCGCCAGTACGGCGCGCAGCAACCGCGCGCGCTTCTGCCTCCGCGAACCCTCGAAGGGCGACTGCCGCACATGGTGCCGGCTTCGCCGCGAAGGGTTCGGCAACGTGCGCTTCAGGTGCGCGCCGTAGTCGGTCAGCGCGTAGCCCCAACCCCGGGGGTCGTCGCGGTCCCACACGGCCTCGGCGATCGGCCTGAGGTCCCGGTCGGGTACGTCGTCCGCGTCGGCGAAGAACGAGTGGATCAGCGCCGCGCGGACGTTGGTCTCGATGAAGGGCGCGGAGACCTCGTAGGCGTAATCGACGACCGCCCCCGCCGTCGCGGGCCCGATGCCGGGCAGCGTGGCGAGCAGCGCCGGGTCGGCGGGCAGGATGCCGCCGAAGCGCTCCGATACCTGCTCCGCACACCGCTTGAGCGCGACCGCGCGCCGGTTGTAGCCGAGACCCTGCCAGCGTTCGAGCACGACCGCGAGCGGCGCCGCGGCGAGGGCGTCGATGGTCGGGAAGATGGCCATCCACTCGGTCCAGCGGGTGGTCACGCGCGAGACCTGCGTCTGCTGCAGCATGACCTCGCTGACGAGCACCCCGTACGCGTCGTCGATGCCGCGCCACGGCATCTCGCGTCGGTTCGCGCGGTAGTAGTCCCACACCGTGTCGCGGAACGCCTCGAGGGCGTCCGCGGGCGGGAGGCTGTGTGCGCTGTGGGGATCCATGGCCCGAGTATAGAGGCCGCCCGCGGCACCCCGGGGGCGGGGCGTCGCACGCGCGCTCATACGGGGAACCTAGTAGGCAAGAGACAAGGCGTCGACGGAGAGGGAGCGGCCATGCTTCGCCACCGCGCGGCACTGGCGGTGTTCGCGCTCGTCTGCGCAGCAGTGGCGGTCGCGGGATGCGGGTCGAACGCCACGTCGCGCATCGGCGGGAGCGCGGTCCCTTCCACCAGCCCAACGCCGACTTCGACGCCGACCGTCTCCTCCACCTCGCCCACAGCGATCTCAGGGCTCGGGCGGATCACCAACATCGTCGCGCCCGACGACGGTAGCGGCCGGCTCTTCGTCACCGACCAGGTCGGGATCATCCGGGTGGTCCGCGACGGGACGGTCGCCTCGAAGCCGGCGCTCGACATCCGCTCACGCGTCGGCTCGATCGGCACCGAGCAGGGCCTGCTCGGCTTCGTGTTCCCGCCGGGCTTCGCGTCCAAGCAGCGCGCGTACCTCTACTACACCGACCTCACGGGTACCTCCCGCGTCTTCCGCATCCGCATCAGTGCGAGTGACCCGGACTCGTTCGACCTCGCCACGATGCAGCCCATCCTCTCGATCGCGCAGCCGTTCGCGAACCACAACGGCGGGCAGCTCGCCTTCGGCCCGGACGGCTGCCTCTACCTCGGATTCGGCGACGGAGGCGGGGCGGGCGACCCGGGCAACCGCGCGCAGAGTCTCGGCACACTGCTCGGCAAGATCCTGCGGATCGACGTCGAGTCCTCCCCGGACGCCCCCGGGTACCGCATCCCGGCGGGCAACCCTTTCGTGAACCGCACCGGCGCGCGTCACGAGATCTGGGCCTACGGCCTCCGCAACCCGTGGAGGTTCTCCTTCGACCCCGCCAGCGGCAACCTCTGGATCGCCGACGTCGGTCAGAACAAGTACGAGGAGGTCGACCTGGTCCTCGCGGGCTCGAGAAGCGGTCTCAACTTCGGCTGGAGCCTTTATGAGGGAAGCCATCTCTTCAAGGCGACCTCCAAGAAGGCCGGCTTCGAGTGGCCGGTGGTGGAGTACAAGCACCCCGTCGGAGAGTCGATCACGGGCGGCTACGTGTACCGCGGGACCGCGTTCCCCGACGAACAGGGGATGTACGTGTTCGGCGACTACGTGGCCGGGAAGATATGGACGCTGCGCAACACGAGCACCGGCTGGGAGCAGCGCCTCGTGATGACCACGACATGGGGGATCAGCACCTTCGGCGTGGACGGTTCGGGCGAGATCTGGGCCGCCGACCACGAGACCGGCACGATCCATCTGTTGGGAGACCTGTCCAAGTAGCGGCAATGCAGCAGGAGGAGCGGCGCCCACGTCGAATCTGTGAAGAGCAGGACCAGAGCCGTTTGAAGGAGAGCCCGATGCCGAAGAAGATCCTCGTCATCGACGACGAACCCATGGTCATCAAGATGGCCACGGATGCGCTCGTCGCCCGCGGTTTTGAAGTCTCCTCCGCCCCCAACGGTTACGAGGGGCTCATCGCGGCACACCAGTTGCGTCCCGACCTCATACTGCTCGACGTCGTGATGCCCGACCTGGACGGTCATGAGGTCGCGCGTCGTCTCGGGAAGGACGAGCGCACCAAGGACATCCCGATCATCCACCTGTCCGCGATCGGGGACTTCGACCAGCAGCTGGCGGCGATGGACGGTGGGCTCACCGACTACATCACGAAGCCCATCAAGTCCTCCGACCTGGCGGACCGCGTCGAGGCGTTCCTCGATCCCGCGCAGCGCGAGAAGGCCGGCCGCGACGCGCACCAGCGG
>Ga0209638_1000920_pt1 | contig 19286 bp, 16 predicted proteins | sample BarGraNGADG00211_FD_184490 | JGI IMG/M metagenome (GOLD analysis project Ga0209638, IMG submission 184490) | Arctic peat soil microbial communities from Barrow, Alaska - Barrow Graham LP Ref core NGADG0002-211 (SPAdes) (version 2) | ecosystem: Environmental > Terrestrial > Soil > Wetlands > Peat...
CTCGTTCCAGAAAGTTTACGCCATTTATAGTGCAGTCAATGTATGAGTCAAATTAATAATAATCATATAATCAATAATCAATGGTTATCCTCTTCCGGTACATATACGTTTCAGGCAACGTAAACAAACGGATACAATGCATTTGACCCGTTGGGCAGGGAGGGAAAACCCGGAGAGCATAGTGGAACACGACGTTCAGTAGTTCAAACCCCGTTCCACCTCGCCGATCGCCCCCTCGATTACGTCGAGGGCCGCATCCATCTGCTGCTCAGTGATCACGAGGGCTGGCCGGAGGGTGATGATATTGCCGTCGATCGTCTTGAAAGCGACCCCCTTCTCCATGCACTTGAACAGGACCATCTCCGCCTCCCGGGTTGCCTTCTCCTTGGTTTTCCGGTCCCGGACGAGGTCGATGCCGATGTGGAGGCCGATCCCCATAACGCAGCCGATGAGGGGGTGCCGGTCCGCCATCTCCTGCAGGCGCTCCAGTGCATGGGCGCCCAGGCGCGCCGCATGGTCGCAGAGGTTCTCCTTCTCGATCACCTCGATCGCAGCCAAACCGGCGGCCGCCGCCAGCGCGTTCTTCTCGTGGGTGTAGTGGCCGATGGAGCGGTCCCCGCAGGTATTGTACTCCTCCCGGGTCACGATCCCTGCGAGGGGAACGATCCCGCCGCCGAGCGATTTGCCGAGGACCAGGATGTCCGGCGTCAGGTAATGGTCGCTCGCGAACATCTTCCCGGTCCGGCCAAACCCCTCGATGATCTCGTCGAAGATCAAGAGAGCGCCATACCGCCGGCACAGATCCCGGACACCTTCCCAGTACCGCCTGCTGGGCACGACGGGATTCGCGGAAACGGGCTCCCCAATCACCGCGGCCATCTCCGGCTCCCGCCGCAGGACCAGTTCGATCTGCCGGAGGCATTCGGCGTCGACGTCGTCCGGATTCGTGAACCCCCAGGGATTGCGATAATAATTGGGGAATTCCACATGAAAGGCCCCGGGAACGAGCGGTCCGATGCCGCCGTGAAAGTGCTCCTCGCCCCCCACGCCCGACGCCCCGAAACCGGCCCCATGAAAGGAGTCCCAGAAGGAGATTGTCTTGAAGCGACCCGTCACGAGTTTTGCCAGCTTCAGCGCCATCTCGATCGCATCCGTCCCCCCCGGACAGAAGAGGGTTCGACAGAGCTCGCCGGGTGCAATCTCCGCCAGTTTCTTCGCCAGTCGAACGGCCGGGATGTTCGTGTAGCGCCGCGGGCAGAAGGTGAGCGATTCGTCCAACTGTCTCCGGACCGCCTGGACCACTTCGGGGTGGTTGAAGCCGGTGTTGTGCACACCGTTGCCGTGCATGTCGATGTATTTCCGGCCCGCCAGATCCTCGATATAAATCCCCCTCGCCCGGGCAATCACGTTGAGTACGGGGGTGGAGAGGCTCTGGTGGAGGAAATACCTCGCATCCTCCTCGAACCAACTCCTTGCCTCGCCGGACAGGTTCCGTTCCCAGTACCTCTGTCGCACCGGCGTGGTGTTGACATCCCCCTGTTCCGATTCCGGTCGTTCGCACTGTTTTCCGAACCGCTGTTTTGCCATGCCGATACTCCTCCCGATTCCTCCGGCCGCACCCCCCAAAAGGCGGTTCCAACCCAGGCCGATTTCCCTGCTCATACCACTTTTTTACTGAATTTTCGGATGGATTATCCCTGTGGAAGAGGTCCGGTCAAGAGAAAAAAAGTGATCCAACCCATAACAAAAGAAGATTTGACTTCACCGGTGTGGGGATGTTACGGAAAACAGGTAGAATTTCATTTCGGAGGGAGGACGGAAGGCATGGAAAAACTTCACCGATCGGAAGGCGATATCAATATTTCACCGCAGCGGAAGAAATGGCAGGATGAGAATCTGAATGCCGAAACGATAGCACTGCTGGCAGAGGACGAAAAATATTTTCTCAAACAGTCCCTCTCCACCCCCTGCCTGAACGCCATGCGCGGCTGCGACGGGATCTGGATTGAAGACCTCCAGGGACGACGCTACATGGATTTCCACGGGAACAACGTTCATCAGGTCGGCTTCGCCAACCCGGCGGTCATTGCCGCAATCAAAGAACAGTTGGACCAGCTCCCCTTCTGCACCCGGCGCTACACGAACCGGGTCGCCGTCGATCTCGCAAAAAAGCTCGCCGAGATCGCCCCGGGGGACTTGAACCGCGTCCTCTTCTGTCCCGGCGGGGCCGAGGCGATCGGCATGGCCCTGAAACTCGCCCGCATCGTGACCGGCCGCCACAAGACGATCTCCATGTGGGATTCGTTTCACGGGGCCTCCCTGGACGCGATCTCGATCGGCGGCGAGGCGATCTTCCGCCAGGATATGGGGCCGCTGCTGCCCGGAACGGAACATGTGCCGCCACCCGACGAATACCACTGCATCTATGAATGCCGCGGCCGCGGCGGCTGCGACATGATGTGCGCCCGCTACGTGGAGTACGTCCTGGAGAAGGAAGGGGATATCGCCGCGGTGATCGCCGAACCGATCCGGAGCACCCCTTACATCCCGAAACCCGAATACTGGAAGATCATCCGGAAGGCGTGCGACCGTCACGGAGCGCTGCTGATCTTCGACGAGATCCCCCACGCCCTCGGCCGGACCGGCCGGATGTTCACCTGCGAGAATTTTGACGTGGTCCCCGACATGCTCGTCATCGGCAAGGGGCTCGGCGGCGGCGTTTTTCCGATGGCGGCCCTTATCGCCCGTGAGGGCCTTGATGTCGCGGGCAACCGCGCCCTGGGCCACTACACCCACGAAAAGAGCCCCGTCGCCTGCGCCGCGGCGCTGGCGACAATCCGATATGTCGAGGAAAATCATCTGGCGGAACATGCCCGGGAGCTCGGGCAGCACGCCCTCGGGCGGATGAGAGAAATGATGGAACGCCATCCGCTGATCGGCGACGTCCGCGGCTTGGGGCTTTTTTTAGGCATCGAACTGGTGAAGGACCGGACGACCGGCGAGCGGGCGACGGAGGAAGCGGAGGCGGTGATGTACGCCGCCCTCAGCCGGGGGCTCAGCTTCAAGCTCACCATGGGGAACATCCTCACGCTGACGCCGGCACTGACGATCACCCGTGAGGAGATGGACCGGGCGCTGGATATCATCGAGGCGTGTTTGAGCGAGGTCGAAGAGGGGGTCTGACAGGCTGAGAACAACAGGCTTTTTTTCATCAACAACGCTTGACAAACGTTTAAAGATGGACATAAAATAAGCCAAATTAATATATCTTATATAATGGATAATATAAGGTTATGAATCTCAATCAACTGAAGCTCTTCTACCTGGCGGCAAAGCATGGAAGTCTGAGCGCCGCCGCGGAAGCCATGTTCATCACCCAGCCGGCCGTCACGAAGGGGATCCAGCGCCTTCAGGAGCACTATGAGATCAAGCTCTTCAACCGCTTCGGCCGAAAGATGGCCCTGACGGATGCAGGAGAGGTGCTCTACGGCATCGCCGAATCGATCTTCGAGATGGAGAATCAGGCGGAAGAGAGCCTCCGGGACTTTCAGCAGCGCAAGCGGGGCTTCATCCGGATCCTCGCCAGCGAGAGTTTCGGCTCCTACTACCTTCCTTTCATACTGGACCGGTTTTGCATGGTTCATCCCAGGATCCGGATCTCCATGGAAACCCTGCCGACGGATCTGATCGTGGAGAAGACAGCAGCGCTTTCAAACGATCTCGGCTTCATCTCCTACCCTGTACCGCACAAGAAACTGCTCTCTCGCGAGGTTCTGGAGGACAGCTACCAGATCATTGTCCCGCCGGGGCATCCTCTCGCGCTGAAACCGGTTATCGAACCGGAGGATCTGGCCGGCCATGCGCTCATCGTCCACGAGCAGGGGTCGGCCCCCCGCAAGAGCATCGAAGAGTACATCCGGAGACACAATATCCATGTCTCGATTCCCCTCGAGCTTTCCAGCAACGAGGCGATCAAGACCGCCGTGGAGGAGGGGTTGGGCGTCGCCGTCATCACGAGGCGGGTGGTCAGCAAAGAGATCGGAATGGGAAAGCTGAAGGCCATCCCCCTCTCCGACCCCGCGATGACGCGAAAATTCTATCTGATCCACCACAAGGACAAGTACATCTCCCGGCCCCTTCAGAGCCTGATCGATGTGGTTGACGGGTGGGTCTCCGAATACCGGCAGGGTCTTCATTAATTTTTGTTATCGGTCGTCTTTTATGAAACCACGATTTGCAAAAATCCTCTTCGACCGGAAAGACCACGAGCTGATCAAATTGGTCCAGGAGGTTCTGAGCCGGGAGGCCTCCCGGAAAAACTTCAAGGATCTGCTCAATCCCTATCTGAACCCCCACGGCATCAAAGAGATGGCGGCCTCCCAGGGATTCCGCATTGCCTATGCGATGGCCAACCTGCTCCATTCCCTGGAAATCGGCAAGGCCGATGACCGTCTGAATGCATTGCGCGCCCTCCACGATGAGGTGATGAACATCACCCACAGTTCACTCCGCCGGAATACGGCAAGGGTGCTTCTCCAGATCGTGAAGGAGTTGGTCCGGGTGCGGGGGGAATATGAAAGGCAGCTCGAACTGGCCCATGATTTTCGTGTGGCCACCTCGGGGAAACCGCGCCTCATCCGCGAGGAATTGAGGCGTTACCATCTCCTGGAAATGCCGGAAGAGTGGAACCAGATCGCCTTCGACGACCATGTCCACGACGCCAACACGAAAGGACGCAAAACCCCCACCCACCTGATCATGGACGCCTGGATCAAAGGGATCCGCCGCCTGACGGTGATCTACTATAATTTCGTGCCGCCGGAGGCCGCATCCGAGCTCCTCGACGCAGGCTCGATCATGGGAATCGCCATCCGCATCGGGGTTTCCATAGGCGCTCAGTTCCGGGGCCGGAATATCCGATTTATCTGGGTGCCGCGCGGATTCTCAGATGCCGGGGATTTTCTCTCTTTCCTGGCGGAACCGTCCGTTCGCGCCTTCATGGACGAAGGGCGCCAGGTATCCGAATACCAGAAGAGCCATGTCATCGCGGTGCTGGATGAATTCAACCGAAAACACCGCACGGCCATCCTCGAAGCCTTCGGCGTTGAACTCCCGCGGCTCGAGTCGACCGATTTCCTCGCCTTTGTCGGCAGCGGCCAGGCGTCGATCCTCCATCTGGCGGAGTTTATCCATACCCACCTCCTGCCGCTGATGGAAATCCGCGTCTCCGAACTCAGGAACCTTTACGCCGAGGCGTCCGGTGAAGAACGCGAACGGATGGAGGCCCTGGTCGCCCGGATGCGGGAGCTCGATTCGGAGGCCATCGTTGAACAGTACCTCAGGCCGGTCCACAATCCATCCCTGCCCGATCCGAACATTCTCCAGGATGGGCCGGATGTGCCGCCGCTACTCAGGCTCGCACCTCATGAACTCATGCTGAAGCTCGATCAGCTCCATACGGGATATCGAATCTGCCTTAACCTCAGCGATCTGGGCGTGGAAGACGTCCTGGAAATGCTCTATGACTGCAAGGGGATGATCACCCACCTGGAGATCTTCAACCTCAAGGACCATGTCGCCGGAAAGACCATACATTACAAGGAAATCAGCGAACTGCAGACGGCCCTCAACGAAGGAAACGTCATCACCCTGAAAAAACTGATCCGCGGCATAATCCAGCGTATCGAAGATTCGGACAAGGGGGACACCTTGCGGCAAGATGTCCCCGACCGGATCGCGAAGCTGACCGAGATCCTCTGCAATATTCCCGTTCTACAGTCTCACTATCGAATCGTCCCCCTCAAGGCGAACATCGGCAGCGACTCCACCGGCCGGTCTCTGCACCAGTATGGCATGGGGCTGATCATCCGGGACACACTGACCCCACGCGCACAAAGGGCGATCCGGCAAACGATGTTTCCAATGGACTTCATCCTCCCCGTCAAGATGACGGCCTATCCACGGATAACCTATCTACCCTATTCCGCATCGGGGGCCATGAAGAAATGGTTCCGGTGGCTCCGCCTCCTGCCGGGGCTGCGGAACCTGGGAGAACAGCGCGTGCAGGACTGGGAGATTCAGGAGAATGCAACGCGGTTGGACACGCCGGGAAACATCATCCCCCTTGGAGGTCTGCACGAGGAGGGCGGCAATGAGCTCTATTTGGTGGAGAAAAAACCGCGGGTGCAACAGGGGGGGGGCTGGAGATACCTGAACAGCGGCGTCAAAAACGCCATCAAGGTCCTGATCGGTTTCATCCCGGCGTTTCTCACCTTTGCGCTAACGAAGGAGTGGTGGTTTTTGGCCTACTGCGGGGCCTTCATATGGTTCGGGATTACGGGGCTGCGGAACATTCTCCAGTCGGTCCTCGGCGGGGGCGGCTTCCGCCGTTCCCCCCTGCTGCGCTGGAACGACTATGTGAGCTGGGGAAGGCTGACCGATTCACTGCTCTTCACCGGATTCTCGGTGCCGCTGCTTGACTACATCGTGAAATCGGTAATCCTCGACCGGACGTTCGGCGTGACCACGACCACAGACCCGCTGCTACTCTATACCGTCATGGCTCTGGCCAACGGTCTTTATCTCTTCAGCCACAATACCTTCCGCGGTCTGCCGAAGGGCGCGATTTGGGGAAGCTTCTTCAGAACCATCCTCTCCATCCCGCTCGCCATCGCCTTCAACGCCGCCATCGGCGGCATCCTCTTTGAAGCCGGCGTTCCGCGGATCAACGACATCCTTCAAAAATGGGCAGCCGTGATCTCCAAGGCGGCTTCCGACTGCGTCGCCGGCGTCATCGAAGGCCTTGCCGACCGTTACGAAAACCTCCGGCTGCGAGAGCGGGATTACACCGCAAAACTCGGTCAACTCTTCGATACCTACGCCCGCCTCGAACTTCTGTTTCCCGAGAAGGACGTTCTGGAGATGCTCGAATCCCCAAAACAGTTCATCCGGACGATCGGCGCCGAAGCGCAGGATCTTGAGCGGATCATCATCATCAACGCCCTTGATCTCCTCTATTTCTGGATGTACCAGCCCCACGCCCGGAGCGTCCTTACGGCCCGCATCCGGACCATGTCGGATGAGGAACGGCAGATCTTCGTCCGGTCGCAGTGCATCCTGCAGCGCGAACGGGAGATCAGCCAGCTCTTCCTGGACGGGATCATCGGAAGGAATTTTTCCCGGGGGCTGGCCTTCTATCTGGATCGGTACCGGGAATATCTGGAGAGCCTGACACGTATGGTCTTCCAGGACCCCTCCGGTCAGACAATCGTAACCCTGAAGAAATGATCCGCACGCAATACGCCAAATGCACATGGCGTATTGATCTTCATTTCCTTGTTCATCCGGTTGAGGCGTACTTGTCTAAAAGGAACGGTATTTCTTCCATATTTGTTTGGCCACCGGCGTCAGCATGAGGAAACTGGCAGCCACGAGCAGGGAGGCAGAAATGGGCCGGTTGAGGAACGTGAGGAAATCGCCCCCGGAAGCGATCAGGGATTGCTGGAGCGTCTTCTCCAGCATGGGACCCAGGATCATGGCCAGGATAAAAGGGGAAGCCGGAAAGGCGAACTTGCGCAGCAGGTATCCCACAACGCCGAAAAACACCATCATGCCCACGTCCCAGGTAGAGTTGTTCACACTGTAGGCCCCGATGACACAAACGACAACGACGACCACCGCCAGGTACCGGTAGGGGACTTTCAGCATCCGCACCCAGAAGCCGATCAGGGGCAGGTTGAGCCCCAGGAGCATGATATTGCCGATATACATGGAGGCGATCACGCCCCAGAAGAGATCCGGATGCTCCTGGAGCAGGAGGGGCCCGGGCCGGATACCGTGGATCATCAAGGCAACGAAGATCATGGCGATCGACGCATTCCCAGGGATCCCCAATGTCAGGAGAGGAATGAACGAGGAGGTGGAGGCCGCGTTGTTGGCCGCTTCGGGCGCGGCCACGCCCTCAATCGCCCCGTTGCCGAAACGCTCGGGATGCTTGGAGAGACGCTTCTCCACGGCGTAGGCCGCAAAAGAACTGATGATGGCCCCTCCTCCAGGCAGCACCCCGATGAAAAAGCCGAGGGCGGAGCCCCGCATCACCGAGGCCCAGCACTGCCGCCAGTCCTGACGGGTGGGGAGCAACCCCTTGAGCGCCGTCTTAAAGATTTCCCGGTTTTCGGGGGCCTCCAGATTGCACAGGATCTCGGCCAGACCGAAGAGGCCCATGACCATCACCACGAAGTCGACGCCATCCGTCAACCGGCTCACACCAAAGGTGAATCGCTGGCTTCCGGACACCGGATCGAGGCCGACGGTGCCCAGAAGAAGACCCAGGAGACCCATCATCAGGCCCTTCAGGATCGATTCCTCGGAGAGATAGACCGCCATCATCAGGCCGAGGAGGACGAGACAAAAGTACTCGGGGGGGCCGAATTTCAGGGCAAAGGAGGCAAGGGTCGGGGCCAGGATCGATATCCCCAGGACGGCAAGCGAGCCGGCGATAAAGGAGCCGAGGGCCGAGATGCCCAGGGCCGCTCCGGCCCTTCCATTCCGGGCCATCTTGTAACCGTCCAGGCACGTCACAACCGAGGCCGCTTCCCCGGGGATGTTCAGCAGTATCGAAGTCGTGGAGCCGCCGTACATGGCGCCGTAGAATATTCCCGACAGCATGATCACCGCCGAGACCGGATCCATTTTGAAGGTCACCGGCAGAAGAAGGGCGATCGTTGCGGGAGGCCCGAGACCCGGCAGAACACCGATAGCCGTACCCAGGATCGCCCCGATCGCGCAGTAGAAGAGGTTCGACGCGGAAAGGGCAACGGCAAATCCGCCGGCAAGATGTTCGAAAAAACCCATGGCTTCCACTTACATGAACGCTGCCAGCAGCCCGAGGGGCAGGGTCACCCCCAACAGGCGATCGAAGATCAGATAGCTCGCGACCGCCAGGATCAGGCTCATAAGGACGAGCACTCGCGGTTTCGTTTCCAGAACTTTCAGGACCGCGGCCGAAAGGAGCGCGGTGGTGATGACATATCCCACCGTTTCCATTGTGGCCACGTACAGTACCAACGCCAGGACGACAACGGCGGGTCCTCCCAGCCTGCCGAAGGCGTGGCTCTCGCCCACCCGTCCGCCCCAGGCCTGGAAGAGGAATACCGCCGAAAGCGCGATCAGAATCACCCCGTCCCAAAACGGGAAAAAGCCGGGCTGCGGCTCGGTGGGCACCCCGATCTGCAGCTTGACGGCGCCGACCGTAAAGCCGATTCCGATGCCCAGGAAACAAAGCCCTGCGACGATTTGTCCCGGTTTCCGCATTCCTCTCACCGCCCGGATCGGTCGATCTATTTCTTCAAGGACTTGCCAAGTTCCCTCTGGTTTTCGAACTCTTCCCGCCAGAGCTTGCCGAATTCGTCGGGGCCGAGGTACTGGATTTCATCCCCAAATTGCTTGATCATGCTGATGACCGACTTGTCCTCCGTCATCTGCTTGAAGGCATGAGCCAGTTTGTCGATCACGGGGCGGGGGGTGCCCTTGGGCGCCAGAACGGCCCGCCACATGAGATTAACGACGTTCACCCCCTCTTCCTTGGCGGTGGGGATGTCGGGCAGTTGCTCCCCACGCTTGTTGTCGAGGGTGACCAGGGCACGGAGTTTTCCCGATCGGATGTGCGGAAGAAGGGCCGTGACCAACCCCCCGGTCATATCCGCGTGCCCGCCCAGGACTGCCAGAAGCGCGGGGCCGCCGCCGTCGTAGGGTACGTTCTTCGTTTTGATGCCGGTCTCTTTGCCGATCATCTTCCAGGGGAGGTCGGCCTGGCCCCAGGGTCCGGTATTGCCGAAGATCAATTTGTCGGGGTTGGCCTTGGCGTATGCCAGCATCTCCTTGAAGGTCTTGAACGGCAGATCGGGGCGAGAGGCGATGATGGTCGGACTGTAGTTGATCCGACAGACGGCCATGAGATCGTCCGGCCCCTTGGAACGGCCTTCAACGGCGGGATAGGTGGTGCTCCACCCCATGCCGCCGAAGAGCAGGGTGTAGCCGTCGGGAGCGGCTTTGGCCACGATCTCGGAGCCGATGGCGCCGCCGCCGCCGGGCTTGAGTTGAATGATGATCGGTTGTCCAAGGTAGTTTATCGCCACGCTGGTGACGGCGCGTGCCGTCAGATCGTGAGATCCGCCCGCCCCCACCGGGATGATGAGGGTCACGGGCTTGGTCGGGAACTCCTTCTCGGCCCCTGTGGCAGTCTGCACCAGCGTCCCGACGGAACAGACGAACACGATCAGGCCGGCCAACATCATCGTTGAAAGAAAGCGCTTGCTCATTTTCTCCCCTCCTTTAAAAGACTTTTTTTCTCCGCCACTGCTTCGGGCGTTCACTCGGAAACTTGAGTCCGCTGGCATCGACCCCCAGATCGACAAACAGTTTGGCCAGCACGATGGCGCAACTGTACCCCTCCAGGACGGGCAGTTCCCATCCCATCTCGTTCAGACGCTTTTGCAGAAACGATTGAAGCCAGAAAACATCCGAGCACCCGAAGGTTATTACCTCCGCACCGTCCTCTTCTATCGCAGCCACCGCTTCCGTAACGGCCCGTTCGACCGCCTCGGACGGTTCTCCCCTGAGGGCCTTGTCCCGCTCCTCGTCGATGGTGCTCTCGTACTTCTGCCCGGGCCGGGCATGGTAGAAGTTGATGTTCCGGATGGATGCGCACCGGTCGGTAAAGCGATGGCGGACGACCAGGTCGTAATAGAACATGTTGTGCGTCTCGGTAAAATCGATGACGCTGAACTTGTTGCCCAGCATGGAGGCGATGTGCATCTGGGAGAAGGCGCAGGCCGTAACCGGTATGCCATACCTCCGGGCGATCTCCCGGGACTCCATGAACCCCGGTTCGCCGCCGCCGAGCAGGACGATGGCGTTGTACTTTCCGCTCTCACAGGCCTCACGGACAATCGGCAGCCGGGCGGCCGCCACGTGGGCAAACTCCTCGCGGGTCTCAACCGCCCAATCCCCGTAAGGCGGGGCCGGACCTCCGTGAAAATCCCATTCGACATCCTCCAACAGCGGCCTGATGTTGAGGTATTCCATCCGGAGACGCTTCTCCTTTGAGAGCTCGGCGGAGTGATACTTGTCCGCAAACTTGCCGCCGGTCGACAATTCGAACGGCTGAATGAATAAAAACCGGTACTTCTTTTTTCCTTCCGCCATCGGTTATTCCTCCCGATCCCATCCTTCGGGCGGATAGGCATTCCCCGAATCGTCGATGAAGACGATCCTCGCGGCTTCCTTGGAGGGAACCCCGCCGTACGCGAACACCAGCACCACCTCTTCGGTCCGGCTTGCGTTCGCCACGCCGTGAATGACCCCCTCCGGCGCAAAAACAAAGGTCCCCGGAGGGCACTTGACGATCTTCGCATCCGGTCCCAAGAAGAGAATCATCGTCCCCGTGATCACGTACATGGCCGCTTCCGCGCTCAGGTGCACGTGCCGTTCGTTGGCGGTATGCGGCGGAATCACCGTTCTCCCCATGGCGATTCGTTTCGACCCACAGACCTGCTCATTGATGCCGAAATTGATCGCCAGTCCTTTTTCATACGCGGTATCGGTAACGACATCGGTGAAATGCCCCGTCCTGGGCGGCACAACCAGTAGTCTTGACAGTTCATCCAGCTTTACATATTCAGCCATCGTCGCCTCGCACATGTTCTTACGGTTGTTTAATGGAACTTCATGGGTTTTCCTCTTCCCGCGCCTCCCCTCTAAATATCGTCACCTGAGAGGAACGCATCCATTTGCATGCGGTACAGCTCGGCATCGTCCGATCCGTAGCAGCAGAAGATAATCGACCGCGGCAACTCATGCGCTGACAACCACTCGGTTACAGTCGTGATCGCCTCTTCGCAAGCAGCCGACTTTGGGTAGCCGTATACGCCGGTGGAGATGCACGGGAAAGCGACCGTCTCCAGCCCGGCCTCAGACGCCAACCGGAGAGACTCCCGATAGCAGGATCGCAGAAGCTCCGGCTCACCGGACTGCCCATCCTTATAGACAGGCCCGACGGTATGGATGACATGCCGGGCCGGAAGGGAGTACCCCCCGGTCAGGCGGGCTTCGCCGGTAGGACAGCCGCCAAGCCGACTGCATTCGGCGAGCAATCCTGGTCCGGCCGCACGATGAATCGCCCCATCCACACCGCCGCCGCCAAGCAGAGAGGAATTCGCCGCGTTCACGATTGCGTCGACCTGCAGACAGGTGATGTCGCCTTCGACGATGGACAAACGGGACATGATGCCTCCAGCCATTCGTGACCCCCTATCCCCCTGAAAACGTATATCCAGATCGACATAAAATTCAAATGCCGTTACCTTTGCCGTACAGAATAGCAGCGCAAGAGCATTGAATTCTTTCAATGGTTATGGCTACGAGTTGATCTACGCTTCCCTGTGGGTTATGTCAAATACGGCAACTGGGTCCCCTGTACAGGACGCCCCTCCCTGAATGATTACAGTGGAATATTGTTATGTTTCTTGGGAAGCCGCGTCTGCGACTTGTCCTGAAACGCATCGAGGACGGCGGCCACCCTTTTCCTCGTTTCCCGGGGCAGGATGATTTCATCGACGACACCGAGACTGGCGGCAAAATAGGGGTTGTTGAACTGCGCTTCGTAGGAGGCGGCCAGTTCCATGCGCTTTGCCGCCGGATCGTCGGCGCCCGCTATCTCGCGCCGATAGATGACGTTGCACGCCCCTTCGGCCCCCATGACGGCGATCTCCGCGGAAGGCCAGGCCATCACATAATCGGCCCCCAATCCCTTGGCGCACATGGCGATGTACCCACCGCCGTAAGCCTTGCGGACAACGACGGTGATCTTTGTGACCGTGGCTTCGGAGTAGGCGTGGAGCAGTTTGGCGCCATGCCGGATGATCCCGGACCATTCCTGCTGGGTGCCGGGCATGTAGCCGGGGAGATCCGTGAATGTCAGGAGAGGGATGTTGAAGGCATCGCAGAACCGGATGAACCGCGCGGCCTTGTCCGAGGCGTTCACATCGAGGACGCCGGCGCCGAAGCGCGGATTGTTGGCGATCACGCCGACAGGCCTGCCCATGATCCGGATGAAGGCCACAACCATATTCTTTGCCCAGTATTCGTGGGGCTCGAACATTTCATGGTTATCGGCCACGGCGGCGATGACCTTCTTCATATCGTATGCGCGAGACGCCTTGTCCGGTATCACCGTGTCCAGCTCCGGGCACTCTCTGTCCGCGCTGTCCGTGCAGGGTGCTATAGGCTGGGGACTTTTACAACTGTCGGGAAGATAGGAAAGCATGGTCTTCACACTGCAGATGCACTCCGCATCGTTTTCCGTGACGAAATGGCAGACCCCGCTCTTGGTAGCATGGGTCATCGCACCGCCGAGCTCTTCGTGGCTTACCTCCTCAGCGATGACCGCCTTCACAACATCGGGGCCGGTAATGTACATGTAGCTGTTGTTCTTCACCATGAAGACCCAGTCCGTAAGCGCCGGCGAGTAGACGGCACCCCCCGCCGTGGGTCCCATGATGGCGGAGATCTGGGGGATATACCCGGACGCAATGCTGTTGCGGTAAAAGATCCCGGCATATCCCTGCAGGGCGGTAATGCCTTCCTGGATGCGCGCCCCGCCGGAATCGTTCAGCGCAATGAACGGCTTCCTCGCCTCGATCGCCATGTCCATCGCCTTGCAGATTTTTTGCGCGTGCATCTCCCCAAGGCTGCCTCCGGCGCTGGTGAAATCCTGGGCGGCGACGAAGACAACCCGGCCGTTGATCCGTCCGAAGCCGGTGATGACGCCATCCGCATTGATCTCCTTCTCGGCAAGGCCGAAGAGGGTGGATCGATGTTTGACAAAAAGCTGGATCTCCTGAAAAGTTCCATGATCGAAAAGGAGATCGAGCCTTTCCCGGGCCGTCAATTTGCCCTGCTCATGCTGCTTTCGGATCATCTTTTCGCCGCCCATGGCGCCGATCCGGTTTTTCCGTTCTGAAAATTCGCGGATTTTTTCTGCCGTCGTTTTCTCCATCATCTCCCAAGCTCTCCCTATGTTTGATTGTTGATGTCTTTCTGCCTTATTTGCCGGAATAAGTCAATTTGAGAGTGCATCCCTATAAATTCTATTTATTCATCGGCCGAAAGTGATGTATATAGCCAATACATCCAACAGAAAGCCCGCATGGCGTTGCCCTCTGCAACAGAAGCGAAAGCATGGGTGCGGATTTGTGGATCAAAAACGGAGGCGGCCATACGATGCAGAACGAGATTTCCGATTATCGCCCGGGGGCTATCGGCCGCGTCGCCGAGATGCACGCAACCTACTACCACCACCACTGGGAATTCGGCCTCTTCTTCGAGGCCAAGGTCGCGACGGAGCTTGCGGAATTCCTCCGCCGCTTCGAAAAGGAACGCGACGGCTTCTGGACAATCCGGCACGAGGACCGGGTGGCCGGGGCAATCGCCATTGACGGATCCAAGGCGGCAACGGACGGCGCGCACCTCCGCTGGTTCATCGTTTCGCCGGAGATGCACGGGAAGGGTCTGGGCCGCAGACTCATGACGGAGGCCGTCTCCTTCTGCGACCGGCAGGCCTATCGCCGGATCTTTCTCTGGACCTTCGCCGGACTCGACGCGGCACGCCACCTCTACGAAACGTTCGGCTTCCGCCTCGTTTCCCAGCAGGAAGGTGAACAGTGGGGAACCCGGGTCACCGAGCAGCGTTTCGAACGCAATCGGGACCGCACCTGATCCCAAGGCCGATCTGCTCGAAACCTATCGGGGCACGGGCCGGAAGGGGGAACGTCTGGGAGAAACCTTCGCGCGCGTGGGCCGGCCGGAGGCGACTGCCGTTACCGGCAGGCCGGGCAGACGGTCTCGCACTTGAAGCAGTGGTACTCGAAGCCGATGAAGGAGGCCTGGTAGAGTTCGAGGAACCGCGGATTCACAAGCTGTTCCTTCTGGGTCTCGGGCGTCGCCCCGATGAACTTCTTCGCATAAGCCATCGCGCCGCCGATGCCGTTCGGCTGGGAGACCCGGAGACATTTCATCGGGTCCGTCTTCCCCTCCTCGTCCAGCGCCTTCGCAGGGCAGGACTCGACGCAGAGGTTGCACTGGTTGCACAGCTCATCCCGGACCGGGGGATCGGAGTCGAGAGGCAGATCGGTGAGGCAGGCGGTAAAGATGATCCGCGTTCCGTAACGGGGGTGGATGACGAGATTGTGGCGGCCGAAGACGCCCAGTCCCGCGGCGACCGCCGCATGCCGCAGCGAGAGGTCGGCGACGACGCCCATGGTGGGAGCGGCCATGTTCAGAGGATAGGAGGGGGCGATCGACGACGCCTTCGCCCGGAACCGGTCCTCGATGAACTTCGCGAGCAGGTAATTGTTCCGGGTTATCAGATTCATCATGGCAAGACGCGACATCATCCGGATCCGCTCGTTCTCCGATTCGAGCCCCCCATCGAGTTCCCGGTATCCCAGGACCACCATCGATCGGACCCCGGGAAGCAGCGTGCGCGGATCCGGTGTCCGCGGAGAGCGGTAATCCTCAATGGCGGCAAACCCCACCACGTCCGCCCCGTTTTCCCGACCGAAATTACGAATGGCATCCTTCATGGTTCCCTCCTTCAAATCAATGGATTAACGAAATCCGGACAGCCGATCATTCCACGAGAACAATCGCAAAACAGTCCCAATCTCCACAGCAGACCCGCCGTGAATTTCAGGCCGGATACGGAATACGGCACCCATGCCTGTCTGAGCGACACCGTGTTTTGTGTAACACTATTTCTGTTACGTCTCAAGAAGCAAATAACGCTTCCCCCCAGCCACCAGAAAATAAAGCTTGACATTCGGTCTGAATCCCCCTATAAGGGCACCGCATCCTCGCTCCAGGCGGAGCGGCGGGATGCAGAGTTGGATATAGACGTTTTGAAGTGCAAGGCTAGACGACGTGATTAAAAAAGTTTTTGACACTCCTGTAGTTTTTGCCATCGTGTTCATCCGACTTGCAAAGAATTTTATGAAAGGAGGATGCACAATATGTCAGAAGGTACAGTGAAGTGGTTCAATGAGCAGAAGGGCTTCGGTTTTATCGAGAAGTCTGAGGGCGGCGATGTTTTCGTTCATTTCAGCGCCATCCAGGCCGGCGGTTTCAAGACGTTAGCCGAGGGCCAGCGTGTGAGTTTCGACATCGCGCAGGGCAAGAAAGGCCCGGCTGCGGAGAATGTAAAACTCCTGTAGGATTTTTTGATCCGCAGAAAATGTAAGAGGCCTTCCGGCGCCTGCAAATGGCGTCGGGAGGTTTTTTTTATGCGAAATAACCCATCAGAAGGAACCATGGTCACTCCGTTTCGACGGATGAAACGGCGGTAGACGCAAAGGGAACGCCAAACCCGCTGCCGCTCCCCGGGTAGATGCACAAAGGAGTCGGACAATGCTCTCCCGTCGCGCTTTTTTAAAGACCCTGGCCGCGATCGCCCCGATCCTCGGCGGGGCGGGGCTCTGTCTCTCCTCTCCCCTCTGGGAGCGCCTGTTCGCAGGTGGCGATGCCGGGTTGCTCTTCGCCCTCGATCCGAATTCCGATCTGGTCCGTCTCGCCCCGAGGGCGCGCTTCTGGACCTCCGTCCCCCTCGCCGGCGCCGACTGCCGTCCATGCCATGCCTCTCCGGAAATCCTGAAAGGGAAACCCATCCGCCATGAGGCCGGGATGGTCAAGTGCCTCCTGTGCGCCCAGGGTTGCGTCCTGCGGCCCGGCGAGCGCGGCCGGTGCCGCGCCCGGATGAACGTTGGAGGCGAACTGAAGAGCCTCGTCTACGGCCGTCCGATCGCGATCCATGTCGACCCGATCGAGAAGAAGCCCTTCTACCACTTCCTCCCCGGCGCCGCGGCCTACTCGCTCGCCACCTCCGGCTGCCCGCTGCGCTGCAAGTTCTGCCAAAACTGGGAGATCTCCCAGGCATCTCCGGAGGATTACCAGAGCCCCCCGGTCCCCCCCGACCGGATCGTCCGCGCCGCCCGGGACCGGCAGGCACCGGTGATCGCCTTCACCTACAACGAGCCGACGGTCTTTGCGGAGTACATGCTCGATATCGCCCGGGAGGCGAAAAGGCAGGGGCTTCGCCCCGTCCTGATCAGTTGCGGGATCATGAACGAGGCGCCGCTCGCCGAGCTCTGCGAGGTCCTGGACGCGATCAAGATCGACCTAAAGGGGTACGACGAGGCGTTCTACCGCGACGTCTGCGGCACAGAGCTGAGGCCCGTCCTGAGGAGCATCAAACAGATCGCCAAGAGCCGCACCCATCTCGAGATCGTCAACCTCGTCGTCCCGACGCTGAACGACTCCGAAAAGATGCTGCGCGGCCTGATCGACTGGGTCCTGGGAGAGGTCGGACCCGACGTCCCCGTCCACTTTACCCGTTTCCATCCGGACTACCAGCTCCGAAACCTGCCGCCCACACCGGTGGCGACGCTGGAGCGGGCCCGGGAGACGGCGATGGGGCGGGGGCTGCACTATGTTTATGTGGGAAACGTCCCGGACCATTCCGGAAACCATACCTACTGCCCTTCCTGCGGGAAGGCGGTCATCCGGCGCACCGGATTCTTCACCGTGGAAATGCATCAAAAAAACGGCCGCTGCGGCTTCTGCGGCGGGAGGATCGCGGGCGTCTGGAGTTGAGTGGAAAGGAGATACGTCATGACCATTCTGCAATTCGGCATTCCCATCGTCGCCCTCAGCCTGGGGGTGGTAACGACCGGCATGGCCGGGAAGGACGGAGGGGGCGAGGTGCGCTCCCCGGCCGTGGCCGGGCAGTTCTACCCCGAATCGGCGACCGTCCTGAAACTTGCTATCGAGAAATTCATGGAGGACGCGCTACCGGCGCAGGTGAAAAAACCCCTCGCCATCGTCGTCCCCCACGCGGGGTACATCTACTCCGGCCAGATCTGCGCCGACGGCTGGAACCAGGTCCGCGGCGGGGCCTATGACGTCGTCGTCATCCTGGGCACCAACCACACGGCCCCCGGCCTCCGGAAGATTGCCCTCTACCCGGGCGGCGGCTTCCGGACGCCGCTCGGAACCGCAATGGTGGACGGGGATCTCACGGCGGCTCTCCTTGCCGCCTCGCCCGATTGCGCCCTCGACAAGGGGCCGCACGTCCGGGAACACTCGGTCGAGGTCCAGGTTCCCTTCGCCCAGATCCTCTTCCCCCAGGCGAAGATCGTCGCCGCGATCGTCGGCGACGCGGACGCCGCCCTCTGCACCCGCTTCGGAAACGCATTGGCTTCGGTCCTGAAGGGACGCCGCGCCGTGATCGTCGCCAGCTCCGACCTCTCCCACTACCCGTCGGCGAAAGACGCCGAGGCCACGGACATGAAGACGCTGGAGGCCGTCGCCACCCTTGATCCGGCGGCACTCCATACGGCCATCCGGACGCAGATGGCCCGGCGGATACCGAACCTCTCCACCTGCGCCTGCGGCGAGGCCCCCATCATGGCCGCGATGGCGGCCGCCAAGGCGATGGGGGCAACCGGAGGAAAGGTCGTCAGTTACGCCCACTCGGGGAATCTCCCCATCGGCGAGCGGGAGCGCGTCGTCGGCTATGGGGCGGTCGTCCTGGCCGCCGATCCGAAAAAGGAGACTGCCGCCGTACGACCGGCCGCGGCAACGGAAGAGACGATCGGACCCACCGACCGGAAATACCTGCTTCGCCTCGCGCGGGAGACGATCTCCCGTTTTCTGACGATAAAAATGGTCCCCCTGCCGCGGCTTTCGAGCCCCGTTCTGCGCGAACCGCGCGGGGTCTTCGTCACCCTCAAGAAGCGGGGAGACCTGCGCGGCTGCATTGGCCGGATGGTCCCGGACCGGCCGCTCGCCGAGCTCGTCGGGGCGATGGCCCTCCAATCCGCCTTCGAGGATCCCCGCTTCAGCCCCGTAACGCCCCGTGATCTGCCCGATCTGGAAATCGAGATCTCCGTGCTGACGCCGATGAAACCGGTCTCCGGCCCGAACGACATCGTCGTCGGCCGGGACGGCGTGCTTCTCCAGAAGGGGGGAAAATCCGCCGTGTTCCTCCCCCAGGTCGCCCCGGAACAGGGATGGGGAAGGGATGAGATGCTGAACCACCTGAGCCAGAAGGCGGGACTTCCGTCCGGCGCCTGGAGAGACGGGGCGAGCTTTCTGACCTTCCAGGCGATCGTTTTTAGCGAAGCGGAACACCGATGATCGCCGACGTCGCCGCGCTGTTCCTGACAGGCCTCGTC
>Ga0209638_1000922_pt1 | contig 19268 bp, 16 predicted proteins | sample BarGraNGADG00211_FD_184490 | JGI IMG/M metagenome (GOLD analysis project Ga0209638, IMG submission 184490) | Arctic peat soil microbial communities from Barrow, Alaska - Barrow Graham LP Ref core NGADG0002-211 (SPAdes) (version 2) | ecosystem: Environmental > Terrestrial > Soil > Wetlands > Peat...
TCACATGGAAATGTGGTTGCCTGGGATTATCAGGTCTGGTCTCCGTCACATGTGGCTCGCGCCCATTCTCCTGAGCAATTGGTCGCCGGGCAGCTCCTTTCTGGTCAACCGTCAGCGCAATTCGGGTTTTCCTTTGGCGCAGAACGAAATGCCCCCACCAATTATTCTTTCGAGACCCAACGCGTAACGGTCCATTACATTGCCGATTCTCCCTTGAGGGCATCTTCTTTCCGCAGTTTGGGCGGAGCAGAAAACACTTTTGCCAATGAGTCCTTCATGGACGAGCTTGCTGCGGCCGCAGGTGTGGATGCGCTGGAATTCCGCCTCCGCTATCTGCCTGACGAGCGTGCTCGCCAGGTTCTGAAGTCGGCTGCATCGAAAGCCGGGTGGGAATCGCGTCCCTCTCCCCAGAAAACGTCAGGGAATTTGGCGCAGGGTCGCGGGATTGCTTTTGCCTGGTATGAGAACGATCAAGCCCTGGTCGCCAGCGTTGCCCATGTCCAGGTGGATACATCAACTGGAGCCGTTCATGTTAATCGCATGGTGGTCGCTCATGATTGCGGGCTGATTATCAATCCCGATGGGTTAAGAAATCAGATTGAAGGCAATACCATCCAATCCCTCAGTCGAGCCCTCAAGGAAGAGGTCATGTTTGACGAATGGCGGATAAAGAGTGTGGATTGGGAATCTTATCCAATCCTGACTTTTTCCGAAGTGCCCGACGTAGGCATCGTCCTGATTAATCGTCCCGACTTGCCTGCTGTCGGTGCTGGAGAACCCTCCACCACAACGACTGCTGCCGCGGTTGCCAATGCCATATTTGACGCCACGGGTGCACGTCTGCGGCAGATTCCATTTACTCCTGCACGGGTCAAGGCAGCTTTATCATGATAAATTTTCATGCTAAAAATGATTCACATTCGAAAGCATTAGGGGAGTGACTATCATTGCTTTTAAATTTCTTGGGTTGGTTCTTTGAGGGTGATCAACCTGTATGAACAGGGTTGGTGCTACAATAAGGATTGATCATGTTGTCTGTTGTTTTTCTTTTTCTCAGGAGTTTAATAAATGAGTAAAACCAATGAAGATGATCTGCGCGAAATTCTAAATAATACCGCGCTGGAAATTGCACAAATGTATCCCAACCCGCGTACCTGGCAGTCTTGGATGATCTATTTAATGGAGCGCCTCGAATCCAAGGCAATCGAAAACCCCGCCTATAACGAATCTTTCAAGGAAATGATTGTTTCTCTTCAGGATGAATTAAGGAATAGGTTAAAAACCGGTGGTTGGTAACCCGGTCATTTTATTCGACTTGACGGTTTTAACATATGTTTTGTACGCGCGCTGCGGTAAGGAAAACGTGGATGTTCCCTTGCCGCGATTTGTTAAACCTTGGGATAGAAATGCCGGAGAATGGTTTTGAAATGGAAAACCTTTATACTCCGGGTTTAGCGATGATAATCTGGGTATTCGTTCCTCGATAATTGCTCAAAATGCACTGATAATTGCAGATAACTTTTACGCAACCATCCAGGGAGCGGGTCAGGTATTTTATTCTTCAAATGAATAAGCTCTGCGGGTGGTTGTGAGATTTGATACGAAATGCTATACTTTTCCGGATTACTATCCGTTTGATCCATCTGCTTTAGGAGTGGGACCTATGACTGCTTACAACTCAAGCCAAAAAGAGCTTTATTCGGACCTTGAAGAGGAACTTGCCCAGCGTGATGCCGAATTGGGGATCATTAATGGTATTCAGCAGGCTCTTGCCTCCCGCTTGGAGGTCCAGGCTATTTACGATCTGGTCGGCGATAAAATTCGGGAGATTTTTAACGCCCAGGGCGTAATGATCTCCACTTATGACCCGCAAACGGATACCATCGAACATCGCTATGCTATCGAACGCAGGGAACGGGTTTACGCCCCCGGGAGGTTTCCAAATCGTGGCTTTCGCACACAAATCGTCCAGACCCGGCGGCCTGTACTGGTCAGCACCAATGTTGCCGAAACGGCTGTCAGCCTCGGGCAGCCGACATTGCCCGGAACCATTACCCCTAAAACATGGTTGGGTGTTCCTATGCTGGTCGGTGGCGAGGTGAAGGGCATCCTTAGCCTTCAAAATGTGGAAATGGAAAACGCCTACAACGATTCCGATGTCCGCCTTCTCCAAACCATGGCAGCCTCCCTGAGTGTTGCCCTTGAAAATGCCCGCCTATTTGATGAAACTCAGCGCCTGTTGAAAGAGACGGAACAACGCGCCACGGAACTGCGGATCATAAATAGCGTGCAGGAAGGGCTGGCACAAAAACCGGATACTGCTTCAATTTACGATTTGGTCGGAAATAAGATCCGCGAGCTTTATCCACAGGCGGATCTTTTTATTGGGAAATATGAATCTGGGACGGATCTATTATCAATGCCCTACCTGGTTGAAAATGATATTCGGAAAGATATCGCTCCGGTTAAAGTCGATGGGAAAGGGTTTATGGGATATTTCCTGCAAAACCCTCATACATTGCTGATCAACGAGAATATGGAGCAGGCAGTCAATAAATATCAAAGTGTGGACGCCACGGGTGCTGGGCTTTCAAAATCCGCCATATATATTCCTTTGATGTGTTGTTCCGTTATTGGCGAGATCGTATTAATGGATATGCACAAGGAACATGCATTTTCCCAATCCGACGTGCACTTGTTGGAAACCCTTGCCAACTCGATTGGGGTTGCCCTTGAAAATGCCCGCCTGTCGGAGCAGGAGAAACATTATTTGATGGCCATGGAACACGAGTTTGAGATCGGGCGTGAAATTCAGGCGGGATTCCTACCGCGCGTATTGCCTTAACCCAAAGGCTGGGAGATCGTCGCCTCGCTCAAGCCCGCCCGTGAGGTAGCTGGCGATTTTTATGATGTTTTCGAATTGCCGGGCGGTAAGATCGGCTTGGTCATCGCCGATGTATGCGACAAGGGTTTGGGTGCAGCCCTCTTTATGACCTTGTTCCGCAGTTTTATTCGCAGAGTGTCAAATATTGATTTTTATGCCTGCACATCTTCGGGATACGGGAATTCTTCCGGAGATCGTATTTTACAGGCCATTTCTCTCACCAATAAATATATTATCGAAACCCACGGGGACACGGGCATGTTCGCCACGATATTCTTTGGGATATTCGACTCTCATACCGGGCTTTTAACTTATATAAATGGAGGTCATCTTCCGCCCAAGTTGTTCAATAAACATGGGGTGAAAGATATCCTCACCCTCACCGGTCCTGCCATAAGTGGCAGGCTTGATGCAGATTTCGCTCTCCGGGAAGTGATGATTAAACCCGGTGACACATTCTTTGCGTTCACGGATGGGCTGACGGATGCGGAAAACATCGCGGGTGAAACCTTCAGCGAGAAAGCTTTGATACTGGTATTTGGTGTGGATCAGACCTTGCTTTCAATATTGGCTCAAATCCAAAAAAAGCTTGATAATTTTACAGTGGGAACCCAGCAAATTGATGATATTACCATGCTTGCGGTAAAACGATGCAAGAAATGAATTTCACATGCTTTTGTTTGCTTTGGAATCCACTTCCTAAAATCAGGTTTTATAAATGAAAAATTATCCACCTCTTGCGCGAAGTGGCAAATTAATGGACAATTGCGTGATGTAAAATTGTCGGCTGAGATTCCAAAATTTGTTTTGCTGCCTACCCGGCTGGTTACTCGGAATTAATCTGCGAATAAAAGTTAATAAAAAGGAGACTCTATGGCAAAAAAGTTCGTCCCTACTAAATTAAAAATCGTTCGACCGGTGCCTTCAGATATAGATATTGCCCAGGCTGCGGATATCAAGCCAATTTCGCAGGTGGCTGAAGAAGTTGGCATTTTACCGGAGGAATTGGAATTTTATGGCCCATATAAAGCCAAAGTTAAATTGGAAATACTTGAACGCTTGAAGGATATCCCGAACGGAAAGTATGTGGATGTCACCGCCATCACTCCCACCCCGTTAGGTGAGGGCAAAACCACTACCACGGTAGGGCTTTCCCAGGCATTGGGTGCCCATCTGGGACGTAAAGTTTTTACTGCCATTCGCCAGCCTTCCCAGGGTCCGACCTTTGGTATTAAGGGCGGTGCAGCGGGTGGCGGCTATTCCCAGATCATCCCGATGGAAGATTTCAATTTGCACCTTACTGGTGATATTCACGCCATCACGGCTGCCAACAATCTGTGTGCTGCAGCCATAGAAGCCCGCATGTTTCATGAAGGCGAGCAGAATGATGAATCGCTATTCAATGCCCTCTGCCCATCCGATAAAAAAGGTCAGCGAAAGTTCTCCCCTTCCATGCTGCGTCGTTTGAACAAGCTGGGCATAAAGAAAGATGACCCAAATGATCTTACCCCTGAGGAGCGCAGTCGCTTCTCCCGCCTGGATATCGATCCGGCTTCCATCACCTGGCGTCGAACCATAGATACCAATGACCGCTTCCTGCGCGAAATCGAGGTTGGACTCGGACCGGAAGAAAAAGGGAAAACCCGCCGGACCGGATTCGACATCACCGTCGCGAGCGAGATCATGGCAATCCTCGCCCTCACTACCGACTTGCGCGACATGCGCGAACGACTTGGACGGATGGTTATCGGTACCGACCGTAAAGGGGGTGCTGTCACCGCTGAAGACCTGGGCGTAGCTGGTGCCCTGACTGTTCTCATGAAGGATGCCATCAAGCCTAATTTGATGCAGACACTGGAGGGTACCCCCGCTCTGGTTCACGCCGGACCATTTGCCAACATTGCACATGGGCAGTCGTCCATCATTGCCGACCGAATTGCCCTCAAGCTGGTTGGTCCCGAAGGGTATGTCATCACCGAATCGGGATTCGGAGCGGATATCGGCATGGAGAAATTCTTCGACATTAAATGCCGTTATTCCGGCCTTGTTCCGCAAGTTGTAGTGCTGGTCGCCACTGTCCGTGCTCTTAAGATGCACGGTGGTGGACCAAAGGTCGTTGCAGGTAAACCTCTTGCAGCTGAATACACGGACGAAAATCTCCCACTCTTGCGCTTGGGTCTTCCTAACATGGCGCGCCACATTAAGAACGCACTTAAATATGGGGTGAACGTGGTGGTGGCGGTTAATTCATTCTCAACAGACACTCCCGCCGAAGTGGAGGTCGTACGGCAGGCAGCCCTTGAGGCTGGTGCAATGGATGCGATTGTTTCCACTCACTGGGCCGATGGCGGTGCAGGCGCCATCAAGCTGGCGGAAGCCGTTATCAAGGCAGCCGATAAACCATCGCAATTCAAGTTCCTTTATCCACTGGACCTGTCGATTAAAGAAAAATTGGAGCTGATATCCAAAGAGATCTATGGTGCCGCGGGTGTGGAGATTATGCCTGAAGCACAGGCCAAGATCGACCTCTACACCAAGCTCGGGTTCGATAAACTACCCCTGTGCATGGCAAAAACCCATCTTTCATTCACAGCCGATGCATCCATCAAGGGCGCTCCGGAAGGGTTCATCATCCCTGTACGCGACATTCGTGCTTCGGTCGGTGCCGGTTTTCTCTATCCGCTTCTGGGAAAAATGAGTACCATGCCTGGTTTGCCCACTCGCCCGGTTTTCTACGACGTGGATCTGGACCTGGATACCGGAAAGGTGCTCGGTCTCTTCTAGACATTTTGGGCGGACGATGCGTCCGCCCAAATTTTTATTAATAGGATTTGATTTAAGAGCCTTAGTCACTTGGGATCATATGGAACCTGACCTTTCTACCCTCACTTTACATGCGGCATTGCAGGCATTGCGCCGCGGAGATTTTTCCTCCCTCGAACTCACCCAGGCCTGCCTCCGCCAGATCGAGCGGCTCGATCCATCCATTAATGCTTTTATCACCCTCACACCTGAACTCGCGGTTCAGGCAGCCATGCAGGCCGACGCCCTTCATTCCATTCATCCGTCCAATTTGAATGATCTTGCCCTGCTTGGTATCCCTGTTGCGTTGAAGGACCTTTTTGAGACCGAGGGGATTCGCACAACGGCGGGTTCCAGGTTTTTTACTGCCCTTATCCCTGCTGAAGATGCTGAGGCGGTGCGGAGGCTAAAGCTGGCCGGGGCGGTCATCCTTGGAAAAACCAATACTCATGAATTTGCCCTGGGCGTGACCGGTGTCAATCCCCATTACGGAGCCGTAAAAAATCCCTGGGACACTTCTCGGATTACCGGCGGCTCCTCAAGTGGCTCGGCTGCTGCTGTCGCGGTCGGGATGTGCCTGGCAGCCCTGGGAACGGATACCGGTGGATCCATCCGCATCCCGGCTTCCCTGTGCGGTGTGGTCGGGTTAAAGCCCACTTTCGGGCGCGTGAGTACCCGCGGGGTGGTGCCGCTCTCCTGGAACTTGGACCATGTCGGTATCCTTGCCCGCACCGTTCAGGATGCCGCAATAATGCTTCAGGTTTTGGCAGGGTTTGACCCTCATGATTCAGCTTCGGTGGATGCCCCTGTCGATGACTACCTTGTTAAATTGGAAAATGGTGTGGGAAGTTTGCGCATCGCTCTGGGAGTGGGGGAATACAATGATGCCTCCGACCCGGATGTGCTGGCAGCGTTGGACACTTCTGCTCGGGTATATAAGGATCTTGGAGCACAGGTTGAAAAGGTTGACTTGTCCTGGATCTCCGAATTGGCGCTTGCCAACTCCCGCATGACCCAGGCTGACGCGGCCGCTTTTCACCGGGAACGTCTGGATACCCATCCCGACTGGTTTGGCGACGATATTCGCCAGCGCTTGGAAGCAGGCGCTGCGCTTTCTTCCAGCGAATACTCTCTCGCACGCCGGGTCCAATCTGAGGGTCGACGCCGGTTTGAGATGTTCTTTACGAAATACGATTTGCTGCTTCTGCCATCCACCCCCATCCCGGCCCCGGAAATCGCCGGGACTGGTGCCATCGAGGCTGCCCGCCAATTGACCCGCTTCACCTCCCCTTTCAATTTGACCGGCCTCCCGGCTCTTTCCATCCCGTGCGGTTTATCCAACAATGGGCTCCCGCTTGGTTTGCAAATTGTTACCAGGCATTGGGGTGAGGCACAGCTTTTACAAGCCGGTCACGCCTTCGAGCACGCTACGGAATGGCATTCGCTTCAGCCTGAAATGGTCAAAAAACAAATGGGATGAACATCCTCGTCTTTTTTACGTATATCGCATAGTCATTTCCGAATTTGGTGAGGCACTCACGCTCGTCGGCAGTTGCTATGGCATAGAGGAACGCTGAAGCCACTATCACGAGACATCCGCCCAGCAAGAACGGTGATTTAAAAAAGATTCCCCACGCCAAATAGAGCAGGGAAGTATAGAGCGGGTGGCGGATGAACCGGTATATACCACTCTGGACCAGTTGGGTGGTCGCTTCGAGCGCATCCGTTGGGCTTCCAGCATTCCGAAGTAAATACACTCCGCTGATTAAGGGATACAGGGAGGTAATAAGCAGTATCCAGGAAATGATCTGGTTCCAGGCGTAAGGATGAACAAACCAGGCGCGGGTATTTATCACGAACATTCCCCAAATGGATTCCCAGGCAAAAAACCGGAAATATCCACGCGATCCCGGGCGGCGCAGGAATGGAATGGAAATCCAAACAATACCTATGGATCCAACGATAAATAAGATCGCTTCAATCATGGAGCTTTATTTTGCATGCAGGCGATCAAGTCCTGTACCACACCCTGCGGAGCTGATTTAGTGAGTGCCAATACTGGAACGGTCGCAACTATGAAAGCATCCGAGACAATGTTACCCATCAAACTTTGTGTCAGGATTCCTACTGCGTTCACGTCGTTTGCGATGGCAAGTGCCATCTCGTCCGGGCTCGTTGCTAATCGTGCGTTGGAAGTAACGGGGCTTCCATCCATGGCCGTTGATTCGAAAATTTGTTGGATATCTTCCCCGGATGAATACACCCACACTTGGACCTGGATGTTGGATCCTCCCACCCCCTGCCAGGATAAAGTTTGGCCGTTGAATATTCTTCGCACCTGTTCTGCTGTTAGTGACTTGACCGGGTTTTTGGGGTTTACGATGACCAGGATTTCCTCGCTGCCGATTTGATAGGCAGGGAAGTTCAGGTTATCAGGTTGCCCAATGCGGATGGCCATGTCCACAGACTGGGGATCCTGGAATTCAACTGCGCGTTGCTCGGCAGTCACCACATTCACGCCTGCACAATTATAAATTCCTGGCAACCACGAGGTGGTTGCTGCACTGTATTGAACGGAGATGGGAACCGGTGTCGCTCCTGGTGTCGACGGGTTACATCCCGCGAACAGGATCATTGCAAGAACCATTGCTGGTAATAGTCGTCTCATCCCTGCCAGTCTCGAATTATGGCGGCAATAAGTTTGGCACGCTCAGATAGGCTGTTTTTGACTATATATTCCCTGTCTGAGTGATATTCTCCGCCTGCTGGGCCGAGTCCATCCAAAAGCGGGATCCCCAGTGGTGCTACGAAGTTTGCATCTGACGCCCCCCCGGTTCCGCTGGCTTTGAGGTCGATGCCTACTTTGGCTGCAATGACCTTGACTTTCTCGAAGGTGGTTTTGATAGTGTCGCTGTAGGGCATGGGCGGACGGTCAAGCCCTCCGGTCACTTCCAGTGATGTTCCATCTAGTCTTGGCCTGAGGGCTTGCATAGCAGCGCTCACTCGCTCGGCTTCCCCGGGTTGCATTACTCGCAGATCCACTTCAGCGCTGGCTTCCTCGGGGACAACGTTACTGGCGATCCCGCCGCGGATTACACCGACATTTAGGGTGGTGCCCTTTTTATAATCGGTCATTTTCTGTATGGAGAGGACCTGGTGGGCGATTTCTTCAATGGCATTTCGACCTTTTTCGTGGTCCATCCCCGCATGTGCCGCTCTTCCCCGTACCCGCAGGATGAATTCACCCACTCCCTTGCGCCAGGTTTTGACCGAACCATCCGGCATCCCGGGTTCGAGTACCAGCACCAACCCTGCCTCAACTGCCAGTCGTTTGATCAATTCCTTGGATGCCCCACTGCCAATTTCTTCGTCAGAAGTGAACAATATTGTGACAGGATGATCCAGGTTCCCGTTCTCGCTCGCCGCAGTCAGGGCAGTCAGACCCACAACAATTCCGCCTTTCATGTCCGCAGCACCAGGTCCGAAAATCTTCCCGTCTTTTTCATGAAAGGGCATTTTCGCCAATGTCCCGATCGGGAAGACTGTATCCATGTGCGCAAGTAGTAAAATGCCATCTTTCCCCGCTGTGCTGCTGCCAGGTGCGCTCCCCGCTGGAGCAGTTTCCTTTGAAGAACCAAAAAATCGTGCTTCTATCAAGTCCCCAACTTGGTTTTGTGAATGGACCGTTACCGTTGCTCCCATTTGCCGACATTCACTGGCTACAAATGCTCCTATCCGGTCCAGTGCTGTTTTATCATGAGAAGGGGTTTCGATCTCCACGAGTTGTTTGAGCTGTGCCACCATGCGGGGCGTGTTGTCTTCAAAGTTGAACATTGGCGCACCTGTCAAATCAAAGCAAAAACAAGGCAAATAGCCCCTGCGATCCCACAATAAATCGCGAATATGTAGAGTGAATTTTTGCTCAGGTAACCCAGCAGCCACCTGACAGCCAGCCACCCGATTAAGGCAGCCACCACAAATCCAACTGCGAGCGCGGGTAAAAATGTGCTGAGACCAGTCATCTTAAATAGGTCTAGCGACTGGTATCCTCCCGCCGCCAGCATGACCGGTACGGACATCAGGAATGCAAAGCGCGCGGCCGCCGTTCGATCGAATCCGCGGGCCATTCCTGCTCCAATGGTTGTCCCGGACCGGGACGCACCCGGGAAGATGGCGATCACCTGGGCGATGCCTATCAACACGGCATCCAGCCATTTCATTTTTCTGAGACTCCGGTTTCGCTTTCCCAACCATTCAGCCAACGTAAGGACAACCGCTGTGATCAGCAGGCGGATGCATGCTTCCACAAGAGGTGTCTTGAACAGGGTTTCAACTGCAGATTTCAGCAAATACCCGAAGATCAAGGCCGGGATTGTGGCAATAATAATAAACCACCCGAGACTGTTCTCAGGAGTGGAAAACGGTTTGGCAAAGAATGCCTTGACTAAATTCACCAGGTCCTTCCAAAAGAAGACGACCAGGGAGAGCATTGTCCCCAACTGGACGATGATCAGGTACGAGAACATGGCATCGCTGGCTGGGATACCAAGGATTTTCTGCAATATGAGCAGGTGGGCAGTGGAAGAGACCGGGATGAATTCAGTCAGTCCTTGAATGATTCCCAGGATAATCGATTGAAAGATGTTCATATATTCTCCTCGTTTCACCGGAAGGAATGCGAATTATCACGATGCAAGAGTTTTCCTATTGGTCGATAATACCATCGCTTTATAAATTATTAATGTTGTTGATATTTCTTTCCGCGTTCCCTTTCCATTGCTGGAGCCATGCAGGTACTTTGCTTTCGAATGTGCCGTCCAATATCGAGACGCGCATGGCTTTGACCAGTTGGATTAATGCATGTAAATTATGGATGGACAGCAGGGTTCCTGCCAGCAGCTCTTTTGCCACAACCAGGTGCCGTAGATATGCCCGGGTAAATGTCTGGCATGTGTAGCAACTGCAGGTGTCGTCGATCGGGCGCTGGTCCTTTGAAAAGGCTGCGTTCATCAAGTTGAGTCGCCCTTCGGACGAAAAAGCAGCATTATGACGTGCTAGCCGGGTGGGCAGGACGCAGTCAAATATGTCCACGCCCAGCGCGATTCCGTTGATCAGGTCTTCTGGAGTACCGACCCCCATCAGGTAACGCGGCTTTGAGTCTGGCAGGAAATTACCTAATAATTTAAGGATATTTTGCATCTCCTCTTTCGTTTCCCCCACCGACAGACCACCGATGGCGATACCCGGGAAAGGTAGCGAGGCGATGAATTGGGCAGATGCTGCTCTCAATTCCGGGTCGATACCCCCTTGGATGATCCCAAAAAGAGCCTGGTCGTCCCGCCTCTTCGCGGTGAGACAGCGTTCAGCCCACCTGTGGGTGCGCTCCATGGCAGTCTTGCTGTATGCTTTATCGTTTGGATCTGAGCATTCGTCGAATGCCATGATGATATCGGCACCCAGGTTCTCCTGGATTTGGATGGATTTCTCGGGAGTGAACCGGTGGGAAGATCCGTCGATGTGGCTTTTGAACGTCACCCCGTCGTCATCAATTTTCCTTGTTTGAGCCAGCGAAAAAACTTGATATCCGCCCGAGTCGGTCAGAATTGGCCCCGGCCATTGCATGAACTTATGCAATCCCCCCATCTCACTCACGAGCTCATCACCTGGACGCAGGTACAGGTGGTAAGTATTCGAAAGTACGAGCGTTGCGCCTAATTCGTCCAGCTGTGCCGGGGTAAGGGTTTTTACAGTGGCTTGTGTGCCTACCGGGGCAAATATCGGGGTTTCCAGGTTGCCGTGGGGTGTTTGGAAGACTCCCGCGCGGGCGGCACCCGTCTGGGTTTTGATTTCGAACGAAAACATGCGATGATTATATGCGATATTCGCATTGCTCGTCTATTTTTTTCTTCAGCGCTCAACATTGATTTGAACGATATACTTATTTCCCTTTTGTATGGTTCACGACGAAGTATTCCGGTACCTTCCGAATTACCTAGGTTATTGGCTGTTAAAATTCTGGGCGATGACCTTCTGGTGGCAGTGATTAATGTTATGATAAAAGCCGGTATTTCATAAATTTATAATCATATACTCAAGGACATAATGACAAATGTAACTGCATTAATTACCGACAGTACCTGTGACATTCCTCAGGCTATGATCGACCAGTATGGAATTACGGTTATCCCTCAAATCGTGGTCTGGGGGGATCAACTTTTCCGGGACCGGGTGGATCTGACACCAGAAGCCTTCTATCAACGTCTCGAAAAGGACCCGGTTTGGCCCAGCACGACCCTTCCCAGCCCGGCTGATTTCGAAAAAATATATCGATCTGCCATTGCAGCTGGTGCTAAGGAAATCGTGGTGATGACGGTGAGCAGTGCCATGAGTGGCACCTTTCAATTGGCTGACCAGGTCGGTCGCCAGATGGATGTGCCGGTCCACGTGGTTGACTCAAGGGGTCCGACCATGAGCCTTGGGTGGCAGGTGCTGGCAGCTGCCCGAATCCGTGAGCTGGGGGGCACGGCGACCCGGATGATCGATGCCGCTGCCAAGGTCAGGGATAAACTCGTCCAAATTGTCTGCCTGGATACTTTGGAATACCTTCATCGTGGCGGTCGGATTGGAAATGCCACCCGTTTTATCGGCAGTCTGTTGGATATCAAGCCCTTGGTCCAGATAAATCACAAAACCGGGTTGGTGGAGTCGGCTGGTCAAGCGAGAACGCGCAAGAAATCTATTGACACTTTGGTGAGTCGCTTTTTCGAGCAGCTTACCCCTGGGAATCTTAAACGGATTGCGGTCCTCCATGGCAATGCCTTTACCGAGGCGCAGGCATTGGCCGAACGAATCAAAAATGATTTCCACCCGGTGGAACTATTGGTCAATATAACGGGACCAGTCCTCGGCATCCACACCGGTCCGAGGGCGTTGGCTCTTTGTGGATATTCTGAAGATTGACCTCAATTAGGAATTACTAACCTTTATGTGCAGAGATATGTTTTCTATGTTATCTTGCCGCCCTTTTCCTGCGGCGTATTTCCCCCGATATTTTCTTGAAGAATTCTTTACATGCTAAATTCCTGCAGTTGTTAAATATTCCTTCATTCCGAATAATTCTTGGATTCCTCGCAGCAATAAAACCTTGCGGAGGTTCATTTGAACCTTCGCAAGGTTTTATATTTTACACAGGAGATTTATTATTTGCCTTTTCTAGTAAATATTTGCTTGCTGCGTCACCGCAAGGATTTCTCCATCAACTTATCCTCCGCTATCCATTGTTAAGTCTATCCCTGGAAATGCTTGATAAAAACCCGTCTGCGCTTGTGCTGCCTTTTCTCGTAGTGTTTCCATTGACCTTGTACGTTCTGGTTTGTTTCGAGTTCTGGGTTGGATTCGATTTTCTTGATGCCCAGTCTGTTGAAAACGCCGTGCATTTTGTTCATAAGGATCGCATTTACTCCCTTGCCTTGGTATTCTGACCGGACAGCCACCAGGTATAAATCTGCCCGGTCATTTTTCTTGAGCGCTCTAAGGAGATGAAAAAATCCGAATGGGAAAAGCTGTCCTTTTGCCTTCTGTAGGGCCAGTGAAAGTGATGGCATAATAATCCCAAAAGCAACCATGCGGTTATTTTGGTCCATGATCATTGGTACAAAATCCGGGGTAACGAATCCAAAATATTGATTAACATAGTTCTCGATTTGTTTTTCAGTCAACGGTACCGTGCCGTACAAGTGTTTATACTCATCGTCGAGCAGCTTGAAAAGTTCCTTGGCATAAGGCAGGAGCTCTTTCTTATGACGTAACTCCAATATTTTTAGTTTGCAGCGTCGCATGGAAATGTCTGCAATTCGGGCAATTGTCTCGTTGGGTTCCGGTGGTACCGAAAACTCATACTCCACCCAGTCAGTATCTTTCGCATATCCCAGTTTTTCCATGTGATGTGGATAATATGGATGATTATATATAGTGGCTAGCGTGGATAACTCGTCAAACCCTTCTACCAGCATCCCCTCGCGGTCGAGATCAGTGAAACCGAGCGGACCGTGCACTGCGGTCATGCCTGTATCCTTCGCCCAGGTCTCCACCCGCAACATCAATGCCTCGCTAACCCGTGGATCGTCAATGAAATCTATCCACCCGAAACGCATGTAGCGTTGTTCCCATTTTTCAATATGCTTGCGGTTTAGGATGGCTGCTACACGTCCAACAATTCGTCCCCCTCGATAAGCCAGCCAATAGCGTGCCTCGCAGTGTTCAAACGCTGGGTTCTTATCCCGCCTTAGGGTATTTAGTTCGTCAAATTGAAGCGCCGGAACCCAATAAGGATTCCCCCGGTAAAGTTCGAACGGAAATTGGATGAAAGATTTTAATTCTTTCACCGTGGTGATTTCATTTACTTGCAAATCCGTGAAATTACCAGCTTCAATCAATTCTCACCTCCGGCGGAATCGATTCCCTTTCGGCTTTATGGGCTTTTCAACCGTATCACTTTTTCCTGAAGGTACCACCACTGGAGCATGCAGGGTCTGCTGATAATAATCGTCAAGCAGCATTGCGATAATGGGTAATTCTTCTTCGCTCTCTGCCAGGCTGCGGGCAAGTGGTGTGAACCTGTGCGACCTCTCGGATTGAAGTTTATCACGACCTCGCAGGCGTGTTTCGAGCAGGGCAGTGGTTCGTTCGGCAACCACGGCGGCGACGTCTGCATCGGATGGGATCGTGCGTTCCTCAAAGGGTATACTGAACGTTTTGGCGATTTTATCGATTGTGTATTTTTCCAGTCGGTTTACCAGGGAAATGGCCACGCCGCTGGCTCCGGCGCGCCCGGTCCTCCCGGCTCTGTGGATGTATGCCTCCAACTCGTCGGGAGGCTCGTATTGGATGACATGGGATAGCGCTGGGATATCCAGGCCGCGTGCTGCCACGTCGGTAGCCACCAGGAATCGCAGGGTGCCGCGTCTCACCCGGTCGAGCACTTTTTCACGGTCGGTTTGGGAGAGATCCGCGCTCAGTTCATCCGCATCGTACCCAAACCGCTGTAAGACCACCGACACATAATGTACCCGGGCTTTTGTATTGCAAAAGATGATCGCTGAAGTGGGGTTTTCAACTTCGATCAATCGTACCAGGCTGCGGTCCTTGTCCATTCCAGGAACAATAGAATAAGCATGCTCAGTATCGGTTACATGGATATGGTCACTACTTAAACTGAGAAATTCGCCTTGGTGAATGAATTCTTGTGCTGTACGCAGGACAGAATCTGGAAAAGTAGCCGAAAACATGCATGTGTGCAGGGGACGTTTGGGCAGGTAGCGCTGGATCTCCCGCATATCAGGGTAAAAACCCATCGAAAGCATGCGGTCAGCCTCATCATAGACTACCGTTTTGAGCTGTTCCAGGGAGAAAGTCTTTTTGAGTAAATGATCCAGTACCCTGCCTGGTGTGCCGATCACAATGTGTGAACCTGCTTTGAGCGCCGTAGTTTGTGCAGTGTAGCCCACACCCCCATAGACGGCAGTCGCCCTCAAGCCGGTATCCCCGCAAATTTTTTCCGCTTCTTGCCACACTTGACGCGCCAATTCTCGCGTGGGGACCAGGATCAGTGCCTGGCAGGTCGGGCGGGATTTGTCTAAGCGGGTCATCAGGGGAAGTAGGAATACGCCTGTTTTTCCACTACCGGTGCGTGCTTGCAGCATCATGTTTCGTCCCGCCAGCAGGTAGGGCAGGGCGCGTGCTTGAACCGGTACCAATGATGTCCACCCGGCGCGTCCGGCTGCTTCGCGTAATGGTGTCGGCAATTGCTCGAAATTGATTTCCGGTAGAGGGTTGGTCGGTTCTTTGAGTGGGGTGGAAAAGGTATTATTCATGGAATTCCCGTTTTAAATTAATTTGTTGTTGATGCAGTATATCAAAAGATGACCTCCCAAGGAGGGAGTCGGGTGGGTGTCTTTATGTTGGGGAAAATTATCTGGAAATTGCAGGGCAATCATTCCATCTATTTATATCTCCTTTCCTAGGTTTAAGATATACGTACTAGATAGCAAATCTAATGGATTATTTAAATTATTGTTTCTCGGCAAAATGGATTACGTATAAGGGATTATTAATGTTTCCAGAATATAATACCAATATTGTCTGATTTCCCCATTCACAACTATTAACCTATGGAGGTCGCGATGACAACCTTTACTAAACCACTGGACCCCGAACTTCGGAAACGACTATCCCGCATTCAATACGAGGTCACTCAGCACGAAGGCACCGAACCAGCATTCAATAACGAATATTGGAATAATAAACATGCTGGCATTTATGCGGACGTAGTTTCAGGAGAACCATTGTTCAGTTCGCTGGATAAATTTGATTCGGGTACAGGCTGGCCGAGCTTTACCCGTCCTATCGAGCCGGACAATATCCTTACCCATACCGATCATGGCCTGTTCATGTCCCGCACCGAAGTACGCTCGAAACAGGCGGGTTCCCATCTTGGGCACGTTTTTGATGATGGTCCTGCGCCTACTGGATTGCGATATTGCATGAACTCAGCCTCGTTGCGTTTTATCCCGGTTGAGCAGTTGGAAAAGGAAGGCTACGGTAAGTATCTCGCCTTATTCCAGCGAGACCCCAAAAAAGTAGCCGGCTGATCTTGAAGGGCGCCTATCTAGGTGCCCTTTTCTTTAGTTACCTATACACATGGGGTTACTTAACCATGGAGTGTTTTACGACGAAGATAGTCATAATGTGCTTGTGAGTTCCTCGGACCTTCACGAGATTGTTTCTGTTTGAGTACGGCGCTCTTTAATTAATGTCAGGACGCGCTGCCAACGCAACCCCGTCTGTTAAAGAATAGAGACTCAAAAACTATAGCGTGCAGATAATAATACAAGAAAAGCCATTTTTGTTCGTCATATGCTCTCAAATATTGGATAAAATGCAGAAATAGCTATTAATTCGCATATATAGAATGTAGTGGACGGGGATAAACGCATGCGGAATTGGTAGACGTTGCGGTCTTAAAACCTGCCGGTGAACCATCTGGGTGGCGGCGGAGCGGCCTCCATGGCGAATCCGCTGACATTTCCCGGCGTGCTTGATGGCAGCCAGACGCGAGTAGGAAGGCTACACCTGGGGTGAAATGCCTGCGAATTTCTGTCTGGGGTAACAATCAAGTTGAAAATTTTCGTGAATAGTCCGCGTCTGGGCAGTTTATTGAAAACCCTATCGGGGTGATGTTGAATTACCCAGGGCCTGGAGAAGTAGTTGGCGGATGGCGTCTGGGCGGGGCAGGAGTACGTCCGCTCCGCCGGAAGTTACAAAGGGGATTACCTGGTCTGTACTGATCGCGTAACGCTGGATCTTATTCAGGTTCACCGACTGAAGAATCGGTAAAAAGTTGACCACATTCTGCAGGGTCAGATCGGTGACGATGGCGCTGCGAAAGGCGGAATACAGTTGGGGGATGCGCGTCAGGCCGTTCTGGTTTAATAATTTCTTCCCGATAGCAAAGATCACTTCTTGGGCGCGGCGCAAACGGTCCAGGTCGCTGGTGGTTTGACGGGAGCGCGCATACCACAGGGCGGTCTCCCCGTCCATGTGAACCAGTCCCGGATTGATCATATACCCACCCGGGTATCCGGTGCGGGCATCGGACAGGGTCTCGCCTACCTGCACGGTGATGCCTCCCAGGCTGTCAACGATGGACTGGAAGCCGCTGAAATTGGTCAGGACGTAGGACTGTGGGGCGAAACCGAAGTTGTACTGGAAGGTTGACTTAACTAACTCGAACCCTCCGTATTCCTGGGCGGTGTTGATGCGCTGCATGAAGTGATCGGGTAGGTAGACCCACAGGTCGCGCGGAAAGGAGACCAGGCTGACCGAACCATCGGTTTTGAGTACAACCAGCAGGGTGGTATCGGTGCGGAAATCCGGCGCATGCGGACGCTGGTCGGACCCCATCAGCAAGATGGTGACCTCCCCGGCAGGAAGCAAGATCGGCGCGGCCTGAGGGGGAATGGCGCCTTCGGGAGTCTCTGTCGGGGTGAAGGTGAGCGTCGGAGTTTGTGTCGGGGCGGGAAGAGTGGATCCGCTTGCAGAGGAGGTCAACGTGGCGGCCACGAAGGTACCGACCAGAGGAGAAGCGGGCGTACTGGTCCCCGAAAAAAGCTGGCAGGCCGGTAAAACGAGCAGCAGGAGACCAAGCAGGAGAAGTGAGCTGAGACGCATAGGTGAGAGTGTAACCGAAAATAGCCGCTCCGGTTGGTCTATTCCTACAAAGAAAGGAAATGCGTGTATTCACTGATGATCAAGTCCGAGCATTCCTCTCCGCTGATAAACATACTCGGCATGCTTGTCTTTTTCAACTTGCCTTGCATACGGGCATGCGCCAGGGAGAATTATTGGGTTTGATGTGGAAGGATTTAGAATGGATCAACCGACAAATACATATCCAGCGACAACTTTCACACGTTATAAATGGGAGTCTGGTGTTTTCAGAACCAAAAACTACTAAGGGCCGACGAACCATTGTAATCAGTCCCACGATGGTTGATTCCCTGCGGAAACACCTGGAAGAACAGGGGAGCGGTAAGAAAGCTCTCGGGGAAAAATGGGAAGAGAATGATCTAATTTTTCAATCAAAATTGGGAACCCATTTGAATCCCGTAAATATGTTCAGAGAGTATCAGGAATTGCTTCGGGAAACTGGACTACCCCCAATCGGTTCCACGATCTTCGACACACGGCGGCAACGCTTTTGTTGCAGCAGGGTGTCCATCCGAAAATAGTCCAGGAACGTCTTGGGCATGCAGATATTAGCATGACATTGAATACTTATTCGCATGTGCTCCCATCCATGCAGGAAGATGCTGCTCTGAAAATTAATGAATTGCTCAATCCAATCGAAGTTACAGATACGATAATGGAGATCAAAGAACAGGTTGCAGTCTATCATGAATAGATTTGCTTGTAGTTATTGCAATTGCAATTTCGGGTTGCTGTAAGGTTGCTGTATAAAAAGAAGCCTCTGGTCAAAGAGGCTTCTTGAATCCCCACTTATGGGGGTTTTGGAGTGGCTTACTGCCACATATAAGGGTGCCTGATGGGGGTCGAACCCACAACAACCTGATCCACAGTCGTTGAAACTCAAATATATAGCATACCCGCAACCGGCGTCTCTTCCGGCGCTTTATCCAACTCCTGTGTCGTGTTTTAGTATTCGTCTGCACCAAGGCGACGATTCGCGGGCTGGAGAATTACCCCCGCCGCGGCCCGGCGCTGGTCGTCATAAATCACCTGGGTGACCCGGATGCGATCCTGGCGCTGGCGGCTTTGCCGGAATTCCCCGATTTTATTGGAAAAATTGAATTGCGCGACATCCCCGTGCTCCGTCAGGTGACGAATATGGTTGGCGTTTTCTGGGTCCACCGCGGCCAGCCAGACCGGCGCGCTATTTCCGCCGCGCGGGAGGCGTTCCGCCAGGGACGGCGCGTGATCATTGCCCCGGAGGGACGCGAGTCCGTTAGCGGTGCGCTGGAAGCGGGTACGGAGGGGGCCGCTTTCCTGGCGCTCAGGGCCGGGG
>Ga0209638_1000924_pt1 | contig 19239 bp, 15 predicted proteins | sample BarGraNGADG00211_FD_184490 | JGI IMG/M metagenome (GOLD analysis project Ga0209638, IMG submission 184490) | Arctic peat soil microbial communities from Barrow, Alaska - Barrow Graham LP Ref core NGADG0002-211 (SPAdes) (version 2) | ecosystem: Environmental > Terrestrial > Soil > Wetlands > Peat...
TGACGCGCGACACGGTCGAGGAGATCAGCGCGATCAAGGAGGAGCCGGAGTGGATGCTGAAGTTCCGGCTGCGCGCCTACGAGCACTTCCTGAAGCGGCCGATGCCGGTCTGGACCGACGGTCTCGATCGGATCAACTTCGACAAGATCATGTACTACCGCAAGCCGTCCGAGCGCGAGGAGAAGTCGTGGGACGACGTCCCCGACCAGATCAAGGCGACCTTCGAGCGCCTGGGTATCCCGGAGGCTGAGCGCAAGTTCCTCGCCGGTGTCGGGGCCCAGTACGACAGCGAGGTCGTCTACCACTCGGTCAAGGAAGAGCTCTCGAAGCTCGGCGTCGTGTTCATGGGTACCGACCAGGCGCTCAAGGAATACCCCGACATCTTCAGGAAGTACTTCGCCACCGTCGTGCCGCCGGAGGACAACAAGTTCTCAGCGCTCAACAGCGCGGTCTGGTCGGGCGGGTCCTTTGTCTACGTGCCCAAGGGCGTCGAGGTGCCACTGCCACTGCAGGCGTACTTCCGCATCAATGGCGAGAACACGGGCCAGTTCGAGCGCACCCTGATCGTCGTTGATGAGGGCGCCAAGGTGCACTACATCGAAGGGTGCACCGCGCCGATCTACGCCACCGACTCCCTCCACGTCGCGGTCGTCGAGGTCGTCGCGCTGGCCAACTCCAACGTCCGCTACACGACCATCCAGAACTGGTCGAACGACGTCTACAACCTGGTCACCAAGCGCGCCCACGCGTACGAGAACTCGCGCGTCGAGTGGATCGACGCCAACACCGGTTCGCGCAAGACCGTCAAGTACCCGAGCATCTACCTGCGTGGCCGCGGCGCCAGCGCAGACATCATCAGCGTCGCGGTCGCCGGCAAGGGCCAGCACCAGGACACGGGCGCCAAAGCCATCCATCTTGCCCCTGACACCAAGAGCCGGATCGTGTCCAAGTCAGTCAGCAAGGACGGCGGCCGTGCGACGTACCGCGGCCACCTGAAGGTCGCGCCGGGCGCAACCGGCGTCGTCGCCAGCGTGCGCTGCGACGCGCTGATGCTCGACGACCAGAGCCGCAGCGACACGTACCCGTACATCGACATCCAGGAAGACGACACGACGATGACCCATGAGGCCACCGTGGGCAAGATCAGCCAGGACCAGATCTTCTACCTGATGAGCCGCGGCCTGACGGAGAACGAGGCGCAGAACCTCGTCGTCCAGGGCTTCCTCGAGGTCTTCACCAAGGAGCTGCCGATGGAGTACGCCATCGAGTTCAACCGCCTGGTGAAGATGGAGATGGAAGGCGCGCTCGGCTAGGAGATGGCCGACGCACTGAAGCTGCCCTTCGCGGGCGAGGAGATCGTCCGCCGAGTCTCGGCGAACAACAATGATCCCGACTGGCTGCTTGCCGACCGACTCGCCGGTCTGGCTGCCTACAACGAGTTGCCGATCGAGACGAACCCGCTCTTCACGCTGTACGTCGACCTGCGCGCCGCACGCTGGACGGAACTGGATCCCTATCTCGAGACAGGTGACGCCGGCCGGGTGAGCGACGTCGTTCCGGAGGGAGCGGCCGCGCTGATCGAGATCGCCGAGGATCGCGTCGTGGCGCGCGGCCTGTCGGCCGAGGCACGCGAGGCGGGCGTCGTGCTTGACACATTCGCCAACGTGCTGCGCGATCGGCCGCAGCTCGTCAAAGAGCTCGTCGACGGCGCGGGGCACTTGCCCGACAGCGACAAGTTCGCCCAGTTCGCGCGCAGCCACTACGCGCTCGGGCTGCTCGTGCATGTTCCGCGCAACGTCGTGCTTGAGCGGCCGATCGTCATCCGCTGGAGTACCGGCCGGCCGGGCCGAGCGCTCGTCAGCCGGAGCGTGGTCCACATCGGCGAGAACGCCCAGGCCAAGATCCTCGAAGAGCAGGTGCCGTCCGAGGCGCACGATGCGGCGAGCGACAAGCAGAGCCTGTGGTGGGGCACATCAGAGGTGTCGCTCGCCCAGGGCGCGCAGCTGTCATTTGCCGGGCAACAGGATTTCGGCGCACACACGCTCGTATTCGTGAATCGCCACGCGACGCTCGGCCAGGACACGCAGCTGCGCTGGGCATTGGCCTCCGTCGGCGGAGAGTTGCACAAGAGCCGGATCGATAACCGGCTCGTCGGCCGCGGCAGTGGCGTCAACCAGGCCGAGATCGCCTTTGGCGACGGCCGCCAGCTGTTCGACCTGACCAGCTACACGCGCCACATCGGCCAGGACACCACGGGCGATCTGCTGAGCAAGGGCGTCTTCATTGATCGCGCACGGGGCTACTTCAAGGGCATGATCACCATCGACCGCAGTGCCAAGGGCACGGACAGCTTCCTGGGCGAGTTCGCGATGCTGCTGACCAAGCAGGCGCGCAGCGTCACTATCCCGAGCCTTGAGATCGACCAGCCTGACGTGCGCCGCGCCAGCCACTCGAGCTCCGTCGGGCCGATCGACGAGGACGAGATCTTCTACCTGATGAGCCGCGGAATACCGCGCGACGTGGCGCGCAAGTTCATCGTCCTGGGATTCCTCGAGCCGGTCGTTGCGCGCATCCCACTCGCCCCGGCGCAGGATCGGCTGCGCTCCCGGCTCGAAGAGAAGTGGCCTCAGGCCCTGGCATCAACCCAGCAGGCGGCCTGAACACCACCGTGCGCCGCGTCCCCGTCGCGCGGCTCGACGATGTTGCGCCGGGGACGATGCTCATGGTCCAGGTCGACGGCACGGACATCCTGCTCGTCAACTTGAATGGCACGATCCGCGCGACCCAGGGTGTCTGCTCGCACGAGTACTTCGAGCTTGACCGAGGCTTCCTGACCGCGGACACGTTGACCTGCGCGCTGCACCTGTCGCGCTTCGATCTCGAGACAGGCGAGGCGCTCGACCCACCAGCCGAGCTGCCCCTCGCGATCTACCCAGCGACGCTCGAGAACGGCGAGATCGTGCTCGAGCTGCCGGAGGGGCCGATCCCCGTCAACGAGTGAGCGCGGCTATTGCGCCGCCGGCGCGGTCGTCGGTATTACATCCGGATTGACGGTCACGTCGATCGTCATCAGCGCGGCATTCGCCTCGTTCTGGGTCGTGACCTTCAGGCGAAAGCCGTTGGTTGCGATGCGCGAGAAGTCGGGGTTGGCCAGCGTCCTGTCCTGTGGGGGCTGGGTGGTGTCGAGCGCGGTCACCGATGGGCAGCACAGACCAGAATTGATCGGGCCTAGGGCAAGGTCCCACGAGCCGATTCGATCGAGGTCGTCATGCGAAACAGACGCTGTGACCGCATCGAACTCGAGTCTTGCCGTGGGCGCCGCCAGCGCGTACGGAATGCGGTACATGCCGCGGTACTGGTCCGGGCCAATCGCATCGAGGATGGCCAACGTGCCATGACCGTTGAGCGTCAGGCCCATGCCCAGGTACTGATAGAGAACCGGTGCCGTGGGATCGGCCCGGATGGACACGACCTGGCTGGGGTCAAAGGACACGCGTCGGGCGGGTACGGATGTGGCGGCTGCGGCGACCGCGGGCGATGCCGGAGTTGGTGATCCTTGAGGAGATAGCGAAGATCCGCTCAGGCCAAGGTAAACGACGCTGCCGAGCACGACCAGTGCGCCGAGCGCGATGAGCCAGGCTCGCCTCCCGCCGCCGATGCTGGTGGTGGTCAGCTGGGGCGCCGGGTCTTTGTCGCCGGGGAAGCTCATCGCGCCAGCTCGGTGCCCAGCCCAAGCTCGGCCGCGCGACGGTAGATCGCGTCGGCGAAGACGACGTCGGCCAGACCCACGCCGAGGTGGTTGACCACCACCGGCCCCTGGGTGCGCGGCGCAGGCACGCGGCCGATGAGTGCCTCACCGATCGAGCAGTCGGGTCGCGGATAGCCCGCGAAGACCGTTTCACTGCGCGTGTGCTCGAACTGGGCGACGTCGTCGACGAGAAAGAAGCGCGCACCGGTGACGACCTGAGCGGGCAGGGACATGTCGTAATCGACGGCGACGACGAGCGCCGCGCGCTCGAAAGCCGTCGCAGGCACGGTCTGGCGCAGCGGGCCGAACGAGACCATCGTCAAGACGACATCCGCGGCGCTGATCGCTGCGGCCGTATCGGCCGTGCTTTCGACGTCCGTGAAACAGCCCATGTCGCGCGCCGCGGCCGCCAGGTGCTGGGCGCGATCCGAGTTGCGATCGGAGATGGTCAGCGCGGCGCCGCGGGCGACGTGGGCCAGGACTTCGAGATGGCTCTCACCCTGGACGCCCGCGCCGACGAGCCCGACCCGCGGCGCCGTGGCGCCGGTCTCCGGCCACCACTCGCGCAGCGCCACCCCGCTGACCGCCGCGGTGCGCTGCGCGGTGATCGGCGCGCCATTCATGATCGCCAGTGGCACGCCCGTGGTCGCGTCGCTGAGGATGACCGTGGCGTGGATCGCGTCGATGCCACGGTCGTGGTTGGCGGGGAAGCCGGTGACCCACTTGATCCCGAGCAGATCGTCGCTGCCCGATGGGTCGCGGCCACGGAGCAGGGCTGGCATGGCGTGGCTGAGCGACGACTCGGCGCGCGGGTGGACGCCAAGCTTGGGCGGCAGCTCGGCATCCTCGACCAGCGCGACCAGCGTCGTGCGCGCGAGCTCGAGCCGTTGCTCGACACCAGGCATCGCCGCGCGCACGTCATCCGCGGACAGGTAACGAAGTGGCGGCATGGGCATCGGCCGCGTCAGATTAGGCCCTCCGGCCTGATGCGCATGAGCCACGTGCCCAAGGGCGCCCGCCGTTGGCCGTGGCTACTCTTGGTCTCATGAGCCAGCCCGCCTCGCAGCCAGCGCTCGAGATGACCGCCGATGAGCGCGAACGCAGCCTTTCCAACCTGAAGCTCGAACGCGACGCGATCTGGCTGTACGACCATCTCGCGCAGGTCGAGCGTGACCCAGCGCGCGCGGTCGTGTTCAACCGAATTGCCGGCAACGAGCGGCGCCACGCGTCGATCTGGGCAACGCGCCTGACGGAGCTCGGGGCATCGGTGCCCGCGGCGTCGGCGCCGCGGGCGCGCATCCGTTTCATCGTCTTCCTCGCCCGGGTGCTGGGCACGGATCGGGTGTCCGAGTTGGTGCGCGCGCTCGAGGGCGACGAGGAGGCGGCGTACGCCGGACAGAACACGCCCGAGACCGAGTCCATCGCCGCCGACGAGCGCCAGCATGCCGCGTACTGGGATGAGATAACCGGCAACAAACGACTGGCCAACCACAGCGGCGTTCGCCGCGGGATGAGCGAGGCGGCCCTGCATCGCGGTGGTCGCTCCGGCGTCCTGCGCGCGGCAGTTTTCGGGGCCAACGACGGCCTGGTCAGCAACCTGTCGCTGATCATGGGCGTAGCCGGTGCAGAGGCCAACAATCAAGTCATCGTTCTGGCTGGCGTCGCCGGCCTTCTGGCCGGCGCATTCTCAATGGCCGCCGGCGAGTACATCAGCATGCAGAGCCAGCGCGAGATGTTCGAGAACCAGATCTCCGTCGAGCGCGAAGAGATGCGCGTCATGCCCGACGTGGAAGAAGAGGAGCTGGCCCAGATCTACATCTCCAAGGGACTGACCGAGCCCGACGCGCGCAAGATCGCAGCGAGCCTGATGCTCGATCCGCAGAAGGCGCTGGACACCAAGGTTCGCGAGGAGCTGGGCCTCGATCCCGCCGAGCTCGGCTCGTCATGGGGTGCCGCGATCTATTCGTTCATGACATTCTGTGTTGGCGCCGCGATCCCGCTCGTGCCGTTCCTGATCACGAGCGGCGAGCCTGCTTTTGTCGCGTCCCTCGTGGTGGCGTTCGTTGCCCTCTTCATCGTGGGTGCGCTGGTCAGCCTGGTAACCGGCAAGAACATGATCTTCAGCGGCGTCCGCCAGGTTCTCATCGGCGCCGCGGCCGCCGCCGTGACCTACGCAGTGGGCAAGGTCATCGGCGCCAACGTCGCGTGACGCTCGGCGGAGACCTCGCCGCGCACGAATGGTCCAACGGCCCGGGCGACACGTACGCGCCGCACAGACACGGCTATGACAAGGTCCTCGTCGCGACGAGCGGCTCGATCGTCTTCCACCTGATCGACCTGGGCCGCGACGTCACGCTTGATGCAGGCGAGCGGCTGGAGCTGCCGGCGGGCACGGTTCATGGCGCGACGGTCGGCCCGAACGGCGTTCATTGTCTCGAGGCGCACCTGCCCGCCGGCTCGCTTGGTGTGGATCCGCGCCATCTCTCGCGCGAGGCCTGGTAGTCGGGGGCTGGCTCGTGGTCGGAGCTAGATCGGCTCGTCGGCGCGCTTGACGTACTCGAGATGAAGCTCGAGCACCTCCTGGACCAGGTCGACCGGTGCCTTGCCGCCGCGTGAATCGACCGTCGCGCTGATCCACGCCGCCTCGGACGCGAGCTCTTCCTCGGGGACCTCGTCGGCGCTGCGTGGGATGCGCCCGACGGCGAACCAGACGAGCGCGCCACCCACGACGAGGCCGAGGACGAGCGCCCAGCCGATGTACTGCTCCGTCATCCGGCCGAGTATAGGTATCCTGCCCGCGTGTTCCCGCTAAACCACATCGAGGCGTTGATCAACATCACGCCCGACCCGATCCTGTTCAGCATCGGGCCGATCAACATCGGCTGGTACGGCGTCGGCTACGTCATTGCCCTGGCCGCGCTGCTGTACGTCACCCAGATCGAGGTGGCGAGGCGCGGCTACAACCCCAACCACGTTTGGAGCGCGCTACTGCTCGTTGGCGCGCTGGCGCTCTTCGGGGGCCGGCTGTACCACGTCATCGACCAGTGGGGCGCCATCTACAGCGCGGATCCGTTGCGCGCGATCCTGCCACCTTACGCAGGACTTGGACTGTACGGCGGCGTCGCCGGCGCGGCCCTTGGGATCTTCATCTACACACGCTGGAAACGCCTGCCGATCGCGCTATCGCTCGACACCGTCATTGCCGGGGCATTCTTCGCGCAGGGCATCGCGCGCTGGGGCAACTTCTTCAACCAGGAGCTGTACGGGCCGCCGACGAACCTGCCGTGGGGCATCGCGATCGACTGCGCTCATCGCGTTGCGCCCTGGTTCTGCCCGCCACAAGGCACATTCGATCTCAGCACGGGCTTCCAGCCGCTGTTCTTCTACGAGTCGGCCCTCGACATCCTGGGCGGTTTGCTCGTGCTCTACCTCTCGCGCCGCTTCCTGCGGCGCCTCCAGCCGGGCGACCTGGCGGCGATCTGGGGCATCTGGTACGGAGCGACACGCGGCCTGCTCGAGCTGATGCGCACCGACTGGGACTGGAAGCTGGGCGGCATTCCGACGGCTTTGCTCATCGGCATCGCGCTCGTCCTGATCGGCATCGTCTGGCTCATCTACAACCACCCGCGCGGCCGGGCGCCGTACCCCTATCTCGCGCCGTGGACGCCTGAAGGTGAGGCGGCCAGTCAACTTGCCCTGACCGCTGCGGGGGCCGGTGGCGGCGAGGATGAAGATGATTCCGACGAATACGAAGATGACGACTTCGAGGACGCCGACGAGGAGGAGTCCGACGGAGACGAGCGCTCCGTCACCGACGCTGACACCGCCTCCGACCAGGCGGAGGCCTCAGATCCCGACAGCTTCGATCCCGCCAAGGACGCCGACGCCCACTCCTCCTGGAGCCGCGGCAGCTGAATCAGGAGGTCCGGCCCGGTCCAGTCCTGCATTTGTCAGAAACGTGATCTTGGTCGGCCGAAGGGTCAGGATGTCGTCGCGGCCGCGGCGGCCTTGAGGGCCAGCACGTTCACTGCTTCGACTGCCCGGGCGAAGCCCTTCAGCTGGAGCGCGCCTACAGGCTCTGTATCGACTAATTCCTCGACCGCTGCGTGGGCGCGCGGGTTGAGCAGTATTTGGTCCGCGGCCGCGGCTGAGCTCAGACGCGAGGCAAGGATGACGGCCGTGCCAACCATGCCGTAGTCGTAGCGGCCCTCGAAGCCGATCCGCCCGAGCGTGGCATAGCCACAGGCAATGCCCACGCCAAAGCCCAGCTCGAAGCCAAGTCGCGCCCACCGCGCAGCGAGACCGGCGAACATCTCGCGCATGGCCACGGCCATGCGCACGGCACGTTCGACGTGATCGGGCTGCGGGACGGGATCATTGAAGAAGACCATCAAGCCGTCGCCGGCGAAATGCTCGAGGGTGCCCTCGTAGCGCACGATCAGCTCGCCCATCTTCGAGTGGTACTCGCGCAGCATGCCCAGGACCTCCTCCGGCTCGGCCGAGTCGGAGAAGGCGGTGAAGCCGCGCAGGTCGCAGAAGACTGCAGTCGCCTCGCGCCTGTGCCCGGCGAGCAGCAGCTGGCCTTCAGGACTCGATACGAGCGCGGCGACCTGTGGCGACAGGAAGCGGCTCAGCTCTTCCTTCTGGAGCTCGATCGTCTGGAGCAGCGCGGCCTGTTCTGCCGCATGCGCGACCTCCAGGTCGCGCATGCGCTTGTCGGCGAGCGAGGCATGCACGCGCGCCGCGAGGATCGTCGGGTTGAACGGCTTCGGCAAATAGTCGGTCGCGCCCAGCTGAATGCAGCGCACGACGCTGTCGAGCTCGTCGATGCCGCTGATCATGATCACGGGCAGGTGGCGCAGCGCATCGTCCGACTTGATCGCCGCGAGCGTCTCGTAGCCGTCCATGTCGGGCATGACCACATCGAGCAGCACGACGCCGACATCATTGTCCGGCTCGGCAAGCACGGCGAGCGCAGCGCGACCGTCGACAGCCTCGCGCGCGTCGATGCCGATCGAAGCGAGATGGCGCGCGAGAAGCTGCCTGTTGACCGCGCTGTCGTCGACGATGAGCGCCAGGTCGCTCACTTGGTCAAACCAGCAGCCGCCATCTCGCGCAGCGTTTCGGCCCACGTCGCGCGGGCGTCGGCGACGCGTGCCGGCAGATCGGCGGCGTCTGTCGCGCGTCCCGCCATCTCGATGTCACGCGCAATCGCGGCGAGGCGTAGCGCGCCGAGCGCGGCGCTGCTCGACTTGAGCGTGTGCGCCGGCCGCATGATCGCGGCGGCATCGCCGGCCGTGGCCGCCGCATCCATGGCTGCCAGGTGATCGGCGCTCTCGGCCAGATACGTCGCGACAAGATCGGCGATGAACGCGTCGTCGTCGCCGACGGACTCGCGCAGCTCGGCGATGACCGATCGATCGAGAACCGGCGCGTCCTCGTGCACCTCGCGAATCAGCCTTTCGCGGCGCGAGACGGCGCTCGCGTGAGGGCCGCAGCCAGCTCCGCCGGCCGGACTGGCTTGCTGATGTAGTCGTTCATTCCTGCCGCAAGACATGCGTCGCGGTCGCCGGCCATCGCGTTGGCGGTCATTGCCACAATGTGCACCGGCCGGTCCGGCATTTCGGCGCGGATCCGGCGCGTCGCCTCCAGTCCGTCGAGCTCGGGCATCTGTACGTCCATCAGTACGACGTCGTAGTCGGCGCGCTTGACAGCCTCGATCGCCTGAAGTCCGTCGCCCGCAATGTCGGCGGTGTAGCCCATGTTCGCGAGCAGGCGCACCGCGAGCTTTTGGTTGACCGCGTTGTCCTCCGCCAGGAGGATCGCGAGCGGATGCCGTCGGCCTAGCTCAGGGTCGACCGACGGACGCTCGTGCTGACGCTCGACCTCGTTGCGGACCTCAGGCGCGGCAAGGACAGTGACCAGGGCATCGTGCAGCGCCGACGGTTTGACCGGCTTGGCGAGCAGGGAGTTGAAGACGCTCTGGCGGTGCTCGCGCAGCGCCGCGGACGACACCAGCACGAGGCGCATCTCCTTGGCCGAGGTGACCTTGCGCAGCTGCTCGGCGAGCTCGACGCCGTCCATGTCGGGCATGAACAGGTCGAGCAGTGCCACGTCGAACTTCTCACCCGCCTTGATCCACTTGAGCGCCTCGCGCGGCGAGGCCGTGTCCTTGACGTCGATCTGCCAGCGCGCGAGCTGCGCCTTCAGAATTCGCCGATTGGTGGCGTTGTCATCGACGATCAGCGCGCGCTTGCCGGCCAGCTCCACGGTGACGAGCTCGCGCACCTGCGGCAGTGCCGACGCCGGCGCCGCGGGCAGCCGCACCTGAAGATGGAACGTGGAGCCTTTGTCCGCGGCTCCGGCGCTCTCCGCGGTGAGCGACCCGTTCATCGCCTCTGCCAACCGCCGGCTGATGGCCAGACCGAGGCCCGTGCCGCCGTAGCGCCGCGCGATCGACGAATCGGCCTGACTGAACGACTGGAACAGCCGGCCCATCTGGGCCTTCGGGATGCCGATGCCCGTGTCGCGGACGTCGACGTTCAGGACCACGTCACGGCCGCTGGCCTGTGCTCTCGCAGTAACGAGAACTTCGCCCTTCTCGGTGAACTTGACCGCGTTGGACAACAGGTTGAGCAGGACCTGGCGCAGGCGGCCGAAGTCGCCCTTGACCGCCTGTGGCAGGTCACCAACGACCTCGTAGGCAAGCTCGATGCCCTTGCCCGCGGCCGCGGCGCCGATGACGTCCAGGGCGCCTTCCAGGCAGTCGGCCGGGCTGAATGGCTCGCTGACGAGGTCGACCTTGCCCGCCTCGATCTTGGAGAAGTCGAGGATGTCGTTGATGATCGTCAGCAGCGCGTCGCCAGAGGTCCGGATGGTGTCGGCGTAGTCACTCTGTTCGGCCGTCAATTGCGTGTCTGTCAGTAGCCCGCTCATGCCGATGATGGCGTTCATCGGCGTCCGGATCTCGTGGCTCATCGCCGCCAAGAACGAGCTCTTGGCCTGGTTTGCGGCCTCCGCCGCGGCCGTCGCCTCGCGCAGGTCGGCGAACAGGCGCGCGTTGTCGATCGCGATGGCCGCCTGTTGAGAAAGGCCGACCAGGAAGTCGAGGTCCGTTGGCACGAATGGTCGGCTGCCACGGCCGGTGCGCCAGACGACCATGACGCCGTTGACCCCGCCACGGCCGAGCAGAGGCGCGGCGATCAGGCGCTCCTGGTCCTCCTGATCAGGAGTACCCGGGATGTGGACGGCGCGCTCGTCCGCGTTGGCATCGTCAACGATCTCCGGCTTGGCGGCCGCGGCGATCGATCCGATGATGCCCTGCCCGGAGATCACAGTGGTTGCACTGATCTGCTCGGCGATGTCGCCCACGGCGGAGGTGGCACGGAACGTCGTGCCATCGCTGTCAGGAAGGAAGATCGCGCTCGAGGTGCCGCCAAGCAGCCCACGCGCCTGCTCAGCGACTCGCTTCAGAAGGACATTCAGTTCGAGAGTCGCGGTCATCTCGCGGCCCACGTCAGCCAGCGCGGCCATCTCCGTGGCGCGCCCCTGCGACTCGCTGTACAGCCGCGCATTGTGAATTGCCGAAACGATGTTCGCGGCGAGCGTCGCGAGCAGGCCGACCTCCGCTCCTCCGAAGCGTCCTTCCTCCGTGCTGCTCTGGACGCTGATCGCGCCGATCGCCTCGTCGCCCAGCAGCATCGGCACGCCCAGGTATGAACGAGCGTCGCGCCCGATGCCCTTCGCGTCGAGCGCGTCGAATTGGGCGGCCTGATTCATGAGTAGGGGCTGACGCGTACGGATGATGTGCGACGTGAGGCCCTCGCCGAACGCAATCGGATCCGTTACCTTGGCGCTCGCCGTTCTCGCTGTAGTAGGGAAAGTCGATGGTCCGGGTCGTCGCGTCGTACAGCGCGATGTACAGGATGTCCGCACGGAACGTTTCGGCCATCTTGTCGCCCACCAACGCCATCAGGAGACTGAGGTCGAGCTGGGACGCGGCTGCCTGACCGACATCGTTGACGATGGCCAGCTCAGCAGCTCTCTGACGCGTCTCGGCGACGAGCCGTGCGTTGTCGAGCGCCACGCTCAGGCTCGAGGCGAGAGTCGTCAGCAGGCGGACGTCGGCCTCGCTGAACGCGTGAGTGCGGTCGAGATTTTGGAGCGAGATGCGGCCGAATAACTGCCCAGCGCTTACCAGGGGAACCATGACCATAGATTTCGACGGCTCGCCGATCACGGTCCAGCTGTGTCCCATTTCCTTTGACCACGAGGCAACGTCGTCGATCACGAGCGGTGCAGCCCGCTCGAGGAACCAGCGCGTGTTCGCCGAGAACTTGGATGGCTCGTCGGGGAATCGGGCGCCCCTTTCGATCGTGTAGGGGAAGCGAGTCAGCTCGTGCTCGAAGTCGAAGATGCCAATGTCGACGACCTGGGCATCGAAGATCTCCCGGATCTTGTCACCGACCAGTTCGTACATCGACTGCATGTCCAGCTTCGCCGCCAGGCCCTGCTGGACGCTGTTGATGATCGCCAGCTCCGCGGCGCGCTCGTTGGTTTCGGTGAGCAGGCGCTGCGTCTCCGCGAATAGACGCGCGTTCTCGAGTGCCACGCTGAGGCTGCCGGCGAGCGTTGTCAGCAGCCTGACGTCGCTTTCGCCAAAGGCATTCTCGCGATCAAGGTTCTGGAGCGAGATGATCCCGTGGACGGCGTCGCCCCTGGTCAGCGGCACCCACAGCCCAGCCTTGGGAATCTCGCCTTCGAGGGCGCCCTCCTGGCCCAGCTCGCGGACCCGAGACATGATGTTCTCGTTGATGAGGAGAGGCTCCCGACTTTCGACGACATACCGCCGCGGGCCCATGAGCGCGTACGTGCCGCCCTCGAGTCGCTGGCCGCGCTCGATGCCGTAAGCGAACGACATCGTTGACGCGGACTCATCGATGACCGCAATGTCGACTACCTGGGCGTCGAAGATTTCTTGGATCTTCTCGCCCACGAGCTCGTACATCGACTGCATGTCGAGCTTCGCCGCCAGGCCCTGCTGGACGCTGTTGATGATCGCCAGCTCCGCCGCGCGCTCGTTCGTCTCGGTCAGCAGTCGCTCTGTCTCGCCGAACAGCCGCGCATTCTCGAGCGCGACGGCGAGGCTCGAAGCCAGGGTCGTCAACAGGCGTACGTCAGCATCGGTGAAAGCGTTCGTCCGGTCGATGTTCTGGAGCGAGATGTGACCGCGCAGGTTCGTGCCGGCGATCAGCGGCGCGAACAGGACTGACTTCGTCGGCTCGCCCGCTGGGACGCTCGCCTGTTCACCGGATTCCTGGGTCCAGGTCTCGACGTCATTGATGAGCAACGGCTCACGCGATGCGGCGACTCGGCGGGTGAACGGGCCGAACGGAATGTCCCTGTCCTGCGGAGCGAGGCGCACGCCGCGTTCTACCCCGTACACATAGTGCAGGGTGTTGGTTTCGAGGTTGTAGAGGGCGATGTCAGCTTCCTGAGCGTCGAAGGTCTCTTGGATCTTGTCGCCCACGAGCTCATACATCGACTGCATGTCGAGCTTCGACGCGAGTCCCTGTTGAACACTGTTGATGATCGCCAGCTCGGCCGCGCGTTCGTCCGTCTCGGTCAACAACCGCTGCGTCTCACCGAACAGCCTGGCGTTCTCGAGCGCCACGCTCAGGCTCGCGGCGAGCGTCGAGAGCAGTCGCGCGTCAGCTTCGCTGTAGGCGTCCGTCCGATCGCCGTTCTGAAGCGATAGGGCGCCGAAGACCTCGTCGCCGCGCATCAATGGCACGTACAGCGCGGACCTCATCGGCTCGCCTTCGATCACGCCGATGACGACGTTCTGCTCTGCCTGCCAGGCGACCATGTCGGGGATCAGGAGCGCCTGCTTTTCCTTCATCAGCAGGTGCGTCACGTGGCTGAACGCACCGGTGAACTCTGGGAAGCGGACGCCGCGTTCGATCGCATATGGATAGCGCGACGTCAGCGTCGCTCGGTCATAAAGGGCGATGGCCATCACTTGGGCGTCGAAGATCTCCTGGATCTTGTCGCCGACCAGCTCGTACATCGACTGCATGTCGAGCTTCGCGGCCAGGCCTTGCTGAACGCTGTTGATGATCGCGAGCTCCGCGGCTCGCTCATTCGTCTCGGTCAGGAGCCGCTTGGTCTCGTCGAACAGGCGCGCGTTCTCGAGAGCCACGCCCAGGTTGGAAGCGATCGTCGCGAGAAGCCGTTCGTCCGATTCGCTGAAAGCGTTCTTCGGCAGCCGCTCGAGGCTGATAACTCCGAGCGCGCGCTCGCCGGCAATTATCGGAACGCCCAGCCAAGACTCGGCGTCGTCTGTGCCCCATATCACGGCGTGGAGCGCCTGCGACGCTTCGTTCGATCCCAGTCGCAGCGGGCGGCGTGTCTGGATGACTTCGCCTGCCAGCCCGCCCAGCGGCCTGTCGGGCGGCGAGAGGCGCTCGCCCTGATCGATCGAGTACGGGGTCGCAAGGTTGTTCGTCGCTGCGTCGTGCAGCGTGATGACCGCGGTCCTTGTCTGGAAGATCGCCCGGATACGCTCGCCGACGGCATCGATGATTCCGTGGAAATCGAGCTGCTGGGCAAGCGCCTCGCCAATCTCGTTAATCACGGCCAGCTCGGCGTTGCGCTGGGTGGTCTCGGCGAACAACCGCGCGTTGCGCAAGGCGATGCCAGTCGTGGCAGCTAACGAGGCCAGCAAGCGAAGGTCGTTGTCGCCGAAAGCGTTCTCCGCGTCGCTCTCCATTGCCAGAACGCCGATCACGTCCCCGGCGGCTGAGATCGGAACACCCATCCAAGACGCGGTGGGTTCGCCGAACTGGATCGCGTGATGCCGTTTGGCCTCGTTTTGCGTCCGGATGAGCAAGGGCCGGCCAGTCCTGATGACCTTCGCGGTCAGGCCGGACTCGGCGGGAATGGGCTCTGTGTGCTGGCGAGCGCCCGCTGCGACCTCATATGGAAAGCTGATCATGTTCGTTCGCGCGTCGAACAGGGCCATAAACAGATCCGCCACGGGAAACGACGCGTGCAGCCGTTCGCCAACCAGCTCGGCCACCGCCTCGAGGTCGAGTTGCTTCTCGAGTGCGGTGGTGACTTCCTCGATGACCGCCAGGCGTGCCTCTAACTCGGCTACGCGTGCATGAGAATCCGTCTTCGGCTTTGGGACGGTGCTCGTCATCGGTCGTCCGAGGATAGCGAAAGCCGCAACCTATACTCGGCCGCTGATGGAGTACGCCGAGTCGATCATCGACCTGATCGGCAACACGCCGCTGGCCCGACTTACGCGCGTCACCCGCGACCTCGGACCGCAGGCTGGCCAGCCGCTCATCCTGGCCAAGCTCGAGATGCTCAACCCGGGCGGCTCGGTCAAGGACCGCATCGGCCTGCCGATGGTCGAGGCCGCCGAGCGTGACGGGCTTCTAAAGTCGGGCGGCACGATCATCGAGCCGACGTCCGGCAACACCGGCCACGGCTTGGCGATCGCCGCGGCGCTCAAGGGCTACCGATGCATCTTCGTCATGGCCGACAAGCAGTCGGCCGAGAAACAGCAGCTTCTGCGGGCATACGGCGCGGAAGTTGTGCTCTGCCCGACCAACGTAGAGCCTGAATCGCCCGAGTCGTACTACTCGGTCGCGCGACGCCTCGCCCGAGACATACCGGGTGCCTTCCAGCCCGACCAGTACTGGAACATGAACAACCCCGAGGCGCACTACCGCACTACGGGACCGGAGATCTGGCGCCAGACGGACGGCAAGGTGACGCACGTCATTGTCGCGTCGGGCACGGGCGGCACGATCAGCGGCATGGGGCGTTACCTCAAGGAGCAGAAGCGGTCCGTGGTCGTCGTTGGCGCCGATCCGGAAGGTTCGGTGCTGTCCGGCGACACGGCGCGGCCCTACTTGACCGAGGGCATCGGCGAGGACTTCTTCCCGGGCACGTACGACCCAAAGGTTGTCGATCGCTGGGTGCGCGTGTCTGATCGCGACTCGTTCGCGATGGCGCGGCGCATCACCCGAGAGGAGGGGATCCTGGCCGGCGAGTCGTGCGGCACGGCCGTGGTCGCGACTCTGACCGTAGCGCGGGAGCTGATGGAATCTGGTTCCGCGCGCGACGCCGTGATCGTGGTCCTGTTTTCGGACGGCGGACGCAACTACCTGTCCAAGCTCTACAACGACGAGTGGCTGCGCGCCAACGGCCTGCTCGGATCTACGACGAGCGCGACGCGCGTCGCCGACGTGCTGCGCAACGGCCACGGCCGACGCGAGCTTCCGTCCGTGGTCCTGGCGCGGACGACGGATCGCGTCGGCGCCGCGATCGACCTGCTCCAGCTGCACGGCATCTCGCAGATGCCCGTTTCGGAAGCCGCTGAGGGCGACACGATCGAATCGGTTGTCGGCAGCGTGACCGAGAAGGGTCTGCTCGATCGGACCTACCGCGATCCATCGGTGGTGCAGCGGACTGTAGGCGAGGTGATGGACAAGCCGCTGCCCACGGTCGACGCGCCGGAATCGCTGGATACCGCCTTCGGCCTGCTCACCGGCGGCGCGCCGGCGATAGTCGTTGTCGAGGGTGGGCGCGCCACCGCCGTCGTCACCAAGCTCGACCTGCTCGAGTTCCTCGCCCATAGAGCCGCTAAATGAACCATCCGCAGTCCGATTCAGCCGTTGATCTCATCAGGACGCCGCGGCTGGAGTTGGTGCTCATGTCTGTGCCGTTCATGGAGGCGTTGCAGCGCCGCAACATCGAGACGGCGTCGCGCGAGCTTGGCGCGGTCGTGCCGATGTGGATGGCCGACGAGCTCCAGGACTTCCTCAACTACAGGCTCGGTCAGCTGCGCAAGGATCCGTCCATCCGGGAGTGGTTGGGCCGGGCGATGGTGTTCACGGAATCTGACGGATCACGGCATGCGGTCGGCTCGCTCGGCTTCCATGGCGCACCCGACGGCGAAGGCCGCCTCGAGGTCGGCTACAGCGTCGATCCGCCGTACCGGCGCCGCGGGTTCGCCCGCGAATCGGTCGAAGCATTGTTCGACTGGGCGCACAGGCGCTATGGGACAACGCGTTTCGTGGCCTCGGTCGGGCCATGGAACGAGGCGTCGTTGAACCTCGTCGCGCAGCTCGGTTTCCACAAGATCGGCGAACAGATGGACGACATCGACGGGCTCGAATACGTCTTCGAAACTGATTGGCCACGGCCGGCGTCGGAGGGACATGCAGAGGGCCCCTAAAGCCAGCTTCGGATTCGTCCTTCTCGTCGTCCTGGCAGCGTGCAGCGGCGGGCCACCGAGTCAGACTTCCACCCCGCCCGCCAGCGCCGGCCCGACACAGACCCCCGGCGGACAGCCGACCACCACCGCGGCTCCGACCCTCCCGCCCTCACCCGTCTCGACCGGGGGCGCTTTTCCCGCCACGATCATGGGCATGCCCGTGATGACGGTCGCGGCCGCCGACGCGGCATTGGCCGCGGGCCAGCTCGACGGCCGTTTCGCAGCCGTCGGCGGTTACTGGCGGCAGTACGCACTGCCGTGTCCGTTCCCGATGCACATGCCGGACATCTACGGGTTCTGCAGCGGTGGCGAGTTTGCCGATTCGCCCCAGGACGAGAACACCAGCGGCGGTATCGGCGGAAACAACGTTCCGGTTGCCATGCCTGAAACGATGAATGGCGACCTGCTCTGGTCGGACGCGTCTGAGTCACCAGCCCGTGTCGTCCTGATCGTCCATGCCCGCGACAGTCGCGCGTGGCAGTGCGCACCCGACCCGGGCATCGACTGCAAACAGCACATGGTCATCGACGACGTCGCCTGGGTGAACGGGTCGGCGACAGCTCCGGGAACCACGATCAGCGAGAGCGGTGTACAGCCGACGATGACCCTGGACCAGGTCGCGGCCATCGCAGTCAAGCCCGGAGAGCAGCTCGTCACCGCGTATGCACTTCCGGCCACCCACCTGAACGTCGTCGATCCGCGGCTGCTGGGCAAGGGCAGCGGGGTCGTCTGGCTTATGCGCACAGCCGCCATAGATGGAAGTGGCGACGGCACCATTCGGCTCGTCAGCGATGCAGACGGATCAGTCATAGATGCGCTGCCACTCGCCGTGGACGCGGCATACAACCCGGCTCGGCTCGTTCTGGATTCTCAGTACTCAAACAATTCGGCCGACACGGGGCCGCACTTCGAGCTACTCGATGGAACCACCGTGCTCGCGGCCGACGTGCTCAACATCGGTTCGCCACCTCTGGCGGTCGAGGCTGGCAACTACGTGCTGCACGCGTATTTGACCGACGCTCCGCAACCGAGCGGACCGACCTGCGATCAGCCGATCACGCTCGCCACAGGAGCCAACGCGGCTTACAAGGCCAGCTTCACCGGTTCAACCTGCAAATGGGCGCCGTTCGATCCGACCCAGTTCTAGCGGCGGTAGAACGCCTCGTTCCAGCGCAGCTCGTTCGTGAAGGCGCCTGCGGTTGTCGCCGAGTCGATCAGCACGAACTCGATGCCTGCCATCTCGGCGAAATCAGCGAGCACCTCGGAGCCCAATGCCTGGGTCAGCACGGTGTGGTGGGAACCTCCTGCCATCAGCCAGGCCGTCGCCGCCGTCGCCAGGTCGGGCCGCGGCTGCCAGACGGCGCGAGCGACGGGCAGGCGCGGCAACGGAGCGTCAGGCTCAACCACGTCGACCTCGTTGGCGACGATGCGCAATCGGTCGCCAAGATCCACGAGCGACGCGACCACGGCCGGCCCCGGCGCGGCCGTGAACACGAGCCGGACCGGGTCTGACTTGCCGCCGATCGATAGCGGATGGATCTCGCATGACGGCTGCCCGGCGGCGATGCTCGGACATACCTCGAGCATGTGCGCGCCGAGAATCTTGGGTGACGCAGGGTCGAGATGGTACGTGTAGTCCTCCATGAAGCTCGTGCCACCGGCCAGTCCTCTCGCCATCGTCTTGACGAGGCGAACCATGACCGCCGTCTTCCAGTCACCCTCGGCGCCGAAACCGATGCCCTCCGCCATCAGCCGCTGAACGCCGATACCGGGCAGCTGAGCGAGGCCATCGAGGTCTTCGAACGTGTCCGTGAAGGCGCCGAAGCCACCCTGCTCGATCAGCTCGCGCAGGCCCGCCTCGATCCGCGCCGCCGCACGTAGCTCTTCACGCCTCGATCCATTGGGGCCAAGCTCGGGAGCTACGTGGTATTCGCGGTCGTACGCGGCCACGAGCTCGTCGACGGTCCGCTCACTCGCTCGATCGACCGCGGCCGCAAGGTCGCTGACGCCATAACCGTTGACGGCAACGCCCAGGCCGATCTGGGCGGCCACCTTGTCGCCCTCCGTCACCGCGACCTGGCGCATGTTGTCGCCGAATCGGGCAACACGCAGATGACGGGCGTCGTTCCAGGCGACGGCGGCGCGCGCCCAGGTGGCGACACGATCAACGACGGCCGGATCCTGCCAATGGCCGACCACC
>Ga0209638_1000926_pt1 | contig 19233 bp, 16 predicted proteins | sample BarGraNGADG00211_FD_184490 | JGI IMG/M metagenome (GOLD analysis project Ga0209638, IMG submission 184490) | Arctic peat soil microbial communities from Barrow, Alaska - Barrow Graham LP Ref core NGADG0002-211 (SPAdes) (version 2) | ecosystem: Environmental > Terrestrial > Soil > Wetlands > Peat...
AGCAGGCCGCGCTGATCGTCCTGTGTTGCGACCAGATCCACCAGGCTCTGAGCCACCTGCGCGGCTTCAAGGGCCTCGACCGCTTCGTCATCGAGATCTCCCGGCTGGAGAACGAAGGCGACCGCCTGGAGCGATCCGCCATCGCAGGTCTCTTCGAGGACGGCACCAAGACGATCGACGTCCTCAAGTGGAAGGACATCTACGCCCTCCTGGAAGACGGCATCGACAAGTGCCAGGATGTCGCTCAGATGATCGAGCGCATCGTCGTCAAGCACGCCTGAGGGGGCGGCCCCGCGGGCGGCTCACCGATCGGGCCCGTTTCTGGCGCTTACGCCTGGTGGGGGTGCGAAACGCGGATGGGCCGGCACGATTAGCCTCCGGAGGTCCGACGGCGGGGCGTGTGAGCCGACTCTGAGCGTGACACGCAGCCCCGGCCGGCCGGCCGGTGGGCTCGACCGTGCCCCGGTTGCGTTTGCTACCACAGGCAGACGTATGCGAAGGAACCGGGAGGCCGCCGCACCGCGCCACACTCCCATGCTGCGGCCGCGCCACTCTCCGGGCGCCGCCTGCTGAACCGCCGCAGCTGAAGAACGTTCACGGACCCGGAACACGGCGTTAACAACGTCCGACCACAGTCGGGCGATGGCGCAGGTGCGGAACGACGTCCCGGTTGCCGCTCCGGGCCCGGTTAGGGGCGGCCCTCTCGCCTCTACCGACACGATCCCGGCCGGCTGGCTTGCACTGGCAGACCCGGGCGGCCCGATGGACCTCGCCCAACTCTTTCCGGACTTGGACATTCGAGTGGAGCGCGGGTCGGGGACCTTCTCGGAGGCACTATCTTCGGCTGAGCCGAGCCTCGTGGTTCTGATCGCGCCACCCGCAGGCCCCGGCGATTTGCAGCGCGTGGCCGGCTGGCGCGCGACGCATCACCGCTCGCGGGCAGTGCTGCTCAGCCCGCATCAAGCCGTTGCGGCGCGACTGCACGCTCTCGAACCGGGCTTCGATGACGCCATCGACCTCTCGTCGGATCCGATGGAAGTGGTCGGACGGCTTTCCATCGCGGGTCGACGGGGAAACGAAACGGAACGTGTCCCAGACGGTCGCATCGCCATTGGCTCCGGAGTCGAGCTAGACCACCGGGCTCACGCCATCCGCCGCCACGGCAAGCTGCTGCCGTTGCACCCACAGGAACTGGCCCTGCTCGACTTCCTTGTATCGAACCCGGGCCGCGCTTTCTCGCGGGCGGAATTCGTCCGGAGCGTGTGGCACGACGTTGCCACGCATCCTCGGGTCGTGGACGTGTACGTCTTCTGGCTGCGCTCGAAGATCGAACTTGATCCGGCCAATCCCGTCCACCTGCTCACCGTCAGGGGCTCGGGCTACCTGTTCGATCCGCCAGTGTTCCCCCACCCGGAGGGTAGGCCGGAAGCCAGCGAACGTTAACAAGCCGCCAACACGCCGTTAAGCGCCGACGTCGACCATCCGGCCCGGAACCTTGGAGAAGACGACACAACCGAAGTGCCGAACGGCGAAGAGGAAGAGGAGAGATTACGTTGGTCAACGGGACTCGAAGATTCGGTGCCCTGGCCGTCGCGGCCGCGTTGATTGCGGGGGCCTGCTCGGGCAGTGCCGCCTCGCCGACCGCTACCGACACGGGAAGCGCCGCGCCCTCTGGAAATTGCGTGACCGGCAGCATCACCGCCGCCGGCTCGACGGCCCTGCAGCCGCTCGTTCAGGCGGCTGCCGCCGCATACGACAAGGCGTGCTCCGGCGCCACGATCACCGTCAACGGTGGCGGCTCCGGCACCGGCCTCAGCCAGGTTGCCGGCGGCTCGATCCAGATCGGCAACTCCGACGTCACAGCCGAATCGAAGCTCGCGACGCCGGACGCGGCCAAGCTCGTCGACCACATCGTCGCCCGCCAGGGCTGGATCGTGGTCACCAACAAGAGAGTGACCGGCGTCACCAACCTGACCACCGCCCAGAACATCGCCATCTGGACCGGCGTGGACACCAACTGGAACCAGGTCGGCGGCCCAGACATGCCGATCGTGCTCATCTTCCGCCCGGCCTCGTCCGGCACCCGCGCAACCTTCAAGAAGCTTGTCCTCGGCGGCGCCGTCGAAGCGACCGGCGGCCAGACCCTCACTGAAGACTCCAACGGCGCGGTGACCACTGCTGTCGGCACCACCGACGGCGCTGTCAGCGTCATCGGCTTCGCCTACTACAACGACCCGGCGAACAAGGGCTCGCTCAACGGCCTCCAGCTCGACGGCGTCGATGCGACCGTGGCCAACATGGCCAGCAGCACCTACAAGCTCGCGGCCGACGGCCACATGTACACCAACGGCCAGCCCACCGGACTGACCGCCGCCTTCCTCGATTACATGATGAGCCCGGCGGTTCAGGGGACGCTCATTCCGAGCCTCTCCTACGCCCCAGTCGTCCACTAGATCTCAAGTCCTGCTCCGGGCCCCGCGGCTGGCATGCGGAGCCCGGAACTTTCCAGTTCTCGAGAAGGAACCTCTGCGAGGGCAGCGCCGATGTCTCAACAGACAACCGCTACCAGGCTGACAGGACTGCGGGAGGCCCGAGGCTGGCAGGCACGGATCGACCTTCCGCAGATAACCGTCTTTGCGGCCGCGGCGTCGATGATCTTCATCGTCGCGCTGCTGCTCATCTTCATTGCCTGGCAGGGCATCCAGCTCTTCGTCAAGGACGGCGTCCCGGTCGGCCAGATCCTATCGGCAACCTGGCAGCCCGACGCACAGAACGGTCCCACCAACTTCGGCCTTCTGCCCTTCATCGCCGGAACGGTCTTCGTGACGGCGGGCGCACTGATCATTTCGACACCGCTATCGGTCGGCCTGGCCCTCTTCCTGTCCGAGGTCGCGCCTAAATGGGCAAGGGCAATCGTCCAGCCCGCCCTCGAGATCTTCGTCGGTATCCCCAGCGTCGTCTGGGGCTGGCTCGGCATCACCATTCTCGTGCCGTTCCTGGCCCACACGTTCCACGGCCAGGGCGCGATCTCGCTGCCGGTCATCGGCCAGGTCGCGAGCGTGCCGGGCTTCCTGACGGGGTTCTCGTGGCTTGCCGGGTCGCTGGTCCTGTCTATCATGATCCTGCCAACGATCACGAGCGTCTCCTACGACGCGTTCCGAGCGGTCCCGCAGGAGATCCGCACCGGATCCCTGGCGCTGGGCACGACTCGCTGGCAGACGATCCGGCACATCCTCGTGCCGTCTGCCCTCTCCGGTGTCCTGACGGGCGTGGTTCTCGGCATGACCCGCGCCGCCGGCGAGGCTCTAGCGGTCCAGATGGTCATCGGCAACTCGCCGACGCTGCCGGCTTCGCTCACTCAGCCGGTCACGACCCTGACGTCGCAGATCACGCTCGACATGGGCAACACGGTCTTCGGCGAACCGTGGCAGGACGCCCTTTGGACCATGAGCCTGGTCCTGCTGATCATCTCGATCAGCTCGGTCGTGCTCGTGCGAGTGATCAACAAGCGGAGGATGGCCTCGTGACCGCGAATGCCGGCCCGACCGTGGGACGCCCGAACGGGCCACATCCAAGCCTGAGGCGCAAGACGTCGCGAGGCACCATCCTGGCCGACCGCGCCGCGACCGTCGTCCTGTGGGGAACGGGCGTCTTTGTCCTGGCGCTGCTGGGCTCGATCCTCGTCCACTTTGCCCTGGCGGCGTGGGGAGTGGTTTCGCCCAGTTTCGTCTTGACGGACCCTAGCGATTCCGCCCTCGGCGGGATCATGCCGGTCTTGTGGAACTCCATCTACATGCTGGTCCTGACGATGCTGATCGCCGTTCCAGTCGGCCTTCTGGGCGGGATCTACATGTCCGAATACGCCGGCGAAAACGCACTGACCAACGCCATTCGCTTCGCCGAAGAGGCGATCAGTTCCGTTCCGTCGATCGTCGTCGGCCTGTTCGGGTTGATCATCTTCGTGGACGATCTGCACATGGGCTTCACGGCGCTGGGCGGCGCCCTGGCCCTTACGCTCTTCAATCTGCCGCTCATGACCCGCCTGTCCGAGCAAGCCCTCCGGGCAGTACCGCAGGACGAGCGCAGCGCCAGCCTCGCTCTCGGAGCCACAAAGTGGCAGACCATCCGACACGTCGTTGTGCCGCTTGCCATCCCGGGCCTGGTCACGGGCGTGATCCTCACCGCCGGCCGGGTCTTCGGCGAAGCGGCCGTGCTGCTCTTCACCTCCGGGATCGGGACACCGCCCCACTACAACTTCGGCAACTTCGACCTGCTCAGCCAGGCTTCGCCGTGGAGCCCGTTCCGGCCCGCCACGACCCTGTCGGTCTACATCTACAAGCTGCAGTCCGAGGGCCTCGGGGCGTACGTCCACCAGATCGTCGACGGCTCCGCCGCGATCCTCATCTCGATGGTCTTGATCTTCAACCTTGGGGCGCGCTTCATCGGCCGCCTTCTCACCCGACGGCTGACTGCCGCATGAGCACGGGAGACGAAATGCCTAGTTCCGCCAACGCTGCCGTCTACACGCAACCCGTGCTGCGGCGCGTCGAAGTTACCCCGTCCCGTACGGCCGAGGAATTCGCCGCCAGGCCCGCCGACGTCAAGATCGCCACCGAGAACGTGTCGATCCTGTATGGCGAGAAGATCGCCGTCCGCGACGTATCGCTCACGGTCCAGGAGCGTTCGATTCTGGCCTTGATCGGCCCGTCGGGCAGCGGCAAGTCCACGTTCCTGCGCTGCTTCAACCGCATGAACGACCTCATTCCGGGTGCGCACGTCCAGGGCGCGGTCCATCTCGACGGCGAGAACGTGATGGATCCGGACGTGAGCGTCGTCGAATTGCGGCGCCGAGTCGGGATGGTCTTCCAGCGTCCGAACCCGTTCCCCATGTCGATCTACGAGAACGTCGCGTACGGCCCGCGCCGGCGCGGCATGAACGACCGCCGCAAGCTCGAGGAGCTGGTCGAGACGAGCCTCAAGCGAGCGGCGCTGTGGGACGAAGTCAAGGACGATCTCCGGCGCAAGTCCGGTCTCGCCCTCTCAGGCGGTCAGCAGCAGCGCCTCTGCATCGCCAGGGTCCTCGCCACCGAACCGGAAGTGATCCTGATGGACGAGCCGGCCTCGGCGCTCGACCCGGTCTCGACTCTGCGCATCGAAGAGCTGATGCGGGAGTTGCGCCAGGCGTACACGATCATCATCGTCACCCACAACATGCAGCAGGCGGCTCGAGTAAGCGACGTCACGGCCTTCTTCACGATGGCCGAAGACCGTGCCGGATACCTCGTCGAGGTCGGGCCCACGGGTCGCATCTTCACCCGGCCGAACGAGCGGCTGACCGAGGACTACATCTCCGGGCGGTTCGGATGAGCGCCCGGCAGCACGAGGAGTCTGCGATGGGATCGCCGGACGATGGGTCGAGGATGACCGTGACGGATCTCTCCGAATCGATGGTGGCAGAAGCGCTCGGAATCGATCGCGCGGCCCGCGCGGACCAGCACGTGATCCACATGCGGGAGAGCCTTGACGCGGAGATGCTCGGCGTGAAGGAAGGCGTTCTGCGTATGGGCTCGCTCGTCGAGGAACAGATACTCAGCGCTCACGACGCCCTGATGAACCGCGACGCCGAGCTTGCGGCGAAGGTGATCGCGTCGGACGGACAGATCAACGAGGTCCAGCGGGCCGTGACGGCTCTCGTTGCAATGACCATCGCCACTCAGGCCCCCGTGGCTCGAGACCTGCGCTTCCTGCTCGCCCTCGACCGGGTAACGTACGAGCTGGAGCGGATGGGCGACCACGCGGGCTCGGTCGCCAAGCAGGCGCGCAAGCTCGCCGGCAACAGCAGCATGGTCACCTATGACGAGCTGACCTCGATGGCCACTCTGGCAGCACGCCAGGTCCGCGACGTCGTGATGGCTCTCGTCGACATCGACGAGGCCCGGGCCCGCGAGGTCGCCGAGCGCGACGACGAGATCGACCGGCTGTATCACCAGGTCTTCGACGACGTTCTGCGGGAGATGCGAACCGACCCGGCCAAGGTGGACCCGGGAACGCGGATCCTGTTTGCGGCCCACTACCTCGAGCGGATCGGCGACCGCGTGACGAACATCGCGGAAGACGTGGTCTTCCTGGCCACCGGCGAGGTGGAGGACCTGAACCCGTAGCGCGTCGGCGTCGCCCGATCGCGCCATCGCGGCCCACTCCTTGGGTCAGGTGGAGGCAGCCGAAGCCTCGACCTGATAGCCTCTTGGCGACGGCACCCGACCGCTGATTTCCACCGAAGCCACGAGGGCGAATCGACTTGCCTGAGAGCACTCTGCTGGCGCTGATCGCCATCTTCGCGTTGGCCGTCTGCTTCGACTACATCAACGGCTTCCACGACACCGCCAACGCCATCGCCACCTCCGTCTCGACGCGGGCCCTCAAGCCGGAGCACGCGATCTTGCTCTCGGCCACGGCCAACTTCCTGGGAGCGCTGGTTTTCGGGACCGCGGTCGCAGGCACGATCGGCAGCGGAATCGTGGCGGACCCCAACACGGCCCACGGCAACGGCGCGATGGTTCTCATGGCGGCCCTCATCGGAGCAATCTCCTGGAACCTGATTACGTGGGCGCTGGCGATCCCAAGCTCGAGCAGCCACGCCCTCATCGGTGGCTTGATCGGGGCGGCGTGGGCGTCGGCTGGGGCCGGAGCCGTCCAGTGGGGTAACTTCGGGTTCAAGGTCCTGCTGCCGCTCTTCAGCTCGCCGATTCTCGGTTTCGCGATCGGCCTCTCCGTCATGGTCCTCCTGCTGAACGCGATCGGTTGGGCCAACCCGAAGCACCTCCGGCGACTACTAAGGCGGTCGCGATCTGGCGAGGGATCGGACGGCGTCACCTCGGCCGCCGATTCGCCCGGCACCAGCCCGCGCCGCATCAACGATCGGTTCCGACGCCTGCAGGTCTTGTCGGCCACGTACATGGCCCTGAGCCACGGCTCCAACGACGCTCAGAAGACGATGGGCATCATGACCCTTGCCCTCTTCAGCGCCAACGCCATCCCCGATAAGACGGTTCCGGTCTGGGTGATCCTGCTGGCGGCGACGGCGATGTCGCTCGGAACCATGGCGGGAGGCTGGCGGATCATGAAGACCATGGGCCAGGGGGTCGTAAAGCTCGACCCCGTCCACGGTTTCGCGGCCGAGACTACGGCTGCCTCGATCATCCTCGCGGCATCGCATTTCGGCATGCCCGTTTCGACCACGCACGTGATCTCCAGCGCAATCATGGGCACCGGCACGAGCGATCGGGCCAGCGCGGTCCGATGGGGAGTGGCGAGGAGCATCGCGACGGCCTGGATCCTGACTATCCCCTCCGCCGCCGTAATCGCCGGCGTCGCCTATTTCGCCCTGGAAGTGCTATCCGGCCCGGTTGGCGCGGGGCTGCGCCTCTTCGGTATCTAGGGCAGCCTCTCAGTCCGCTTCTGGGCGCCGCAGAACGTAGCCCACGCCACGGACCGTCTCGAGGTATACGGGATTGGCGGGATCGTCCTCGATCTGGGCCCGGAGCCAGTGGACGTGGACGTCCACCGTTCGGGTTTCCCCGGCGTAGTCGTAGCCCCAGACGCGCTCCAGCAGCTGGTCTCGGGTGAATACGTGGCCGGCGTTCCGGATCAGGAAGGCGAGCAGCTCGAACGCCTTCGGCTTGACCGGCAGCACCTCGGCCCCGCGCAGCAGCCGACGTCCGGCCAGGTCGACTTTGACCTCGCCCAGCTCGACCGTCTCCGTGTCCGAAACCTGGGCTTGCTGCTCCGAGCGCCGAAGCAGTGCCCTGATGCGGGCCAGCAGCTCACGGAAGCTGAACGGCTTGGTCACGTAGTCGTCGGCGCCGAGTTCCAGGCCCACGACCTTGTCCAGCTCCGCGCTCTTGGCGGTGAGCATGAGGATCGGCACGCCGGATTCGGCCCGGATGATCCGGCACACCTCGGTGCCGCTCAGCTCGGGCAGCATCAGGTCGAGGAGAATCAAGTCCGGATGGCTGCGCCGAAAGAGACTGACTGCCTCGCGCCCATCGGCCGCCTGAACGACGGTGAAGCCTTCGACCTCCAGGCTCTCGGCCAGCGTCTCGCGCAGAATCCGCTCGTCGTCGACGACCAGGATCGTTCGAGCCATTCCCGGTGTCCCTCCTACCCGTTCGCGACCGTCGCTCCGAGCAACTCGACCGCCCTGTCCAGCCGGGCCAGGGTGCGCTCGTAGCCCAGAGCAACCATCGTGTCGAAGAGCGGCGGAGTGGCCGTGCGGCCGGTCACGGCTACGCGGATGCTCATGAACAGATCGCCCGCCTTCCAGCCGCGCTCCTCGACGAGACGCCGCAGCGGTGGCTCGATCTCGTCGGCTTCCCAGCTGACCCTGCCGACGCCGGCGATCGTCTGGCGGGCAGCAGCCAGGGCGGCAGCGGCAGTCGGCGCGTCCCAGCGCTTCGGAACGATGACGGCGGGGTCGAGACGCAGATCCTCCACGAACAGGAAGCCGATCAGATCCCCGACCGCCGACAGCCTTGGAAGCCGCTCCTGCACGACCGGCAGGAGGGCACGAATCTCGTCGTCGGTAGGCAGCCAGTCGATCCGGCCGGCCGCCAGCTCGACCTCGAAGAACGGGCGCAGTCGATCGATCAGGTCGTCGGCGGAGAGGCGCCTGATCCATTGCCCGTTCAGCCATTCGAGTCGTTCGCGGTCGAAGATGGCGCCCGCCTTGTTGACCGTCGAGAGCTCGAACCGCTCGATCAGCTCAGCCATCGATAGGATCTCTTCCTCTGTCCCGGTCGACCAACCGAGGAGCGAGAGGTAGTTCACGAAGGCCTCGGGGATGAAGCCTTCGGCCCGATAGGCGGCCACTGCGGTCTGGCTCTTGCGCTTGCTCATCTTGGTCCGGTCCGGGTTCAGGATCAGCGGCAGGTGGGCAAATTGCGGCACCCCCGACCCGAGCGCTTCGAAGAGCAAGATGTGCTTGGGCGTGTTCGAGAGGTGGTCCTCGCCCCTGATCACGTGACTGATCGCCATCGCCGCGTCGTCAACCGCCACGGTGAAGTGGTAGAGCGGCGTGCTGTCGGCGCGCACGATGACCAGGTCTCCGCCGAGGGCGCTGGTGTCGATCTCGACGTGTCCGCGCACGAGGTCGTCGAAGGCAATGGTCCGGTCCTGCGGGATTCGGAACCGGATGACGGGCTTGCGTCCCTCGGCCTCGAAAGCGGCCCGGTCGGCGGCGGTCAGGCGAGCGCAGCGACCGTTGTAGCGCGGCGACAGATGCGCTGCCTCCTGACGCTTGCGGTCGGCCTCCAACTCGGCCGGGGAGCAGTAGCAGTGGTACGCCTTGTCCTCGCCAAGCAGGCGATCTGCTGCCTCAGCGTAGCGCGCCAGGCGCTCCATCTGGCGATACGGTCCGTAGGAGCCGCGCTCGACCTCGTTGCCGACGCCGGGTCCCTCGTCCCACTCCATCCCAAGCCAGTGCAGACCGTTGAGGATGTCCTGCTCGAACTCCTTCGTGGAGCGGGCCTGGTCCGTGTCCTCCAGGCGGAGGATGAACGTCCCACCGACGTGTCGGGCGAACAGGAAGTTGAACAGAGCGGTGCGGGCGGTACCGAGGTGCAACGGCCCGGTGGGGCTGGGCGCAATGCGAACGCGGACGTCGGTCATTGCGCAAGTGTACGGGAGCGCGTGCCCGGGGAGCCCGGGCGCGGGCGTTGGGGGAGTGGCGCGGGCGCGGGGGGAGTGGCAGCGCCACGGGGAGTGGCAGCGCCACGGGGAGTGGCAGCGCCACGGGGAGTGGCCACGGCGCGAGCGTCCACCCGGTTTCTGCAAGATTCCCGCGGCCTGAACGCTATTCAGGTTTGGCTCCGGTTGTACTCGCTCCCGCAACGTCCCGACGAGTTGGTCGTCCTCGCCATCCGGCGCGGAATGGCTTTCCCCAGCGCGTTTGGACGCCGAGAGTCTTCGTGGCACTGCGGGAAAGCGCCTGGTTCCGCATAGCTCCCACCACACGGGGAATCTGCAGCATCCGAGGCTAGTAGAGCCACGGGCGCGAGACGGGTCACCGCGCCACGGCGGTTTCTCAGCCCAGCAGCTCCCCCACCGGCGCCAGCTCGAACTCGGCGATCGCTTCGGCCACTTCCTCGCCACGAGGATCCATGTCTTTGGGACGGTGGTACCGGGCGAGGGCGCGGAGCGCGGCGCCGTCCAGCGCTCCGACCTGCCTAAGCGCCTCGACCGACGCCGCGGATGACGCTCGATGGAATCCACCGCCATCTTCGATCTTGAGAGCCACGCCCGAAGCCACGGCCCGGCGGGTTCCTCGGGGAAGGATGGCGAACGCGCGCAACCCTTCCACTCCGCCCTTGCTCAGCACGCCTCCGGATGCCGCCTTCATGACCGAGGTGTCGATGCGGTCGCGACTGCCGCCGACCATCTCCGGGTTTGCCAGCATCGCGTCGCGGATCCGCGTCAAAGCATCCGCCAGGCTCGAACGCAGGTCGGACTCGGGGATGGCGCTCGGGTCCGCCAGAAGCGCAAAGGCGCGTGCGATCTCGCGAAGCGGGAAGGCGTAGGTGGGCAAGCCACAAGCGTCGGTTGAAGTCAGCAGCGCGGTCGGGGTCGTGGCGAAGGCCCGCGCCACGGTTGCCGCGTAGAGGCGCTGGACCGGGTGGTCCGGTCGCCAGTACTCGGTGAGCGACCAGTCGCTCAGCTTGCACAGCAGCAGAATCGATGCGTGCTGTCCCGAGCACATGTGGCGCACGGGGCTGGGCTTCTCACCGTCGCGCGACAGACGCGCCGCAGTCAGAACGTCCAGCGGGGCGCCCTCCGAGCCGCAACCCAGCAAATGCTGCGATACGCCAGAACGTCTGAAGATCGCCTGCAGCGTGCGGACGTGAAGGTCCTCACCCGAATGAGAACCGGCCATGACGGCAATCTCGGGCTCCGAGAGGCTGAATGCCTCGATGCCACCGGCCTCGATGAGAGCCGCGAGACCGAACGGCTTCACGGCGGAACGCAGATTCACGACCGTGTCGGGATCGCCCACGACCCGGCGGACGGTCCCATCGCCCGCGACTTCTACGATCGAACCGCGATGACGGCTCTCGACGACTCCGCCTCGGAACTGGCGGACGAGGATCGGCGGCGCCTTCGTGCCTACCTGTGTCCGGGCCACCGGCCGGGCGGACCTGGCACGGGACGGTTTGGCGGACTCTTCCGCGAGGCCGTCCGCTGATGCCGGCCGTTCGGCGCGTGCCGACGTCGGGACGCCGGATGCGGTGTTGTGTTCGGCGCCGGGCCGACGTGGCACAGGAACCTCCGTTACGGGAACAACATCGCCTGACGGTCCCGGCACCTCCGCTCGTCGTCCGAGGGGAACGGAGGCGAGACCGGGAGCATACTCCGGCGTCCGGCCCGGGGCGGCATCCGGAGAACAAACCGCCGCCAAATGTTCGACGGGCCGCCGTCGTCAGGTGCACGACCGGCAACAGGTTCAGGTTCCGGGAGGCTCCGGCTCATCCGCCTCCGGCGCGGCCTTGGTCGCAGGCGCGGCTTTGGTGCCCCATGCGGCCTTCATCGCGGGCACGGCCTTGGTGCCGAGTGCGGCCCGGTCCGGTTCAGGCACGGCCTTCGCCAGGAGCACGATCCTGGTCGCAGACGCGGGCCGGTTCGGGCGCTGGCTTCTCGACGTCGAGGACCTCGCGAGCCCTCCGCGCCTCCCGCTTGGCACGCATGAGCCGGAGACGCCTGTTCTGGCCGCGTACGTCGAACCAGGCCAGGCAAGTCCCGATCAGGACCAACAGGACCAGCTGCTCGGCCCCGAACGGACCGAGGATCTGCGCGTCGCGCCACGTGGATGCCGCCAGGATGTGGGCGACCGCCCACAGGCCCAGCGCGGTCACGAACCGGCGGCCGCCCGTAAGCACGATCCCGTCGCGTCTCGGGGCCCAGCCCGGCCGGACGATACGCCGCCAGCGTCGAAGTCGGAATCGGGCAACAACGGGTGCGACGACGATCAGAAGCGCTGCCAGAAGAACCAGACCGCCCTCGAGGGCCTGGGAAGGCAGCGCCGGCACCCCTGGGTTGGCACTGTCCCAGGGCCCAGGTCGCACGTACACGGTTGCCCAGGAGGCAGCGGAGTACTGGCCCTGGCCTCCGCCGCCAAGCACCATGGCGAGCTTGCCAAGACCAAGCCCGACCAGGAGAGGCACGCTCAAGACGTGCAACCAGCGGCCTACGGGCGCGGCCAGGAGGCGCGCGACCCCGATTCCACCCAGGACTCCGAGCAGGAGACCGAGAGCGAGCGCAAGGCCGCCCTGACTCGGATCGGCAAGCGATGCCGGATTCGCGAGGTAGTAGTCGAGGTGGATCAGGCCGTAACCAAGCCGCCCGCCCACGACCGCGCCGGGGATCGCCCCGAAAGCGATCAGGATGAGATCGTCGCGGCGAAGCCTGGGTTGGCCCTCACCGTCGTCGTTACCTTCGAGTCTGTCCAGCTTGGTCTGTGTCCGGTCCGCGCAAATCCCCGCAAGAACGAAGGCTATGAAGATGGCACCGGCGATGGCGACCGTCTCCAGTCGAACCGTCAGGCCAAGCCAGTTGACGGTCGGATCGAAGTCGAGGCGAATGACGGCGGGCACGGCCCGCAGTGTACCGGTAGTGGTCACCGCGGGTCGGCCGTCCACCGCGCAGCGTTGCCTTGCGCACGAGACGGGCGGGACTGTCGGCTGGCCGACACCCTGTGTGTCGGCTGCCAGCACACCAGCTCAACAGGGACGTGGCTAGATTCGAGCATCGGCGGTGCCTGGTCGCTCCAGGGATCGGCGAGCATAAGGGACAACGCCCGGTGAGCGGCGTGAGCCGCAACCGAGGGGGATCGGACAAGAGGCGCGCGGGTCCCGGAGAACCGGGGGGTCCGGGACCGGCGCCCATCACTCGTAATTTGGGGAGAGCCCCGGTCGGACGGGACCGCCGGGGCTCTTTCGTGTCCGAAGATCGAGATCAGGCCGAGTTGCCGGCCCACCGCGTCTCCTACGCAGGCCGCCCGTGCATCGTGTTGACCAGGTCGCCCACGGCCCCGGCCGAGGCGATCAGAGCCTGTCTTTCCTCATCGGTCAGGGCGACCTCAATGATCCGCTCCATGCCGGACGCACCCAGGACGATGGGCACCCCGACCACCACGTTGTCGATGCCGTATTCCCCGCGCAGCATCACGGCACAAGGCAGCACGCGCTTTCGATCGTTCAGGATTGATTCCACCATGTGCAACACGGACGACGCGGGGGCATAGAAGGCGCTCCCCGACTTGAGGAGCGCGACGATCTCGGCGCCGCCCGTTCGCGTGCGGTTGACGACTTCCTCGATCCGAGAAGCCTCCATGAGCTCCGGCAGAGGGATTCCGGCCACCGTCGAGTAGCGCGGCAGCGGAACCATCGTGTCGCCGTGCCCACCCAGAACGAAGGCCGAAACGTCGGCCGCCGAGACTCCCAGATCCTGGGCGATGAAAGCCCGGAACCTGGCGCTATCGAGGACGCCGGCCATCCCTATGACGCGCTCGCGCGGGAAGCCGCTGGTCTCCAGGGCCACGTGAACCATGGCATCGAGCGGGTTCGTGACGATCAGGAGGATGCAATCCGGGGAGTGAAGGACTGCCTGCTCGACAACCGCCTTCACGATCCCCGCGTTCTTGAGGACGAGGTCGTCGCGGCTCATCCCAGGTTGACGCGCCAGGCCGGCGGTCACGACCACGATGTCCGACCCTGCCGTATCGGCGTAGTCGTTGGTTCCGTGGATGATCTGGTCGTGGTGCTGCAGGGGTGCCGACTCGGCGAGATCGAGCGCCTTACCCTGCGGGAGCCCTTCGACCACGTCGATCAGGCAAACGTCGGCAAGGCGCGCTTCGGCGACGCGCTGGGCCACCGTGGCTCCCACGTTGCCCGCCCCGATGACTGTGACCTTCCTGCGACCGAATGACATCCGAACCTCCTCGGGGGGACGCCGCCGGGGATCCGGCGGATGAAACCGCAGCGTCAGTCGACCGCCAGACGCCCCTTCATCGTCTCGAGCTGCTTCGCGAGCTGGGGCGGGAGCTTGGAACCGAACCGACCGTAGTGTTCCTCGATCGCCTTTGCCTCTTCGTTCCAGGCCGTCGGATCGACCGCCAGGAGCGCCGCCATGCCTTGCTCGCTTATGGCGAGCCCGGTCGTGTCGATGGCGCCGCGCGCCGGAAGCAGCCCGATTGGCGTCTCCACGGCATCGTCCTCGCCCGAGCAGCGCCCGAAGATCCACTCGATCACGCGGCTGTTGTCGCCGTAGCCGGGCCAAATGAAGCGGCCGGCGGCGTCCTTGCGGAACCAGTTGACCAGGTAGATGCGGGGCAGTCTGGCGCCGACCTTCTGGCCGATCTCCAGCCAGTGGGCCCAGTAGTCGGCCATGTTGTAGCCGCAGAAGGGCAGCATGGCGAACGGATCGAATCGCAGCTTGCCGATGGTCCCGAAGGCCGCGGCGGTCATCTCGGAGCTCATGATCGAGCCGAGGAAGACGCCGTGCTCCCAGTCGAAGCCTTCGCGGACGAGAGGCACGACCGACATCCTTCGGCCGCCGAACATGATCGCATCGATCGGGACGCCGGCCGGATCTTCCCAGTCCGGGGAGATGGCCGGGTCCTGACTCGCCGGAGCCGTGAAGCGCGCGTTCGGGTGGGCCGCGGGCTTGTCGCTGCCGGGCGCCCAATCCTTGCCGGTCCAGTCGATCAGGTGAGCGGGCGGCTCTTTCGTCAGGCCTTCCCACCACACGTCGCCCTCATCGGTGAGGGCGCAGTTCGTGTAGATGCAGTTGGCGTAGAGCGTGCGGATCGCATTGGCGTTCGTGGACATGCTGGTGCCGGGCAAGACTCCGAAGAAGCCCGCCTCCGGGTTGATCGCGTGCAACTGGCCGTCGGCACCGAACTTCATCCAGCAGATGTCGTCGCCGATCGTCTCGACCTTCCAGCCCGGAATTGTCGGCTCGAGCATCGCCAGGTTGGTCTTGCCGCAGGCCGATGGGAAAGCCCCGGCCATGTGCTTGACGCGGCCATCCGGCGCGGTGACCTTGATGATCAGCATGTGCTCGGCGAGCCAGCCCTCGTCGCGGGCGATGACCGAGGCGATGCGAAGGGCGTAGCACTTCTTGCCGAGGAGTGCGTTGCCGCCGTATCCGGAGCCGTAGGACCAGATCTCCCGCGTCTCGGGAAAGTGGACGATGTACTTCCGCTCCGCGTCGCACGGCCAGGAGACATCCTTCTCGCCGGGCTCGAGTGGCGCACCCAGCGAATGGATGGCCGGCACGAATTCGCCGGCCTTGACGATCTCGGCCAGGGCGGCCTCGCCCATGCGGGTCATGATCCGCATGTTGACCACGACGTAGGGCGAGTCCGTCAGCTCGATCCCGAGGCGTCCGATAGGCGATCCAACCGGCCCCATCGAGAACGGGATGACGTACATGGTCCGACCGCGCATCGAGCCTTGGAAGAGTCCATTCAGCGTCTGGCGCATCTCCCCGGGATCGCGCCAGTTGTTCGTCGGGCCGGCGTCGAGTTCCTTCTCCGAACAGATGAACGTCCGGTCCTCGACGCGAGCCACATCGGACGGATCAGAGCGGGCCAGGAAGCTGTTCGGGCGCAACTCCGGGTTGAGTCGGATGAATGTGCCGCCGTCCACCAGGAGCCGGCAGACCCTGTCGTTCTCCTCTTTCGAGCCGTCGACCCAATGGATTGCGTCGGGAGTAGTCAGGGCCGCAACCTCGTCCACCCAGCGAACGATGGGATGCTCCGCGGACAGGTTCTGCGGCAGCGATTCAGCCCTGGCGCCAATGGTCGTCACGATCTCTCCTCGTTGTCCCCTGAGGGCTTGTCCCGGCGGACTCAGGTCCGCGGCCCCGCCTCGGAGACAGAGCGCTCAAGGGCAGCGCCATCGGGGTGCCTGGGGTTTCTGTCCAGAGTTGCGTCGGTATTCGGGACAGGTTGATTGTACCGGAGCCGGCCGGTGGTCGCGCGGCGGGCAACGGCCGCGGGTCGGAAGGAGATCCGAGGCAAGCGCCGACGCGCGGCGAACAGACCGTCGACACTGCCCCCGCCCGTTGAGGTGGTAGCCATGGGCGGTACGATTCGCTAGCCACGGCCTGCTGACGGCTGGTGCATTTGCCGTCGGGTCGGTGAAACCGGAGGCGTCCCGATGATCGCGTTCCTTGTGGAGCTGGACAACCGTCCAGGCAGCCTTGCCGACGTTACGGAAGCGATCGCCGAGCGTGACATCAACGTGATCGGCGGCACTGGCGTGGCGTGCGGCAGCAGCGGCCAGCTGGCGCTCGCAACCAACGACGAGGCGGCCACTCGCCGAGTCCTGCTCGGTCGCGGGTTCAAATTCCACGAGATCCAGGTGGTACCGGTCACGCTGGCCGATACTCCCGGCACCTTTGCCAAAGCCTGCCGGGCTCTGGCGGACGCCCGCATCAACGTCGAGGCAGTCCTCGCCATGGGTGCCACGGGCGACCGCAACACGATCGCCTTCGCCACCGACGACCCGGTAAAGGCACGATCGATCCTGACGCAGAAGTCGATCGTCGCCGACGGCCACTAACCCGAATTCGCAGCCTTCAGGAAGACCCCGGCGCTGTGCTCGCCGGGGTCTTCCTTGTCAGCGCGAGAAACCCGCTAAGAGTCCAGGAGCGGAGCCGGCCGGGCATCCGGCGCGTCCGGTGGGGCATCGGGCGGGGCATCGGGCGCATCCGGCGCGTGCTGCGGCGCTCCGTCGAGGGAGACCGCCTGCGGCCCCTCTTTCGACAGGCGGTGGCGCAGCACGATGACCGCAATGGCGGCAATCGCCGAGCCCAGGCCCACGATCTGGGCCGTGCCCAGGCCGAAGAAGGTCCAGTCGTAGCCGCTTCGGAAGAACTCGAGCAGACTCCGCTCGGTGCCATACCAGACGAAGTAGAGCATTCCCACGTCGCCGGCGATGAACAGCCGACCACGCGCCGTGAAGTGGCGCCACAGCCACAGCATCGCGAAGACGCCCACGAGGCTGAGCAGCGACTCGTACAGGAAGAGCGGGTGGAAATGGTCGAGGACGGCGCTTGGGTCCGCCCCGACAGGACAAGGCCACGGAGTGTTACTGCGGTACTGACACTGGATGGCGATACCCCAGGGCAGCGTGGTCGGAGGTCCGTACAGTTCCTGGTTGGCGAAGTTGCCCCAGCGGCCGATCACCTGGGCCAGAAGAATCCCCGGGGCCAGGATGTCGGCCCAACGCCAGAAGTCGAGATGGCGGCGTCGCGCAAACCAGATGGTCGCCAGCAGGCCCGTGAACAAGCCGCCGTAGACGCCCAGGCCGCTGTAGGGGGGAAGAACGATCTGAGCCAGGTTGTTGCTGTAGTAGGCCCACTGGTCGATGACGTGGTACAGACGCCCACCGATCAAGCCGGCGATGGCGATGAAGATGAGCCCGTCGAGAATGACGTCGGTCCGTTCGCCGCGCCGGCGGGCCTCATGAGTTACGAGCCATGTTCCCCCGGTAATCGCGGCGACGTAGGCCAAGCCGTACCAGCGGATTTCGATTGAGCCGATTGACGCGAGGAGAGGGTTGGGCGTGATGTCGATCATGGCCGCCACAGTGTAGCGGGGCCGCCGATCGCTCTCGTGAAGGCATGGCCATCCCTATACTGACCGGGACGCGGGACGGGGCCCCGGATCCCGACGTCACGCCCGATCGCTGCGGCCTCGGCCGTGACCGACCGGCCACCGCCTCGACGCACAGAGGATTGGCTGACGCATGGACATGCCGTTCTACTTCTTCTTCGGTCTCCTCGGTCTTGCCGCGGGCGCGCTGGTCGTGTGGCTCCTGCTGGCCGAACATCCTTTCGAAGGCCCCGAGCCGCCGATCGGACCGGTGGACAAAGTCGAGGCGACGCTTCTCGCCGCCGCTATGGCCAAGCGCGGGCGACCCGTGGACGAAGAGACCGTCGTGGACCTGATCGAGCTGCATACCGCATATATCGAGGGCAGGATCAGCGAGGAGCTGGAGCTGACCGAGGCGGACCGCAACGAGGCGGCGCGGGCGAAGGCTGAAGCGGAAGCGGCCCAGACCGGAGCCCAGGTCGACGAGCCTGTTCCTGTCGTTGGCGAGGCCATGGCATCACCGGCCACTGGCCCAGAACCGGCCAGGCCTCGTGCCATCCGAGCGAAGAAAGCAATGGCGGCGGCACAGGTTGCGGCGCCGGACCCGGCCGTAACTGCGCCCTCGGCAGTCGCGCCGAGCTCGAGGACGGCACGCGCGAAGAGCAAGACATCGCCCGAGATCCCGCCGGCCCACGACACCGAACTCGGGTCCTCGGAGCAAAAGTAGGAACGGTCGCCCGTGACGCGGTGACCGCCGCCCTCCCCGATCCGCCCGAGCATCGACGGCCGGGGCCTAACCCTTGTGGGCCTCGGGCGACCCCGCGACAGACCCCCTACCCCTATCCCGCGGGTGTGTGCGTGAGGGCGTGCGGTCTTGCTCGGGCGACTAACCCGCCACAAAAGGCCGTCGGGCGTTTCCGTACAGAGATGTCGGACCTGTTCAGGGGCGGAAATCCCTTAGCCCGGATCCACCGGTCAAGCGCCGCAGATCGCCGATCCGACGAGGAGCCAGGCAAGCCTGGCTTTAGGCCAAGGCGGCGACGAGCACCGCAGCGAGCGCACCTGAAGGTGCGTGAGTGAGGCGCACAGAAGCCAACGCAGGAATGCGCCGGCTGACCGAGCGAGATGCAAGCGGCGATCGGTGGATCCGGGCTCAGGACTCCGCTTTCTTCGAAGGTTTCGACTTGCCAGAACTATTGAGCGCGACCGCTTGGCGAACGAGCGCCTTGAAGGCGGACTCGTCAACTTCTTCGCCTTCCTGGATGTCGATCGCGCGGCGTGTGTTTCCGTCGAGACTCGAGTTGAAGAGACGGGCCGGATCCTCCAGAGACGCGCCCTTGGCGAAGGTAAGCTTCACGACATTTTTGTAGGATTCGCCGGTGCAGATGATGCCGTCGTGCGACCAAATCGGAGTGCCCATCCACTTCCACTCCTCGACGACGTCCGGGTCGGCTTCCTTGATGAGCTTGCGCATTCTGCTGAGAGTTTCCCCGCGCCAGTCCCCGAGTTCGGCGATTCTTTTCGAGATGAGCTCCGATGCCGACTGGCCTTGGCTCGCGCCCGACTCTTTCATGTTCTCATCC
>Ga0209638_1000927_pt1 | contig 19232 bp, 18 predicted proteins | sample BarGraNGADG00211_FD_184490 | JGI IMG/M metagenome (GOLD analysis project Ga0209638, IMG submission 184490) | Arctic peat soil microbial communities from Barrow, Alaska - Barrow Graham LP Ref core NGADG0002-211 (SPAdes) (version 2) | ecosystem: Environmental > Terrestrial > Soil > Wetlands > Peat...
GCGAGCTGGGGACGCCATGACCCACGAGCTCGAGCGCTGGGCGTCCGGCAAAGCCCGACGCCCACTTCCCGTTTGCCCGATACGTTGAGAACCGCCGCCAACCTACGATAGGTGAACCCTCTAATAGGAGAACGCCATGCGCGCCCGCGACCTCATGACTTCCGACCCACTCGTCGTCACACCCACCGACCACGTCTCTCGCGCGGCCGAGATCATGCGCGACACGCGCGTGGGGTGCGTTCCCGTTGTGCAGAGTCCCGAGAGCCCTGTCCTGCTCGGCCTCATCACCGACCGGGATATCGCCGTACGCTGCGTGGCCAAGGGGCACGACTCGAAGTGCGACGTGAAGGCACACATGACCGCCGGACCACTGCAGACCGTCGGGCCGGACGCCGACATCTCGGAGGTGATCGAGAAGATGGAGGCCGGCCAGGTGCGCCGGATTCCGGTCGTCGGCGACCGCGGCGTCCTGCTCGGGATCGTCGCGCAGGCGGACCTCGCCACGAAGCTGGGGCCGAAGGAGCCGCTCAAGGTCGAAGAAGTGCTCGAGCGGGTGTCCGCGCCTGTGTGTTCGGTCGAGAGAAGCGCCACCTCTCGACGGTAACGCCTCCATGACGGTCGCACCCTCCGCTCCGCACGCTCGCGCGGTGATCGCGGGGCGTGCGTGACCGGCGCACTCGTGCGCATGGGAGCTCGCTCGGTCGGACTCATGGCGCTCTGCTCTTGCGCCGCATGTGCGCCGCGGACAGCGTCGGTCGGAGAACTTGCATCGTTTCGCGCGCTCCGGGGCGAGCTGGTGACTGCGCAGGAGCTCTCGGCGCCACCGCGCGGCCAATACGCCGTGGAGCGCATACGCCTCGCGGGCAGCACCGGGCTCGCCACCTCGGGGTGGCTCTACCGCCCGGCCGGCGCGGGCGGGTGCTACCCGGCGGTGCTCCTCCAGGACGGCCGCGAAGAGAACAGCACGGTGATAGGGCGTCTCCCCGCCGAGTTCGGCGACGTGGTCGTCCTCTCGCTCGACTATCCGAGCGCGATGCCGGCCACGCTGCGCCTTCGCGATGTGGCGCTCCACAGTTCACGCGTGAAGCGCGCCGCGCGGGAGATTCCGGCGCTCTTCTCCCTCGGCGCGGCGTACCTCGCCCAGCGCGGCGACGTCGACACGACGCGGATCGCCGTTGCCGCCACCTCGTTTGCGGTGCCGTTCGCAATTATCGCCGCGGCAACCGACCCGCGCTTCCGCAACGTCGCCCTCATCTACGGCGCTGGCGACCTGCCGCGCGTGTTGGCGGCAAACCTCACCCTCCGCTCCCGGGCGCTGCGGGCGCCTGTGGCGTGGCTCGCCATGCGCCCGTTCGCCGACCTCGCACCCGAGCGGTTCATTGGCCTCATCGCGCCGCGCCCGGTCGTGATGGTGAACGGCATCGACGACCCTCAAATGCCGGCAGAGGCCGCGCGTGTCCTCTACGCCGCCGCCCGCCCGCCGAAGTCCATTACCTGGCTTCGCACCGGCCACCTCATGCCAACCGACAGCGCATTGATCCGCACGCTCGTCGACACGGCATTCGCCCAGCTCCCCGTGCTGCACGCGCCTGCGGAGTCGCGTCGTTGTCTCAGGCAACCGTAGGGCGCCTTCACGGCCTGGTCAGCGCCGCACGGCCACCACTCAAGGCGTGGCCTGCGGGAACCGCGCGACGATCGCCTCCGCCGCCTTCGCGAGCTGCTTCACGTTTTCATTCAGGTCGTCAGAGAGTGCTGCCGTTCCCTCCCCGCGCCACAGGAGCGCGTGTGTGGTCGGATTGATGACGTCGACGATCACGCTGCCCTCGGTGTACGGCGTCACGGTTTGCGTCGGCCGCGGGTAGCGGGACCAACCCGGATAGAACGGATAGCCGTAGTCCCATGTCGTCACGTCGAGCTTCTCGCGCGCGCTGGCGTAGAACGCGACAGCGAAGTCGGGATTGCGTTCATCGATCGTATATCCGAGATCCTGGAACCCCTTGACGATCGGCGCTCGGATCGCGCGATTCGCGATCGAGTTATTGATCATCGGATCGTCTCCACCCGTCGCGGCACGGCCGTCGCGGCGCGCGGGTCCGGGCAGCATGCGGAACGTGTGCAGAGCTGAGAAACCCACGTCGGGTGCAGCCATCGTTCGCACTTCGATCGACCGACCGCAACCAGCAGTGACCAACGCGAGCGTCGCGTACGCGACAAGCCGACGTGTCGAGCGCATAGGAATCTCCTTCGGAACCAAGAACGCGTCTGAAAGCATATTCGGCCGCCGAAACGGCGCGGCTACCATGCAGCGTACTGGCGGAGCTCAATAACGGATGTCGGCGAATGCCCGCATCGTTGTAGTGGATTCACGCGCCACCGCTCAGTCAGCAGCGCGCGCCACTGCGGACCCGCGAAACGCGGCAGCAATCATGACTCCTGTGCTCGCTGTCGATCACCGAGCTGCTCGCGCAGGCTGCGCCGGGAAGAACCGCCCGCGCGCCCACAGCGACACATACACGAGCCCGATCAACGCGGGCACCTCGATCAGCGGACCGACCACGGCCGCCAGTGCTTCACCGGAGCCGATGCCGAACGTCGCCACTGCAACTGCGATGGCCAGTTCGAAATTGTTGCCCGCCGCCGTGAACGAGAGCGAGGCGGTCGCCTCGTAGCTGAAGCCGAGGCGACGCGAGAGCCAGAAGGCGAGCCCGAACATCACCGCGAAGTAGACGAGCAGCGGCAGCGCGATCCGAAGCACGTCGAGCGGAAGCTCGAGGATGCGGTGTCCTTGCATCGCGAACATCAGCACGATTGTGTAAAGGAGCCCAAGGAGCGCCGTGGGGCCGAACTTCGGCATGAAGACGTCGTCATACCACGCCCCGCCCTTCTGCGCGACGAGCGTCTTTCGCGTCAGGAAGCCCGCGACGAGCGGCACACCGAGGAAGATCGCGACGCTCTTGGCGATCTGGCCCATCGATACATGCAGCGTGGTCGTATCCGCGCCGAACCACTGCGGCACGACCGTAAGGAAGAGCCAGCCGAGTACGGAGTAGGTGAGGATCTGGAAGACAGAATTGAGTGCGACGAGCACCGCGGCAAGCTCGCCCGAGCCACAGGCCAGAGAGTTCCAGATCAGCACCATGGCGATGCACCGTGCGAGGCCGATCAGCACGAGTCCGTTCCGGTACGCCGGCATGTCCGGCAAGAAGAGCCAGGCAAGGCCGAGCATGACGAGTGGGCCGAGCACCCAGTTCAGCAGCAGTGACGTGCTCAGGAGCTTTGTATCCCGGAGGTGCGTTCCGATGGTGTCGTACCGAACCTTGGCGAGCACGGGATACATCATCCACAACAGGCCGACCGCAATCGGAACGGACACGCCGGCCATCTGCACACGGTCGAGAACCGCGCCCAGACCCGGATACAGCCGGCCGAGAAGAATCCCCACGGCCATCGCCGCAACGATCCAGAATGGCAGAAAGCGATCGAGCGTCGAAAGGCGCTTGAGGATGGGCGCGTCGGCACCCGGGACCGAGAGAGACGCGGGCTGCGAAGCGGTTGTCATTCAGGAACCAGACAGATGAGGGAGGTCACGCACTGTCGGTCGGCGCCGTCGCCTTCCCGCCCGTACGCAGAAAATCGGCAAACTCGTCGGGCAGCTCACTCGCCACGATACCGCGCGCCGCCTCTTCGACGTCGTACTCCACGCGTACGAACTCCACTTCGACACCGCTCTCGGTGACGTCGAGCAGCACGTACCCAGCACGCGGGTCGCCGTCCTTCGGCCGGCCGACGCTCCCAGTGTTCACGAAATGCACGTCATGCACCACACGGTGCCACGGCTTGTGCGTGTGCCCGAAAGCGATCGCGTCGCCCGCCTTCGCGCCCATCCCCTCCGCCATCCTGGTGAGGAAGTCATCGGAGCGGTCTTCGGTCACGTACACCGTGTTGAGCACGTGATTCCCGTGCACGAGCCGAATGGTCGGTCCGGCCTGATGACCACCGAAGGGCCGGATGTCGATCCGAAAGGGCAAGCTCCTGAGGTAGCGCTTCGAGCTGTCCGACGTGTGCTCGAGCGTCCAACTGAAGCTCTGATGCGCAAGCTCCTCTTGCTGGGCGTTCTCGGAACGGCAGCCACAGTGCTTGTACGCCGTGGCGACGGTCGAGTCGTAGTTCCCCGCGACGCCGGGGATTCCGGCGCTCTGGAGCATCGACACGACTTCATTCGGCCAGGGCGCGTAGCCGACCAGATCGCCCAGGTGGTAGATCCCGGTGAGCTCTCCTTTCGTCTTCGCGTCGCGCAGTACGGCGTCGAGCGCCGGGCGATTCGAGTGGACGTCGGAGAGGAGGAGGTAGCGCATTGGCGACGTCAGGTCAGCAAGGCTCGGATGCCCGAGCCATCACGCGCGCCTCGGCCGCGACTCGCTCCCCATCCAGCGACTCGATGCCCCGGAAACAGGTACGCACGCAATTGAGGAGGTTCCGATGGACGGCGTGCTCAGGCTTGGCGAGGCGGTAGTGCGCGAATTTCCATTCGCGCGTCGCCTCGACGAGCCCCATTCGGCGCAGGTAGGCCAGATGGCGCGACACGGCAGACTGTGGCAGGCGGAGAATGTCCACGATGTCGCAGACGCAGAGCTCTCCAGCGGCGAGGACGCTGAGGATGCGAATACGCGTCGGATCGGCGAAACCCTTGAAGACCGCGTCGAGGTCATCGACCGTCGGCGCGGCGAGTTTTGCTGTCATGGGTGTCACTGTTTCCCCTCTATCATATTCGCTAACACGCGTTAAACATGTATACGCGAATATGATTCGTCAACAGCAATGATCAACCGATACCGAGGTGGAGCCATGGCCCGCTCTCTTCCGCTAGGAAATCCAGGCGACGCGATCACCAACACTGCGTCGCCGCTCTCCGGCACGGTCACCGTCTACGATCCCCCGATGTGCTGTTCGACCGGCGTCTGCGGCCCTGCGGTGGACCCGAGCCTGCTCGCCATCACCCGCGATCTTCGCTGGCTCGAAAAGGAGGGCGTGACCGTGGAGCGCTACGGACTCTCGCAACAGCCCGATGCCTTCGTGAAACAGCCCAGGATCACAGGCCTCATGCAGGCCTTCGGCGACAAGGCACTCCCCGCGACGCTGGTCAACGGCGAAGTCCTCACCTACGGTCGCTATCCGTCGCGCGAGGAGATCGCCGCAGCCCTGGGCGCGGACACGCGCCGTCAGGACGAGTCTTCGGACCAGGGCGACCGCGGCTGCGGCTGCGCCCCTGGCTCGGCGTGCCGCTGAAACCGCCGTCCCCCTCGAGGCCTGCCATGACTGCGCAACCGCATGCTCTCCTGACCGCATTGCCGCCCCACGACTGGAGTGCCATTCGTACCCACTTCCTCTTCTTCACCGGCAAGGGCGGCGTCGGCAAGACGTCGGTCGCGAGCGCCACCGCGCTCCGGCTTGCGGACGCGGGACGTACCGTGCTCCTGGTGAGCACCGATCCAGCCTCCAACCTGGACGACGTCTTCGGGATGGCGGTGGGCACGTCAGCCACTCCGGTTCCCGGCGCGCCGCGACTGGCGGTCATGAATCTCGATCCCGAAGCCGCGGCCGCCGCGTACCGCGAGCGCATGGTCGGACCGTACCGCGGCGTGCTTCCCGCGGCCGCACTCCGAAGCATGGAGGAGCAACTTTCCGGGGCCTGCACCGTGGAGATCGCGGCCTTCAACGAGTTCACGTCGCTCCTCGCCGAGCGCGATGTCGTGGCGCGGTACGATCACATCGTATTCGACACCGCACCCACCGGTCACACCCTCCGGTTGCTCACGCTCCCCAGCGCATGGACCGAGTTCATGGCGACGAACAGCACCGGCGTGAGTTGCCTGGGACCGTTGGCGGGACTGGAGGCACAGCGCGTCCAGTACGCCGACACGGTACAGGCCCTGGCCGACGCCACGCGCACCACGCTCGTGCTGGTGAGTCGCCCCGACGAAAGCGCGCTGCGCGAAGCGGCTCGTGCGAGCGGCGAGCTCTCCGCGCTCGGCATCACCAATCAGCGGCTCATCCTCAATGGAGTCTTCACCGCACCCACTGGCGGAGACGCCGTGGCGGAGTCGCTCGTGGAGCGACAACTCGCCGCGATGGCCGGCATGCCCGGCGCCCTGCGCGATGTGCCCACCACGGCGGTGCCACTCGTCGCCACCGATCTCACCGGCGTGGCCGCGCTGCGCGCCCTTGCCGGCTTGGCGGACATCAGCCGCTCCGGCGACGCTGCAGTGCCAGCGACATCCGGCGTCGAGACACTGCTCGCGGCGCCAGAGCTGACATTGGGTGACGGCGGCGACCTCGCCGATCTCGTCACGTCGCTCGAGGCGGCGGGACACGGCGTCATCATGACCATGGGCAAGGGCGGCGTGGGCAAGACCACGCTCGCCACCGCAATCGCGATCGCCCTGGCCGAGCGGGGCCACAGCGTCCATCTGACCACCACCGATCCAGCCGCGCATCTACTCGAGACTGTCGGCGCCGACCAACCCATTGCGCTGACCGTGAGCCGCATCGATCCGGCTGTCGAGACGGCGCGGTACACAGACGAGATGATCGCCGCGGCGGGGGTGCTCGACGACGAAAGCCGCGCGCTGCTGGAGGAGGACCTCCGTTCTCCGTGCACAGAGGAGATCGCCGTCTTTCGCGCGTTCGCGCAGGTAGTGGACGAGGCGCGAGACAGCTTCGTGGTTCTCGACACGGCGCCCACCGGTCACACGCTCCTGCTGCTCGATGCGGCGGAGAGCTACCACCGCGAGGTCGCCCGTTCCAGCGGCGCGGTGCCGGACGCGGTGCGTGCCCTGCTCCCTCGCCTCCGCGATCCCGACTTCACGCGCATCCTGCTCGTGACGTTGGCCGAGGCAACGCCCGTGTACGAAGCCGGCCGTCTACAGGATGATCTGCGCCGAGCAGGAATCGAACCCTACGGCTGGGTGGTGAACGCGAGCCTCGCGGCCAGCGGCACCACGCATGCTGTACTTGCGGCCCGTGCCAGGCTGGAGTGGCCGCAACTGCGTCGCGTTCAGGAACAGTTGGCAACGCACTACTGGGTGGTGCCTTGGCGTGCGACTTCGCTCGTGGGCGCCGAGGCGCTACTCGCGCTGTCCGATCACGCACGCTGATTGGGGAGTGAGCGCGAGCCGTTGCAGCATCGCACGCTGGCTATCGGGAGCGCATGATGACAGACACCAAACAGAAGCTGACGTTCGACGTTGCCGCGAGGCGTCTCGATGCGCATGGCAGCGTTGCCACCTGCAAGTCCGCCACGATCCGGCTCGATACCGATCTGGCCGGCACGCCGGACGCATTCAACCCGGCGGAACTCCTGCTGGCAGCGCTCGCGGCCTGCATGATCAAGGGCATCGAGCGGATCCAGCCGATGCTCGAGTTCCAGTTACGGAGCGTGGAGGTGCATGTGCACGGCGTGCGACAGGATGTACCGCCAAGGCTCGAGCAGATCAGCTACGACATCGTGGTGGACAGCGATGAATCCGAGGCGCGATTGGCCTTGTTGCACGTAAACGTGAGAAAGTACGGCACGGTGTTCAACACCGTCATGCCCGGCACCTCGCTGCAGGGAGTGCTTCGCCGGGCGCCCGCCAACGCCGAGCACGGCGGCGGCGCGACGTGACTCACGCGCATGATGCTGGGCCGAACGCCTATGGTCGGTCCTTTGCGCTTGCGATCGCGCTGAACGTCGGGTTTGTCGTAGTCGAAGCGATCTTCGGCTGGCGGGCCAGCTCGCTGGCCCTGCTCGCCGATGCAGGCCATAACCTGACGGACGTCGCGGGGCTGGTGCTGGCGTGGGCCGGCATGCTCGCGGTCGGACTGAGGCCCAATAGCCAGCACACCTACGGCTGGCAGCGCGCGTCGATCGTCGCGAGCTTCGCCAACGCATTGTTGTTGCTGGTCGTCATGGGCACGCTGATCTGGGAAGCACTGCATCGACTGCGCGCTCCCGTGCCCATCGAGGGCGCCACCGTTATAATCGTGGCGGCCGTCGGCGTTGCCGTGAACGGCGCGACGGCGGTCCTCTTCATGTCCGGTCGCAAGCGCGACCTCAACATTCGTGGGGCCTTCCTCCATATGGCGGCCGACGCGCTGGTGTCGCTCGGCGTGGTCGCGGCCGGCGCGCTGTATGTCCGCACGCAGTGGCAATGGCTCGACCCGGTGACGAGCCTGGTGGTCGCCGCGCTCGTCGTGCTGGGGACGTTGTCGCTGTTTCGCCAATCTTTGCACCTCATGCTCGATGGCGTACCGGACGCGATCGAGCTTGCGCAGGTCGAGACGTATCTGCGGTCGTTGCCTGGCGTGGAAGACCTACACGACCTCCATGTGTGGGCGACGAGCACGTCGGGCACCGCCCTTACCGCCCATCTCGTGATGCCTGCCGGATATCCAGGTCCCGAGTTTTTTGTGGCGGCGGCCGGGGCGCTTCATGATCGCTTCGAGATCACACATCCAACGATTCAGATCGAAACGGTTGCACTTGAGGATGATTGCGCACCGCCGTCGGCACGATCGCCTGGTCAACGGCCGGCAGCGTCGTAGCGGCGCACCATACGATTTCATTCATAGCCCATCAGGGTGCGTTCAGCCAACATCCTCGATCAACTTGAGCGTCGCCTTGCAGCTGGAGCAGCCCGTACCAAGCACTTTCAAGTTTGACATGCGTTCCTCATCGGTGCCGCAGGCGCGGAAGGGTCAGGATGGCGTTCATGAGGCAGCGCGGGTCAGGCGCGCCGGACGGCCTTCGAGCCGGGCGAGTCGCGTACGCGCGCGGCGCAATGTGGCAGGAGGGACGCCACCGTCAGAAAAGGCGCGAAGGATCGACAGCGCTCACCCGGGGACAGTCGCGATGTCATAGAACATCCGTCGTCCTTCGCGTCGACCAGAAACCCAACCGGCATCTCGAAGAACGGCGAGCTGACGTGAGACGACCGGTTGGACCTCGTCGAGCGCGGCTCCCAGCTCGCAGACGCACAGTGCACCCTCGATTCACGGAGATACTGTGACGCGGCGACGCACGACGCCAAATGTGGCCATGCCAGGCGTGGCGGCGACTACCTCGAGCACGTACACACCTGGATCGACCGGGGCGAGTTCGCCCGTGTACACGCTCTGTTCGCCGGCGTACGCGAGCGGCGCCTCGCGTATCACGGTGCCGTCGCGCACCAGCCGAGCAATGACGTCGCGCACCTCCCACATGCCGCCGGGCTGAGTGGGACATGAGCAAAGCATGCGCACTCGGGCGCGTACCGGCAGGGCGAACGATACCGGGAGAGCCCGAGTGGTATCGGGGATCAGGAGATCGATGAGGAACCCATGCAACTCGAGGACGATGCCGTCACCTGCGACGTCGCGCCCAGGGAGAAGCAGGAGCCGCTTGGTGGCGCGCGCCATCTGGTCTGGATACCCGAGCGGCCCTTCAGCGGAGATTTCCACCATGGTGGGCGCGGCGAGTGCGATGGACGCCTCGTAGCGCGCTCCGTCGGCCGCGGCGAAGAGCGTGTCGCCACGCTTGCGCGGTTCCTGCATGATGCGTTTGGTGTCGCCGGTGGCTCCCTCGTGAAGCCCTTCGGCCAGGACGCGCCCCGTGACGACATCGCGAATGATCACGCGCACTCCTCCAACCGCCGACCCGATGAGCTTTGCATCGTGCGTGACTACGTGCGTCACGACTCGGGTTGGAAGCGGAGTGAAGACGGTCCCCGCCCGCGGTACGGACGAGGAGGCGCAGCCAGCAAGAAGGGCGAGAGCGCTTAGGTTTGTGAACGTGACTCGCATCATGGCGTTCCTGGGAATTGCTCTGTCATGCGGCATATGGACTCGCTGATTCGTTTCTTCAATGTTCTGCGGGTTTCGCATCAAGCAGACAGCCTTTTCGCATTACTATACTATTTACTGACCAAGGGTAAAGGGCCGCGCCTCGGTCGACTTTTCACGCGTGAGCAGGTACGACGCGAGTCGAGCAGGAATTGCCTGGGTGGATACCCGGTCGAGCGCTCGATGAGTTCGCGCTCGCGCGCCGAAGGGCATCGTCGTCGTGCAGACGTCGAGCGACGCCGCGACCGTCACTGCACTCCAGCAGCACGCGTCGGAAGTACGCGAGCTGGTTCGCTGTGGCATGGTCGCCCCTCGTTCCCTGCCGCCTCAGGGCAAGGCGGAGCAGGATGCTTGGCCAAATCCTGAGAGCGAGCGAGCCGGCTCCCATCCGCCAGTATAGATAAAGAGACGCGACGTTGGCACGACTCCCTCTGGTCGTCGCTCAGGAAAGGTGAGCAGGACCCCGCCGCGACGACCCAACTCCCAGCCCACGACGACGTCGGTCTGCTCGAGTGATGGTCCGGCGCACGTGGATTGCACCGGTGACCCGAAGAGGTCGGTCACGTGTTGCCGGAGCTTTGCGGCCACCTCGGGACTCATCACCAATTCCACCGCCTCGACGAGTGCACTCGGCGAGGCATGCTCGCCGGACGCTGGTCCGGGCCACACGACGACCGCAACGGCACGAGGTGGTTCGGAGTCGCTCGCCGTGTACATGTTTGGCGAGTCGCCAGGATGCCGCACGCCGAGCGACGGCATCGCACGTCTGGCATCCACCAGCGATCCACCCAACCGAAGGGCTGGGGCCAATTCGCCCAGAAGATGTTCTGCTCGGCGGCTGCGACCTTCGAGATGGCACCCGGCCACGAGCGCCACCATCGTGAGCATGATGACGAAGCGTCGACCAGCAGCGGTGACGTGCACCCACCGCTCCGGTTGAACCAAGCGACTTTCTCTCTCTAGCATACGCCTCCTGTGGTCTGGCGGAGTCGCGGTATTATTTCAGAAGCCACGTGAGCTGCCGCGGCGCACGAGTACGTCAACGAACAAACCTCGGCGTGGACGCGCGTGCGTCAAGCTGCAGCTCGCGATGATTGGCTGAGAGCGGCAAGCTTTTGAGGTCGCATGTGGTGCCGCCGGCCAGCGTCGCCCCGCGCAAGAGAAGTCCGCCGGGGACACGCGCCGGAAAAACCCCGCCATCGGTGGCGACGACCTTGGGTAACATTGACGATGGGTATCGTCACACGCCCCCCCCCGATCCATACCCGAGGAGACCACTATGTCGAGTCAGAGTTCGCACCAGCCGATCACCGTGACGCACGAGGGAGGCGTCAAGTTCGCGGCGCAGGTCCGGACGCATCGCGTCGTTGTTGACCAACCGGTGCGCGGCGGCGGTGAAGACAGTGCCCCGACCCCGCTCGAGCTGCTTGGTGCGTCACTCGGCACGTGCGTGGCGCTCTACGTGCAGCAGTATTGTGACTCGCGTGGCCTGCCGTACGCCGGAATGAGCGTTGAAGTGGAACAACTCGGCGCTACGAATCCTCACCGCATCGGCCAGTTCGCCGTGCGCGTCATCTTGCCGACGGCGCTGCCCGAACCACATGCGTCGATGCTCGAGCGCGTGGCGCGGAGCTGCCCAGCGCACGGCACGCTCGTGCACGGGGCAGAGGTTACGGTGCGGATCGAGAGCCAGGCGTAGGTCGGGTATGCCTGAACTTGATGCCACCAACGCGAAGACCGCGCAATGAATGTCGTACCGGCGGATGACCGGTACAACGCTCGGCTCATTGTTTCGCGCGTCGTCATCGGCACGCGGCAATGCCTCACAATGCGCTATCCAAGGCTGACCCATGCGCGGCGTAGCGAACTCCTCGGAATTCGCAAGCAACTGGCAACGTGATGCCCACCGCCAAGCGTCCTGACATCGCCACCGCCTCGGTTCCCGACACACTCGCGGCCCTCCAGGTCAACGCCGACACCGGGCTGACGCGCGCGGAGGTAGACGTCCGGCGACAGGAGCACGGCTACAACGAAGTGGCCGAGACAAAAGGGCACCCCATCCTGAAATTTCTCGGGAAATTCTGGGGGATCTCGGCGTGGATGCTCGAACTGATCATGGTGCTGTCAGCCGTGCTCCGGAATTACTCGGACCTGGTGTTGGTCAGCGCGCTGCTGATCATCAACGCCGCGTTGAGTTTCATGCAGGAGCGCCGAGCCGCTGGTGTCGTCGAGGCACTGCGGAAACAATTGCAGGTGAATGCACGCGTCCGGCGCGAGTCGAGCTGGCAGGTTGTGCCCGCTCGGGAGCTCGTTCCCGGCGACATCGTTCGTGTCCGGCCCGGCGACCTCATCCCGGCGGACGTGAAACTCCTGACGGGCGCACTGAGCGTTGACCAGTCGGCGCTCACCGGCGAATCGAAGGACGCGGACAAAGCGCCCGGCGAAGTGCTGTCGTCGGGGTCCGTCGTTCGCCGAGGCGAGGGCAACGGCGTCGTCCTGCTGACCGGGGCGAAGACGTACTTTGGCCGCACCACGGAACTTGTGCAAGAGGCGCGTCCGAAACTCCACATCGAAGCGGTGGTGAGCAAAGTCGTCCGCTGGCTCTTTGTCATTGTCGGCGCGCTGCTGGGCGTGGTGGTCATCCTGTCGCTGATGCGCGGCGCACCACTCCGGGAGATGATACCGCTCATGCTCGTGCTGCTGTTGAGTGCGGTGCCCGTCGCTCTCCCCGTCATGTTCACGATCAGCATGGCCGTCGGGTCAAAGGAGTTGGCGAAACGCGGCGTGCTGGTCACGCGCCTGAGCGCCGCTGAAGATGCCGCGACGATGGACGTGCTCTGCGTGGACAAGACCGGCACGATCACGATGAATCAGTTGGCCGTCACGGGCGTGATCCCGCTGGAGCACGCGACGGACGCCGACGTGCTGTTCGCAGGCGCACTCGCGTCGCAGGAAGCCAACCAGGATCCGATTGATCTCGCGTTCCTGGCCGCGGCAAAGGAGCGGCACATTTTCGACAACCTTCCTACGATCACACCCGTCTCTTTCGCACCGTTCGACGCGAAAAACCGACGGACCGAAGCCGTGGTCGAGCAGAACGGGCAGCGGCTGCGCGTGATGAAAGGAGCGGTGCGCACCATCGCCGAAGCCTGCGGACTCCAGCCGCCAGCAATCGATGCGTTGGAGGCGCGCGTCAGCGCGTCGGCCGCGAAAGGCTATCGCACGCTCGCAGTTGCGCGCGGTCCCGAGAGAGGCTCTCCCGCATTGGTCGGACTGGTGTCGCTATACGATCCACCTCGACCGGACGCCAAGCAGCTCATCGCCACGCTTCGCGACCTCGGCGTCTCGGTGAAGATGCTCACCGGCGACGCGCTGGCTGTTGCGAGTGAAATCGCGCGCGGCGTCGGCTTGCTCAACATCAAGCGCGTGGCGGACCTGAAGGCTGCGAACGCACGGCCCGGCGAGAAGACGGTGGATCTCTTCGCGGGCGCCGATGGTTTCGCCGAGGTGTTTCCGGAGGACAAGTACATCGTCGTGCAGCACCTCCAGGCCGCGGGCCATGTCACCGGCATGACCGGCGATGGTGTCAACGATGCACCAGCGCTCCGCCAGGCCGAAGTGGGTATCGCCGTCAGCACAGCGACCGATGTCGCCAAAGGCGCGGCCAGTGTCGTGCTGACGGAGCCCGGGCTGACGAACATTGTTGCGTTGGTCGAGCAGGGTCGGATCATATACCAGCGAATCCTGACCTGGATCATCAACAAGATCAGCCGGACAATCCTGAAAGCGGCCTTCGTGGCCGTGGCGTTCGTAGTGACCGGCAAGTTTGTCGTCTCCGCCTTCGCGATGCTGCTGCTGACCTTCATGACGGACTTCGCCAAGATCTCGCTGGCCACCGACCATGTACGCTCGTCCAGAAGGCCAGAGACGTGGAACATCGGCGGCTTCGTCACGGTGTCCGTGAGCCTTGGTGTTGCGATGGTCGCGGAAACGCTTCTGTTCCTGTGGATTTGCTGGTCGCGTTTCGGGTTGGCGACGGGCAACAATGCGCTCTACACGTTCAGCTTCCTCTTGCTGCTCTACTTTGCCGTGTTTTCCGTCGTGTCTGCGCGTGAGCGTCGCTGGTTCTGGTCAACGCTGCCGAGCAAGGCACTCATGGCTGCCCTCACGGTGGATGCGCTCACAGGCACCATCCTGACGCGCGTGGGTCTTCCAGGACTCATGCCTTTGCCGTGGTTGCAGACGCTCGCGATCTTCGCCTACGCCATGGTCTCGTGCCTGCTCGTGAACGACACCGTGAAGGTCGTGATGATCAAGTGGCGCGTGCCCACGGTCGCCGATTAGGACACACCCATACTCGCACGCGCTAGACGAAGAAGCGCGCGCCGATCCACAGCCCGAGCACCGAGGCTGCCGCGAGCACTCCAAGTCCCGCCAGCACGACCCAGCGGAAACGCCCGCTGCCGACGACCATCGCCAGCGACGCCTTGAAGACGGTGTTCGTGAGCACACCGATGGCGATCGCGCGCGCGGCGAGCGACACCATATCCGCCGACTTGCCGAGGTGATTCATCGACACGGTGAGCGCGTCCATGTCGGTGAGGCCCAGCGCGACAGCCGAGCTGATCACCCCCCGGCTTCCCCAGTACTGTGCCGCGAGTGAGCTCGCCGTGAGCGCCAGCTGGAAGAGCACCGCCATCTGGATGGCCGATCCGAGCCGGAGTGGATTCCCACTCTCATGATTCGGATGCGCGGCCGTCACGGGCCGGCGCAGCGCGATCGCCACGATGATCGCTCCCGCGACGAACCCCGGCAGCAGGTAGAGAATCAGCGAGCGCGCCACGGAAGGATTGAGCAGGGCGCTGACGATGATGACGCGCGGCAGCAGCACCGTGCACGCGCCGATCACGCCGACCGCGAGCGCGTCGCCAACGCTTCCCTCTCGGCGGCTCGTGCGGGAGAAATCGAACGTCACCGCCGTGGAGGAGACGAGGCCGCCGATCAGTCCCGTCACGCCGTAGCCTCGCTCCGCGCCAACGCTGCGCCGCGCGAGGTAGCCCAGGAAGTTCAGGCCCGAGAAGATCACGACGATCGTCCACAATCCGCGCGGCTTGATCCCGCCCCATGGCCCGAATGGTCCTTGAGGCAGCACGGGAAGCACGACGAGCGCGAGCGCGGCAAACTGCAGCCCCGCGCGCAGCTCGATCTCCTCGATTCGCCTGAGCATCGCATGAATGCGCGTCTTCTCCGCCAGCACGAGCACGATGACGGTGGCGATGCCGCTCGCTACCGACATGTACCCGATGCCTGCTGCGAACCCGATCGCAAGCACGACGATCGCGGCAACCTCGGTCGTCCCGTCGATGGAGGCCGCGGTTCGTCGCGCGGCGATCGAGTAGGCGACCACGGTGAGAGCGCTTCCGGCGAGCAGTAACGTGGCGGCAACGACCTCCACCTGCTCCGACGCCAACCAACCGGCGATGCCGCCGAGCAGGCCGAGGAGGAGAAAGGTGCGAACGCCGGCAAAGCGTGCGTCAGGACCACTCGCGTGACCGGACCACTCGCGCTCAACGCCGATCGCGAGTCCCGCGACCGCGGCGACGGCCAGATGCTGTGCGACGATGATCAGCGGCGTATCGCGGATCATGTGCCGGTGACGCGCGCGTCAGCCACGCGTGCGCTCCACGATCATCTTGCCCATGGTCTCTCCATCTGGATCTGACCCTCGGAGAGCCAACGGCTCATGTCAACGAGAAAGGCGGCGCGCCGGTCGGCGTGTGCCATGACGCGACAATACGTCATTGAAGTGGAAAATGACACTCTCGCTGTCACTCCGTTCCGCCCGGGCCGGTGACCAGCGGCCTGGCTGGCTCAGGCGCAGGCCGCGCTACAGCGCGCTCGGGTACGTCTCCGGAAGCTCGCCGCGCTCCCAGACGCCAGTGCGCTCGAGCGGCTCCACCGCGCGCGTCACGTCGTAGTGGAGCACCGCGTCGAACTGCGCGGGGAGCTGGGCGACGAAATAGTGGCTCTGTCGCTCGGTCTCCGGCTTGTAGATGACCCCGATGGCGCGCTCGAGTCGTGGCGTCGACAGCGCGGTACGCAGCTCGCGGTCGGTCCGGAGGTCGAGCAGAAAGTTCCGGTCACGGGCGCCGTGGAAGAGCGCCTCGTAGCTCTCCGGAAGCGCCGGGCGGACGACCTTCCGCTCGGCGTGGCCGCCCCAATCGCTCGCCGCGGTCACGGTGCCGGTGTACGTCGTGAAGCCGATCAGTACGGCGTCGGCGCCGTGGCGCGCGCGCACGAGCTGCCCTACGTTGAGCTCTCCCTGTTTCCCCATCTGAGTGGCGCGCGCGTCGCCGAGGTGGGAGTTGTGGGCCCAGACGACGAGCTTGGGCGGAGCGCTCCCGCGCGCGAGGAAGCTGGTGAGCGCCTCCAGCGTCTCGACCATGTGCGTGTCGCGAAGATTCCACGAGAGCTCGCGCCCGCCGAACATCGCGCGGTAATACCGTTCGGCGTTCCGCACGAGGACCGCGTTCTGCTCGGCGAAGAAGAGCGCGTCCGTCGGCATGCGCCCGTCACGCCGGATGTAGTCGGCCGCCGCGTGCCGCAGCTCGACGAGCTGCGCCACGACCTCCCGCTCGCACGAGTCGGCGAGGCCGGCCGTGGCGGCATAGCCGTAGGCTTGAGGATCCTCACCGAAGTGGTCGAAGCAGGCGTAGCGATTGCGCGCCCGCCGAGCGGCATCGGGGTCGACCTTGTCGAGGTACTCGAGCACGGCGGCCATCGAGGCGTGCATGCTGTAGAGGTCCAGGCCGTAGAAGCCGGCCTTCGGCTGCGAGGCTGCACGGCCGTCGTTGTAGCTCCGGAGCCAGCCGACGAAGTCGAGCACGTCGGCGTTGCGCCACATCCACTGGGGGAACCGCTTGAAGCCGGCGAGCGCCTGCTCGGCATCGGCGTCATCGCTCGCGCCGCGCACGAAGCGGTTGACGTGGTAGGCGTCGGGCCAGTCGGCCTCCACAGCGACTCCGATGAAGCCCTTCTCGCGAATGAGCCGCTTGGTGATCTCGGCGCGCATGCGATAGAAGTCGTGTGTGCCGTGCGACGCCTCGCCGATGAGGACGTAGTGTGCGTCACCGATGAGCGCGAGGAGAGGATCGAAGTCAGATGCCGTCCCGACAAGCGGTCGCGCGGCGCTCGAGACGAGGCGTTCGGCATGCTCGGAGACTGGGGGGCGAGTCGACGTGATCATTGCGCTACCGCTCCGCTGGTGAGGCCGTCAAGGTGGGGGCGGGCGAGCCACGGGCGTCGCCCTGTGCAAGCAGTTCCAGGACTTCGTCGTCGGTGGTCTGCGAGAAGTCGGCATACCACATCCCGACGCCGTGGAACGGCGCCGGGGTCAGCGCACACACACACTCGTCGGCGGCGGCCGCGACCATGGCGCACGCCTCACGCGACGCCACCGGGACGGCCGCGATCACCGCGGCGGGGCCGCGGGACCGAAGCGCCTCGATCGCGGCGCGCATCGTGGAACCCGTTGCGAGACCGTCGTCGACGAGCACGACCGTCTTGCCGGCGAGGTCGGGAAAGGGACGCCCGCGCCGGTAGAGCCGCTCGCGTCGGCCGAGTTCGCGACGCTCCGTCTCGACGATGCGATCGATGTCGTGCTGCGACAAGCCGAGCATCGCGACGGTCCTGGCATCCACGATGCCGATGCCGCCACTGGCGATCGCGCCGATTGCGTACTCCTCGTTGCCCGGAGCTCCAAGCTTCCGGACGACGAACACATCGAGAGGAGCGTCGAGCGCGGTAGCGACCTCGTAGCCGACTGGCACTCCGCCGCGGGGCAAGGCGAGGACGACGACGTTCGAGCGCGGGGTGTGTCCGCGCAGCCGCTCGGCGAGGATCCGTCCGGCCTCGCGCCGGTTCGTGAAGGGTCGCGTCACACGAGACTCCCGTTCGATGAGTTGCCGCCACGCAACGCTGCTGAGCGGCAAATGTTGCGCCATCGCGCCAGGTCAGCGTTCGCGCTCCGCCCCATCGGGGATGCCATTGGCTCCGTGTCCGCGCTCGTGTCGCATGAGCGCGTGCACGACTCAGCCGCCGCGCGCGAGCCGCACCGCGACGACGACGACCAGCACACCGAGGAGGGCGTTCGCCCGTGCGAGGCGAGCCGCACGCTGGCGGAGCGCCAATGCCTGTGGCGAACCCGGCTTCACCCCGCTGGCGCGCGGGCCGTCGACGAAATCGTGTACCGCACTCACGACAAGCATCGCGGCGACCGCGACCAGCTTGATCGCCAGCGAATGACCCACCGCCGTCCGCCAAAAGACCGGAGACCCGAGCACCCCGTCCCATCGCAACCAACCCTTGTAGTGCAGGTTGCCCACGCCAGTCAGCAAAAGAATCCCGATGGCCCACCAGCCCGCGGAGCGAAAGCGAAGCCCGAGATCCTGGAAGAGTCGCTGCCGGAGTTCCGGTGGCTCCACCGCGCGCAGGACCGGCGCCCCGATCAGGCCGAGGAAGAGCATCCCGCCCAGCCAGAGCATCGCGGCAAGCACGTGGATGGTGATGTTGGCGTAGTAGAGCGACGACATCGCCTACCGGCCAGCCCGGGGACGCGGCGCGACAATGGCACGCACGACGCACGTGGCGGTCTCGTGATCGTGTATCATGGCAAACTCATTGAGGAAGCACGCGCTTCTCCAGCGAACTCACTGCGGATCCGCCACCTTCGGCACCACGTACGTCGTGCCGAGCGCGCCCTGGTACTCGCCGAACAGCGCCTTGATGCCGGCGAACTCCTTCTTCACCGCGGCGCGATACTCCGGCCGCGTGGCGAAGTCGAAGAGAAGCGCCGTCATCGCTTGCGCGTCCACGATGAAGCCCGTGTGGCCGAGGTCGAGGAGCGCGTCCGCTTCCATCTCGTAGGTGTGATTGGGCGCGTGCGACGTCTGCGCGCTGAAGCCCATCCCCGGGATGTTGCTCGACGCGCTCCCCGTCTCCTCGTAGCCCTGCGGCTTTCCCGGCTCGGCGATCACGTTGGTGCCGCCGTACTTCTTGAGATAGGCGAAGCCCACCTCCGACAGCGTCGCGATGGAGATCCCGTCGCGCGCCTGGGCATAGTGATCGATCTTCACCTTCGTGCCCGTGCCGAGCGCCGCGGCGCGCGCCGCGTTGTCGATCATCTCCGTGAGCTGCGCGAGATAGACTGCGTCCGGGTAGCGGATGTAGAAGTCGGCCACCGCGCGATCGGGTACCACGTTCGGCGCCGCGCCGCCCTCGGTGATCACCCCCTGCACGCGCGACTCCGGACGGATATTGCTGCGCAGACCGTCGATGTTGTCGAACAGGTGGATGACCGCGGTGAGCGCATTGCG
>Ga0209638_1000928_pt1 | contig 19230 bp, 18 predicted proteins | sample BarGraNGADG00211_FD_184490 | JGI IMG/M metagenome (GOLD analysis project Ga0209638, IMG submission 184490) | Arctic peat soil microbial communities from Barrow, Alaska - Barrow Graham LP Ref core NGADG0002-211 (SPAdes) (version 2) | ecosystem: Environmental > Terrestrial > Soil > Wetlands > Peat...
AATGGGATTCACACCCCTGAAGCCACGTTCGTTACCTAGACCAGTAGAAGCGCTCCTGCCGAACAGCCCGTCCTGCGGTAACCAACCCGCGAATATCAGCCTGACCGCGCACGTCGCGAACCGACACGCACGCCAACTCGTCAACCTGATCCGGCCCGACGAAGCGGCGCCCGAGAAGCCATCCGGGCGCCGCTTCGCCCTGCCCCCTTGACAAAACCCCCCTACATATCAGTCGCTGGATGACTCGAGCCGGCCGCGAACCTGCTCACGGTTGACGCCGAGGGCCGCAAGCAGCTCGGCGGCGGGGTCCGGACAGTCACGGGCCAGCAGTGCGAGTAGGAAGTGGCGTGTCTCGATGGAGGGCGTCTTGGCCCGACGCGTCTGCTCGAGGGCGGCCTTGAGCACTGCCCGCGCGCCAGAGGTCAGTGGCGGGAGCCGACGCGCGAAGGTGGATGGGGGCGGGGCGCCGAGGTGGGCGACGTTGACGCCGACCGCGGCCAGGGCGGCCTGGTCGAGCGAGTCAGAGGCGGCTCGGGCTGTGTCCAGGTCGACCCCGAGAGCACGAGCCACGCCGGAGTCTGCGTCGTGCAGTAGCGCGAGCAAGAGGTGATCGGTGCCAAGTCGCCGATCACCGCGTCGCCGAGCCTCCTGCGCGGCTGAGGTCAGCACCATCTTGCGGGCGTCGGAACTGAGCCGTGTGATCATCGTCAACCTCTCCTTGCGTATTTCGCGTGCGCTGACTGCCGAGAGATGCCGAGGGCGTCCCCGATCTGCTCCCATGACCACCCGCGATCTCTGGCGAGCCTCACGCTGCTCGCCTCGACCTGCTCGGCGAGCCGGTGCAGGGCGCCCACCGCGCGAAAGCCGACACCTGGGTCGTCGGACTCCAGTCCCTCGATCAGCACGGTGGCTTTCATGACTGTCAATCTAGACTGACAGTCATGAAATGTCAATTCAAACTGACAGCTAGTTGGGGTTGGGGGGAGACCCTGACCGTGCTGGCGACACCCGGCTTCACTCAGACAGGTGGGCCTTGACGAGGTTGACAGGCATCGGCTCGTAGCGCAGGGAAGTCCTGGTGAACGCTCCGGTTCCATGCGAGACCGAACGCAGGTCGATGGCGTACCGGGTGACCTCGGCCGCGGGCACCTCAGCCGTGATGGTGGTGCGCCCCGATGTGTCCGGCTCGGTTCCCATGACCCGCCCGCGGCGCATCTGCAGATCTGTCATCACAGCCCCGACGTACTCGTCGGCGACCACCACAGACACTGAGTCGACGGGCTCCAGCAGCGTCACGGTCTGTGCCGTGGCTGCGTCCTTCAGAGCCAGCGCCCCGGCGGCCTGAAAGGCCATGTCGCTGGAGTCAACCGAATGTGACTTCCCGTCGGTGAGGGTGACTCGCAGGTCAACCATGGGGAAGCCGGCGAGGCAGCCCTTCTCAAGCTGTGTGCGTATGCCCTTGGCAACACTGGGAATGTACTGACGTGGGACGGACCCCCCGACTACCTTGTCGATGAACTCGAACCCGGCACCGCGCTGCAGAGGTTCGACGGTGATGTCGCAGATGGCGTACTGACCGTGGCCTCCGCTTTGTTTGACGTGGCGCCCGTGGCCCTTTGCGGAGCTGACGAAGGTCTCGCGCAGAGCCATCCGCAGGGGCTCGGACTCGACCTGGACACCGTATCGATCCCGCAACCGTGACAGGAGCACATCCACGTGGGCCTGGCCCATGGTCCAAAGGATGACCTGATGTGTCTCGGAGTTGTGCTCGAGTCGCATGGTGGGGTCTTCGGCGACCAGTCTTGCCAGGGCACCGGCCAGTTTGTCCTCATCGGACTTGCTGGCTGCGGTGATCGCCACGGGCAACAAGGCGTCGGGGAACATCCACGGCTCAACCAGCACCGGCTCGTCTGGGTCGCTCAACGTATCGGTCGTCTCGGCCTTGGTCAGCTTGGCCACCACACACAGATCCCCGGCGATGGCGATCGCCTTGGGGCGCAACAGGTCTCCCAGAGGCGAGGACAACAGCCCAACCCGCTCGTCAGCATCGTGGTTGACGTGTCCCTCCAGCCGTTCGCCGCCGGCGAAGCGTGCCAGGTGCCCCGAGACGTGCACGACCGAGTCTGGTCGTAGGGTCCCGCTGAACATCCGCACGATACTGACCCGGCCGACATACGGATCACTTGTCGTACGAATAACTTCCGCCACTAGGGGTCCCTGCGGATCGCACTCCAGGGGCGGCAGGGGATCACCCCCAGGGGTTGTGGCCGCGGGCAGCGGGTGCAGCGTGGGCGCAGGAAAGGCCGCAGTCAGCAGATGGAGCAGCTCACGAGTGCCGACGCCGGTCGCGGTGGAAACAGGGATCACCGGGTAGAACCTGCCGCGAGAGACCGCCGTCAGCAGGTCCCCGGTCATGACGTCGACGTCGATCTCCTCTCCACTGAGGTAACGGTCAAGCAGGGTGTCGTCCTCGGACTCCTGGATGATCGCCTCGATCAGGTCCGACCTGCTGGCTTCGATGAGCTCGCGATGTTCGGCCTCAGCGCCATGAACCACCTGCCGGCCAGAGCTGTAGTCGTAGATCTGCTGCGACAGCAGCCCCAGGTTGCCGATGATCGCCTCGTCGTCGCTATGCAGCGGCAGGTAGATCGCCATGACGCCCTCACCGAAAACCCGCTGGCAGATCGCCACGGTGTCCTCGAAGTCGGCCCGTCCTGCGTCCAGCTTGGTGACCGCGACCGCGCGTGGCATACCGATCGCCGCGCACTCGTCCCACAGCAACATGGTGGCGCCGTCGACACCGTCTGCAGCCGAGACCACGAACAGGGCGGCATCGGCGGCCCGCAGACCCGCCCGCAGCTCACCCACAAAGTCCGGGTACCCGGGGGTGTCGATGAGGTTGAGCACGACGTCCTCGTGACAGACGGATGCCACAGCAAGCTGGACGGAGCGTTCATCAAGGACCGGCTTGGCACGGTAGTCCGGGGTTGTAGCGGCAATGAGGTGCTCAAAAAGGGTGGTCTTCCCCGCTCCGCTGTGTCCCACGAACACCACGTTGCGGATCTCGGTGGGGAGGTGGGCCTGCGGGCCAGGGGTGCTCACGAGGGCTTTGGTGGTCATGGCGACACGATCGCGCCTCACGAGCGTCGGCACAACCCCGTCGCGTGCATCGGTACGCTGGGGTCATCATGCTGAACCGATCCTTGCGCGCTTTCGCCACCAGGCTCCTGACACCTTTGGCCAGGTGGTTCCTCAAGCTCGGCATCAGCCCGGACATCGTGACCATCGTGGGCACCTCCGGCGTCTGCTTCGCCGCGTTGTTCTTCTACCCACGCCATCAGTTCTTCTGGGGCTCGCTCGTCATCGCCGTCTTCGCGCTCTCCGACAGCCTGGACGGCGTGATGGCCCGGTTGTCCGGGCGCTCGACCAAGTGGGGTGCCTACCTGGACTCAACCCTGGACCGGGTGGCCGACAGCGCCATCTTCGGCGGACTCGTGCTCTGGTACTCAGCGGGCGGGAGCACGCCATACTTGGCGGCCCTGGCGCTCGCGTGCCTGATCCTGGGCAGTGTGGTGAGTTACGCCAAGGCCCGCGCCGAGGGGCTGGGCATGACCGCGAACGTCGGGATCGCCGACCGCGCCAAACGAGTGGTCGTGGTGCTTTTGGCCACCGGTCTCGTCGGGCTGGGTGTGCCCCAGGTGCTGTTGACGGTTGTGCTGGCTGGATTAGCGCTGGCCAGCCTGATCACCGTGATCCAGCGGATGCTCGAGGTGCGCCGTCAGGCGTTCACAGCCGCGTGAGTGCACTGACTGAGCGTGCGACTCTCGCCGGATACCGCTCTGGTTGGTTCCTGGTCCGCCGGATGCCGGACCGATTCGCTTATCGCGTCTTCGACTTCATCGCCGATGTTCTCTGGCGACGTGGCGGTAAGAGCGTGCAACGGATGCGGAGCAACTATGCCACCGTCCGGCCGGAGCTGACCACCACTGAGCTCGACGGGCTGGTTCGCGCCGGAATGCGCTCGTACCTGCGTTACTGGTGCGATGCGTTCCGCCTTCCCGACCGCTCCGTCGAAGACCTGATCCATGGGGTCAGGGTGGTCGGCGACGCTCCGGTCCGTGCCTGTCTGGAGTCGGGCCGGTCCGCGGTCATGTTCTTGGGACACATCGGCAACTGGGATTTCGGCGGCGCCTGGTCCACCACTCAGCTGGCCCCCGTCACCACGGTCGCGGAGCGACTGAAACCGGAGGAGCTCTTCGACGAGTTCCTCGCCTTTCGCGAGCGGCTGGGCATGCGGATCATCCCGCTGACCGGAGGCGGTGACGTCTTCCGGGAGCTGATCGAAGCCTGCCGCTCCGGTGCGCTGGTCGCACTGCTGGCCGACAGGGACCTGACCCGGGGCGGCATCGAGGTCGACTTCTGCGGTGAGCGGGCCAGGATGGCGGTCGGGCCTGCCGCGCTGGCGGTCAACACCGGTGCCGCCCTGCACCCCTGCATCATCCACTACGAGCCACTGGGGCGCGGCTGGCGGACAGTCGTGACGTTCCACGATGCCGTCGCAGTGCCCGCCAGCGGCACCTCCCGCGAGAAGATCCAGGTGATGACCCAGGCCTGCGCCGACGCGCTCACCGGCGCCGTCCGCGAATACACCCAGGACTGGCACATGATGCAGCGCGTGTTCGCCAAGGATCTGGTCGACGACGATGTGTCTGCGCGCGCTGGCGACAGCTCATGAGGATCGGGATCGTCAGCCCGTACTCGTTCGACGTGCCCGGGGGAGTGCAGTTGCATGTGCGTGACCTCGCCGAGCACCTGATCTCCTTGGGCCACTACGTCAGCGTGCTGGCGCCGGCCGATGACGACACCCCCCTGCCGGATTACGTCGTCAGCTCGGGCCGTGCAGTCCCGGTGCGTTACAACGGTTCGGTGGCTCGGCTGTCGTTTGGGCCGCTGACCGCGGCCAGGGTCGGGCGGTGGGTGGAGGCGGGTCGTTTCGACGTCGTCCACCTGCACGAACCGGTGACCCCCAGCGTTTCGGTCCTCGCACTCTGGGCCGTGGAAGGTCCTATCGTCGCAACCTTCCACACGTCCAACCTGCGCTCGCGGGCCATGCAGGCGGCCTATCCGTTGCTGCGTCCCAGCCTGGAGAAGATCAGCGCCCGTATCGCGGTGTCCGAAGACGCGCGACGGACGGTGACCACGCACCTCGGTGGCGACGCCGTGGTGATCCCCAACGGCGTGTTTGTGGAGCGGTTCGCCTGCGCCAAGCGCCGACCTGCCTGGGAGGGAACGCCGGCGCGGCCCACGATCGCCTTCCTGGGACGGATGGAAGAGCCGCGCAAAGGCATGCCGGTGCTGTCGCAGGCTCTGCCAAACGTTCTTCGCGAGATCCCGGGTGCCCGGGTGCTGATCGCCGGTCCGGGCGACCCGGACTCCGTCCGCGAGAAGATGGCCCCCCAGGCGGCCGCGGCGTGCGAGTTCCTCGGCCCGGTCAGTGATCAGGACAAGGCCAGTCTGCTGGCATCGGTGGACCTCTACGTCGCACCGAACACCGGGGGAGAGAGCTTCGGCATCATCCTGATCGAGGCCATGAGCGCCCGGGCCACCGTGCTGGCCAGCGACCTTCCGGCATTTGCCAGGGTTCTGCGCGGCGGCGACGCCGGTGAGATGTTCCGCAATGAGGACCCCGTTGACCTGGCTCGTGCGGTGGTGACGCTGCTGCGCGATCCCGCCCGGCGTGAACAGCTGGCCGTTGCCGGGCGCGAACGCGCCAACGCCTTTGACTGGTCGGTGGTCGCCGAAGACGTGTTGGCGGTCTACGAGACGGTCGTGTTCGGGGCGTCATCGGTGCGCGCCTCCAGCGAGCACGATTCACGGTGGGCACGACTGCGACGTAGCGGAAGAAACTCGGGAGGCACGTGATGGACCTCAGCTGGATCGTCGGCGCAATAGCGATGGCGGTCCTGATCGCCTGGTACGTCTCCTATGGCGCGGCCCGTCTCGATCGGTTGCACACCCGGGTTGAAGGCGCGCTCAGCGTCCTGGACGCCCAGCTGGTGCGCCGCGCTGAGGCAACGCTCGAACTTGCGAACTGTGGAGCCCTGGATGCTGCAAGCGCTCTTATGCTTGCCGGCGCAGCGAGCGACTCGCTCGAGGCCGAGAGCGCAGATCAAAGCTCACGTGAAGCCATCGAGAGCGACCTGACCCAGGCCCTCGAGCTGGCACTGGGCGAGGAGGCACTGCGGCGGCTTCGCGTGGACGAGGCGCTCGGCGCCCCCTTGCTCCAGCGGGTGGCCGCAGCCAACCAGCGGGTGGAGCTGGCGCGCCGGTTCCTCAATGATGCGGTGACCGACGTGCGCCGGGTAAGACGCAAGCCCGGCGTGCGCCTGCTGAGGCTGGCCGGCCATGCCGACCTCCCGCAGACCTTCGAGATCGACGACGAACTGCCGATGCTCGTGCGGGGTACCTGAAGCCCTAATATGGACATGTAGCCCATAAACCACGTGAGACACCCGGAAGAGGCACTGTCTTGTCTGCGCAAGAGACCACCACGAACGTTCCAGCCACCGGCACCTCGCGAGTCAAACGCGGCATGGCCGAGATGCTCAAAGGCGGCGTCATCATGGACGTGGTCACCCCGGAGCAGGCCAAGATTGCCGAGGACGCGGGTGCCGTTGCCGTAATGGCCCTTGAGCGGGTGCCCGCCGACATCCGCGCCGAGGGTGGGGTCTCACGGATGAGTGACCCGGACGTGGTGCAGGGCATCATCGAGACGGTCTCCATCCCGGTCATGGCTAAGGCCCGCATCGGTCACTTTGTCGAGGCGCAGGTCCTGCAGAGCCTGGGCGTGGACTACATCGACGAGTCCGAGGTGTTAACCCCGGCCGACTACGCCAACCACATCGACAAGTGGAAGTTCACCGTCCCGTTTGTCTGCGGCGCGACGAACTTGGGTGAAGCCCTTCGCCGAATCAGTGAGGGTGCCGCGATGATCCGTTCCAAGGGTGAGGCCGGCACCGGTGACGTCTCCAACGCCACCATGCACATGCGAAAGATCAGCGGTGAGATCCGCCGGTTGTCCTCCATGAGCGAGGACGAGCTGTACGTTGCGGCCAAGGAGCTGCAAGCCCCCATCCAGCTGGTCAAGGAGATCGCTGAGACGGGCAAGCTGCCCGTGGTGATGTTCGTCGCCGGGGGTATTGCGACCCCCTCCGACGCGGCCATGATGATGCAGCTCGGCGCCGAGGGCGTGTTCGTGGGATCGGGCATCTTCAAGTCGGGCAACCCCGCCCAGCGCGCCGAGGCTATCGTCAAGGCGACGACGTTCTTCGATGACCCAGAGGTGATCGCCAAGGTCTCGCGCGGTCTGGGTGAGGCCATGGTGGGCATCAGCGTCGCGGAGCTGGCCGAGGGCCAGCATCTGTCTAACCGTGGCTGGTAGTCACCTGCTCTTCTCGTGACCACTTCCCCTGCCCGCGTTGGGGTTCTGGCAGTCCAGGGCGACGTGCGCGAGCACCTTAATGCGCTGTCCAGCCTCGGCGCTCAGGCCGTTGGCATTCGTCGAGTGCGCGAGCTCGACGACGTCGACGCGTTGGTGATTCCCGGTGGCGAGTCGACGACCATGGACAAGCTGGTACGTGCGTTTGACCTGCAGGAGCCGCTGCGCAAGCGGATTGCGGGCGGGATGCCCGTCTACGGGTCATGCGCGGGGATGATCATGCTGGCCGATCGGATCGCCGGCGCGCGACCCGACCAGGAGACGTTGGGCGGTCTGGACATCACGGTGCGGCGCAACGCTTTCGGACGACAGGTGGACTCCTTCGAGGAGGACCTCCACATCCCCGAGATCGCCCAGCTGACCAGGACGCCCCCGGGACACCCGTCCACGTTCAAGGCCGTCTTCATCAGGGCTCCCTGGGTCGAACAGATGGGTGAGGGCGTGCAGGTGCTGGCCAGGGTCGAGCGCGGGCCCGCCGCGGGCAGGGTTGTGGCGATAAGGTCCGGCAACCTGCTCGCGACCTCCTTCCACCCCGAGGTGACCGGGGACCACCGCATCCATGAGTACTTCACGCAGATGGTTCGCGCAGCACTGCGCTGAACGCCAGCCCGCCGGTCAGTAGGATCGGCCACGAGGTCGATGACGGTTCGGCCGTCGAGGGAGAAGCGATGAGCGGTCATTCCAAATGGGCAACGACGAAGCACAAGAAGGGGGTCATCGACGCCAAACGCGGCAAGCTGTTTGCCAAGATGATCAAGAATATCGAGGTGGCTGCGCGCACCGGAGGCGGTGACCTCGCCGGTAACCCGACGTTGTTCGATGCCATTCAGAGGGCCAAGAAGCTCAGCGTCCCCAACGACAACATCGCCAACGCCGTCAAGCGGGGCAGCGGTGCGACGGCCGGCGGCGCCGACTGGCAGACGATTACCTACGAGGGGTACGCCCCCAACGGGGTGGCCGTCCTGATCGAGTGCCTCACCGACAACCGCAACCGGGCTGCTGCCGAGGTGCGGACGGCGCTGAACCGCAACGGTGGCCAGTTCGCCGACCCCGGAAGCGTGTCCTACGTGTTTACCCGCAAGGGCGTCGTGATCGTCCCAAAGTCCGGTCTCAGCGAGGACGACCTGCTCGAGGTCGTCCTTGACGCCGGGGCGGAAGAGATCAACGACATCGGTGAGGCCTTCGAGATCGTGAGCGAGCCGGGCGACTTCGTGGCCGTCCGTACCGCTCTGCAGGGAGCCGACATCGACTATGACTCGGCTGAGGCCTCCTTCATCCCGACTGTGGAGGTCGAGCTCGACCTTGGTGGCGCCCGCAAGATGTTCCGGGTCATCGAGGCGCTTGAGGACAGCGATGATGTTCAAAACGTCTGGGCCAACGGCGACGTGAGCGACGAGATTCTGGCCCAGCTCGACGACGAAGAATAGGTATCTGCAGGAGCCCATGCCCGGCATGAGTGCTCCTTGCTGCGGCGCGTCGGTTCACAGATCGGGACCGCACGCTGTAGGTTTCTTCCGAACAGGTGTTCGGAAGAGGCGAGGAGCTCTCAGCGTGCGTGTCATGGGTGTCGACCCCGGTCTGACCCGGTGCGGCCTAGGCGTCGTTGAGGGTGATCTGGGCAAGCCGTTGACGATGATCGCGGTCGGTGTGGTTCGAACCCCGACCTCGGATGACCCAGCCATGAGGCTGCTAGCGCTGCAGATCCAGATCGACGAGTGGATAGCGCGTTACCGCCCTGATGCCGTGGCGGTGGAGCGGGTGTTCGCCAAGGCCAACATCAAGGGGATCATGGGCACCGCCCAGGCGTCCGCCGTCCCGATGCTCGCTGCCGCCCGTCTTGGGCTCCCGCTGGCGATGCATACCCCGACCGAGGTCAAGGCCGCTGTGACCGGAAACGGTCGGGCGGACAAGGCCCAGGTCACTGTTATGGTGACCCGCATCCTTCGGCTGGATACCCCGCCAAAACCCGCGGACGCCGCTGACGCGTTGGCGTTGGCGATCTGTCAGGTATGGCGTGGCACGGCTCAGAACCGCCTGAGGCAAGCCGTGGCCGCCCAGCTCGCCCATCGTCAGATGCAGCAGAAGGCGGCAAGCCGATGATCGCCTCAGTGCGGGGCGTGGTGCTGTCCGCAGGACTGGACTCGGCGGTGATCGAGGTCGGGGGAGTCGGCCTGCTGTTGCACACCACCGCCGCCACTGCGGCGTCCCTGCGTCCGGGCGCCGAGGCGGCGTTGGCGACGATGCTCGTGGTCCGCGAGGAGTCGCTGACCCTCTACGGTTTCGCTGAGGAACAGGAGCGGGCCGTCTTCACCCTGGTCCAGACGGTATCTGGCGTCGGCCCCCGACTTGCTCTGGCGATGCTGGCTATTCACGCTCCCGAGGGGATACGTCGTGCCATTGCGGGCGGCGATCTCGCCGCGCTGACCAAGGTCCCCGGGATCGGCAAGAAGGGCGCCGAGCGCATCGTCCTGGAGCTTCGCGACCGGATCGGTGTTCCGTCCGGCGCAGCGTCGTCCCAGGCGAGAGGACCAGCGGCCAATCAGGCAAGTGCACAGGTACACGACGCCCTGGTCGGACTTGGTTGGTCGTCCAGGCAGGCCGAAGATGCCGTTGTGGCTGTGACCCCCGAGGGCGGCGACGGGTCTGACGTCTCTGCCCTGTTGCGCGCCGCTCTGCGGGAGCTTGGACGATGACCGACTACGACGACCCTGACTCGATGATCGAGGCCACGGCGCGAATCGTGGATGCCGGTGGCGACGATGACGAACGTCGGGTCGAAGCAGCGCTGCGTCCCCGCCGGCTCAGCGAGTTTCCTGGACAGACCCGGGTGTGCGACCAGCTGGCACTTGTTCTGGAGGCCGCCAAACGTCGCGGCACGCCTCCGGACCACGTGTTGTTGTCGGGACCACCCGGTCTGGGCAAGACAACCCTGGCCCTCATCGTCGCGGCCGAGCTCGAACAGCCCATCCGGATCACCAGTGGCCCGGCGATCCAGCACGCCGGTGACCTGGCCTCGATCCTGTCCTCGCTGGCCGAGGGCGAGGTGCTTTTCCTGGACGAGATCCACCGGATGGCCCGTGCCGCCGAAGAGATGCTCTATCTGGCGATGGAGGACTTCCGGGTCGACGTGATCGTCGGCAAGGGGCCGGGGGCCACGGCGATCCCGCTGGAGCTGCCGGCATTCACCGTTGTCGGCGCGACCACGCGTTCCGGCCTGCTACCAGCCCCCCTGCGCGACCGATTCGGGTTCACCGGGCACCTCGACTTCTACGCCGTGGCTGATCTGATCCGCATCCTGCGGCGCTCCGCCGGTTTGCTGAAGGTTGAGGCAACTGATGCAGCTATCGCCGAGATCGCCCGCCGCTCACGGGGGACCCCCCGGATAGCTAACAGGCTGCTGCGTCGAGTCCGCGACTGGGCGCAGGTGCACGGTCGAGGGGTGGCCGACGAGCAAGCCGCGCATGCCGCGTTGGCCCTGTTCGACGTCGACGACCGCGGCCTGGACCGACTGGACCGCGCGGTTCTGGAGGCCTTGTGCCGCCGGTTCGGTGGTGGTCCTGTGGGTCTGAGCACCCTAGCGGTCGCGGTCGGGGAGGAGTCGGAGACGGTCGAGACGGTCGCCGAGCCGTTCCTGGTGCGTGAGGGCTTCATGATCCGTACCCCACGCGGACGTGCCGCAGCCCCGTTGGCCTGGACCCATCTGGGGTTGACACCTCCACCACCGGAAGCAGGAACCCCGCAGGCTCTGCCGTTGCCACTGGGGGATGGAGATGGACGCTTCGGCGGCTGACATGGGTGCCAACCTGATCACAATTGGGTCGGATTGGGACCGCTCGTTGGCTCCCTCGGGGCTGCTCACCTAGACTCAAGGTGACGCTGCGGCTCGCTCCGCTGCTCTTGCGTGTCCGGTTCACCTGCCCGGATACGCCCGCCCTTCTCCTATAAGGATTGACTCATGTCTTCGCTTGTCGCGGCCGCATCATCGAGCGGCGGATCCGGCAACTTGCTGATCTTCGCGTTGCCCCTGGCTTTGATCGGGTGGATGTTCTACACACAGCGGCGCCGAAGCAAGGAGTCGCAGAAGATTCAGTCCACGTTGGGCGTCGGGGACGAGGTCACCACGACCTCGGGCCTCTACGGGTTGATCACCGCCATTGACGACCAGATTGCGACCCTGGAGGTGAGCCCGGGGGTGAAGGTCCGTTTCAACCGACGGGCCATTGCGGGTCCTGCAGCCGCGGCGCCGGTTTCGCCTGTTGCCTCAGCACCAAGTGAGTCGGAGGCCGACGCAGCCTCGGATCCGATGCGCGAAACCGACTAGGACCACTGTGGCAGTCAATCCGTACAACCGTGGGCCGTTGCGCACGCTGTCGGTGCTCGTTCTACTGATCGTCGGCCTCTACGGCCTGCTGGGCGCTGTCAGCACCTGGGGCACTGCTTCGCGCACCCCGAAGCTGGGACTTGACCTGTCGGGCGGTACCGAGCTGATCCTGACCCCTAAGCTCGTCGGCAAACAGGCGATCAACCAGGGGCAGGTCACCAAAGCGGTCGACATCATCCGCGCGCGGGTGAATGGATCGGGTATCACCGAGGCGGAGGTGTCCACCCAGGGTGTCGGAGATATCGTGGTCTCGTTGCCGGGCACCCCCGACGCGGCCACCGTCGCCTCGTTGCAGAAGTCCTCACAGCTGCGTATGCGGGCAGTCCTGGTCACGGGCTCCGCCGCGCCGACGCCGGCCCCCACGTCAACCGGCACGCCCACCAGCACACCCACGACCCCCGCCACCAGCACGCCAAAAGCCACAGGCACGACCACGACCGCTCCCAAGTCGGGTTTTCCCCCTGCACTCAGTGCCGCGACGACGGCCCCCACTGCCACCCCCACCCCTGCTCCAAAGGCCACATCCCCCAGCGCCGCGCCCAAACCTGCTGCCAAGCCGACGAATGCGAGCGACCCGGCTTGGGTCACCCCGCAGCTTGAAGCGGAGTTCGTGGCACTCAACTGTGCCAACCCCAAGAGCGTTGAGGCCATCGTCGACGACCCGGCCAAACCGATGGTGACCTGTTCGTCGGACGGCACGGAGAAGTTCATCCTCGGCCCGGCGGAGGTACAGGGTGACGAGATCGCGAACGCCACCTCTGATCAGCAGACCACACAAAATGGCTCGACAAGCGGTGTGTGGGAAGTCGTGCTCAACTTCAACGGCGCCGGCACGACGGCCTTCTGTAACGTGACCTCGCGCCTCGTGTCACTACCGAGCCCGCGTAACCAGTTCGGCATCGTGCTGGACAACCAGGTGATCTCAGCTCCAGTGGCCGAGGGTTCTCTGTGCGCCGGCACCGCGAGTATCACGGGCAACTTCACCGCTACGTCCGCCAAGGCATTGGCCGACCAGCTCAAGTACGGCGCCCTGCCCATGTCCTTCACGCTGCAGACCGCAGACCAGATCAGTCCCACTCTCGGCAGTGACCAGCTCAGTCGAGGTCTGCTCGCAGGAGGTGTCGGTCTGCTGCTCGTAGTTGCCTACTCTTTGTTCCAGTACCGCGCCCTGGGGTTTGTGACCATCAGCTCCTTGCTCATCGCCGCGCTGATCACCTACGGCTTGGTCACGTTGTTCAGCTGGTCTCAGGGCTTCCGGATGACGATGGCGGGGGTCACGGGCTTGATCGTCTCCATCGGCATCGTGGCCGACTCGTTCATCCTGTACTTCGAACGTGTTCGTGACGAGGTCCGAGATGGACGAGCCCTCCGGGCGGCCGTCGAAACAGGCTGGGGTCGCGCGCGGCGCACCATCTTGATCTCCGACGGTGTCAACTTCCTTGCTGCGGCCGTCCTGTACACCCTGGCAGCAAGCAGCGTTCGAGGGTTCGCCTTTACGCTGATGCTGACCACCATCGTCGATATTGTCGTCGTGATGCTGTTCACCCACCCGCTGCTTTCCATTCTGGCCAACACCAAGTTCTTCGGTCAGGGGCACAAGTGGTCCGGTCTGGATCCGGAACGACTGGGGGCTAGGAACGTGACCTATGCCGGACGGGGTCGGGTAACGATTGCCGCCCGACGGGCAGCGGCCGAGGGGAACCAGTCATGAGGAGCTTCTCCCAGTTCGGAAACGACCTCTACACAGGCAAGCGCTCGATCGACATCGTCAGTCGTCAGAAGACCTGGTACGTGGTCTCGCTGATACTTCTTGTCCTGGCCGCCGCCGGCCTGTTCGGGCGCGGCCTGAATATCGGGCTGGAGTTCCGTGGGGGCTCTGAGTACCAGGTCGCCGCGGTCTCCAACTTCACCAACTTCGAGGCCCGAGCCAAAGCGGCCCTCGGCACGGTGAACCCCGGCTCGAATGTCGTGGTCACCAGGATCGGCACGAACACGGTCCGGGTGCAGACCGAGAACTTCCAGAGCACCACCGTGACCGCCAAGGTCAAGTCCGCACTGGCCAGCCAGTTCAACGTCGGCGCGAGCAGCGTCAGCGCCAACACCATCGGGCCGTCCTGGGGCGCCTCGGTGAGTCAGCAGGCCATCACTGCGCTCATCTGGTTCCTGATTCTGGTCTCGCTGGTCCTTGCCGCCTACTTCCGAACGTGGAAGATGTCGATCGCGGCATTGATTGCCCTGGCACACGACCTGGTGATCACCGTCGGCATCTACGCGCTGGCCGGCTTCGAGGTCACTTCGGCCACGGTGATCGGCTTCCTGACAATTCTGGGCTACTCGCTGTACGACACGGTGGTGGTCTTCGACAAGGTCCGCGAGAATACCCAGGACGCCATCGGCAACGGTCGGCAGACGTTCTCCCAGGCGGCCAACCAGGCGGTGAACCAGACCCTGGTCCGCTCGATCAACACCTCGGTGGTGGCCCTGCTCCCGGTCGCATCCATCCTGGGCATCGGGTACTTCCTGCTCGGTCCGGGGACGTTGCTGGACCTCAGCCTCGCCCTGTTCGTCGGAATCGCCGTCGGCACCTACTCCTCCATCTTCATCGCCACCCCGGTGCTTGCGGATCTGAGAGAGCGAGAGCCGGCTATGAAAGAGCTCAAGAAGAGGGCACTGCGCTACCAGGCTGCACAGACCCGCAACGCAAGCGCTGTGGCATCCGAGGGCGACCAGCCCGGGCAGGCCGGCACGGCCGAAGCAGGCAACAGGGACGTCGTGCATGCATCCAGCGGTGGCGTTACCTCGGCGACCGGACGACCCCTGCACCCCTACGTACAGACCGGACCGCGCAACCAGCCCAAACGCCCACCGAAGTCGAAGCGATGACAGGCGCAGTGCCGGAGAGTTCAGTGCCATCGATTGCGGCGCCGCTCACTGCTCCGATCAGTGAGGTCGTTGCCAGTCGCCTGCGCGACGTCCCCGACTTTCCCGTCACGGGGGTGACCTTCAAGGACTTCACGCCGCTGTTGAGCGATGGCCCGGCCCTGCGCGCCGTGGTGCAGGATATCTCAGGTCGGTACGCAGGCCAGGTGGACGTCGTGGTCGGCATTGAGGCGCGCGGTCTGATCCTGGGCGCAGCCGTCGCGTACGCACTAGGCATCGGGTTCGTTCCGGTCCGCAAGGCTGGCAAGCTGCCGCGGCAGACGCACAGCGCAGAGTACAAGCTGGAATACGGCAGCGCGGTCATCGAGGTTCACACTGACGCGTTCGTAGGCGGCAAAAGGGCCCTGGTCATGGATGACGTCCTGGCCACCGGTGGCACAGCCGAGGCGGCCTGCGAGCTGGTCGAGCGTGCCGGTGCCAGCGTCGAGGCGGTCGAGGTGGTGCTGGAGTTGTGCTTCCTGCACGGCCGCAGCAAGCTCGTTGGTCGCCCGGTGCACGCGATGCTCTCGCTGCAGGGCCCATAGACTGCTGCAATGGACCAGGAGAGCGTGCCGGACGTTCCCGGCATGCAGACGCCTCCGAAGCCTCCGACGGCCAAGAAGGCTCAGAGGCCTCCGAAGCCTGAGCAGGCGACCATTTCTCTGCCCACGTCAGCGCGGGTCAGAGCAAGGTTTGCGCGCTTCGGTGGACCACGCACCGACACGAACCCCGTGCTGGAGCCGCTGCTCAGTACCGTTCGGTCTGCTCATCCCAAGGCGGACCTTTCGGTCATCGAGCGGGCCTACGCGGTGGCCGAGAAGGCTCACCAGGGGCAGCTACGCAAGAGCGGTGACCCGTACATCACCCACCCGCTTGCCGTGACATCGATCCTGGCCGAGCTCGGTATGACCCCGGACACCTTGGCCGCTGCCCTGCTGCACGACACCGTGGAGGACACGCCGTACAGCCTGGAGACTCTTACCCGCGAGTTCGGTGACGAGATCGCGATGCTCGTCGATGGCGTAACCAAGCTGGACAAGGTCGCCTACGGTGAGGCTGCCCAGGCCGAGACTGTACGCAAGATGGTCGTGGCCATGGCCCGGGACATCCGCGTGCTGGTGATCAAGCTGGCCGACCGTCTGCACAATGCCCGCACGTGGCGCTACGTCTCGGAGGAATCTGCACAGCGTAAGGCTCGCGAGACACTCGAGATCTACGCCCCGCTGGCCCACCGGCTGGGGATGAACACGATTAAGTGGGAGCTTGAGGACCTGTCGTTTGCGACGCTCTATCCCAAGGTGTACGACGAGATCGTGCGACTGGTGGCCGAGCGCGCGCCAGCACGGGAGGAGTATCTCGCCAGCGTGCGCGAGGACATCACCAAGGACCTGGCAGCGACGAGAATCAAGGCAGTCGTGACCGGCCGGCCAAAGCACTACTACTCCGTCTACCAGAAAATGATCGTCCGCGGCCGCGAGTTCGAGGAGATCTACGACCTCGTCGCAGTGCGGGTCCTGGTGGAGTCAGTGCGCGACTGCTACGCCGTGCTTGGCGCGTTGCATGCGCGCTGGAACCCGGTGCCCGGGCGCTTCAAGGACTACATCGCGATGCCGAAGTTCAACATGTATCAGTCCCTGCACACCACTGTCATCGGTCCGCAGGGCAAACCGGTCGAGATCCAGATCCGCACGCACACCATGCACCGTCGGGCTGAGTACGGCGTGGCAGCCCACTGGAAGTACAAGGAGGACGCCCCGGGTCAGGCAGCCGACCCGGACACCGCTGGACGCAAGGCCGATGCAGGACCGGTCAACGACATGGCGTGGCTGCGCCAGCTGCTCGACTGGCAGAGCGAGATCTCTGACCCTGGCGAGTTCCTGGACTCGCTGCGCTTCGAGATCAGCGCCCAGGAGGTCTATGTCTTCACCCCCAAGGGGTCTGTAGTCGCCCTGCCGGCAGGTTCAACGGCGGTCGACTTCGCCTATGCCGTGCACACCGAGGTCGGTCACCACTGCATCGGCGGGCGGGTCAACGGCCGCCTGGTCCCGCTCGAGAGTCCCCTGGAGAATGGCGACGTCGTTGAGATCCTCACCTCCAAAGCCGAGGGAGCCGGGCCCTCACGTGACTGGCTGACCTTCGTGCGGAGCCCGCGAGCCCGCAACAAGATTCGGCAGTGGTTCTCCAAGGAACGCCGCGAAGAGGCCATTGACGTCGGCAAGGACGCCATAGCCAAGGCCATGCGCAAGCAGGGCCTGCCGCTGCAGAGACTGATGACCCATGACTCGCTGACCAATCTGGCCAGTGAGCTGCACTACCCGGACATCTCCAGCCTGTATGCCGCAGTGGGCGACGCCCATGTCTCGGCCCAGCACGTTGTGGGCCGTCTCGTGGCGAACCTTGGCGGGCAGGAGGGGGCTACCGATGACCTCGCTGAGGCCACCACACCGTCGTCCGGGCTGCCACGCCCGCGCAACGGTGACCCGGGGGTCGTGGTCGTTGGAGCGGATGACGTCTGGGTCAAGCTGGCCCGGTGCTGCACCCCGGTGCCGGGCGACCCCATCATGGGCTTCGTGACCCGGGGCAGAGGCGTTTCAGTGCACCGCTCGGATTGCACCAATGCCGAGTCGCTGCTTTCACAGCCCGACCGGCTCATCGAGGTCGAATGGGCACCGTCAGCCGCGAGCGTTTTCCTTGTCCAGCTGCAGGTCGAGGCGCTGGACCGCAACGCACTGCTCTCGGACGTCACGCGGGTCCTGTCGGACCAGCACGTGAACATCTTGTCGGCTACGGTGCACACCTCCCGTGACCGGGTTGCCCTGTCTCGGTTCACCTTCGAGATGGGCGACCCAGGACATCTGGACCACGTGATCCAGGCCGTACGCAAGATCGACGGTGTTTTCGACGTCTACCGAATTACCGGCGGCAAGTCGACCGAAAAGACGGAGCAGTCCGACTAGCCACCGAACTCCTGGACACCAGCACGGGCTTGGTCCAGCCACTGCTCGCGGGCCTCGAGTGCTGACCGCGCGTCCGCGATCTTTTTGGAGTTGCCAGAGGCCTCTGCCTTCTCGAGGTCCTTCCGAAGCCCCCCAACAGCCTTCTCCAACTGGTCCACGAGGCTTTGTGCGCGAGCTGCCGCCTCGGGGTTGGTTTTGGCCCAACGCTTCTCGTCATTGTCTCGCAGCGCCTGCTCGATGCGGCGCATTCCCTTCTCCAGCCGTTCCACGTCCGGACGTGGAACCTTGCCGGCCCGTTCCCACTTCTCCTGAATGACTCGCAGTTTCGATTTGGCAGCCTCGATATCAGTCACTGGCAGGATTGACTCGGCCTCCGCAAGGAGTCCCTCCTTGACCACGAGGTTGGCCTTGAACTCGATGTTCTCGGCTGCGACAATCGCGTCTTTGGCATTGAAGAAGCTGTCCTGGGCCGTCTTAAAACGAGCCCACAGAGCATCGTCGTCGGCGCGTGAGGTGCGGCCGGCCTCGCGCCATCGATCCATTAACCGTTTGAACGCTGTCGCGGTCGAAGACCAGTCCTTGCTCGTTGCGAGAGCCTCAGCCTCCTTGACGAGGTGCTCCTTCGCTGACCGAGCTTCGGACTGGGTGTCCTCGAGCTGGGCAAAGTAAACCCGTCGGGCCTTGTCGAACGAGTTGCGAGCTGCGCTGAAGCGCTGCCAGAGGGCGGTCTCGGACTCTCTGTCGAGCTTGGGTCCGTCCCGTTGCAGGGACTTCCACTCGTCCAGCAGTGCCCGCATGCGGGTGCCGCTGGCCTTCCACTGGATCTTTGCTTCCGGCTGACCCGCGATCCTCTCGGCCTCAAGGACGAGTTCCTCACGCTTGACCCTGCCTGCCTCGCGGGCCACGCCGCGCTCGACGGCCTCGGTGGCTTTCCTAGCTTCAACGGCCGTGGCAATTTCAGCAATCCGCGCATCGAGGGCGGCCAGGTCACCGACCACGCGTGCGTCGGTGGTCTGCTCGCGCAACTTGGCAAGCCCTTCCGCACCCTCCCGAGCGGGAAGGTCGGTGTGAGTCACGCGTTGCAGGAGAAGGTCAGCGGAGGCAAGCAGCTCGTCGTACTTGCGGGTGAAGTAGCCCAGTGCCTCTGCGGCAGTCGCGCCGGGGTAGGACCCGACCTCTCGCTCACCGTCAGCAGTGCGCACGAATACGGTGCCCGAATCGTCCACCCGACCGAAGTGTGAGGGCTTCGGCGCCACATTGCCGTGCAGTCGTCCGGCCAGTGAGGCAGGACTAGGGACGTGAATGGTTGCGGGTGTCGGGACCGCAGCGGCAGGCTCAGTGGTTGGCTCAGTGGTCGGGACCGCAGCGGCAGGCTCAGTGGTCGGGACCGCAGCGGCAGGCTCAGTGGTCGGGACCGCAGCGGCAGGCTCAGTGGTCGGCTCAGTGGTCGGGACCGCAGCGGCAGGCTCAGTGGT
>Ga0209638_1000930_pt1 | contig 19202 bp, 15 predicted proteins | sample BarGraNGADG00211_FD_184490 | JGI IMG/M metagenome (GOLD analysis project Ga0209638, IMG submission 184490) | Arctic peat soil microbial communities from Barrow, Alaska - Barrow Graham LP Ref core NGADG0002-211 (SPAdes) (version 2) | ecosystem: Environmental > Terrestrial > Soil > Wetlands > Peat...
CCCCAGCCGCACCACCGTGAAAGCGCCCGCCAGTTTCCCTTCGCCATTTTCGGCTGAAGGGGCCTTCTCGCCTTCGCCCTTGCCGGTGTCTTCGAGCACCGCATGTTCGGTGGCGAGGCGCTTCTGGGAATCGTAAGACTCGGTGGCCTTGCGCTGCGCGTAATGAAACGCCTCGAGGGCCGAAACGCTCTCGTTCTTGTCGGAATCCGCGGCCGGATCGCGCAGGGCCTCGGCCCAGTAGCGCGCGAAGACCGTGGCGTTCTTTTCCGTGCCGCTCTTGGTGGCCGTGATGACGACGCGCGTGGATTTGCGCAGGGCCGCGATCGAGGCGCCGCTCGAACTGGTCATGTTCACCACAAGCTGCCGCGTGGCGGGAACGCGGTCGAGCAGCGAAGCCAGCTCCGCTCCGGTGATATCCGCGCCCGGAATGTTGAACTTGTAATCGACGCCGTCGTACGTGCCATGGCCGATGAGCATGAGAACCAGGGCGTCGGCCGGCTTGACCTGGCCGGCAAGCTGGGCGAAGCGCGCGCGGATCTGTTCGCGCGTGGGCGCCAGAAGCGTGACGACGGTGGCGTCGCCACCCGCCTTTTTCAGACTGCCATCGATATCCTCGGCCCACATCTTGAAGCGCTGATCGTAATCGGGCTCCCCGCCGAGGCCGGAAATGGTCACATAGAACGTGGCCGCGGGCGCGGAGAGAGCGGCCAGAAGGAAGAATGCGACGAGACGCCCGGCCCAGCCGGTCACATCGTAAGAACGCCGGCACGGACGCCGGCGTAGCAGGCCGGAGGCCCACTCCACGGTCATACCACCCCCCACTTGCGCCGCAGCAACCACTCGGAGGCACGGATCATGAGCAATAACAGGAAGACCACGGGCAGATCCCAAAGGTCGCGGGTCTCGCGCGTAGTGATGCCGGCTTCCGAGTACGAGATCTCGCTCGATAGTTTGGACGCTTCCGCCGGCTTATAGTAACGCCCGCCGGTCTGCTGCGAGAGCTTCTCAAGCAACTCGCGGTTCTGCGACGTATGGAAGTTTTCGGCCACGCCGTCCTCGCGGCGGAAAGAAAGCACGTCGTTGCCGAGCGCTTCCTGATCCCGCCCGGCCAGGATCTCGGCCACGTAGGAACCGGGCTTTTCGGCGCTCCACTGCGTGGTGTAGACGCCCTCTTCCATGGGCTGCGGCGCCAACTGCACGGTGGCGGAAGCGCCCTCCGGACCCAGAAAGCGGACCTGCACGTTGGCGTTCGTGACGGGCTTGTATTCCTTATCGCGGACTTCCACGCGGATCGGGACGCGGGCGTTATCCGCCAACACGGCTTTGGGCGTGGTGGCGACCACCTGCCCCGGCGTGTCGGTCACCAAATAACGGAAGAGCTGCTGCCAGAATGCGGGCTGGGTCTTATCGGCGTGGTCGGTCCACATCTTCCAACGCCAGCTCCCGCCGGTAGCGAACAGGGCGGTGCGTCCGTGGCCGAACTTCTCCGTGACCAGCAGCGGCGAAGGCCGGCGGCCCGGCGGAACCACGTTCAGCAGCGTTGTGGCGCCGGGCTTCGGGTCGCCGACTTCCTGGTAATTGGCAAGCTGGGGCATCTTCTTCCAGCGCTCGGCGTTGCGCGCGGGGTCGTCATCCAGCCGGCAAATAATGCTCTGAACGCCCGCCGGCGTGAGTTCCTGGCCCGAAAAATCGCGGTGAAAGGTCCCTTTGGCGCCGGGCAGGACCACGGGCATGAGGTCCGCCAGCGGGGAGTTTTGGTAGCCGCCGTCGGATAGCGAGGCGCGCCCGCCCAGGAACAGCGCCCCGCCGCCGCGCCTGTCCACGAAATCGTGGATCAGCGTCTGCTGCGTGGCGGTGAAGTAGCTGGCCTCGACGCTGCCGACGATCAGGCCTTGGTACGCGAACAACTCCTCGGCTTTGGCGGGGAACCCGTCTTCCAGTTCCTTTTCGCCGGTCCCCTGCCGGTAGATCTTGTTCTGCGTGGTACGCAGCATGCTGGCGATTTCGATGTTCGGGTAATCGTCCAACGCGCGGCGTATGAACTTGAACTCCCAGCGCGGCTCGCCCTCTATATAGAGGATGCGGGGCTTGCGCTTCTCCACATTCACCAGGCGCGTAACCTTATTATTCAGGGCGTTCTCTTCGCCGGCGATCGGGTCCACGCCGATCTCGAGAGTCTTCGGCCCAGCCGCGCCGCAATCGAACACCAGCGATTCGGTCTGGAGCACGCCGTCGGCCTTCAACACGATTTCCTTGGAAGCCAGCGTCTTGCCGCCATCCCGCACGCCGATCCTGGCTTTTGCGCCGGAGAGCCCGTAGGTCTGAAGAGTCACTTCCGCCGTGAGCTTGGATTGCGGCAGCGCGCGGGCGGGCACCACGGCGTCGGTGATTTCCACATCGCGCTGCGGATGCTCGCGGCCGAATCCGACGGTGTGAATCGGAATGCGCTGGCGGCGAATGGCCGAGATGGTCTGGAGATCGATGCCGCCGGCGTTATCGGCTCCGTCGCTCAGCAGCACCACGGCGCCCAGCGGCAGCGAAGACGATTCCGCGAGCAGGTTCTCGAGGGTGTCTCCGATGCGTGTGGCAGGCTCCGTGGCCGTGAGCTGATCGGCTTTTTGGATACGCACGGGTTCCTTGCCGAACTCGTACAGCCTTACCTGGAAACGGTCCGCCAGCGAGGGCAGCAAGCTTCTGACCAATGCCCCAGCGGCCGCTTCGCGCGTTCCGGAGGAATCGGCGATGGCCATGGTGCGGGAATTATCCACAAGGACCGCGATCACGTTCTGTTGGGGCTTCAGCGTCGCCACGCTCAGCGCCGGATGCCATAGCAGAAACAACAGCAGCGCCGCCATCGCGGTTTCGAGCAGCCAGATGGCGATGGGACGCGCGCCGCTGAGCATGCCGTGATTGCGGTGGATGTGCCAGAAGAGCATCCCCGCGGCAACCAGAATGCCGACCGCCATCAGCCACAGCGGCCACGGCGTCAAGAACACGAAATGGCCCTTCTGAAACAAGCCGGCCGGGTATTTGAAGAAGATTTCGAACATGAAGTCCACGTCGGAAGCCGGTACCAATCTATGTATAGACGCGGGAGACGCATCGTTCAGTTACAGACATCGCCTTGGGGTGAAGGCTTGAGTGGTGACGCACATCACCCAAGCACCTCTTATCTCGACAGCATATCACGTACGGAGAACACTCATGGGATCCGCCGGTACATCCCGGCGAACTGCTCGAGTGCGATCTGCTCGGCGCGCAACCCCGCCTCGGGCCACGAAGCCACCAGATCGTTTCCATGGATCTCCGCCAGGTTGTTCCGGATCGTCTTGCGCTTGTGGTGAAAACACTGGCCCACGAAGCGCAGAAAGGCTTCCGTGTCTTCTATGGGAAGCGCGCGCGTTCGCGGTTCGAGCAGCACTGCGGCGGAATCCACCTTGGGAGGCGGACGGAAAGCATCGGGCTTCACATCGAACAGCCGGCGCACATTGGCGAACAGAGCGGTTCGGACGGTCAGGAACCCGTAGTCGCGCTCGCCCGGATGCGCCACCAGCCGCGCCGCTACCTCTTTCTGAACGAGAAACACGGCACGCGGCGGCGCCAGACGCACCGTCCGATCCAGAATCGGCGAGGTGATGTAATAGGGCAGGTTGCCGGCGACGACGGCGCGGCCGAAACGCGCCAGGTCGATTTCCAGAACGTCCGCCTCGACGATCTCGAGCCGCGGTTCGCCGGCGAAGCTGCGCCGCAGGTGTTCGGCCAGGTACGCATCGACTTCCACCGCGATCACTCGGGCGGCCCGCTTCAACAGCTTCCGAGTGAGTGCCCCACGTCCGGGGCCAATCTCAATGACGAGATCTTCCGGCGCGGGACAGGCCGCAGCGGCGATCCGTTCCAGGACCGATCCTTTGATAAGGAAATGTTGTCCGAGCTTCGGGGGCGCCAAGCCGTTCCCAGTCAGCCGATCACGCTGATCTGGCTAAGACGGTATATCAGCTTGCCGCTGGTGGGCCGGCCAAACAGAGTGGCGGGGTTGAAGCGCGAAAACAGAATCATCCCGCCCAGCTCAGGCGTCATCTTGCCGCTGGTGACCACGTAGTCGACCACCCGGCCGCGTTCGTCGATGGTCAGTTCCACCATCACATCGCCGGCCGCGCCGGTGGTGCGGACATCCAACGGGCTGGGACCGGCGTAGCCCCAGGTGGATAACGGCACGTCATTGACGCTTTGCTTGGAAGCCATGGCGGGGAACCACACGCCCACCAGCAGTAAAGCGGAAATCACGCCGCCGGCGAAGGGAAGCGCCCTGGGCCGCATCATGTTGTCGAAACAAAGCCAAACCCCTGCCGCCCAGTGCCGGAACAACGCGGAGGGAGTCGCGTACCTCAGCCGCCGTTCCCGCTCGTGAGAGGCGAGCACGCGCAATCGGCCGGTCAGCACGTCCGGTATGGGGGGCTGATTCAGATCCTGGAGGCTTTGGCGGAGATGGTGCGCGGACTGAAACCGGGCATTGCAGAGTCTGCAAGATTTCAGGTGCGCCAACGCGTTCTCTTGCTCTCCGGCGGCCATTCTGCCGTCGAGAAGCGACGAGACCATTTCTAACGGATTTGCACAGCTCATAGCTTCACTCAGCCGTTTTGGGCACCAATCGCAGAAAGCGGCTGCCTTGCAGGCTTCCGGCGAGTTCTTCACGCAGGGCCTCACGGCCCCGCAGGATACGGGACTTCACAGTCCCCAGGGTGACGCCCAAAATTTCCGCGATTTCGTCGTAACTCAGGTCCGTGATGTCCCTTAACACCACGGCCTCGCGGAAAATGGGACTGATTCGTTCCAACGCCGCTTCGATCATGATGTGTTGCTCGCGGTCGAACGCCACGTCAAACGGCGACCGGCTCCCGTCGGGAATCGTCTCCTTCCAGTCGCGGGTTTCCTCGGGACCCATGTCCAGATCCACCTCGCGCCGCCGGTGGCGGAAAAACCAACGCCGCGCATTGTGCGCTTCGTTGACCGTGATCCGGTAAACCCATGTTTTCAGGCTGCTTTGTCCGCGGAAGCTCCCGATATTGCGAAAGACCTTAAGAAAAACCTCCTGGACCACGTCGCCGGCTTCGGACGGGTCGCCGAGGAGGCGGAACGCCAGCGCATAGACCGGCTGCTGAAACCTGGTCAGCAGTCTCTCATACGCCCATTCGGAGCCCTCCCGAAGGGATTGCACCAACCGGAGGTCCTCGACCTCCGCGACTTCCGCCGTCCGTTCCGGGCTTAAGTCCAAGATTGAAGCGGCCACTTGGAGCCTCACATTGAGCCTGACTTCAAATTACCAGAAAACTCCAGCCTTGCATAGGTATAGACTCCGGCCCCGGAGGAAAGTTCCCAAATCGGGGGCCGGGGATCGGGGGCCGGGGGTCGGGTCGCGGCGGTTCCTGGTGGGTTTGGGACGAGTTCGAAGAGGGGAGCCAACAGAAGGAACTCACGCGTGAGCACCCGCTGCTCCTGTTTTCCCCGGCCCCCGGCCCCTGGCCCCCGATTAGCTATTCCGCTTTGAACTCGAAGGTATCGGTGGTGGTCCGGACCACCAGGTGGCCTGGGCCTAACGGCTTTCCGTCCGTGGGAAAGAAGACGGCTCCATCGGAGGAGTCGCCGGCGGCCAACTTCGTCTGAACCAGCGCCACGGCGCTGGCTGCCGCGGCCGCCCGGAACTTGAAGGGCCCGGCGAGCAACGCCGCCTGCCGCCGCTGTTCGTACCCGTTGCTCGACCGCATGTTCGGAATCCCATACAGCGATTCCTCGTAGGTGGTCACCAATTTCAGAACGTCGGACCGGCCGCCCTTTTCGGTAAGCATCTGGACGACCGAGTTGGCTGCGGCGGCCCGCACGGGAACTCCGTCGGTGCGGATGAAGGTGAAATCTTCCGGCCGGATGATGTAAGGCGCCTCGGACCCGTTCGCGACCGCCACCTGGATGATCGCGTAGGCGCTCACCCGTACGGGCAGCGGGGCGAACATGACGGTCACCCCGGACTTGGTCAGCGTCTGGTACTTCAGGCCGTTCGATTCGAATTCGATGACCTGGGGCCGGGCCGGAAACGCGCAGAGCACAAGAGCCACACCACACGCGCCCGCAAGCCGATGCATGACACTATATTACGATAGCGCGCGTATCCGCTGGGAATCATCGAAAACGGCCGATTCCCGCGGGCTTTTCAAAACTGACTAAATTCTTGGTAAAATAACCACTTACACCCGAACGAGGAGCCACTTTGGCAGACCAGGAACTTCCACCGCAAGGCCCACCCGCGCCGCCCTCCGGAGGGCCGATTCCTTTGCCGGGAGCGGGCGGTGGGGACGGCGGTAATAAGAGCCACATCCCGATCAATATCGAAGACGAAATGCGGCGCTCGTACCTCGATTACGCCATGAGCGTAATCGTGGGGCGCGCGCTGCCGGACGTCCGCGACGGCCTGAAGCCGGTACACCGGCGCATTCTTTATGGAATGCACGACATGGGCCTCCTGCCCACGCGTCCCACCAAGAAGTGCGCCAAGATCACGGGCGAAGTGATGGGCAAGTACCACCCGCACGGCGATGCGGCGATCTACGATGCGTTGGTCCGCATGGCTCAGCCCTTTTCGATGCGCTATCCGCTGGTGGAGGGCCAAGGGAACTTCGGATCGATCGACGGCGACCCGCCGGCCGCCATGCGGTACACCGAGGCGCGGCTTTCGCGCATCGCCACCGCGCTGCTGGACGACATTGACAAGGAGACCGTCGATTTCCGGCCCAACTACGACGAGAGCGAATCGGAGCCGGAAGTCCTGCCTACGCGCGTGCCCAACCTGCTGGTGAATGGGTCCTCGGGCATCGCGGTGGGCATGGCGACGAACCTCCCGCCGCACAATCTCACGGAAATCGTCAACGCCACCATTCACCTGATCCAACACCCCCACGCGCCGCTTTCCGAGATCCTGTCGATGGTCGAGGGGCCCGATTTCCCGACGGGCGGCTTTATCCTGGGCAGGCAGGGAATCCTGGACGCGTTCACCAGGGGCAGGGGGCAGCTTAAGATTCGCGCCCGGGCGGCTATCGAGCGCCTCGGCAAGGACAAGGAGCAAATCGTCGTCACCGAGATTCCCTACCAGGTCAACAAGTCGAAACTGATCGAGCAGGCTTCCGCCCTGGTGAACGAGAAGAAGATCGAGGGCATCGGCGATATTCGCGACGAAAGCGACCGCGACGGCATGCGCATCGTCTTCGAGCTGAAGCGTGGGGAGCAGGCCGAGATCGTCCTCAACAACCTCTACAAGCACACGCAGCTTCAGACCGGCTTTGGCGTGATCATGCTTTCCATCGTCAACGGACAGCCCAGGGAACTGGGACTCGTGGACATCATCAAGCACTTCATCGACCACCGGCAGGAAGTGGTTCGCCGCCGCACCGATTACGAATTGCGTAAGGCGCGCGAGCGCGAGCACCTTTTGCTGGGGTTCCAAAAGGCGCTCGACAACCTCGACGAGGTGATCCAGATCGTTCGCGCGTCGAAACTGCCGAGGGAGGCGCGCGAAGGGCTGATCGCCCGTTTCCAATTCACCGAGCGGCAGGCGCAGGCCATCATCGAGCTCCAATTGCAGCGGCTCACGGGCATGGAGCGGCAGAAAATCATCGACGAGCTGGCCGATATCCAGCGGCGCATCGCCGGGTACCTGGAGATTCTCGGATCCGACCAGATGCTGCGCGACGTGATCGTCAAGGAATTGAAGGAGATCCAGAAGGAATACGGCGACGCGCGGCGCACCCAGGTGATTGAAGATACGGGCGAGATCCTGATCGAGGACCTGGTCGCCGTGGAGGATGTAGCCATCACCGTGACGCGCGGCGGGTATTTGAAACGCACCGCTGTGGATACGTACCGCCGTCAGTCGCGCGGCGGCAAGGGCCGTATCGGCATGGGCACGCGGGCCGAAGACGTGGTGGAGCACCTGATCGTGGCCTCCACCCACAGCTATCTGCTGATTTTCACCAGCCGCGGGCGCGTGTATTGGCTCAAGGCCTACGAGATTCCGGACGCGGCGACCGCCGGCAAGGGTAAGCACATCACCAACCTCATCAACTTGCAGCCGGATGAGACCGTCAAGGCGTTCCTTTCGGTGAAGGATTTCGTGGCCGATCGCTTCGTCGTGATGGTGACCAAGCACGGAGTGATCAAGAAATCGGAGCTGACCGAGTTCGACAACCCGATGTCGCGCGGCATCATCGCGGTAGGTCTGGACGACGGCGATGAGCTGATCTCGGCCAGGATCACCCAAGGCGACAACTACATCTTCCTGGGGTCGTACGGAGGCCAGGCGATCCGTTTCGCCGAGGGTCAGGTGCGGGCCATGGGCCGGCAGGCGCGCGGCGTTCGCGCCATGCACCTGGCGGAGGGCGATTACCTGGTGGGCATGGTGGTGGTCGAGAAAGACGGCATCATCCTTTCCATCGCCGAGAACGGCTTCGGCAAGCGCACCCCGCTCGAGAATTACCGTCTGACGGCGCGCGGCGGCAAGGGCGTCATCAACATGAAGACCACCCACAAGACCGGCAATGTGGTGGCGATCCTCTCGGTGAAGGACGATTCGGACCTGGCGATCGTGAGCCAGAACGGCAAGATCATTCGCATCGAATCTTCCACCATCCGGCAGGTGGGCCGCTCCACCCAGGGGGTGAGACTGGTGTCGCTGGAGGAAGGCGACAAAGTGGCCGCCGCTTCGCTCATCCCGGAGGCCGAAAATGACAACGGGCAGGAGGACCAGCCGCTGCAATGAGGCCCCGAGGGTCGGGCATGCCCGACCCCTACCGGCCGGGGACGCCGGCCACGGAACGGGACGATTTCGCTAGACTAATCTTATGGCTGCACTCGTGGGTATTTCCGATTCCGCTCGCCTTGGCGAGAAGGAGGAGCGCCTTTTCGCGATTCTCCGCGGCATGGGCCGCGTCATCGTGGCCTTTTCGGGCGGCACGGATTCGGCCTATCTGGCGTGGGCCGCGAACCGCGCGCTCGGTCCCAACGCCGTCGCCATGACCGCCGATTCCGCTTCGCTTCCGCGGTCGCACAAACTCGACGCGGAAGCTTTCGTCGAGCGGTTTGGGATTGTCCACGAGTACGTCGAGACGCGCGAATTCGATAACCCGGACTACGCCCGCAACGACCCCGACCGCTGTTTCCACTGCAAGGACGAGCTGTTCACCCGCCTGGAGCAGGTGGGCCGCGAGCGCGGCTACGAACACATTGTCTACGGCGTGAACGTGGACGATCTGGGCGACTATCGTCCGGGCCAGAACGCCGCCGGGAAGCACCAGGTGGCCGCGCCGCTGGCGGATGCCGGAATGACGAAGGCGGAGATCCGCGAGCTGTCGCGCCTGGCCGGCCTGCCCACCTGGGACCGCCCCGCTTCGGCGTGCCTCAGCTCGCGCATACCCTATGGAACTCCGGTGACCATCGAGACGGTGAAAACCGTGGAGACGGGCGAGGAGGAGTTGAAAGCGCTCGGCTTCCGCCAGTTCCGCGTGCGCTTCCACGGCGAGGTGGTGCGCATCGAGATCGCGCGCGAAGAGATGGAAAAGGCCTTGACGCTGGGGATGGCGCGCCGCTTCACGGAGATCTTCAAAGCTCTCGGCTTCCAATACGTGACGCTCGATCTGGAAGGCTACCGCCAGGGTTCGCTCAACGAAGTCCTGAAACTGAAGTAGAGATTACGCGGCGGGCGTGGGCGGCTTGTGGAGCAAAGCGATCACGCGCTCGTAAAGCCGATTCCGCATGTCGAAGCGATCCGACGCGCGGGTGACGTAGCGCACGACGATGTCCATTCCGGAGGCGCCCGGGCGTATTTCCACCGCAGGGCCCGCACTCAACTGGCTCAAACTGTTCTTTCTGGCGCCGCTCTTCCACTCCGCCTCGGCTAGCCGGGCATTTTCTTCGGTTTCCTCGAGCACCGCCTTGTGGATGAGCTCGATGATGTCACGAGCGTCGCCGGCTGTCGGGATGCCGAACCTGATCTCGTCCCACATCCACTGACTGGTGGTCGAGAAGTTAAAGAACTGGCCCTTGATGGTGAAGCTGTTGATGAAAGTAATGCGGCGACCGGTAGGGTGGCCCTTATCCGTTTCGAGCAGGGCGGTCCGGAAGATGCCGATTTCGACGACCTCGCCGCCGACGCCGTTAATCTCCACCCAGTCGCCGACGCGGATGCCGCTTCTGCCCATCAGCACAAACCAGCCAAAGAAGGCGATGATGAAGTCCTGCAGGACAACGGTAAGGCCCGCGGTGGTCAGGCCGAGGATGGTGGGCATCTGGCTGGGAACGCCGAAGACGACCAACAGGATGAGCACGACCCCGGTGAACTGGATGCCGAGTTTCAGGACGATCCGAAGCGTGTGCATGCGGCGCCGGTCGAGCCCGGGGCGGTGGACGAAATGGCGCACGAGCGCGTCGAGAAGGATGACGCAGATGAGGATGAAGGCAATCAGGGCGAAGGATTGCAGCAGGAGGTGCAGAACGATGCGGTGCTGCAGCAGCAGTTGCGCGGACCACTTTTGGTATACGGCGGCTAGTTGCCGTTGGCTCTGAATGCGGTCGTCGTAGATGCCGACAAGCTGGCTCTGCGCGCTCCTGTTCTTGAGGGCGGCAAGCGTGGCGGCTTTGTCCGGCGAGGAATCCGCCGGGCCGGCGGACGAGGCCGTACCGGCACGGGTCTCAAGTTCCCCGTGCCTGGCAGTCAGCGCCGCCGCGTCCGCTTGAGCCTGCTCGATGGCCTCCTGGACCAACTGGTAGCGGGTGCGTTGATCGAGCCATGCGGCGAGGCGTCTGGCGACGCTGTGGCTCCGCTCGGCCGAAACGACGGCGCCCTGGCTGGAACTCAGGTTGGCCGCCTGAGCGTCGTACACCTTCAGGGCGGTTTCGTGGGCCGAGAGTTCCTGCTGTATCCTGCCGCGCTCATCGCCGCCGGCGCGGGCAAGGTCCTGCTGCGCGTCGGCCAGCTCGCTCGAGTCGAGCCCAAGCTGCGCTTTGGCGACGTCGAGATCGTCCGCGTCGGCGACGGGCGCCGCGCGACCGGTCACGGAAGATGCGGAAGGTTCGGCCGCCTTTGCGATGCGGTCCACGCGAGCCTGGTCTTCATCGACCGTCTGTTGGAGTTGCGCGATCTTTTGCGAAACGGCAAGCGCTTCGCCGGTAAGCGAATAGTGCTTCATGCCGGCCTCACGCAATGCCGCGGCGAAGGCCTGGTCCACTTCGTGGTCGGCGTAGCGCTCGGCCTCGCGGGCGCATTCGATCTCCTCCGCGGTAACGGCCAGAGCGGCGAGGGCCTCGGCCGTCTGCCAGGGCCGCAGATCGACAAGCAGAGTGTTCTGGCTGGCGGCGGGACGGCCCGCTCCACTCCGGCCCTTGAGGAAGGGAAGATGGGCCATGGCATCGCGCGTGCTCCAGGAGAAGGCCAAGCACAAGACAAGCAATACGAGCAGGCCCAGGGTAAGCAAGAGTCTCACCCCGCCGAGGATGCCGACGCGGCGAGTGGAATCCGAAGTTTGGCCGGAGAGGTTGGCCGCCATTGCTTCCATTGTGGCAGGTTGGCTACGTTCCGCGGCGAAACGGATGCGGTGTAGGGGCCTGGCATGCCCGGCCCTGGGCGTCGAGGAGCGAATCAAACGGTCGCGGTACTAGAATGGAATCAGAGTGCTGGTTTCCATCGCCCCCCAACTCGAACGGCCAAAGTGGCTGCGCGCCCCGGCGCCGGCGGGGGAGAATTATCGCGATGTGAAGGGCCTCATCGAGCGGCTTCGGCTGCATACGGTATGCGAAAGCGCGGCCTGCCCCAATGTCGGCGAATGCTGGAACCACCGGACGGCCACGTTCATGATCCTGGGCAACGTGTGTACGCGGCGCTGCGGCTTCTGCGCGGTGGAGAAGGGCGCGCCGCTGCCCGTGGATTACGACGAGCCCCGCCGCCTGGCCGAAGCCGTGGAAGCCATGGGGCTGAAATTCGCGGTGGTGACCAGCGTCAACCGCGACGATCGTCAGGACGGCGGCGCCGAACTGTTCGCGCTGGCGATTCGCGCCATCCGCGAGCGCGTGCCGGGCTGCGGCGTGGAAGTGTTGACCCCGGATTTCCAGGGTAGCCACTCCGCCATCGAGACGGTGATGGAGGCCTCGCCCGACGTCTTCAACCACAACACCGAGACCGTGCCGCGGCTCTACCGCCAGGTGCGTCTGGGCGCGCGCTACGAGCGGTCCCTCGACGTGCTCGGGTACGCTGGCCGGTTGGCGCCGCGAATCCCAACCAAGAGCGGGCTGATGCTCGGCTTGGGCGAAACCGGCGAGGAAGTGCTGCAAGTCATGCGCGACCTGCGCGCCCACAACGTCGGGATTCTGACGATCGGCCAGTACCTGAGGCCTTCGCCTAAGCACCTGCCCATCGTGCGCTACGTGCCGCCAGGGGAGTTCGACGACTTTCGCCGCGCGGGTTACGAGATGGGCTTCGCTCACGTGGAATCCGGCCCGCTGGTCCGCAGTTCCTACCACGCCGCGAATGCGGTGAAGCAATACTGCTAATTTGTAGACCAAGGGATTGACAACTCGGCCGGACCGCTCCATGACTGTCGCGGCTCGGAATCGGGAGCGGTTGGTACGGTTATTTTGCGACGGTCCTACGGGCTCGCAGAAACATGGAATCTTCCCCATTGCGCAACCGGCTGCTGCTGATGGCCGCGGCAGTGCTGTTTTCCACCGGCGGCGCGGCCATCAAGGCGGCCAGCTTCACGGGGTGGCAGGTGGCCAGCTTCCGGTCCGGGGTGGCCGCGGCGGCGTTGCTGCTGGTCGTTCCGGAAGCGCGGCGCGGGTGGCGCTGGCGCATCGCGCCCGTGGGAGCGGCTTACGCGGCCACGCTGATTCTGTTTGTGCTGGCCACGCGTCTGACCACGGCGGCCAACGCCATTTTCCTGCAATCCACCGCGCCGTTGTATCTCCTGCTGCTGGGACCGTGGCTGCTGCGGGAGCCCATCCGGCGCTCGGACATCGTCTACATCCTGGCGATTGCGGCGGGTATGTCGCTGTTCGCCTTGGGCGCCGAGCGGGCCGTGGCTACCGCTCCGAACCCGCACGCCGGGAACGTTCGCGCCTTGGCCAGCGGGCTGACGTGGGCTCTGACGCTCGCGGGCCTGCGCTGGCTCTCGCGCGGGAAGGCGGGCAGCGCGGGGATGGCGGCGGTGACGGCCGGCAATATCATGGCGTTCCTCGCCGCGCTGCCGATGGCCCTGCCGGTAGCCTCGGCGAGCCCGTCCGGCGTGGCGGTGATTCTCTACCTTGGGGTCTTCCAGATAGGGCTTGCCTATTGGTGTCTGACTCGCGCAGTGCGCCACGTGACGGCCTTCGAAGCCACCACCATGCTGCTGCTCGAGCCGGTCCTCAACCCGGTTTGGGCCTGGCTCATCCATGGGGAACGCCCGGGCGCATGGCCGCTCGCGGGCGGCGCCGTGATCCTCTCCGCCACCCTGATGAACACGTGGAGGCAGAGCCGGCCGGCGCGGAACGCTTCGTAAAGTAGGCTGGTAATCCGTCGATAAGGTAATCAGCGCGCCGCCGCCGTGTTATATGTAAAGTTAGGTGACTGAGCGGTGATCGTCGTATTCCATGAAACCGTTTAGCTTTCTGCTGGCTTTCGGGCTTATAGTCTCCCCGGGACGAATCATCAACTTCGATACCGAGCCGCTGGGCAAGGTTCCGCCCGGCTGGAGTGTGCCTATGGTCACTGGCGGATCCGCCTCCCAGTGGGAAATCCTCCGCGACCGTACGGCGCCGACCCAACCCTACGTGCTGGCCCAGTTGTCTGCCGACCCCAAGACCGACCGCTTCCCGCTGGCCATCCTCAACGCCGTGAACCTCCGCGACGGCGACGTCAGCGTGCGCCTGAAGCCGGTGGCCGGCCGTCTGGACCAGTCGGGCGGCGTGGTGTTCCGCTACCGCGACACGAGCAACTACTACCTCGCCTTGGCCGACGCCAGGCAGCAGGAGGTGGCGCTTTTCAAAGTGGAGAACGGCCAGCGCATCCCGCTCGGGTCCCCAGTCAAGCACGACGTTCCTGCTAATGCGTGGAGAATTCTAAAGATCTCGGTGGCCGGCCCGCGCATTCAGGTGTACCTGGACCACCGCCGTATTCTGAGGGCTGAGGACAGCGCCTTCACCGGCGCCGGCAAGGTAGGGCTTTGGACCGCGCGGGATTCGGTCACCTATTTCGACGATTTCCGGGTGTACCCGAGGTAGCGCGGCGCTCCCAGCGGCTACAATATTCTGTGCAGCCCCCATTCGACGTCGTAGGCGTGGGACTCAACGCCACCGACACGCTGATCGTGGTTCCCCATTTTCCCGCGTACGCCGGGAAAGCCCCCTTCCAGGACGAGATCCTCATGCCGGGAGGACAGGTGGCGAGCGCGCTGGCGGCGTGCGCACGCCTCGGATTGCGCACGAAGTACATCGGCGCCGTGGGAGACGACGAGCGCGGCCGGGTCCAGATGGCCAGCCTGGCCGCGGCCGGAATCGACGCCTCGGACGTGAAACTCCGCAAGGGCTGCGCCACGCAATCGGCCTACATCATCGTGGATGCTTCTACCGGGGAGCGCACCGTGCTCTGGCGGCGGGACGATGGCCTGCGCATCGATCCCGAAGAAATCGCGCCGGAGCAGATCGCCTGCGGTCGGCTGTTGCACATCGACGGCCACGATACGCCCGCCGTGGCGCGCGCCGCCGCCATCGCGCGCGCCCGCGGAATCCCGGTCACGGTGGATGTGGATACCATCTATCCGGGCTTCGACCGGGTGCTGCCCAACGTCGATTACCTGGTGGCGAGCGCCGAGTTTCCGGCGGCGTGGACGGGCCGGCGCGACCCCTTCCAAGCGCTCGAAACGCTGCAGAACGAATACGGCATGAAGGTGGCGGCCATGACGCTCGGCGCGCACGGCGCGCTGGCGCGGGAAAACGGACGATTCCTTTACGCACCCGGCTTCGTGGTGAACGCGGTGGATACCACGGGCGCGGGAGACGTGTTTCACGGGGCGTTTTGCTATGCCGTGCTCGAAGGCATGCCGATGCCCCGCGCCCTCGATTTATCCAACGCCATGGCCGCTCTCAATTGCACCGCCCTGGGCGCGCGCGGGGGCATCCGCGGACTGGAGGAAGTCCGCGCTCTGATGGCGCGCGGCGAGAGGCGCCCGCATCCGGAGTTCGCCGCCCGTGCGGCGGCGGGCTAGAACGAGGAGCGTTGCGGAGCCGCGAACGTAAGAGAGCGGTTGCCGACACGAGATCAAAGTTCGTGAGACTCGAACACGGACATGGCATCGCCCTGCTCCGCAATGACGTACTGTATGGCCGCCGAAACGTGCTGGGGCTTCCATAGCCATCGGGTGTTGCGTGGCGCGCCCATCGCTTCCGGTTCGGACCGTCCAACCTCATGCGATTCAGACGGCGGCTGGCATAGGTTTTGAAATCGTGCATGACCCGCTCCGGCGGAGCCTCCGCCTCCACCACCGTGTGCACGTGATTGCTGCGCACATGGGCCGCCATCAGACTCCAGCCTCGACGCGCGCACACCTCCCGAATCGCTTCCAAAACGGCATCGCGACGGACCGGGTCAAGATTATAGGGAGGCTGATCCATACGCTCCAGTTGGGCTGCCGCGCGCGCGGAATCCTCTTCCAGGATCGGGGTTCCGGGCATATTGTGCTCGAGGTCGACGGAGCCGGATTCGCAGCCGTGCAGGTGACGTCCGTAGCAAACGAAGGTGATCAGGTAGGTCACGGGGGTGAACCCAATATTACCGCTCTCTTACGTTCGCGGCTCGGCCTGCGGGCATGGCTCGTAGGGCGTTTGCTATGCTGTTCTCGAAGGCATGCCGATGCGCCCGGCGCCCGTTCGGCGGCTGGCAACTAAATGCTATTTCCGATCAAGGTCACTCAGCCGAGTTACTCCAGGCCGCTGGTTACGGTTTCGCTGATCGTCGCCAACGTTCTGGTATTCTTGCACCAGGTCTCGCTCGACCCCTACTCGCTGCACCAGTACGTCGCGGACTACGGCCTGCGGCCCAACCCGCACTATTTCCACTTCGCCAATATCTTCACGGCGATGTTCGTGCACGCCAACTGGGTCCACGTCGGCGGAAACATGCTGTTCCTGTGGGTCTTCGGGGGCAATGTGGAAGACATTCTGGGTCACGGCAAGTTCCTGCTCTTCTACCTGCTTTGCGGCCTGGCGGCGGCCCTCGCGCAGATGGCCTCCAATCCGCTCTCCATCGTGCCCATGGTGGGCGCGAGCGGCGCCATCGCCGGCGTGATGGGCGCGTACCTGGTGAAGTTTCCCCGATCCCGGGTGGAAATGCTGTTCTTCGCCATCTTCTTTTTCCGGTTCGATGTGGCGGCGTGGTTCATGCTGGCCTACTGGTTTGTGATACAGATCGTCGGCGGTTTCGACGTTACAGAAGCATCTCAAGGCGGCACCGCATTTTTCGCGCACTTGGGCGGCTTCGTAGCAGGCATCGTGCTGGTCAACGTTATGGGGTTGCGCGAGCGCTTTTCACGGCGCCGGGATCTATCCTGGTGAAAAAGCTTCGGGTCACGCTGTACACGCGCGCCGGCTGCTGCCTGTGCGGCGACGCCCGGCGGGTGCTGGCCGAAGCGCGCCGCCGGGCGGATTTCGACTACGAGGAGCTGGATATCGACCTGGACCCCGAGCTGCGCCGCCGCTACAATGACGAAGTGCCGGTGGTGGCCATCGGCGGCGTGAAAGCGTTCAAATATAAGGTGGATATGACGGAGTTCCTGAAGAAACTGGCGGCCCGCCGATGAGCCTCGACGTATTGGCGATCGCCGCGCATCCCGACGATATCGAGCAGACTTGCGGCGGCACGCTCATCCGCATGGCCGAGATGGGTTACCGTACGGGCGGGCTGGACCTGACCGCCGGCGACATGGGCACGCGCGGCTCGCCCGAAGAGCGCGTAGCCGAGTCCGAAGCGGCGGCCGAACACCTGCTGCTGCGCTGGCGCGGCAACCTGCATTTTCCCGACGCGCGTCTGGAAAACAACATCGCCGCGCGCATGACCCTGGCGCAGAAGATCCGCGAACTCCAGCCGCGCGTGGTGATTCTTCCGTACTGGCAGGCGCGCCACCCCGATCATTACCGCGCCGGGGAAATGGGCTACGAGGCCTGCTTCCTGGCCGGATTGAAGAAGCTGGACGAGTATACCGAGCCGCACCGGCCGTTCAAGATCCTCTATGCCAGCATTTACGCCGACGTGAAGCCCTCGTTCATCACGGATATCAGCGCGCAATTCGAACGCCGCATGGCCGCGCTGTTGAGCTACCAGTCGCAGTACGGCGAGACCGGCGAGGGGTCGGATCTGTTCCCGCAAGAGGCGGAAATCCGGGAGCGCCTGGGCGCCATCGCCCGGTTCTACGGAAACCAGATCGGCGTGAAATACGGCGAGCCCTTCGTGGTGAAAGAGGCCATCCGGATCGACGATATCGTCTCCATGCCGGTAAGGTCGGTTTGATACGCCGAAGAAGGCAGGCCAGGAGGCCCGCCCCACTCTATGCCGGTAAGGTCGATTTGATCGCAGCAAAGTTCCAAAATATTTTGGACGTACTGTGCTATATTCTACAATCGAGAGCGGACACGGGCGCATGCGGCGTGGTGTGGGTTAGAGAGTAAGTCGAATGTGCGGTATTGCGGGATTTACAACGCTGAATCGATCCCCCGACCGGGACGTCGCACGCCGGATCGCCGAAGCGTTATACCATCGCGGACCGGACCAACAGGGGATCTTTGAAGGCCGCGGGGCGACGCTATGCGCCGTCCGCCTGAAAATCATCGACCTGTTGGGCGGCGATCAGCCGATCGTTACCGACGACGGCGATACGGCGATCGCGTTTAACGGCGAAATCTACAACCACAGGGAAATTCGGGCCGAACTGGAAGGACTGGGGCACCGCTTCCGATCCCATTGCGATACGGAGACGGTGTTGCGGGCTTTTCTCCAATGGGACACGCAGTGCTTCTCGCGGATGCGGGGGATGTTCGCGGCGGCGCTGTGGACCGAATCGCGCGGGCGTCTGGTGCTGGCGCGCGACCGGATGGGAATCAAGCCGCTGTACTATTGCGAGCGCGGCGGCGACGTCTACTTCGGGTCCGAGTTGAAGGCGATTCTGGAGCATCCCGAAATACCGAGGCGCCTCGATCCGGAGGCGCTGGACACGTATCTTTCGGTCAACTACGTTCCCGGCCCACGGACCCTGATCCAAGGCATCGAGAAGGTTCCGCCAGGGCATCTGCTGGAATGGCGGCGCGGCAAGACGCAGGTTGAAGCGTGGTGGAAGCGCCCGGCGGGGCCACCGCGGCGGCGCTCCCTGGACGAGGCCAAGGAAGAGTTGGACGGGCTTTTGAACGATTCGATCCGGGAGCACATGGTCTCGGACGTTCCGCTGGGCGTGTGGGCTTCCGGGGGCCTCGATTCGTCCACCGTGCTGCACTATGCGGCGGCGCATTGCACGGGGCGGCTGAAGACGTTTTCGGTTTCGTTCGCCGGGCGCAGCTTCGATGAAAGCCCGTACTTCCGGGAGGTGGCGCGCGTCTACGGCACGGATCACCATGAGTTCGACCTGAACCCCGACCTGGAATTGCAGACCGCCATCCAGGATTTCGCGTATTATTCGGACGAGCCGAGCGCGGACGCGGGAGCGCTGCCGGTGTGGTACCTCTCGCGCATGAGCCGGCGTCATGTCACGGTGGCGCTTTCCGGCGAGGGCGCGGACGAGTTGTTCGGCGGGTACGCGACCTACCTGGCCGACCGTCTGGCGCGTCCTTTCCGGCTGACGCCCAGCCCCCTGCGCAGGATGATGCGGTGGACTTTGGACCGGTACATGCCTGTCTCCGACGAGAAAATCAGCCTGGAATACAAGTTGAAACGCTGGATCGACGGAAGCTGGCTTCATCCGGACGAGGCGCACTTTTTCTGGAACGGAACGTTTTCGCCGGACCAATTGCAGCAGCTCCGGCCGGGGACCAAGGGGAGCGGGCTGCGGGCGCTGGCGGAGCGGCTGGGGATCGACGCGGCGGGCGTGGAGCGGTACCTGCGTATCGATCAGAATTACTATCTGCCGGACGATATTTTGTATAAGACGGACCGG
>Ga0209638_1000931_pt1 | contig 19201 bp, 21 predicted proteins | sample BarGraNGADG00211_FD_184490 | JGI IMG/M metagenome (GOLD analysis project Ga0209638, IMG submission 184490) | Arctic peat soil microbial communities from Barrow, Alaska - Barrow Graham LP Ref core NGADG0002-211 (SPAdes) (version 2) | ecosystem: Environmental > Terrestrial > Soil > Wetlands > Peat...
CCCGCGGATGGCGATCGCGCTCTCTTCCGGCAACAGCGAGTCGTGGGGGTTGGGGGCGCCATCGAGCATGTTCTCGATGTAGAGGCCCGGGTGGGCGAGCTTGCCGATGTCGTGGTAGTAGGCGCCTGCCCGTGCCACCAGGGCGTCGGCACCGATCCGGGAGGCGGCACGCTCCGCGAGCGTGCCTACCATCAGGCTGTGGTGGTAGGTTCCCGGGGCCTCCTCTTCGAGCCGACGCAGAAGCGGATGACGTTCGTCGGCGAGCCGGGCAAGCTCGAACCTCGTGGTCAGGCCAGCGAGGCGCCCCAGGGGCAAAGCGAGTACCGCAAGGACCAGCGTCGAACCCAGGCCGTTGATGGCGGCAGCGATGGCAATCCATCCGAGACTTTCGCGTGGTCGGGGTTCGTTGATGAGCCAGAACACAACCAGGGGCAGGGCCAGTGTGATCGCGACCGCAAAAGCCGCGAGCAAGAACCGGCTGACGCGCTCAGCCCGGTGTACTACAAACGCGCCGGCGATGCCCGACGCAGCATAGGCAGCAACGATCTCCATCGATTCCATCGAGCCGATGAAGGATGACCCGGCCAGCTGGGGCGCCGCCGCATCCACGAAGGCGGCAAGGAGCCCGACCGCGACCGCAACAACGATCGCGAACTCCAGACTCGTGAAGACCGCCGCCACCATGGCCGCGGCAGCGAGCGGGAGGGCGAACTGAAAGAAGTGCTGGTTAAGGTCGGGCGTGAGGAGCGGCATCGAGAGCCGGAAGCCGAGAACCAGCAGCACGAGCAGCCCACCGGTAACCAGCATGAGGGCGCGCGGACGCGTCCTGAAGGGTTGCATCTCGAACACTGCAGCCGCCATGAGGAAGCCGAACGCCGCGGTGACGAGAGCCCCTGCCCCCACCCGATACCAGTTGTATGTGCCGCTCAGGACGCCCGTCTGTCTCAGCGCTTCGATATCGGCGGCGCTCAACCGCTGTGCCTCCCCGGCGATTACCTGGCCGCGGGTGTAGGTCACGATGACCGGGGACACGTTCTGCCGCGCATCGTCCCGGCGTTTCTGCGTCGCCGCGATGTCCACCTGGAAGTTGGGGACCACAAACACGCGCAAGGCTTCGCGCAGCGCGGTAAGTTCCGGCCCCGTCGGCGGTTGATTAGCCGTCTGGCCCAGATACTCGTCGATCCGGGTCAGGATCTCGTTTTGCTGAATCGGCCGCTGGAAGATGTCGAGTAACGCTTTGTCTGCACGAACCTGCAGGTCGTCAAACGTGGTGCGGTCAACGTTGAGGAGCTGGGTCCGGCCGAGAGATGACAGGGCAGCGGCAGCCGGGAGGTTGCCAAGGTCGACGAATCGCTGCTGATCGGTCTCGTTCGTCTGTCGAATGGTCCGAACGGCGTCGAGCAGTTTGTCGAGTTTGTCGGTCTGTTGTTGGCGGATGAGCGGATCGACGGGCAGAGGGACGTCTGCCACGGTCCGGGCGGCTTCGTCCTGGGCGACGGTGGTCAGGGCGGCGGACTGATACTGGGCTCCGTGGGCAGCCACGAGCGTCCGGGGAGCCGTGTTGCCCTCATTGAGAGACTGCCCACCGGGAATGATCGGGATGACGAACGGCGCGACCAGCAACGCCAGGAGCAGGCCAAAGACCGCGGCGCGAGCGGGCGATACAAGGGGGGCCGGGCGGCGACGAAGCATGGTTCAGTTCGGGTGGATGATAGCAGAGGGGCGAAATGAGCCCTGCCTCAGGGCCCGAGCAGTTCCCTGACAATCTCGCTGATGAGGCGGCCGTCGGCACGGCCCGCGAATTCCTTCGTGAGAGCCGGCATGACTTTGCCAATCTCGCGAGGACCGGAAGCTCCGGTTTCGGCGATGACCCGGCGCGCCGCGGATTTGATATCGTCGCGACCTGCCTGGGCCGGGAGGTATACCTCGAGGACGGCCATCTCTCCTTCTTCTTTGCTCACCAGGTCCTCTCGCCCGCCTTTGCGAAACTCGACGATGCTCTCGCGGCGCTGCTTCACCTGCTTCTGGATGACCGTCACGATGCTGTCGTCGTCGAGCGGTTTCCGCGCCTCGATGGCCGCATTTTTCATCGCCGCGATGAGCATCCGAAGAGCGGACTTGCGGGTCTCATCATGAGCGCGCATCGCATCATGCAGGTCGGACTGGATCTTTTCTTCAAGCGCTGCCGTCATTGGCGCTTCCTCCAGTGAGAGTTTCCGGGGCGCCTGCTGCTCGCAGGCGTGAATCGAGGCGATCCAGGTGATATTCGACCCAGATCGCCGGCCGCTGGGTGCGGATACCGGGCGCCATGAGGTTGTACCGGTCCTGCTTCACGCGGAGTGCCCGTGCCTGCTTCTCGTACACCGATCGGTAGTAGCGAAGCGACGTGGAATAGCGCGCCCAGTCATCCTCGCCGACGGCAAACGCCACCAGCGCCGCCTGTTCCCGGTCGATGTCGTTCAGCTTCTCCCGATCTCGTTCGATCTCGCGGCCCAGCATCAACCACTCGGGTGCCATACCGGCGTCGCGGAGGATCTTGAAGCCGAGCGCCATGTCGCCACTGAATTCCTCTCCGTCGACTGCGCGAAGAGGCTTACCCTCGCCGGGCAGGTGGCTGAACGCCCCCGACGCGATGGCATCCTCGATTTGCGCCTCAACCAGGCGATTGATGCTCACGCGGACATGGTAGCCGATGCGAAAACAGGGGACACAAGGAGAACGGGGCCGAAGCCCCGTTTCACAAATCATCCCCGCAGTTCCACCGAGCTAGTCGGCAGAAGGAAGGACCTTCGGCTGCATGAGCTGCATTTCACGGCCATCGACCTTGAGGTCGCAGTTGCCGGGCTTGATCACGAGCAATTCGATGCCGGTCTGCTCGTCCTTGTAACGCTTACCAAGTTGAACCGCCATTGTGTCCCCTCCGACTACTTCTTCAGTTCGAGCGGCGTGCCATCGCAGCTCAGTTCGCCGTCGCCACCCTTGGTGACGATGAACTCTGACCCACATTTTGGGCACGTGTACCGCTTTCCGGTCTGTGCTGGCATATCTCATTCTCCCCGGGTGATGTCGAAAGCGCGCCTCGCAGAAATCCCAGTGCTGGCCGCTGTGACCGGGATCGTATCCAGCGGCCAAACCATGGTCAAACCGTTGACCGCCCGAGGCCACGGTGGCCTTCAACGCGCGACAGATGTGCTGGCCTACTGGACGTAGATGTAGGCCAGCATGTTGGGATGAAAGTCACAGGTAAGCTTGAACGTCCCGCTCGTGTTGAACGTGATTGTCCGCGTGTCCCCGGCGTTGAAGTTGTCGCCGTTCTTCTGACCGTTGAGGGTGATCGTGTGGAGGCCGGTCTTGCCGACGAAGTTGACGACGGTGCCCTTGTTAATCAGTACCGAACCCTTGTTAGAATCCTGGGCCGTGCCATCGGCGGTAAGGATCCAGTCGGTCGGGCCGGTCGAGAGGGTCACGGACGTCGAGACGGTGGTGGGTGCTCCCACCGGCGCGGCCGCCACAGGCGTACTCACACCCGGGAGGGTCTGGAAGGTGCTCTGGGGGATGGCATTCTGCACGCAGGCAGTGCCCGGGTTGATGAAGGTTGCTGGCGCGCTTCCCCAGGCGTCGGCCGGCAGCTTGAGCGTTTGCGCAACCCGCAGGACCGCGTTCGCAGGAACGCTATTTGCCGCCCCCAGCGAGTCAGCGGTGACGTTGGAGTATGCCTTCGCAATGTCATCAAGGGTCTGCCCGGTGATCGTGAACTGGTTGACCTTCGGAAGCTTCAGGACGACGTCCGGGCTGATCGGGTCGGTGACCTTCAGGTTGTTGGCCTGTGCCAGCGCGTCAGCGCTCACGCCGTTCGCCAGCGCGACCGACTGAATCGTGTCCCCGCGCTGGATCACCCACTGAGCGGATGCCGACAGGAGCAGTTTCTCACCGCCGCTGAGTTGCACATCAACGGCGATGTTGTTCGCCGTGGCGATGTCCTCGGGCTTTACCGCGTGGGCAGTGGCGATCACCGCCAGCGTCTGACCAGCTTTCGCGATGACGAACGAACCGGCGGGAAGCTTCAACTTCCCCTCCGCGTCGACCGGGTCTGTGCTCTGGAGCGCTCCGATCCGGGCCGTGTTCAGCGAATGGATGCTGGCGGCTGTAAGGCCGTGCTGAGTCGCAATCGAATCGAGCGTGTCGCCAGCCTTAACGATGTAGTTCGCACCGTCGGGGAGTGCGAGCTTGTCGCCTGGGAAGAGTCCGGGAATGGGCGCGCCATCCTGGCCGAGCAGCGAGAAGTTCGCCTTCGCATCGAGGCTGTAGGGAAGGTTGTTGAGGTCGGCCAGAATCGCCGCTCCCACGTGCTGGGAATCCGCGATCTTGGAGAGCGTCTCGTTCGTCGAAAGAACCTTGTAGTCACGACCGTTCGGGAAGGCCTGATTCGGTGGCAGCTTCACGATCATGTCGTGGGGAAGAATATCGTTCGGCCCAGCGCCGCCGTTGAGGTCGGCGAGCTGCTGCAGGCCGATCTGGTGCGTCTTGGCGATCGCATCGAGGCCATCGCCTCCAACGATTACGGTCACGGCTCGATTGAGGTTCTGAGCGTACTCGACGGCCTTCAGCCAGCCCGCGTTAGTCGGGTTTCCCTCATCGTCCTTGAGATTCGGATCTACCGGAGCCGTGATCAGATCGATGAGATGCTGGATCTGTTCAGTGTTGAGCGAGCCGCCGTTAGTGTTCAGCCACGGAGGCATGAGCGTCCCGGCGCGCCCACAGAAGAGGGTCGTATGGATGAGCGCCTGGTTCGCCACGAGAATCAGCGGGTCCTGGTTCTTGAAATCGGGCTTGTTGAGTGGAAGGCCGACTCCGCCCTGGCCTTTGATCCCATGGCAGGTCCGGCAGTTGTTGGCGAAGAGCAGGGCTCCACGGTCAATCGACTCGGACTGGAAATAGGCCGACTGCCTGGGCGAGCGAAGCGGGAGGTCGATCGCGCTGTAGGCGGCGCATGCGCCTACGAAGAGGAACGAAAGCGCCACGATAAGGACGATCTGCTTGTGGGTGTTCAACCGTTCCTCCGCCTAGCCGTTGTAGGGAATCGCCCGAAGCGGGTTCGGCGGTTGGGCAGCGCCGCTCGTAATCGCGCGTGTGTTCACCGTGATCGAACCGTCGCCGTTCACCGTGAGCAGGAATGTATCCATCGACCGGGGCGCCGGCCCGAAGACGCGGACGCCGGCGTGCGAGTAGGTCGAGCCATGGCAGGGACACCGGAACCAGCCGATGATCCCCGGGAAGTTCACCGTGCCGCCGTTGAAATCAGAGCGCCAGGGCACTGTGCAGCCCAGATGGGGGCACTTCCAGTAGAGCGCGATCAGTCCGCCGGTCCCGCCAACCTGGAGGACGTCTCCCTGGGACCCCTGCAGGTTCGCCAGCCAGAATTTGCCTTCCGAAACACGCATCGGATCGGTGCCAGCGGCAGGGATAGCCGACTTGGGCACTGTCACAGGCTTCCCGAACCCCGTTGGCTTGCGGAGATTGAAGAAACCCAGGAACCCGGAGAGCATTGCGCCCACCGTGAGGGTCAGGCCAGCGAACACGCTGACGCGCAGGAAAGATCGGCGCGCGACTTTCCGCGCCTCGATCTGCCGGGCGTGCTCAACGCGGCCAGAGCGTACTTTGGGGGGCGCCTGTTCAAGCTGTGACATGCGTCCTGTCGTCATTGCTGGCCCGGAATCCCTTCGCTGACCTGTATGTCCCATGGCCACTGGAGCAACTGCCCCTGGCCGCGGAACGCCGTGCCCGCAAGGGTAAGGACCCCATAGGCGCCGACGAATCCACTGAAGAGCACGATCAGCGCGTCGCGCCGAGTGACTACCCAGCCAATGCGCCAGAGGACGTAGATAAGCGTGGTCGCCAGGCCAACCATGGCCGCGATCGGAATCCCCTGTTCGACGAGCCAGGCGACGAAGTCGAGGTGCTGGAAGGTCGTCGGGCCGGCCCCGGGCCCCTCGTCGAGGATCTTGAGGTTGAAGGGGAGGTAGGTGATGTGATGGGCCCAGTCCGGCCAGGGAAGCTGGGTCTGAATCGCTCTCACGTTTTCGAGGAAGCGGAATCGGTCGCCACCCGAGATGCCGGTCCACATCTTGATGATCTGAGCCATACGACCGGAGTCCCAGAGGATCAGGAGACAGGTCCCGACGACGCCGACTGTCGCGGAAACGGCGGTCTTCTTGATGGCGCCCTCGGTGCCCCACCAGACGCCCTGCCCTTCCGGGTCGCGGTCGAAGTAGGGGAACGCAGCCATGATCCCGAGCCAGATGGTCGGAATGATGACGCCGGCCATTGCGCCATTCATGTGCAGCAGGAGTTCCTGCAGGTTCAGCAGGTACCAGGGGGCCTTCGACGGGTTCGGGGTGACCTCAGAGTTCGCCTGGTCGAGCAGCGGAGCATTTACGAGGAATGAGAGAGCGAAGATGGCAATCGTGAATACCATCGCGGCGATGAACTCGATGAAGACGAGATCAGGCCAAACGAGGACTTCTTCGTCCCGAGCGCGGGGTTGCGGGCGGGCGACCGGTCGGGCGACTACTGCTGTTGCCATTGCGTCCTTGTGCCAATCCCAGGGGCGAAATCGAAATGCATCGTTAAGTTTACAGCGGGCGCGCGAGCCCTCCGTCGCGGCGGATTCGCCAGAAGTGAACGGCCATGAAGATGGCAGCAATGAGCGGCAATCCGATCACGTGGAGCGTATAGAAGCGGATCAGAGAGTTTGGGCCGACTTCAAAGCCACCGAGGAGCCAGAACCGCGTCTTTGGGCCGAGGATCGGCGCCGACCCGGCGATATTCGTGCCGACCGTGATGGCCCAGAAAGCGAGCTGGTCCCACGGCAGGAGATAGCCGGTGAAACTGAGAAGGAAGGTCAGGACGAGGAGGATGACGCCCACCACCCAGTTGAATTCGCGCGGCGGCTTGTACGCGCCGGTGTAGAAGACACGCATCATGTGCAGGAACACCAGGATCACCATTGCGTGAGCCATCCAGCGGTGCATGTTGCGCATCAACTGCCCGAACTGGACGGTCGTCTGGATGTTCTGAATGTCGAGATAGGCGCGGTCAACGCTCGGGACGTAATAGAACATCAAGAGAATCCCGGTGACGGTGAGCCCCAGGAACATGAAGAACGAAAGGCCGCCGAGGCAATACGTGTGGGTGACCTTCACGTGCGTGCGATGCAGCCGGGTGGGATGGAGATGCAGGAAGACATTCGTCGCGATGACGAGCATCTGGTTACGCGGGGTGTTCGGATAACCCGTCCGGAAGATGGACTTCCACACGTAGTTGTGGAACATCCTGTCGTAGAGCCGGTCGGCGAAGGTTGGCTTGGCTGGCTGTTCGACCGCCATGTCCGTGGTCACTCCTGACTAGCGCTGCCACCATTTGCTGAAAGCAACGACGATACTCAACGAGACCCCGATCGTTATGAAGACGAAGAGCAGTTCGAGGGTTTCACCAACTTCCATCTGAAGCGACCCCCTCTCGATCCGCGCCCAGGCGAAGCCCGGCCGCACCTACCAGAAGGACCCAATGACGCCGGTTGCGCAGTGAGTTATAACATCGCGGATTAAATGCGGTCAATCGGACTTTTTCCCACTATTTGACTTACGCCGGGAACGCAGGCTGTACGACCAGAATGGTCAAGACTGGCGATGGGGGAACCGCATCCTCAAGAGACCGCGGATGTCCTCCATCGCGGTGTCGACGATGTGCACCTTCGTGTCGGGATCCTCGTCCCAGCGAACGGGCAGTTCCCGGATTCGCAGGCCCTTCTGGTGCGCCACGATCAGCATCTCGGTATCGAAGAACCACATCTTGTTCTCAAGGAGGGGCACTACCTCCTGGACGGCCCGGCGGCTCAACGCTTTGAAGCCGCACTGCGCATCGGTGATTCGCAGCCGGGGGAATGTGGCCCGGATCAGGAACACGTATCCCCGCGACGTGATCTCTCGCTTCAACGAACGCTTCGTCTTCGAACCACGGGCGAGCCGGGAGCCGATCGCCACATCGCATTTGTTGTCCGCGATCATCGCGATGAGCACGGGGAGGTGGAGCAGGTCGGTACTGAGGTCGACGTCCATGTAGGCGACGATGTCGGCGTCGCTCGTGGTCCAGGCCTCTTTCAGCGCGAGGCCGCGCCCCTTGATGGTGAGGAGCAGCGCCTTGACCTCGGGGTACTCGGTCGCAAGCTGTTCGGCGAGTGCCCCGGTACCGTCGTTCGATCCGTTGTCGGCGATCACGACGCGCCAGTCGAAACGCGGATTCTCGTGAAAGAGCGCGACCGTGCGCTCAATGCTGCCGCGCAGAACGGTGACCTCGTTGTAACAGGGGATGACGACGTCGACGCGTGGGCGTGTAGCGGCTTCAGTTTCCACAGCAGGCATTGTCATCTTCAGACGGAGAACACGCTACGGGCACCAATCGGCCCAGCCTGCCGAACGGGCAAAAAGAAACGCCTGCCGTTGCCGCCAGGCGCCCCGTGCTTTTCGGATCCGAAAGGGGCTAAGCCGGTTTGCTGAGCAGTGCGGCGAGCCGGCGCTTCGTGCGGTCAGCTTTCCCCGTGTGAATCGCGCCCTTCTTGGCGGCCTTATCGAGCGAGGAGTAGGCGGCGCTCAGCGCTGTCTTCAGAGCTTCAGGGTCACCGGCCGTCGCGGCTTCGCGAACCCGACGTACCGTGGTGCGAGCCAGCGTGCGGGTCGCCCGGTTGCGATCGCGCCGCTTTAGGGATTGATGCCACCGCTTGATTGCGGACTTGTTGTTCGCCATATAATTCGTGGTCCAGCCATCGAGAGAGTCGAACCATAACCTTAGCCTGCCGCCGGAAAAGGCGCAAAAGGCAGAGGAGGCCCGGCGCCCGGAGTGGTACGCTCCGATGCGATGCAGGTCGCGCTCCTCGCGGATGTTCACGCCAATCTTGATGCACTGGAAGCGGTACTGAAACACGCCGCGCGCCACGGGACCACCGAGACGTGGCATGTCGGTGACCTCGTCGGATATGGACCCGACCCCGATGCCGTCGTCGAGCGGCTGGCCAGCATCGGCGCGGACTGTGTGATGGGAAACCACGACGCCGCAGCCGCGGGGCTGCTCGGCACCGACGATTTCAACCGCCTGGCCTCAGAGGCCGCCGCGTGGACCGCGGAGATCATCACGCCAGCAACTCGCGAGTACCTGCGGGCGCTACCCCTGGTAACCCGCGATGGGATGGTAACCCGTGCCCACGGCAGTCTGCGTGAGCCCCTCTGGGAGTACCTCACGACCATCCCGACGGCGAAAGCGCAGTTCGCGGCCCAGCAGACGCGCCTGAGTATTGTGGGCCACACTCACACGCCGCTGGTAATCCACGAAGAGGACGACGGTGAGATCAGCGCCGAGGTCCCCGGGGAAGCCGACATTGTCTTCGTCCGGGACGGCCGCCATTGCATCAACCCGGGCGGGGTCGGCCAGCCACGCGACGGCGACCCGCGGGCGTCCTATGCCGTCCTCAACCTTGCGACCGGGACCGCTTCCTTCTACCGGGTCGCGTACGATATCGGGGCCGTGCAGAGCCGAATGCGTGCCGCCGGACTTCCCGAACCGCTGATCGACCGCCTCGCCCGGGGCCGTTGAACCGACGAAGGAGCAACCTTGGCTGAGACTCTCATTGTAGCCATCGGCTTCCGGGCTGAAGCCGACGTAGTTCGCGCGATCGAAGCAATAGACCCCCGCATCAAAGTCGTCACGTTCCCGCAGATCGCCTCGTCGCGACCGATGGAACCGGAAGTGAAGGCGGAGATCCTTCGCGGCCTCGCACCAGTGGAAATCATGCTTGTGCAGGCCAACACGACCCGCGAGTACTACGAGGCGGCGCCCGGACTGAAATGGGTCCAGGTCATTGCCGCAGGCGTGGAGCGCCTGGCCGAGGAAGGCCTGCTACGGCGCGGCTTCCAGGTCACGAATATCAAAGGGCTCAGCGCTCCCGCCATCGCGGAATGGGTTCTCGGGACAATGGTGATGCTGGAGAAGGGCCTGCACACATCGGTCCGGGACCAGGTCGAACACCGCTGGGGCCGCCATTTCGTCGGTGAGCTGACCGGAAAGACCGTTGGCATCGTCGGGATGGGCGCAATCGGTCGCGAAACGTCGCGACGGGCGCGTGTCTTCGGGATGCGGGTTGTCGCCACGCGCCGGACGGCCGCAGCCGGGGCGAGTGACCCGGACTGCGACGAGATCTTGAGCCACTCCAATCTCGACCATCTACTGGAGCAATCCGACTACGTTGTCCTCTGCGTCCCGCTAACGCCGGAAACGCAGCATCTCATCGGCGAATCGCAATTCCGAAAGATGAAGCCGAACGCGAAGATCATCAACGTCGCGCGTGGGCAGGTCATCGACCAGGATGCGCTCATCAGGGCGCTCAAGAAGGGCACCATCGCCGGCGCCGCGCTCGACGTGACTGAACCGGAGCCACTGCCGGCGGAAAGCGAACTCTGGGACCTCCCGGGCGTGATCATCACGCCGCACATCTCCGGCTCGATAGACAACTACGTTGGACGCGCGAATGAGGTGTTCACCGACAATTTGCGCCGGTACCTGGCGGGAGAGCCCCTGAACAACCTCGTCGACCCCGAACTCGGGTACTAGCCTGGTTCGATTGACCCCAAGGGATCCGCTTCGTAGCTTATTGCAACAACGCATACCGATTCGCCCGGTGCCGAGGGTCCCAGGCGATGACTTTCGGGGAGAGCCATCACGATATGACCAAGGCGCTGAGCGAAAACGGCAAAGTCCCGGTGTCGGCCAGCCTCGGACATCGAATTCGCATTGCGCGGCGCGATGCAGCGATGAGCCAGGGCCAGCTGGCCAACGCGCTGAATACTACGCAAAGCGCGATCAGCCTATACGAAGCGGGACAGCGGTCCGTCGGGATCGACATGCTGCTGAACGTGGCGAAGATCCTGAACCGTCCGCTGCATTACTTCCTCGGCGAAGACGGCGACATGCTCTACGTGAAGGACAGTGACATCGCGGAGCTGATCGCCGAACTGGAACAGCACCCGGAGGACCTTCCGGAACTGCTCGCCTACTGGCAGTTCCTGCGCTGGCGCCGCATAGCTTCCACCAACGGTCACCATTAGACCGGCCTTCGATCGGACCAGACTCAGGCGGCCCCGGACACCCGGGGCCGTTCCGCATCCACGAGCACTCTCGCGGCGGCACCGGCGCGGTAGCCTTCGAGAAGGGCTCTGATTTCGCCGGTCAGCGAACGGTGGTAGCGCTCGCCAACCTCGGCGATGTGCGCTGCCGCGTGCCGCTCGAACGCTTCCAGCCACCTCGCCATCACCGGCTGTGAGTTTGCGGACCTTTCTTCCAGCCGGACCTCAGTAAACCCAACTTCGCGGAGCGACCGAACCATCTCGTCCGTGCCGTCGCCAGGCAGGGAGACAAGAAGCGCGAGGCGCCCTCCCGGGCGGAGAACACGGATTGCCTCCCATGCCATCGCACCCGGGGTGTAACTGAACCCATCGAGGCAGACGATCCCGTCGAAACTGCCATCCGCGAACGGGAGACGACTGACGTCACCGGCGACGATGTCACCGAGGCCCGCACCCTGCAGCCGGGCGAGCCTCAAGCCAACCAGGGAGCAATCGACGCCGACCGTCGTCGCTCCGGTCTCCCGCCCTGCCCAGGCGGCCATGCCTCCGGTGCCGCAGCAGAGGTCGAGGATGCGAGCGCCAGGCCGGGCACGAACGTGTTCGGACAGCAGTCGCAGGTCCTCCTCGGAGGCATACCCGAGCTGTCCGACGTAGCCGTCTCCCAGGGCTTCGCGACTGAGTGCCATGTGCGTCGGGCTGGCCGCGACAGCCGCGTAAAGGCCATCGAAGTAGCGGCCGACTTCGCGCGCTGCCGGCAGGCGATCGCCGCGGGACGAGTCGTCCCATCCCGGCCCGCCCGCCGGCGATGTCAGGCTTCGAGTCCTGCAGCCTGGACACGATCGAGCCAGGCGATTTCTGCTTCCAGGTGGGCCAGCGCGTTGTCGGCGACCAGGCGCCCCGCGCTCCCCGGCAGGTGGGCTTCGTACATCGCCCGCATCGGCCCCACCCGCGCCTCGGTCGCCAGGCGCCGCTCGGCGAAGAGAGCGAGCACCTCGTCGCGTGGCAACGCGCGATAGAACAGGAGCCCCTGCTTGCCCTGCCCGGAAGGTTCCGCGGCTGAGCGCAGGTTCCCCCGCAATAGCTCCAGGAACCGTTCTCGGCCGCTTTCCGTCAGGTGGTAGACCTTGCGCTCGGGGCGACGGCCGACACGTTCGGTCGTAACGCTGACGAGGCCACGTTCGGCGAGGCGGTCCAGCGCGCTGTATGCGGTCGACGGCTTCAGGGCCGAGAACATGGGGAGGCGCTGCTCTATGACCTCGTTCAGCTGGTAACCGTGCATCGCGGAACCTGAGAGCAATCCTAGAAGGAGAAGTTCGTCGTCCACCTTAGTCCCTTGACTGGTCGATATCGACTATTCTACCGTCGACTGATCCAGGCGCACACCGGCGCCTCCGCGAGGGTAGCAGCATGATGGCACACGGCGTGGGGGCAGCTGACTGGGGCGACGGGAAACATGCCCGCGTCTCGTGGAAGTCCCTGGGGCGCATCCTGGCCTATGCCCGCCCCTACCGGCGCTATGTCGTCGTGACGTCACTGCTGGTGCTGGTGACAGCATTGCTCGGGCTCGTCCCGCCACTGCTCGTCCGGCGAGCGATCGACACGTCCATCCCCGGCCGGGACACATCCGAACTCTACCTTCTCGTTGGCGCGATGGTCGCCTTCCCGGTGGTGGGTGCATTGCTCTCGGTCGCGCAGAACTGGGCCAACACGGTACTCGGCAACCGGATGATGTTCGACATCCGCAACCAGCTCTTCGGGCACCTCCTGCGGATGCCGCTTCGTTTCTACACCGGCACCCGCTCCGGCGAGATCACGTCGCGCCTGACAAACGACGTCAACGGCGTCCAGCAGGTCGTCACCACCAGCTTTACGAACGTGATGACGAACGTGGTCACGGTCGCAACGACGCTTGGCGTGATGTTCTGGCTCAACTGGCAGCTCACTTTGCTCTCGATTGTGGTCCTTCCCGTCTTCATCCTTGCCACCGTCAAAGTCGGCGACATGCGCTTTCGAGCGGCCCGCCGGGTTCAGACAGCGATGAGCGACCTGACAGCGCTCGTCCAGGAGAAGCTCAATATCTCCGGCCTTGTCCTGGTGAAGACGTTCGGGCGCGAACCCCAGGAGATCCGCCGCTTCGACGGTGTTTCCGACGAGCTGGCGAAGGGGCAGATCGCCCAGAGCATGGTAGGACGCTGGTTCTTCATGTTCGGCTCGCTCTTCGGATCCGTTTCACCGGCGCTCATCTACGGATACGGCGGCTATCTCGCCATCAACGGAGACATGTCCATCGGGGAGATCATCGCCTTCGTCGCGCTGGTGAACCGGCTCTTCATGCCGGTGTCGCAACTACTCACCGTGCACGTCGATGTGGCCGGGTCCATCGCGCTGTTCGACCGCATCTTCGACTACCTCGATCGACCGGTAGAAATCGAGGAGAAGCCAGGGGCGACAACCCTCACAGAGGTCGACGGTCGCGTCACCTACGACGGGGTGGGGTTCGCCTATGAACCCGGTCGGCCCGTCCTCAGCGACGTCAGCTTCGAGGCAAAGCCGGGACAGATGGTCGCGCTTGTAGGCCCATCCGGCGCGGGCAAGACGACGATCACCTACCTGCTCCCTCGCCTCTATGACCCGTCGAGCGGCTCAATTGCGATTGACGGGCACGACGTGACAGACCTCACCCTCGCGAGTCTGAGCCAGCACATCGGAATGGTGACGCAGGAGACCTACCTCTTCTACGCCTCGGTCCGGGAGAACCTGCGCTACGGGAAGCCTGATGCGACGGACGCCGAAATCGAGGCAGCCGCAAAGGCAGCCCACATCCACGAGGTCATCGTTGCGATGCCGAAGGGCTACGACACCCAGGTCGGCGAGCGCGGCTATCGCCTGTCGGGCGGCGAAAAACAGCGGCTCGCCATCGCCCGCATCATCCTCAAAGACCCGCGCATTCTCGTGCTCGACGAAGCCACCAGTTCGCTCGACAGCCACAGCGAGCGCCTCATCAAGGAAGCGCTGGAACCACTCCTGAAGACGCGCACGTCGATCGTGATCGCCCACCGGCTCTCAACGATCCTCTCGGCCGATCAGATCCTTGTGATCGACGGGGGCCGAATCGTGGAACGCGGCAATCACGCCGACTTGCTCGCCGCCGGCGGCTTCTACGCGAAGATCTATAACGAGCAGTTCAAGGGCGGAACCGTTGAGTTCGACGCACCGCTCGCCGACCTGCCAACCGAAGCAGCGGCACCGACGGCCAACGGCCATCCGGGCACTGCTTCTCCCATGGGTGGCCACCCGCACGGCATGCCAATGGGAAGCGGTCACCCGGGCGGCATGCCTATGGGCGGTGGACACCCCGGCGGCATGCCCCCGCACTAGGGCAGACGCCACTACAATCGAGCCAGGAAACCTGCCCGGAGAACGCCATGGTCCGCCGCCTCTGCGACGAAACCGATGCCCGCCGCCTTCTGAACCCGGGCCCCGTTGCGATTGTCACGACCGAATGGCGAGGAATGACGAATGCCGCCCCGGTCGCTTGGACGGCGCCCCTCTCGATGCAACCCCCGCTTATCGGCGTGGTGATTCATCCGCACCGGCACACCGCCGACATGATCCGCTTCAGCGAAGAATTCGCGATCAACATCCCCGGCCCCTCGCTTCTGAAGCAGACGGCGTTCCTGGGCAGCCAGACAGGGCTCAACACCAACAAACTGGAGTCCGCCGGGCTGTCCGTCTTCCACGGGGATCGGATCGACGCGCCGTTGATCGAAGACTGCCTGGCGTGGATCGAATGCGGCCTGCAGGACGTCATCCCAATTGGGGACCACACCCTTTTCGTCGCCAAGGTTGTCCGCGTACAGGCGCTCGATGAAGCCTACGCACAGGTCTGGAAGCTCGAAGAGCGGCGCTACAGCCCCCTGACCTACATCGGCGGCACGAAGTACGCCATAATCGGGGATCCCCTTGAGGCCGTGGTCGAGGTGGACGTCAGCGGCGGCCTCGTTGGCGAGACCGCCGCTGAACGTGAACAGCGCGAAGAGGAAGAAGCCCGGGAGCGCGAACTGCTCAAGGCCGAGGGCGACGAAGGCTTCGCGGAGATGAAGTCCTCTTAGCCTCGCGACTCGATCGGCACGTAGGCGCGGTTGTCGGCACCTTCGTAGAGCGCGTTCGGACGCACTAGGCGATTGTCGGCGTACTGCTCCAGCAGGTGGGCGGTCCAGCCAGTGATCCGCGATACCGCGAAGATCGGCGTGTACAGGTCCACCGGAATGCCGAGCATCTTGTAGACCGACGCGCTGAAGAAGTCGACGTTGGGATAGAGGGGCCGGCCTTCGAGCTTGCGAGCCACGTAGTCCCGCAGCTTGAGCGAGAGTTCGAAGTACTTGCCGTCGGGCGACTCTGCCGCGATCTCGTGCCCCAGGCGTTCGAGGATGATCGCCCGCGGGTCGGTGGTCTTGTAGACGCGGTGGCCGATGCCCATCACGCGCTCGCCCCGGCTGAGCATTGCCTCGACGTAGGAAGCGATGTTCTGCTCCGTCCCGATGGCTTCGAGCGTGTGGAAAACGGCCTCGTTGGCGCCGCCGTGGAGCGGCCCTTTAAGCGTGCCGATGGCCGAAGCAATCGCCGAATACATGTCGCTGAGGGTCGAAGCCGTGATGATCGCGGAAAACGTGGACGCGTTCATCTCGTGCTCTGCATGGAGCACGAGCACAACATCGAAGACGTGCGCTTCCAGTTCGCTCGGTTCGCGGCCCTTGAGCATGTAGAGGAAGTTCGCAGCGTGTCCGAGGTCATCGCGGGGTGGCACAACCGGCTGCCCCGTGCGGATCCGGTGGTACGCGGCGAGCACCGTCGCCATCTTCGCCGTCAGCCGGGCGGCGGTCTGCTTGAGACCTGAGGTCGTCAGGTCGCTCGAGAGCGGGTCCACTGCGCCGAGGACCTCGACGGCGATCTCCAGGGTGCGCATCGGTCGAACGTGGGGGTAAAGCTCGCGGAGCAGGCGCTCGACCATCTCGTCGAGGTTCCGCTCTGAGAGCAGGGTTGCGTTCAGGCTGGCGAGTTCGGCCTTGCCCGGCAGGCGCTGGTTCCAGAGCAGGTACGCGACCTCCTCGAAGGTCGAGTGCTCGGCCAGGTCAAAGATGTTGTAGCCGGAATAGACGAGTTCACCCTTGATGCCGTCGATCCGGCAGAGACGGGTGGCGGTTACATTGACGCCTTCGAGGCCGCGGGCGACTGTTTCGGTGGTCATTGGACGTTTGCTCCTGGTGGTTCGGTGCCCGGGCTTCGGGTCGAGCGATTGTATACAACCGGAGCTTACATCGCGCCAGGGGACGGATGCATACGAAATCCCACTATATCAGCGGGCAGGCATGGGCGGGCAATTCGGCCTGGCCTGGCCGGGACTTAGATGCGTTCCGCCACCAGGTCGCCCATCTTCACCGTGTCCACGACGCTCGACCCGGTGCCAGCGATGTCCGGCGTCCGGTAGCCGTCGCGGATCACCGCGTCGACAGCCTCCTCGATTGCCGCCGCCTCCGATTCGAGCCCGAGCGAGAGTCGCAGCATCATCGCCGTGCTGAGGATCATGGCGAGCGGATTGGCCTTGCGCTGGCCCATGATGTCGGGCGCGCTGCCGTGGATCGGCTCATAGAGGCCGATGCCCGTGCCGTCCTTACGCCTCTTGCCGAGACTCGCGGAAGGCATCATGCCCATCGAGCCCGCGAGCATCGCCGCTTCGTCGGTAAGGATGTCGCCGAACATGTTCTCCGTGACGATGACATCGAAGCTGGCGGGCCGACGCAGGAGATACATCGCGCACGCGTCCACCAGGATGTGCTCGCATTCGACGTCGGGGTAGAGCTTCGAAACCTCGGTTGCGATTTCGCGCCACATCTGGCCGGTGCGAAGGACGTTCGCCTTGTCGACGCTGGTGACCTTCTTGCGGCGCTGGCGGGCTAACTGGAAGGCAACGTGGCAGACGCGCGCGACCTCTTTTTCGCTGTAGCGAAGGGTATCGACCGCCTGGCGGCCGCTCGCGCTCTCCCAGCGCTTCTTCGGCTGGCCGAAGTAGAGACCGCCCGTGAGTTCGCGGATGACGACCATGTCGGTCCCCTGCAGGACCTCCGGCTTCAGCGAACTGTCAGCGATCATGAGCGGGTGGATGCGGACGGGACGAAGGTTCGCGAACAGTCCCAGTTGCTTGCGCATCCCCAAGATCGCGTCTTCCGGCCGGACAAGGGCCTTTGGGTCGTCCCACTTCGGGCCTCCGACGGCCCCGAAGAGAACGGCACGGGACGCCTTCGCCTTCGTGATCGTCTCAGGCCGGAGAGCGATGCCGTACTTATCGATCCCGGCTCCGCCGATGGTCTCCGTCTCGTATTCGAACTCGTGCTTGAAACGGCGTTCGATGCGGGCGAGAACCTTCGTGGCCTCTTCCATGACCTCCGGACCGATGCCATCGCCGGGAGTGAGCAGAATCTTGAAGGAAGGCATATCAGCAGGTCACAGGGGGATTCCCCTGTATCTCCATTTCATGCGGGTGCCTGCGAAAGTACGCCACGATGGGGCCATACGTCCAAGTCTGAGCGGTCATACGCCTCATGGCGGCGGGAGATTAGGAGCGCGAGACCACGGATGCCGGCTGCGCGATTGCCTCGGCCAGCCGGCGAAGGTACTCGGCACGCGGAATCTCAACGGCTCCCATGCTGGCTGTGTGCGAGTTCGCGACCTGGACATCGACGAGCTGGATGCTCGTTCGCTCGGCTTCTTCCATGAGGGCCACCATGGCCACCTTCGAGGCGTCGGTTACGGTGTGGAACATCGACTCGGCGCCAAACAGGCCACCGATCCGGACACCATAGAGTCCGCCAGCAAGGCCGCCATCGCTGGTCCAGACTTCGAAGCTCTGCGCCCAGCCGAGCTCATGGAGCTGGCAGTAGGCATCAATGATCGAGGAGGTGACCCAGGTCCCTTCCTCGCGCTCCGCACAGGCCCGGATAACCCGCTCGAAAGCCGCGTTCATCGTCACGCGGAAACGTCCGCTCTGGAGCGTGCGGGCGAGCCGTCGCGAGACATGGAGAGCGCCGACCGGGATGATGGCGCGCGGTTCGGGCGAGAACCAGAGTCGCTCTCCATCGGGGTGGGGCCACGGAAAGATCCCGCGCCGGTAGGCCTCGATGATCGTCTCGGGGGCGAAGTCACCACCGGTTGCAACGAGGCCGGACGGATCGGAATAGAGGGGATCCGGGAACCGGTAGCGGCAGGGCCGCAGCGCCTGGGGCACGATCGCCCGGGCCACCTGCACCTCAACGATTAGCGCCATCGGGGCGCAGCCTAGACCGCCGCGAGCGTCTTTGGGTAGAGGGCCGAACGATTCGCTTCGTACGCATCGACCTTCTCGCCTTCGAGAAGGGTCAGGCCAATGTCGTCCAGCCCCTCGATCAAGCAGCGCTTCACGAACTGATCGACTTCGAACTTTCGCACGAAGCTCCCGTCCACTGTCGAGACCGTCTGGGAAACCAGGTCGACGACGATTTCCGATGCCGGGAGTTCCTCGGCTCGGGCCACCAGGTGATCGATGTCCTTCTGGGGGAGCGTCACTGTGAGGAGGCCAATCTTGGCACAGTTGTTACGGAAGATGTCGGCGAAGCTGGGAGCGATCAGGACCTTGAGCCCAAGCCCTTCGAGCGCCCAGGGGGCATGCTCACGCGATGAGCCGCACCCGAAATTGGGACCCGCCAGCAGGATCTGCGCGCCGGCGTAAGCGGGATTGTTGAGGACGAAGGTTGGGTCCTTCCGCCATGACTCGAATGCGAACTCTCCGAAGCCCGTCCGCTCGATCCGCTTCAGGTATTGAGCCGGGATGATCTGGTCAGTGTCGACGTCCGCGCGGTTGAGCGGGATCGCGTTGCCCTTGACCGTCTTAAACTTGTCCATCAATCCACCTTCCATTCGCGGATGTCGACGAAGTGGCCGGCGATTGCGGCCGCGGCGGCCATCTCGGGGCTGACGAGATGCGTCCGCCCGCCCGG
>Ga0209638_1000933_pt1 | contig 19197 bp, 22 predicted proteins | sample BarGraNGADG00211_FD_184490 | JGI IMG/M metagenome (GOLD analysis project Ga0209638, IMG submission 184490) | Arctic peat soil microbial communities from Barrow, Alaska - Barrow Graham LP Ref core NGADG0002-211 (SPAdes) (version 2) | ecosystem: Environmental > Terrestrial > Soil > Wetlands > Peat...
CCGTCCTGGAGCGCGAAGCGGCCGCCCACAAGGAAGCGCGGAAGTAGCGCAGGGGTCATTGCGATCCGCGTTTCAATCGCGAACCCTTGACGGACGCTCAACGCAATCAAGGACGACCTCAAGCTCGCCGCGGGCGCCAGCCCCAGCTCCACCGCCGTAGGCTGACGGACTTACGTGCCACTTAGCTGGCACACTAGGTGGCAGTCGTCACATGGGCGGAGCGTGGACCTCCGACCTCGTGGGGCGCCGACTCGATGTCGGCAAGCCGATCACCTCGGCGATCACGAAGTCAGGCGGATGGTCGGGCGCAGACCCGAACGCCGATTTCTACAACCCGTTTTTCCACGACCCCGTGGTCCACCTTCCGGCGGCCGACTGGATGATCAGCGCGATCGCGGAGTTCCAAACAGGCTCCGCCGCCGCTCCCGACCACCACTCCCTGCGCGCGTCCGTCCTCGTGTACGTCAGGGGCTGACGCCGCCGCCCCATCCGGCAGCGGCCCCCGGTCAGCGCCGCTTCTTGGCGTGGCACTCCATGCAGTCGACAGCCCACGGCAGGGCCTCCAGCCGCTCGGGGTCGATGAGCTTGCCGCATGTCTTGCACACGCCGAAGCCCCCGGCTTCGATCTGCCGCAACGCGCTCTCGATCAGCCCGAGGTGCAGTTCTTCGCGCTCGCGCAGCTGCTGGCCGCGCTGGCTCTCGGAGACCTCCGTCGCGGCCGCCGTCTGAGCGCCGTGGGCAACTCGCGGATGCTCGACCTCTTCGGCGAGCCCAATTCGAATGCGCGCGCGCTCAGCTTCCAGCGTCTTCCGAGCGTCATCGACAAGCTGGGGGTTCATGGGGCGCATCCTACGCTGCTCATTGGGGTGGTGTGCGCTCTTTCGGGCAAAGTGGACGGCCCGCTGTGCCAGCAGTCGGCTCGCCGACCATCATCTTAGGCCGCGCTGGTGACGATCGAGCGCGTCCGGCCTACACTCGGCCGCGAGGCTCGGCTGCGCCGCGACGTAGCGGTAGTAACGGGCGTGCGCCAAGGAGAGAGCGATGGCAGCTGCTGAAGATCCCGTGTGCGGGATGACGGTCGACACCGACACGGACCTCAAGACCGAACACGAAGGGGAGACTTTCTACTTCTGCAGTCGAGGCTGTCTGCTCGACTTCCAGGAAGACCCCGGGAAGTACCTCGACCCGGCGTACGAGCCTCACATGTAGCGAGCGGTCCTCGCTAGAGGTGGGTTGCGTGGTACGCTCAGCGTGAGACGACGGAGCGCCGACCGGGCTCCTGATCCGACCGAGAGAACCGTACCGAACCAGGAGAAACCCAATGACCTACGTGATCGCCGAGCCCTGCGTTGACGTAATGGATCGCGCTTGCGTGTCCGTTTGCCCGGTGGACTGCATCCACGACGACGAAGGCACCGACCGGACGCTCTACATCGACCCCAACGAGTGCATCGACTGCGGTGCCTGCGAGCCCGAGTGCCCGGTGAACGCGATCTTCGCTGAGGACGCCCTCCCGGCCCAGTGGACCAAATACACCGAGATCAACGCCCTCTGGTTCAGCGACAAGGACGGCGCCCGCAAGCTCGTTGAGGCGGCCAAGCCGGCCTGAACCCTCGCAACTCGAGATGGCGCCCGGCCAAATGACCGGGCGCTTTCGATTCCCGGGCCGACACCGCAAAATCGGCGCATAAGCCGGGCCGGATAGACTGGCGCCATGCGGATCGTTTCGTTGCTCCCATCGGTCACCGAGATCGTCTGCGCGCTGGAGCTTCGCGACCAGCTCGTGGGCGTCACCCATCGTTGCGACTACCCGCCGGAGATCGAAGGCGTGCCGGTGCTCACGCGGCCGTACGGTGTCGCTGCTGGTGACGCGGCCCTGGTCACCGCCGCCGCTTTCGCGGTCGACGATATGGGTCCATTCGAGCTGGACATCGAGGCCTTCCTCGCGTCCCAGCCGGATCTCGTTGTCATGCGAGACGGCCCCGGACATGGCGCGGACCAGGTCCGCAAAGCCCTGGCGGAGCTGACAGGCGAGCGGCCCGCCGTGGTCTCACTGGATCCGGTGAGTATCGAAGGCATCTTCCACAGCGTGACCACGATCGGCGCGATGGCCGAAGCCGAGGACGAGGCGCTGGGTCTGCTCGAGGTGCTGCGCGAGGATCTCGGCGATCTCGAGCAGCAGGTCGTGGCGCGGCGTGACGAAGGCATCAAGGCCTGCCGGGTCGTCGTCCTCGAGGGGTTCGAGCCGCCTGTGTTGAGCGGTCGCTGGGTTCCGGAGCAGGTGCGGCGCGCGGGCGGCTGGGAAGTGCTCGGCCGCGAGGGCGATTCCGCTGCGGCGACAACGTGGGAGGTAATCCGCGACATCGATCCGGAGATGCTCATCCTCGCGCCGGCGGGGATTCACCTGGCCGCGGCGAAGCGAGCCTGGCAGCGTGCCGAGAAGCCCGAGTTCTGGACCGATCTGGAAGCCGTGCGACGGGGCCAGGTCTTCGTCGTCGAGCCGGTCTACTTCAGCCGGCCGGGTCCGCGAGTGGTCGATGGGGTCGGAATGCTCGCCGAGATCTTCGATCCGGATGGCTTCGTGGAGACGTCTCCGGTCGCGAGCTGGACTCCGCTCTTCGAGTAGGGAGCCTGACGATGGGGGACAAGGACCTCGACGCTGAGATGGTGCGCTACTACGCCGCCCGAGCCGACGAGTACGACGACTGGTACCTGCGACGGGGCCGCTACTCTCACGGTCCGGTCAATGACGGGGCGTGGAGGACCGAACTTGGCGCTGCCGCTGCCTGGCTGGAGCGGTTGCCATTCCACGGCGAAATCGTCGAGCTGGCAGCCGGGACCGGCTGGTGGTCGCCCCTATTGGCGGCCAAGGGCTCGCTCTCTCTGTACGACGCCACGCCGGAGCCGCTCGAACACGCGCGCGCCCGGCTGTCTCAGAGCGGCCAGAGTGCCGGGTTTGCGGTGCGCGATGCATGGGCAGAGCCGGATCGCCAGGTCGACGGCGTCTTCACGGGCTTCTGGATCAGTCATGTGGGCCGCGACCGGCTCGATGAATTCTTCTCGCTGGTCGCTCGATGGCTCGAGCCGGGCGGCTTGTTCGCCTTCGTGGATTCGCGTCAGGACCCCGAATCGGGTGCCTCGGACCACCGGCCGCCCGAGGAAGACGTGCAAGTTCGCCGTCTCGCCAATGGCGCGAGTTTTCGAGTCCGCAAGGTCCATCGGGAGCCGGACGAACTGGTGGCGGCCATGGCGCGAGCGGGCTTCGCCGAGGCTCGCGTGGACGCGACTGCCAGGTTCTTCGTCCTGGCCTCGGCTCGCCGCGGATCTGCCTGACGTTGGCCTAGATTCTATTAGCAAAGCCCTGATATTTCAGGATTGCTTCAGCGCCAGGGGCTTATATACGCATCAGTTCCTCCCCTCCCTTCCCAATCGAGACGAACAGCCCGGTCGCTTCCCTCCCTCAGCGGCCCGGCTGTTCTTCTCTTTAACGGCCGCAACGGATCTGCGCCACGGCTCGCGATGGGCAGTTGCCGTTCCCGGCACGACCCAGCTCAGGCTCGCAATTCAGCGCGAAACGACCCCTCGAAACCCTCGAACGGCGCCTATACTCGCCGACATGTCGCCACTTTCCAACCGAACCGTCGCCACTATCGGGTCCGGCGTGATGGCCGAGTCGATCATTGCCGGCCTGCTCCGGGGCAAGCTGGTGGGGCCTGCCCAGATCGTCGGCAGTGAGCCCAGACCCGAACGCCGCGAGGAGTTGGAGCGCCAGTACGGCGTCCGAATGACCGGCTCGAACCTCGATGCCGTCAGCGGCGCGGACGTCGTCCTGCTCTCGGTCAAACCGCAGACCCTGACCAAGGTAGGTCACGAACTGGGCGGCCATCTCCAACCCAACCAGTTGGTGGTCTCGATCGTCGCCGGCGCCAACTGCCGGGTGCTACAGACGCTGCTCGATCATCGCCAGGTCGTCCGTAGCATGCCCAACACGCCGGCCCAGATCGGCCGCGGCATCACCGTCTGGTACGCCACTCCGGAAGTGACAGAGCTGCAGTGCGAGCAGGCGAAGGTGCTGCTGCGCGCTCTTGGCACCGAGCTTCAGGTCGAGGACGAGCGCTTCGTCGAGATGGCCACCGCAGTGAGCGGGACCGGCCCGGCCTACGTCTTCCTGGTCATGGAAGCCCTGATCGATGCCGCGGTCCACCTCGGCTTCCCGCGCCACATAGCGCACGATCTCGTGATCGAGACGCTGGAGGGGAGCACGGCGTTCGCCAAGGCCACGGCCCAGCATCCCGCGGTCCTGCGCAACATGGTCACCTCTCCTGGTGGCACCAGCGCGGCCGCCATCCACGAGCTCGAATCGGGGCGGTTGCGGACGGTTCTTTCCGAGGCGGTCTGGGCCTCGTACCGGCGGACCGTCGAGTTGGGACTGGATCTGGAGAAGGGCCTCGGCATAGACGAGGGGTCCGCCGTCCCACCGACAGACGGCCGAGCTGCCAACGGAGCCGGCCCGAAGTCCGCCGCTCGCCGGCCAACCGGCCGCTGATCGTGGCTGGACAGAGCGGCTCGAATTCGGATTCACGGCCTCGCGGGCTGCTGGCGGTCTTCGCCCACCCCGACGACGAGAGCTACGGTGCCGGAGGCGTGATGGCGCTGGCCGCCCGCGCGGGGAATCCGGTCTGGGTGCTGTGCGCCACCAACGGCGATCAGGGCGGGCGCCCCGGCGAGGTTGACGTGGATCACGGAATGGACCCCGAGACGCGGCGCGCTGAGCTGACTTGCGCCTGCGAGGCCATCGGGGCCGCCGAACCGATCTTCCTCGGCTACAGGGATTCCGGCATGGAGGGTTGGGGCGCGCCTGAAGGCTCGCTCAGCCTGGCGGATCCCGAAGAAGTCGTCGAACGAATCCTCGCGGTCATCCGGCAGCTTCGGCCCGCGGTCATCGTCACCTTCGATCCGGGCGGCGTCTACGGCCATCCCGACCACGTGGCCTGCTCCGCCACGGCCACGGCCGCGTACCGGCGGGCCGCAGCGGAGCCTGGAGGACCCGTCGCGCTCTACCATCAGGCATTGCCGAAGTCGCGGGTCGCCGGCATGCGGACGGCCATGGAAGAGGAGCGAAAGCGTTCCGGCGACACGACGCCACCGTCCGAGGACGACCGTCGCCAGCAGGAGGCGTTCGAGCGTCTGGCGCGTCCGGACGAGGAGATCACGACGATCGTGAGCATCGCTCCCGTCCTGGACCGCAAGGTTGCGGCGCTTGCATGCCACGACTCCCAAATGCGCGGCCGCCAATGGGACGATCCGGAGACCCGCGGCCAGCTCGAGCAGATGTTCGGCCATGAGACCTTCGTTCGCGTAGACCCCCCGCCGGCCGCCGGCGAGAAGGAGGGCTTCTTCGTGGCGCTGGACCCATTCGAGCAGTGACCGACTCGAGCAGGCCATCCGCCGAGAACGGTCGCCATCGTCGGCCCTTCCGCGACTGCCTGACAATCGAGCAGGCGGCGGCCATCGAGTCGCCGCGGGAGTTCCGGGTCTCGCCCGACGGCCGGCGAGTTGCCTACACGGCGGAGGGCGCCGGCGTCCGCCAGATCTACGTCATGTCGCTCCGAGGAAGCTACCCGGAGCAGCTGACGGCGACGGAGAAGCCCGCGTCGGACCCGCAGTGGTCGCCCGATGGCCGCCGGATCGCCTTTGTCCGCGAAGACGCCATCTGGATGATCGACGTCGAGGGGTCCCACCAGGCCGTCGTGACTCAGCACCCGGCGGGCAACCGCTCCCCCCGCTGGTCCCCGGATGGCCGCCAGATCGCATTCATCTCCCGCCGTCGGGGCTGGGACCAGGTCTGGTCGGCCGAGGCACCGGTGCCGCGCCGAGGCCGGCCCGCAACCAGGCCGCGCTCGGTGGAGCCGATCCCGCTCACCGCGCCCGGAGTGGACATCGAGGACTTCGTTTGGTCGCCGACTGGCCAGAGCATCGCCGCGACCTCGCAGCGGCTCCCGGACCTGCTGACATCCCAGATCCACATCGTCGACATCGCATCGACCAAGGAGCGCCTCGTGGCCGGTGAGTCGGCGTGGGAGACCGCGCCGCGTTGGCTTCCCGACGGCAAGAGCTTGCTGATGGCGTCCGACCAGAGCGGCTGGTTCCAGGTGGTTCGCGTGTCTGTGGATGGATCGGAGCGGACCGTCCTCACTTCCGGGCAGCACGAACACGGAGAGCCGGGCGGCGGTTGGGGCTACGCTCCGCTGCCTTCGCCGGATGGCCGACGCTTTGTCCACATCGAGGTTCGCGAGGGGCTCGTGGATCTACTCGTCGGCGAGCTCCCGGACGTCGGCGTTGGCGTTGGCGTTGGCGCGGCAACAGCTCGACGCCGGCGCGGCGCGGGCGCCGGAATGAGCGCGGGCATGGGCGCAACGAGCGACGCCGCGGTTGCGCCGGCGGAGCCGAACGCCGACGCGCCCATCGCCGCCGGCACGGTCGGCAGCGTCCGGACTGCCGTCGTCAACCCATTCGAAGGCGTCTGGATGGCCGCGGGCTGGTTGCCCGACTCGTCGGGCATCGTGGCCGTCGGTCGGAACGATCGAATGCCGGAGGACCTGTGGCTTCTACCGGTCCCCGAGGAGGCTGCCGCCGGGGCTCGGCCGCGCCAGCTCACCAATTCGTTACCCGCGGTAGTCGAGACCGACCACTTCTCGAGCGGGACCAGGATCTCCTTCGCGGCTCGGGATGGCCTCCGGATCGAGGGGAATCTCTACCTGCCGACCGCCTCGAACGGCGAGGAATCGACCGGTGTGCCGTGCGTCGTCCACTCCCACGGCGGCCCAACTTCGCAGGCATTCCGCGACTGGCTGCCCTTCCGCCAGCTGGTCCTTGAACAGGGAATCGCGTTCCTGTCGGTCGATTTCCGTGGCTCGACGGGCTATGGCCGCGACTTCCGCTGGGCCAATCGCGGCGAGTGGGGCCGCGCGGATGCCTTCGACGTGATAGATGCCGCTCACTGGGCCGCGGCGCAGCCATGGTGCGACGGTCGCCTGGCCCATTACGGCGGCTCGTACGGCGGCTACATGACGCTGTGCGTCCTGACCGAGGAGCCGTCCCTGTGGCGCGCGGGGATCGACCTGTACGGCGACTCGGAGATCGCCGAGAGCTATCGCCACGGGGACAGGCTCGGTCGCATCGACCTGGAGCGGATGATGGGCCGGCCGGACGATCCGCAGACCGCCGATGCCTACAGGCGCGGCTCGCCCCTCTATCGGGCGGAGCGGATCGAAGCCCCGCTGCTGATCCTCCACGGCCGCAAGGACAAGCGAGTGGTGCCCTTGATGACCGAGAAGATCGTCGAGGCGCTCGAGATCGAAGGCAAGCACTACCAGGTCCACTGGTTCGACGAAGAAGCGCACGGCTGGCAGAAGCGCGAGAACCGTCGCGATGCGTGGAAGCGCTGCCTCGACTTTCTGAAACGCCACTTGCTCGAGCAGATCGACGAGGATTGATGAACGCGGGCCAACGAGAGGAGATTGTCATGACTGGAGCTTCAGATCGCTCATCGGAGTCGGCCGACGCCGGGCAGGGGGCCAGCGAGGACTTCTTCCGCGCGCTTGATTCCCTGAACGAAGGCCAGCTCCTGGGTCTCGCGGCGGCCTGGGAGGATCGGGAGAAGTCGCCCTACCAGGATGCCGTCGCGCAGGCTCTGGTCTGTGCCGAGGAGAGCGGGCTGACCACTCAATTGGAAAAGGCACGCGCGGCGGTAGTTCAGTGGGCGACCTGCATAGCGAGCGACCGTTGGGCTCCGGGCAGCGCGTTGCCGGATGCTCGGCTCTCACTTCAGGTCAGAAGGCAGGCGATGGTGGCGCTGGCGGACGCAGCCGTGGCGATCGTCCTTGGCGATCGCCTGGACGATACGACACGAGAGATTCTTCTGAGCCCGTGGCTGGGCGCCGTGGAGGGCGAGCCTGAAGCGCAGGCGGACCAGGACTGAGCGAGGACCGACCGATGTGGGGACGTCGTAGGGGAGTGGATCTGATCGATACGCCCGAGATGGCCGCCTTCTTCGAGCAGCTCGACCATCTGAATGGGGCGCAGCTCCTCGGTTTGCGCGCGGCCTGGCAGGCGATCAGCCTCGCGGCGCACCAGGGCGCCTGGGCGGCCGTCCGAGCTGTCGGCGTCGCGGAGGGCCTGACCAAGGAGATCGACCGGGTGCGCAACAAGGCCCTCGGCTGGGCCTCCCGCGGCACCAACGTGGCGCCGTACACGCTCAGCGACCCCATCACCTGGCAGCAAACCAAGCTCGAAGCCGGCGAGGCGATCGTCGATGCCGCACTCGCGGTGGCGCTCGGGAGCCGCCTCGACGCGGCTCATCGCGAGGTCCTCATCGCGCCCTGGTTACGCGCCACCGAAGTCTGAGCGGCCATTCGGCGGCGCGGCGCCGCCACCCGCAACCGGCGCCGCCGCCCGCAACCGCCGCTCGACCGTTTCGCCCGTTGCGGCGAGTCGATGTAGGCTCCCCGCGTGGCAGACCTGCGTGTTGAGTTGCTGGCGGTGGAGGACTGCGCGCACCTGGAACAGACGAGGCGCGACCTCGAAACCGTCCTTCGGAAGGGCATCATCGAAGTCCCGATCCAGGTCATCTACGTGACAAGCCAGGACGAGGCGGAGTTCCTCAGCTTCCAGGGATCGCCCACAATCCGGCTCAACGGCGAAGACGTCGATCCCTCGCCCCAGTTGCCGATTGGCCTCAGCTGCCGCCTCTACCGCGATCCTGAGGGTGGAGTCGTGGGCTCGCCCCCGATCGAACTGATCCGCGCGGCCGTCGAGGCTCACCGACGCGGCAGGCTCGAAGCCTTCCAGCGCCAGGAGGCTGCGGCCGTGGCCGAATTTGCCCGCAAGGCAGATGCGGCCGAAGCCTCCGGTGGGGGCGAGTTGCCTCCGGTCGACTGACGCGAGGTCGAATCGATGAGCACCCTCGAGAGCATCCGAGTCCTACCGCACCGGATGATGCGCTCGCTACTCGTCTCGCTGTCGCATCGGCGGTCGATTGCCCGCCTGGCCGTCGGCAGCCCGCTGACGCGGTCGATAGTCACCCGTTTCGTCGCCGGGGAGACGCTCGAAGAGGGCCTCGCGGTCATCGCGCGCCTGCACCGGGCGGGCCTGCACTCGACCGTCGACGTCCTCGGGGAATCGGTCGATTCGCCCGAGCTCGCGTCGGCGGCGGCCGACCGATATGTGGCCACTCTGGCGGCGCTCTCAGGTCGGGGCCTGGACGCGAATGTGAGCGTCAAGCTCACTCAGATGGGCCTCGACATCGACCGCAAGCTCTGCCGGGCGAATGTGTTCCGGATCCTGGAAGCGGCGCGGGCAGTGGACGGCTTCGTCCGATTCGACATGGAGGACCACGCTCGAACCGACGCCACGCTGGACCTGTGGCGAGAAGCGCATCAGCTCTACCCCGGGACCGGCGTCGTGATCCAGTCGTCGCTGCGGCGGAGCGCGGCCGACGTGGACCGGATCAGTGCCGTGGGGGGCCGCGTTCGGCTCTGCAAGGGCGCCTATGACGAACCCGCCGGCGTTGCCTACGTCACCAAACGCGCGGTCGACCTGAACTATGCGCGCCTGATGGAGCGGCTTCTGACTCGCGGCGCATATCCAGCCATAGCCACCCACGACCCAAGCATCATCGCTCGAGCCATCGAAGTCGCCGAGAACCACCGAATCGGTCCCGAGCGCTTCGAGTTCCAGATGCTCTACGGCATTCGACGCGACCTGCAGCGTGCGCTCGTCGCCCGCGGCTACACGGTCCGGATCTACGTTCCGTACGGGCGGGAGTGGTATCCGTACTTCATGCGCCGTCTGGCCGAGAGGCCGGCCAATGTGGGTTTCATGCTGCGGGCGATCTTCAAGGAAGAGGGCCGCCGGTTCCGGGGCCGGTGAGCCGGGTCAGCGGCCGGGGCGCGGATGGCATCGCCAGTCCGTCACGCTTGAGGCGGAACTTGATCGCGTAGACGACCGGGAAGAGGGCGGCGAAAGCTCGCTGGAAGTCGGTTGTGGGATAGTCGGCGCCTTCGTCCGGCGCTCCCTTGCCGTCGATCATCAGGTAGGCGAGCTCGGGCACGTCCACGAGCACCGGTTCGCGCGGCGGTCGGTACAGTGGCGCGAGCAACTTGCGCAGGTCCGGGATTGCCGGCTCCGCAGTTGCCTTCGCGACCATCGCATCCTCCTCGTCAAGCCTCGGCGGCGGCCTTTGGCTCGAGCGATGCCATGAGTTGCTCGCAATGCTCCTCGATGTGCCCGGCGAGCATGACTTCCACTATCTGCGCAATTGTCATCTCGCCGCGCTGAGGGTGCAAACCCCGCCTGCCGCACTGTCGATCGTCGAGCTCGAGCAGCCGGCGAACCACGCGATCGAGCCCGGCGTCCAGGCGGGCGTACAGCTCGCCGATCGGAAGGGTTCGATCGCGATCGATCGTGAGCAGGCGGATGAGGTCGTTCGGGTTGCGGCCGAACGGAACGGGTTCCTTCGGGCCGGCCAGCACTCGCTCGATCTCGCCGAGCCAGTAGAGCAGCATCTCGTCGACGTGAGCCAGAGTTTCGCGGGCGACCCATTCGCGCGTGCGGGGCACATCGTCCGACGCCGGTCCGCTCATCTCGATCTTCCCGCGCAGGCGGACGATGCGGTCGCGGGCGTTGCGCAGGCGCTCCACCTGGGGGTGCAGTGTGGCCATGAGGTAGAAGCGATCCTCCACGCTGGATTCGAGGGCCGATCGATGGGGCAGGACGGCGATCGGTCCAGGTCAGAGTAGCGGTGTTGAGTTCGGAACGACGCTGCACGTTCGGGTGGGGTGGGCCGATCCTGCCCAATTCGACCTGCGGGACCGGTCCGGGAGTTCGATACTGGCGCCATGAGCGGGTTGACGATCGAGGCGATGGGCGTCGGCGACTGGCCGGCCGTGCGGGTCATCTACGAAGAGGGTATCGCGACGGGCCTCGCCACGTTCGAGCATACGGCGCCGAGCTGGGATGCCTGGGACCACTCCCACCGCCACGACTGCCGGCTCGTGGCCCGCGGCGCAGACGGCGTGGTCGTGGGCTGGGCGGCGCTGAGCCACTACTCGGGGCGGGCCGTCTATGCCGGCGTGGCCGAGCTGAGCGTGTACCTGGCGGAGCGGGTGCGGGGCCGGGGCCTTGGCCGGGCATTGCTCTGTGCCCTGATCGAAGCTTCGGAGGCGGCGGGGATCTGGACGCTGCAGGCAGGGGTGATGGCGGACAACGCGGCGAGTCTGGCGTTCCACGAGAGCCACGGGTTCCGGCGGGTCGGCGTCCGCGAGCGGATCGGCCGCGACGTCACGGGACAGTGGCGAGACGTGGTTCTGCTGGAGCGGCGCAGCGGCGTCGTCGGCGGGTAGCGCGGCGCCGAGTCTCGGTGGCCGCAGCCCATTTCGACTGGCCAATAGCTGGCATTCGGCCGGCACGACCGCGAGCATCCGAGGTGTTGGGACGCTTTCCGCAGGTAGGAGGGCGGAGGTAGAGTGCGAGGGAGTATGACGATGTCCAAAGCCCGAGGAGGCCGAGCGGCGGGCCGCATTTCGTCGTTGTCCTTGCGATTGCCGGCCGCCACCCTGGCCGGTTGCAACCCGTTTGCCGAGCACTTTCGGGCCCCGCCAGATCCCCTTCGCCCCACGAGCGTGGGCGTGGTCGCCAAGACGACGCAGGACTCGACTGGCTATCACGACAAACTCATCGATGGCCATATGGTCGATATCCCACAGGACGGTCGGTTCCATATCATCGGGGAAATCCGCGGGGCGGCCTACTTGCTCTTGGCAGGCACGACCGACGGCGGCTTTGCGACCGCGCTTGAGCCGAGCACGCCAGGATGTTGGGAGGCATGGCCCGCCCAATACGACCATCGCGTCATCTGGGACATGGGCTCATCGATCCGTCTCATGAGTGGCCTCGATCTCCCCAAAGCGGCCGGCTTCCACGCAGATCCACCGGCGCACGAGGTCGATGGCAACCTGGCCTGGGTATATTCAGCTGGGGATCGGTCGCCAGGCTATCTGGACGTCTGCGCCAACGAGCGCGGCGAGATCGAGTCCGCGCTGGCGTACTGAAGTCCTGATCGCCTAGCAAACGAGAGGGCCGGTCCCAAGGGGCCAGCCAAACATCGAGAACGACAAGGACGAGGCAGGCGTCAATCTAGCCGTCTGAGCCAAACCGAGGGGGGGAATAACCGTGTCTTCCGTCACGCGTCGGGCGGCGATGCTGCTGACCACGGTCATGTTGTTGTCCGCCGCGCTTCCGTCCTCGGTTGCGGCGGCACTCGCCGGGCGTTTCGCGGCCGGGTCGTGCATTTGTCCGCTGCGACCGGACAGAATCGCGAGGTAGGGCGCGATCCCAGGCCTGTCGCAAGCCAGGGGGTCGCCGGCCGCTCGTGCAATCGTGGCCAATGCAATCGTTCCGCGACTTCGGCGCGTGGATCGTGGGCCGGGCTGCTGGATCCAGTCGAGCTGACGGCTGGATCGCGCGAATAGAGCCAATCTTGTCCGGTGGGAGCGGACATTCGCAGGATCGACGCGGGATCGGCGGCGGAATGGCCCGGCAAACGAGAGGGCCCGCTCGCCGGGTCGCGACCGAGCCGAGCCCCTAGACCTCCTCGAGCAACACCTGCCGCGACTCGGGCGGGGTCGCCGTCTGGGCGAGGAGCACGCCGGCCAGCACCAGCCCGGCGCCGGCAATCTGGAGCGTCGCCAGGCGCTCGCCGAGGAAGACGACCGCCAGAGCGATCACGACCAGCGGCTCGACCGTGGCCATGAGCGAGGCCTGGGCCGCTCCGATCCGTGCCGCCGACGCGTAGAAAGCCTGGATCGCGATTGCGGCCGCGAAGACGCCGATGCCGATCAGACCGGGCCAGGCCTCGGCCGGCACCTGGCTCGGCAGGAGCGGCTCGCGAGCGGCGATGGCGATCACGAGCATCGTCAGCCACGTGCCGGTCATCATCACCGCGCCGGCCACGGGCGGCGGAACCTGGGCGCCTTTGCCCTGTGACCTCATGTCCGCGGTCTGGCCGGGGCGCTCGCCCGCCATCCAGGCGGTCAGCAGGATGTAGAACGCGTAGAAGATCGGAGAGAGCGACGCCAGCACGATGCCGGCCGGGTCGGTGTCGGGCTTGATCCCGTCGATGGTGAGGATGGCGCCTACAAGCACCACGGCCAGCGAGCCCCAGGCGAGTTTGCCGCGCAGTGGATAGCCCAGGCGCATCGAAAGGACCGCCACGATCGCCGGGTAGGAATACATCAGCAGGGCAACGAGCGAGGTGTCGACCCGCTGGATGGCCGAGTAGTAGACCGTGGCGTTGACGACGAAGAAGCCGCCGGTGAGCCCGAGGCGAGCGACGGTGCGACGGTCGAGCTCGCGCAGGGCCGCACGCGCGCGTGGTTGAACCAGCAGCCAGACCCAGCTGACGATCATGGCAAAGAGGAAGCGCCACGCCAGAAGGGCGATCGAGTCGAGGCCCGCGTGGTTGACGCTCTTGGCAAAGAGCGGCCCGGTGCCGTATGCGGCCCCCGCGAGCGCGCCCAGCCCGATGCCCACAGCCCGCCGACGGTCCATCCGGGAAGGCTAGCAGGCGTCCTTACCAGCCGCTTCGGGTAGTGCCGGCCGGGCAATATGGCCCCTCACGACAGGCGGTGCGCCCATGCACGCGGGTGTTGCGTGGGTGCACGATGCGATCGTACTAGGCCACATCCCACCAGTGGCCCCCTCCAGGAAGACTACGGCCTGAGTACCAAGCGGACGGTACGAGTGAGTCATATGCCTGACGAAACAGCACCCCTAGCATCTCCGGCATTGAGGCGACCCGCTGGGTTGCCGAGGCCAGAGGTCGATGCGATGTCACGGGCACGGGAACGCTGTCCCCGCTGCGGAAGGCGACTCGTCAGCACGCGCTTCGACACGACTTTCCGTCTGCCGGACCGCAGCGAACGCCTCTGCTTCGGGATCCCCGGCGGACTGTGCGAGGACTGCCACCAGCTCTACATCGACCCTGAGCTGATCGAACTGCTCGACCTGGGTCAAGGCCGCTGCGTCTTCGCCATCGAAAGCGACCTCGTCGTCCAGGAGCAGGCCTGGTCCAGCGCCGACTGAGGCCACGCCGCCGGTTCCGGATCTGTCCGATCCGCGCCATCGAACAATCGAGAAGCCCCCGGTGCCCGGGGGCTTCATCCGTGTTGGGGATGGACCCGCGCCCGCTCGCTAGCCCGGCCGAGTCGGGTTTCGCCTCATCTCTGTCCGGGGAAGCACTACGTGGGACCTGCCCCACTGCAGACCCGGCCGGCCGGTCCGCATCCCGTGCGACGAGCGTGAAGTTCACGCGTCAACGGCTGCACCGGCCGGATCGGGGCTGCGTGGCCACCGAATTGCTTCCGGGGGTGTCATTGAGCAGAAACCGGCGGCGGGGCGCCGGACCGGCGGCGGGGCAGCTGACCGGCGGCCGGCTGGCGGTGCGGGGCGAAGCGGATCGGCGGTGCGGGGCAGGGGATCGGCGGTGCGGGGCAGGGGATCGGCGGTGCGAGGCGGCCGATCGGGGTCCGCTCGCTAGCCCGGCCGGCGCACCTGCTCAGCCACCCACAGGCTGATCGCCGAACGGCGGCGCAAGTCCCCACCGCCTTCGCGGCCCTTGAGCGCCGCGTCCAACTCCAGCAATCCCTCCAGGGCGCGCTCGAGTTCGGGGATGGTCCACGTGCGCGCCTGCTCCGCGAGCCGTTCGGCCCGATACGGGTTCAGCTTCAGGGTGCGGATGATGGTCGCCGCGGGCGCGCCTGCCGCCACCATGTCCGCGATCTCGATCAGCTCCTTGATGCGGCGGTGGAGGTAGACGATCAGCAAAGGGCCGGGCACGTCGTCGAGACGATCCGCGAGTTCGGCCGCTTCCGGCGCGCGACGCATCCCCACGGCGTCGAGGAAAGCCCAGGTGGAGCCGGGAACCGCGTCTGCCACGAGCTCCCGGACGTCGTCGGGGCCGATCTGGCCGTCGAGGCGGTATAGCGCCAGCTTCTCGAGCTCCGATACCGCAAGCTCCCCCTGGCGGCGCCGATCGACGTCGCGCTCGCGAACGTTGGCCCCGACGCGCTCCGCCAGCACCGCGGCCGCCTGTGGGGAGATGCGTATTCCGCGCTCCCTGGCGCGATCCCCGATCCAGCGCGACATCTGGTCCCGGGTTGGGGCGGGGAACTCGCGGACGTCGCCGCCGGCCGCAGCCACCGCGCTCCGCAGCGCCTCGAGCGAGGCCGGGCGGCGGGCCGTGCCGTCGACGGTGTCGAGGAACGCCAGGCCGTTGCCGGGTGCGACCGCGGCGAGCGCATCAGCCAGACGGGCCGCGAGGGGTTTCGTGGAGACGAGAGGCGCCGGTTCGGCCACGACCACCAGCGTCCCGCCCCCGAACATCGTTGCCGTGGCCACCTTCTCGGCGATCTCCGCGGCTGTCGTGGACTTGCCATCGAGGCGAACGCGGTCCAGCGGCTCACCGTCCCCCGCCAGCCGAGCAGCGAGCGCGTCGGGCCCACGTGAGACGCCGTACGAGTCGTCGCCCCAGTAGTAGCCAAGTGGCGCTTTGGGCGCGGTCACTGCGGCTCCTTCCGACATGCTTCGAGAGCCGGCCCCGTCCAGCGAAGCCGGCGGACCTCACCCGGCGATACATCCGCCAGGGCGCAGGCACGTTCCTCGACAATCTCGGCGCGACGCCAGACGGTCGCGATGGTTTCCGAAGTCCAGCTGCCTCGGGGTCGTGACGCGCGTTCGACCGGCGGATAGCGACGTCTCCACGAGGCGAACCGCTCGGCCATCGACTCGAGCCGCTGACCCGCCCGCTTGTCGGCGTAGGAGACGATGAGTTCCTCCGGCGATGCGGTGGCGATCCAGCGCTCGAACCACTCGCCGTCCGCGAGTCGAGTCACGGGGTGGGCTTCGATGGCCGGCCCCAGCTCCGGGTAGCCCCGCCGTGCCAGCCAGGCAGCCGAGCCCGAAGCGTGAGCGAGGCCCGCGACCTCAGGCTCCACGTGGGCGAGCTTGTCGACGTCATGGAGGAGCGCGGCCGCTTCCACCAGGTGGCGATCGAGCGATCGTCCAGCCGAAACAGCCCGCCAGGCCAGCCAGGCAGCCGTCTCCGCGACGGCCCGGGAGTGGCGCAGGTGCCACTCCGGCGGTTGAAGTGAGAGGAGCAGGGCCGCGCTGTCTCGACGGCTTGGAACGGGCATCGGTCGAAGAGTACAGGAGCGCGGGGGAGACGGAGGTGCCTATGATGGCGAGCGTGGGATGCGCGGCCGCGGGGGCATGGTCGGCGGCCACCGTTACGGCCGCCGCGTCCAGCGAGGTCTCCACCGCCCCGACCTGATCGGTACGAAATACCTCACCGGCGTGAGCCGCCAGTCGCGCAATCGTGGCAGCCGCTGGGTGGCCGTAGGTATTGCCGGCGCCCACGGAGACCACAGCGGCACCGGGCTGAACGGCCGCGAGAAATTCGTCGGACGATGCCGTCCTGCTGCCATGGTGGGCAACTTTCAGCATGTCCACTCGCGGCAGGCCGCGTGCCACCAGAACGGGGTCCACGTCGTCTTCCGCATCGCCCGTCAGCAGGAACCGGTGGCCCTCGAACTCGCCGAGCAGGACGATCGAGGCGTCGTTCGCCTTCCGGTTGTCGGCGGCCGCGGGATCGAGGCCGGGCGCTCGCGTCCTGCCATCGTCGGGCCACAGGACGCGGATGGTGGCATCGTCCAACCTCAGGCTGTCGCCGGTCTTGAGGCGCTGCGGCGGGAGGCCGTGAGCGGCGAGCGCCTTCAGCCAGGCTCGATAAGCGGGGGTCGAAGCCGCCCAGCCCGATTCGAAGGCGCGGCCCACTCGATATCGCTCGACGACCGCCACGAGTCCCGAGACGTGGTCGTCGTGCGGGTGGGTCAGGACGATCGCATCGATGCGGCGATCCCAGGCCGGCACGTAGCGATCCAGGGCCGACATCAAGACGTTGGCGTCGGGTCCGCCGTCGACCAGGATTCGTCCGCCCCGGTCTCCCTCCAGCAGGATCGAATCGCCCTGCCCCACGTCCAGAACGATCACGTGGACGCGGCCGTCCGGTCGAGCGGCGACTACGCACCCGGCCAGCACGACAACGATCGCGCCGACGGCCAGGGCCCATCGGTGTCTGGGCCGGACGGACTTGCGGGCCGTGCTCTTGCCGGACCCGACGCGCTTCCGGGCCGGGTCGGGGGCGCCCCGGACCTGCGACCGACTCCCCGCCAGCGCTCGGTGGAGTCGCCACAGCAGCAGGCCGGCAGCGGCCGCCGCGACCGCGTTGGCCGGGAACGGCAGCGTCTCGTTCGCGCCCGGTATCGATGCGGCGAGGTGCACTACCGCCACGAGCATGGCCAGCAGCAGCCAGGCGGGCATGGCGAGCAGCCCCGTCAGCCACGGTGGTGCGCCCAGAGTGGCGAGCCAGCCCGCCACGAAAGCGACCGCTCCCGCGGCCATGGCCGGGGGCACGATCGGGACGGCCACGAGGTTGGCGAGGGGAGCCACGAGCGCGAGCCGGCCGAACGTAAGAAGCGCGATCGGAAGCGTGGCCGCCTGCGCCGCCAGCGAGACGCCGAGGCTCTCCCGGATGAAACCGGGCATGCGCGGCCAACGCTCCTCCAATCGCCGCGACAGCGGCGAGCCCCAGGCGACCAGGCCGGCCGTGGCCGTGGCCGACAGCTGGAACCCCACGTCTGCGACCGTCGCGGGCGTGAGCAGGATCAGCAGCGTCGCGGCCCAAGCCAGCCCCACGGTCACCCTCGATCCGCGACCGCTCTCTACGGCAAGAAGCGCCACGCCCGCCATGAGCGCGGCCCGGTTCACCGATGGCGTGGCTCCCGCGAAGAGCGTGTAGACGACGATCGCGCCGATCGTGACGATCGCCCGACGCCGGCGGCTGACACGGCTGCGAAGCAGCGCCGCCACTGTCGCCGCCACGATCGCGATGTTCCAGCCGGAGATGGCGACGATGTGGCTCACGCCCGAAGTAGTGAAGGTCGCGGCGACGTCTTTGTTCACGCGATCGCGCAGCCCGATGAGGATCGCCGCTGCCAGCCCCCCTTCCGGCTCGGGCAGCACCCGCTGGAGCGCGTCGCCGGAGGCCTGCCGCAGCGCCTCGAGCCGCCCCGCCGGCGAGTCGTCGTGACGCAGCAGCGCGAGGCCCGTCGCGTCGCAGGTCGCAGCGATACCCTGAGCGTCGAGGAAGCGGTCGTAGTCGCTGTCCGTGAGGGCCCGCACGCGGCCGGTCCACGAAATGGCGTCGCCGTACGCGAGCCGCGGGTAGGCGGGCATCAGCGCCGAGCAGCGGATCGGCGGATCGGCGAGGTCGATCGTTGTCACTTGCTGGCCGCGGGTCGTGTGGGCGGCCTCGACCGTGGCCTGCCACGTGCCGGTGCCGGTGGGGAGTGGCGCCGGACCGGGCGCGCCGGCGCCACTCGCGGCGATCCCTGCCGCTAGCCTGGCGGCCACGAGCGCCGCCCCGAGGGCCGCGACCGCCAGCGACCCTGCGGCCTTTCGCCGGCCCGCGGTCTGGCAAGCGCTCGCGGCCACGGCCAGCGCCGTGGCGACCGCGACCGCAATCACCGCCCCGAGCGCCGTCGCCCCGCCGATCGGGGCGTAGGAACTCGTGCCGGCCGCCGCGATCACGCCGACCGCCAGCCACGCGGGCCGAGGCAGCACGGCTCAGCTCACCGTGACCCGATCGCGGAACTTGGCCAGCGCGGCAGCCGATACGATCTTGCGGCTCACGAGGTCGTCCACGGACTTGAACGGCTGCTGCTCACGCGAGGCCACGATCTTGGCCGCGGTCACGGGCCCGATTCCCGGCAACGTGTCCAGCTGCTCCGGGGAAGCCGTGTTCAGGTCAAGGGTCCCGCTGGTGGCCCCTGCCCCGGCCGACTGCCCTGGCGCCGACGATTCGCCCCGCCTGGGCACGCGGACCACCTCACCGTCCTGGAGTTTCGCGGCGAGATTGAGCTTGGCTTCGACCTGACGCGGATCGACCTCGGGTGAGTACCCGCCGGCTGCGGCGATGGCGTCCCCGACCCGCGATCCCTGCGGCATGGAGTAGACACCGGGCAGCGCCACGGCGCCCGCCACCTCCACCACCAGCTGCGGCCCCGCGACGGAGGACGGCCG
>Ga0209638_1000934_pt1 | contig 19184 bp, 20 predicted proteins | sample BarGraNGADG00211_FD_184490 | JGI IMG/M metagenome (GOLD analysis project Ga0209638, IMG submission 184490) | Arctic peat soil microbial communities from Barrow, Alaska - Barrow Graham LP Ref core NGADG0002-211 (SPAdes) (version 2) | ecosystem: Environmental > Terrestrial > Soil > Wetlands > Peat...
TCGATTACCAACCCCAATCTCATAATATGTTATTGAAGAAATGCATAAATCACTATATGACTGTGACAAGCTATAGAATATTGTTTTTTCTTTATCTTTTTTGCGAAATAACTCGATCAATATTGAAGAATCCAGCAATATCATGCAATTCTTGATTTATTTATATGATTTCTGGTTTCATTATAATCATTAAGGTCAGAATCCGACCATGTTGGAGCTTTTAAAATCATTTTTTGTATTGCCTTCGATGACTTCTTCGATGTCATTTCTGTTTGTAATGTATTTGTCAATTTTTCAATCTCCCTTTTTGGAAGTTGATGGATCAATCTAAGTATTTGATTGTAATCTACATCTATTCTTAATTCCATGACTTTCTGAATTTATGGTCAAAGATACAAAAATATCATTTATAACAGAATCCTCTTGGCGTTGCGGTTTTTTATGCTTGGCGATTATTTTTCATTTTAAGCCAAACTATAAAACCAGAAATTAGTATAAACAGAACAAACAAACCGGTAATAGGAACAATCAGTACATAAAAATCACCAATTATTGAATGGTATATTCGTCCTGTATGAATTTCTAAAGCTACATTCCACAACGAAATAGGTGCCGCACTGATTATTTTTTGCGGCAAAATTGTAAATTTTTCGGACCCATTGATATTTATTGCCCCTTTATTATAATCGAAAAAATATTCCTGATTTTTATAATCACGGGTAAAGCCAGAAACCAGAAAATCACCTATAGGCCTGCTACTGCGGGAGGGTGGAGTATATTCCTGCTTTTTAATGTAATCGAAAATTTCCCCTGTTTTTGAGTTCCATGTAAACAGTCCTTCAAAAGAGCCGACAAGATATGTATTAGCCGCAATTTTTTCAAAAACTGTTACCCCCATGATACTTGCAGGTGGTTGAAAATCGAATTTTTTAAGTTCAGTTTTAAAATTGTCGTCAGAATAATAAAAACCGTCCATCGTTGCTACCAGTAATCTGTCGTTATCCTGGTCGTAATAAATCCTGCGTAAAAGATCGAACCATGGATTTGGAGTTGCAAGTTCAGTATATGGTATCTTCACAACTTTGGAACTGGCAATAATGGCTAAAAGAGGAGGACGCAGAAACATCCCCGTTGTAGCATTTAAAATCAAGATAGCAAGCGTAATCCACCCAAATTTATTATGCCATTTAATATTCCAGAGGTTTGAGTTTTTTAATTTTATTTTTACTTCGTCAGGTTTATTCTTCTTCTTTAAGATGATTTTATTTACAAAAACTACAAAACCGGTAATGGTAAGAAAGGCGAAAACAAGACCTGCAAAATCGACTATCAGTTTGCCTGCTATTCCATAAATTTCACCACTATGAATGACCCATAAAGTCTTAAAAAGACCCACTTTATTATCATAATTTTCGGGAGGAGGAAGTTGATATACACTAAAATTGTACAGATCAGAGGTCTTTAATAAAAAAGAACGTGTTAAAACAAGAATTGTATCCTGTTTTTGAATAATATCTACAATATTTTTTTCTTTAACCGGCAAAGAAACTGAAACCCATATATTTTCTGCGGAATTAAATATGTAAAGCCCGGAAAAAGTACCAGCCACAAGTTTATTGCCGGTAGTTCTGATCATTTTAAAAACCTTTCGGTTGTCTATACCTTTTGGAAATCCTGTATTAAAATTAATAAAATCAGAATAGCTGCTATCGGTAAGCCAAATTCCTATATTTCCGTAAACCAGTATACTGTCGGAAGATAATTTTAAGGTCGATTTAATGGCTGCATTGTTCCAATCCCGGTACCTATATTCTTTTGGAAGCAGTTTCCTGTTTACATCAATAAATGATAACTGCTCCCGGTGATTAAGTATTATTCCTGAAAAAACGTAACTCAATATTATTAAGCCAAATATTACTCCTACCCATTTATGGTATTTCCTGAAGAATTTTATCATCTAAAAAGAAAAGATTAATTAATTGGGTAAATTTAGAATTTTAATGAGGTCTTGCAATATTGTTACTCATCTGTAATTATTCATTGTTTTTGGTATAAATCTTCACCACATTCTGGTTTTTTATTTTGTGACCATCCATTCCATATTAAAATCCCACAGTAGCGAAAATCTTTGAAACTGGCTCAACTGAACACAAAAAAATGTAACTTTGATTAGATCAATACTTAAATTATGAGAACTTTTATTTTAACTACAACAATGTTAATGTTTTGCCTTCTTCTAAAGGGACAGGAAATAAAATCAGATTCAATAAAATTCACTTATTGCGAGCTTGTTGGAACAGGAAGGTTTTTGAGTAATAAAGTGACGGTTCAAATTGACTTTGGACAGGTAACGAAATTCTTTTCAGATAATCGATATAAAGACCCTGCAACAGGCAAACGCGTTATTTTTAATTCAATGATTGACGCCCTTAATTTCATGGGTAAAGATGGATGGGAGTTTGTACAGGCTTATATTGTAACTGAAGGCTCTGGGTCAAGCGCCCAAAGTGTTTATCATTTCTTGCTTAAAAAATTAACCTCCCTGGTTGAGAAGGAAAAATAAATTGTTTCTTGACCGTCACCTATTGTCACTGGATTGAAAGTCCCGATAATCAAAGTTTTTATTTCTGAATTGATCTTATGGTCTGAAAATCTGTGTTTTAATGTTCCCATGTCGGTTGTAAAATGCGCTGCTCATAGCCAGTATTACCACACGTTTTCTATTTTTCAATCATAATGAAATCTACATTTCAATATAATTAACTCATCACCTTTAATTTGATATATTAGTCTGTGCTCACCGTCAATCCTGCGCGACCAACATCCTTTATATTTATGTTTCAATGGCTCTGGTTTACCGATTCCAGAAAATGGAGTCCTTTTAATATCTTTTATAAGATCATTAATCCGCTTTAAATTATTTTTATTCGTCTGTTGCCAATACAAATAATCTTCCCATGATTCGTCAACAAAGCTATGTTTCATTATTCTATTAAGTCTTTATGAAACGAAAGTCCTTTTTTTGCTTTGTCTATTGCATTGTCAAGTCTATGTTCATTGACTTTTGATGATAATTCATGTTGTGTCGAACGAAGAGAGTTATACTCATTTAGTGATATAACGACAACTCCAGCATCTTTACCACGATTAATAATCAAAGTTTCAAAATTATCAATAACATCATCAAGGTATCTTTTAATGTCTTTTCGAAAATCAGAAATTGTTGTTGTTACCATATAAATAATATTTTGTACAAAAATACGTACAAAATATCATAAGTTCAAATTTATTTTCGATTATTCGAGCGGGTGCGGAAGCAAATAAATGTTTGTACGCGAGAATTTAGCACAAAAAAAAGAGCCTGTAAGTTATTAATTTACAGGCTCTTTAAATCTGTCGGGGTGATCCGACTCGAACGGACGACCACTTGCACCCCATGCAAGTACGCTAGCCAACTGCGCCACACCCCGAATTATCCACCGGGATTAATTTGAAAATCCGACTGCAAAAATAATCAACTATTCGGATTATGCAATAAAGCAAAAAGATCAAAGTTGAGTATATTTGCATTCTAAATTAAGGAAAACAGATATGGATATATTTAAGCCACTTGATCTTCGGAAAGATGATCGGAATGCTACAAATATCGAAAATATTGAAAAGGTCAGATGTCTTATAGTCGGTTCAGGCCCTGCAGGATATACCGCAGCGATCTACGCCTCCAGGGCTAATCTTAATCCTGTCCTTTACACAGGGCTGCAAATGGGAGGTCAATTAACAACGACCACTGATGTTGATAATTATCCCGGTTATCCCGATGGTGTTAGCGGCCCGAAAATGATGGAGGATTTTAAGAAACAGGCAGAAAGATTTGGAGGCGATATAAGATTTGGAATTGCCACAGCAGTAGATTTTTCAGGAAAGAAACATAAAGTTACATTTGACGATAATAAAATCGTAGAGGCAGATGCTGTTATAATCGCCACAGGCGCAACAGCTAAATATCTTGGATTGGAATCCGAGACTAAATATGCCGGAATGGGAGTCTCTGCCTGTGCAACCTGCGATGGATTTTTTTTCAGGGGAAAAGATGTCGCGGTTGTAGGAGGAGGCGATACCGCGGCTGAAGAAGCAACTTATCTTGCAGGGTTGTGCCGGAAAGTATATCTCATTGTCAGGAGAGATACCCTGAGAGCATCAAAAGTAATGCAGAATAAGGTTTTTAAATCAGGGAATATTGAAATACTATGGGAACATCAGACAGTAGATCTCTTCGGTGAAAATGGAGTGGAAGGAGCGACCCTGGTCAGGAAAAAAGGTACTTCTGAAGAAGAAATTGTAAAAATAAAAATTGATGGCTTTTTCCTGGCTATCGGGCACAATCCGAATTCAGATGTATTTAAAAAGTATATTGAAACAGATCATGTTGGATATATTATAACTGTTCCCGGTACTTCAAAAACGAATGTAGATGGTGTATTTGCTGCCGGTGATGTTCAGGATTCTCATTACCGTCAGGCTGTTACAGCTGCCGGATCAGGTTGTATGGCTGCTATTGATGCCGAGCGCTATTTGTCAGAAATTAAATAGTTTCGATATGAAAACTTTCAAGAAATCATTTAAAATAAATGCTGAGCCTTCTGATATTTATTCTGCCCTCACCAATCCTTATACAATTGAATTGTGGTCAGGTTATCCTGCACAGATGAGCACAGAGATCGGCAGCGAGTTTTCACTATGGGACGGAGATATTACAGGAAAGAACCTTGAATTTGTACAGGATAAAAAGGTCGTACAGGAATGGTATTTCGGGGATCAACCCGAAAAGTCTATAGTTACAATTACCATTTCACCTGACAGAGAAAATTCGCTTGTAACCGTAGAACATTCAAATATTCCGGAAGAAGAATTCAATGGTATAACAGAAGGATGGAGGGAGTATTATTTTGATGCAATATCAACTTTTTTCAACCCTAATTTTTAAGAAAGTCAGTTGAAACTGAGGTTGTAGCTTCCTGCGCAAAAAAAATAAAAATATCTTCTGAGCAGGCAAGTATCAGATTGCCAATACCTTTAAAAGACAATGTATTTGCATGAACCTGGATTTTATTATTCCATTGTGGAACCCACGACAAGATATGCTGATTGATAAACCGGCGAATTTCTTTTCTCATCTCTCCTCGGCATGCTTCATCATCCAGGCTAAGATACTTGTCAATGAGTAAAGTCAGGAACAGCAGCTCAATACCGAGATGATCATCATCAAATTTCCCTTTGAATTTTGATTCCCAACCATAGGAATTATAGAATTCAGTGACACTGGAAGAATGATAACCGGAATCATCAGATATATTCTTATTGAATTTTGATTCATAAGCAGGTGCAAGTGCAGGTAACGGTCTGGTAAATAGTCTTAAGAAATCTTCATGTAACATCTTCCCGAATATTGCCTTATCTGCGAATGATTCTCTGAGTTGGGAAGCTGCTTTGACAAAATTTGGATTTGAGCTTGAAACCGGAAGATTTTTAAGAATACCCCTCTCCCAGAAATCTGCAATACATTCTTCAGAAGGTTCATGCATAATCATGCTTCCTGCAAAGTAGATGAGCATGTTATAACCTTTGAGCATATTATGATTTTGACTATTATCGTTCATTACTTAAAAATAATGTTCTATTAATAAAAATTAATAATCATGGAACCCCATCTAGTAACTGCCGACTTGCATGATATAACCATAATCAGGCATATTTTGTTCGAACCGATATAAAAAAAGCTGTCCCCGAAGTAGACAGCTTTCAGTTTTTTCAATTATTTTACTTTATTAGTTGAAATCAGCAAGTTTATCAGGGTATTCATTGTTATCGACCTTTGCTTTAATTTCTCTGAAGGCCTTTACTGTAAATTCTACATCCTCAAGTGTATGACCTGCAGTAGGAATGAGACGTAACATTACCACATCTTTGGGAACAACAGGATAAATAACCACAGAACAAAATATCCCGTAGTTTTCCCGGAGATCATAAATCATCTGTGTTGCCTGAGAAACTCCACTCTTCATAAATACAGGTGTAACAGGTGATTCCGTATTGCCTAGATTCAGTCCTGCATCCCTTAAACCTTTCTGCAGAGCACGGACTATAGTCCAGAGTTTCTCTTTCTGTTCCGGATGAGCCTGGATAAATTCAAGTCTCTTAATTGCACCTAATGTCATTGCCATTGGAAGTGACTTAGCATATATCTGGGAGCGAAGATTATAACGCAGATAGTTAATGACATCATTTGTACTTGCAACGAATCCTCCTATCCCGGCCATCGATTTTGCAAAGGTTGCAAAATAGACATCTATCTGGTCCTGTACCCCAAAATGCTCCCCTGTGCCACTGCCTGTTTTACCCATGGTTCCAAACCCATGAGCATCATCAACAAGAAACCGGAACTGGTACTTCTTCTTCAAGGCAACAATTTTATCGAGTTTCCCAAGGTCGCCTGCCATACCAAATACTCCTTCAGTAATAACCAGAATTCCGCCACCTGACTCTTCGGTAAGTTTCTGAGCTCTCTGTAACTGCTTTTCACAGCTTTCGATATCATTATGCGGAAAAACAAATCTCTTTCCTATATGAAGGCGCAGACCATCCATAATACAGGCATGCGCTTCAGAATCATATACAATAACATCGTGCCGGTCAACAAGAGAATCAATAATCGAGATCATTCCCTGATACCCGAAGTTTAGCAGATAGGCATCTTCCTTATGTACAAAGCGGGCCGCCATCTCTTCAAATTTTTCATGATTTGTAGTATGTCCCGACATCATCCTGGCTCCCATGGGATATGCCAGACCATATTTTTCTGCCGACTCGGCATCGACTTTTCTGATCTCCGGGTGATTTGCGAGATCGAGATAATTATTCAGACTCCAGGTAAGTACCTTTTTACCTCTGAATTTCATGTGTGGAGCAATTTCCCCCTCCAGTTTTGGAAAAGCAAAATAACCATGCCCAAAATTCTGATATTGCCCTAACGCACCTCTGTTATTCTTAATCTTTTCAAATATATCCATGTTAATTACCCTTTCTAAAAATTTTCTCAAAATTACATATAAACAGTTTTATCGTTATACCTATTTATACCTAATTTCCTTTTGTCTTGTCTTAAAGTATAATAAATGCATAATTATTACGTTTTTATGCCTGAAATGAAATTTTTTCAGTAATTTTGCGCAACAATTTTTTTTATGAGATTGAGATTACATACGGTCCTGATAATACTTGTTTTGTTAAGTTCCTGCGGAGAGTATACGAAACTCCTTAAGAGTACTGATTATGACCTCAAAAAGACCAAGGCTAAAGAGTATTATGATGAAGGACAGTATGTTAAAACTACCGAACTTCTGACACAGATACTTCCACGGTTCAGAGCAACTGAAGAGGCCGAAGAACTTAACTGGATGAATGCACAAAGCTATTTTGGTATGAAGGATTATTTCACGGCAGGAAGTTATTTTAAATCATTTATTGAGCAGTTCCCCTTCGGTAAACATGCAGAGGAGGCTAATTATATGGCTGCATTATGCGATTATAATATCTCAGCGCGTCCGGAACTGGATCAGGATAACACCAGGAATGCACTTGAAGGATTTAATATTTTCCTGACAAAATTTCCCAACAGTCCAAAGGCAGAAAGCTGTAAAAAGATGATAAAAAGCCTTGAAGACAAGCTGGTTGAAAAATCATATCTCAGTGCAAGGCTTTATTACGATATGAAGCAGTATAAGGCAGCAGTGGTTGCCTTAAACAATAGTCTTAAAGAATACGCTAATACAATTTATAGGGAAAAGATGATGTACCTTAAATTGAATTCACTTTTCCAATATGCAGAACTCAGTCTGGTTAATAAACAAAAAGAAAGATACCAGGCAACACTTGATGACTATTATTCATTCATGGAAGAATTTCCAAAGAGCACCTACTCAAAAGATGTTAACAGTATCTTCCAGAAAACAAATAAATTTCTAAAAGAAGGAATTCCTGACAGTGGAGTAAAATAATCAATATATTTATGGATTACAGAAAATCAGCAGCACCCGTAACTACAGTTACACGTAATCTGGACCTGATGACTCAGGGTACCGGAAATATCTATGAAACAGTAATTGTTGTTTCCAGAAGATCAAACCAGATTTCGGTTGAGATGAAACAGGAGCTAAATAAGAAACTTGAAGAGTTTGCATCTTATAGCGATAATCTGGAGGAAGTATTTGAAAACCGTGAACAGATTGAAATCTCTAAATTTTACGAACGGCTTCCTAAACCAACACTTATCGCGTTACAGGAGTTGGAAGATAAGAAAATATTCTACAGAAATCCTGAAAATCCTGTTAAACAAAAGTAAAATTTAGCATTAGGATGCTGAAAGGCAAAAACATACTTATCGGCGTAACCGGAGGTATTGCAGCTTATAAAACTGCAACTATCATCCGGTTGCTTGTTAAGGATGGCGCTGAGGTCAAAGTCATTATGACAAATCATGCGAAAGAATTTATTACGCCTCTTACCCTGGCAACATTATCAAAAAACCCTGTGTTCACAGAGTTCTTCAACGCGGAGAACGGCGACTGGAACAGCCATGTGGACCTTGGTTTATGGGCCAATCTTTTCCTGATTGCCCCTGCCACTGCGAATACCATAGCTAAAATGGCTAATGGAGTAGCAGATAATTTATTGCTTACATCTTATTTATCAGCACGTTGCCCGGTCTTCGTTGCCCCATCTATGGATATGGATATGTTAACCCATCCTGCAACAATCATTAATATTGAGACATTGAAAGCGTTTGGGAATTATATTATCGAGCCTGTAAGCGGTGAACTGGCAAGTGGTCTGTCGGGTAAGGGAAGGATGGCAGAACCGGAAGATATTGTAAAGGAGATCGGGAACTTCTTTACAAAAAAAAAAACTATAAGCCTCTGAAAGGCAAACGTCTTCTGATTAATGCCGGACCTACCCGCGAACCTCTTGATCCTGTTCGTTTCATCAGCAACTATTCTTCAGGTAAAATGGGAATTGCACTGGCAGATGCAGCTGCTGAGTACGGAGCCATTGTGGAGCTTGTACTTGGTCCCGTAAATATAATCCCACAGAATAGTTCCGTAAGAATTATTAATGTCTCAACATCAGAATCAATGTCTGCAGAATGTATCTCGAGATTTCAGTTTTGTGATATTGCCATTCTTGCCGCAGCTGTGGCAGATTTCACTCCTGTTGAAGTTTACGGTAAAAAGATTAAGAGAGATCAGTCAGAATTAATCCTGAAACTTAAACCTACTACAGATATTGCAGAAACACTGGGTACGAATAAGAATCCATCCCAGATACTTGTCGGTTTTGCACTCGAAACAGATAACGAATTGGAAAATGCAAAAGCAAAACTAATACGAAAAAATCTTGATATCATTGTTTTAAATTCACTTAAAGAAGCCGGAGCCGGTTTTGGACACGATACAAACAAGATCACAATTATTGACCGTAACAATAATATTGATAAATTTGAGTTGAAATCAAAAGAAGAAGCTGCAAAAGATATTCTTAATAAAATCGTTGCAATAATTCAGAAAATGTCGATTTAATGATGGTGCTCCGTTTTAAATATTTTCTCATCATATTTCTGCTTATTCAGCCTTGTATAATTAAGGCGCAGGAGCTGAACTGCAACATACAGGTATCTGCACAGAGAATTCAGGGATCAAACCGGCAGGTATTCGAGAGTATGCAGCGTGACCTTTATGAGTTCATGAACAATACAGTATGGACAAACCACGTTTTTAGTTACGCTGAAAGGATCGATTGTAATATTCTTATTAACCTCAATGATCAGCTTTCAGCTGATGAATTCAGAGGAACAATACAGATACAGTTAAGCAGACCGGTATTCAACACCACATATAAATCGACTATGCTGAATTTCATCGACAACAACTTTCAGTTCAAGTATGTGGAATTTCAACCCCTGGAGTTTGACCCGAGTACCCACAGATCAAATCTGGTATCAGTTTTGGCCTATTATACTTATATGATTCTGGGAATTGATTACGACTCTTTTGCACCGCTGGGCGGTACTGAGTTTTTTCAGATGGCAGAGAAGATCGTAACCAATGCACAGAATGCTCCTGAACCCGGTTGGAAACCATACGATGGCTCCAGAAACCGGAATAGATATTGGCTTGTAAAAAATGCTTTGGATAAGGAGTATGAAGGAGTAAGACAGTTCCTTTATGACTATAATATTAATGGTCTCGATAAAATGGAATCGAAAATAGCCGAAGCCCGAACAAGTATGGTGGAAAGCCTCAAACTGATCCAGGAGGTATACAGAAGAAAACCTGATCCATTCATGTATCTTGTACAGGTAGTAATGGAAGCAAAGTCAGACGAGCTTATTAATGTTTTTTCAGAAGCATTCCCTGAGGAAAAAAGTCGGGTTGTGCAGATACTGACGGAAATAGACCCTGCCAACAAAACAAAATATGAAAAGATCAATTCTGCCAATGTACCATAATAACCTGTTATGCTCATAAAACTTTTCGTTCAGAATTATGCCCTTATAAAAGAGCTTGATGTTGAACTTGAAAACGGACTAACAATTATTACCGGAGAAACAGGAGCCGGTAAATCAATCTTATTAGGTGCCCTATCACTTATACTGGGTACAAGAGCTGATTCCTCTGTCCTTCTTGATAAAAATGAAAAATGCATTGTGGAGGGTACCTTCCGGATTGAAGATCACGAACTTAATGAGTTCTTTATTTCCAATGAGCTTGATTATGAGACTTCTACTACTCTCAGAAGAGAAATAAATCCTGCCGGAAAATCCCGGGCTTTTATCAATGATACTCCTGTCACGGTCAACTTGCTTAAAGAGCTGGGTGATAGACTTATAGATATACATTCGCAGCATCAGACACTAATGCTCCATGATAACTCTTTCCAGCTTAATCTGATCGATTCATTTTCAGGTACTGCGAAACTTAAAAGTAAATACAGGGAAACTTATTCGAGTTACAGAAAAGTCAAAAAAGAGTATAACGCACTGAAAGAAAAGGCCGATAAAAACAGGACAGACCTGGAGTATTACCAGTTTCAGTATAACCAACTCGAGGAAGCAAAACTGAATAAGGGAGAACAAACAGAACTTGAAAAAGAACAGGAATTACTCAGCCATTCAGAAGAGATAAAACTGGCATTAGCCACATCTTCAAATCTCTTTTTTACAGAAGGAATATCAATCCTTTCAATGCTTAGAGAGGTCAAAACTAACCTGACAAGAATCAAAGTATTCTTGTCTGAAAGTGAAAACCTTCTGTCAAGAACGGAATCAACCCTGATCGAGCTGGATGACCTGGCAGCTGAGATAGAGAAACTTTCAATCTCCATTGAAGCTGATCCCCAGCGTCTTGTTCTGGTAAACAACAGGCTTGATAATATATACTCGCTGACCCAGAAACACCATGTAAACAACCTCGATGAACTCATCATAAGAAAGGATGAGATAAAAGATCTGATAAATTCTATTGTCAGCAGTGATGAAAGGCTAAATGAAATGGAAGCTTTGATTGAAAAAGAGGTAAATTCATTGAAAACTATTTCTGAAGAGATATCGGACAAAAGAAAGAGTGTTTTGCCTGAAATTGAATCACGAATTATTGCATTACTCAAACAACTCGGTATTCCAAACGCGAAATTCAGAATATCCCTCACTCATTTGCAGGAATTCACTCCGACTGGTATTGACCAGGCTGACTTTTTATTCTCGGCCAATAAACAGATAGAACCTGAGAACCTAGCTAAAATCGCATCAGGTGGCGAGCTATCGAGGGTTATGCTAAGTCTTAAATCTTTGCTGACGAAAAATAATAATCTTCCTACCATTATATTTGATGAGATAGATGCAGGAGTCTCCGGAGAGGTGGCTGACAAAGTAGGGCAGATATTATCAGCCATGGGCAAGTATATGCAGGTGATTAATATTACCCATCTTCCACAGGTTGCCTCCCGTGGAACCAGACACTTTCATGTTTATAAAGATGAAACAGATAATTCAACATTTACACGGGTTAAATTGTTATCACCTGAAGAAAGAATACTGGAGGTAGCCAGATTGTTGAGCGGCAGTGAAGTTACAGAAACGGCAATAAAAAATGCACGGGAACTTCTAAAAGCCGGAATCAATTAAACGAAATTTTATATTATTTGTTTTTTGTAAATAACCCCCTTCCCAACCTTCCCCCACAGGGGAAGGAGAAAACAAATCCTTTCCCCCCTGGGGGAAACAGGAAAGGGGGTAAAGCAGACTAATTATTATTATTACCATGAGAGAAGGACTATTACAAGGGAAAAAAGGTATCATTTTTGGTGCTTTAAATGAGAAATCAATTGCCTGGCAGGTTGCACTTAAAGCATGGAAGGAAGGAGCTGAACTGGTTCTTACAAATTCACCGGTAGCATTACGGTTGGGAAATATACATGATCTGGCTAAAATAACCGGGAGTCAGGTAATTCCTGCGGATGCCACAAAAATGGATGAGATTGAAAACCTGCTTTCAGAAAGCATGAAGATTTTTGGAGGTAAGTTCGATTTTATTCTTCATTCGATTGGTATGTCGCCTAATGTGAGAAAAGATATACCTTATGAGCAGACCAGTTATGAAAATATGCTGAAGACATTCGATATATCAGCGCTGAGTTTTCACCGTGTTCTGCAGACATCCTATAAACTTGACGCACTGAAAGAGTGGGGATCGGTTGTTGCATTATCTTATGTTGCGGCTCAACGGACTTTATCGGGTTACAATGATATGGGTGATGCAAAAGCCCTCCTTGAGTCAATAGCCCGTAGCTTTGGTTATATTTATGGACGCGACAGGAAGGTAAGGGTAAATACAGTTTCTCAATCACCAACAGCCACAACGGCAGGAAGCGGTATCCATGGGTTTGAATCTCTTATCGACTTTTCTGAAAGAATGTCGCCACTTGGTAATGCTTCAGCAGAAGAATGCGCCGAATATTGTGTTGCACTTTTTTCCGATCTTACACGTAAAGTAACAATGCAAAATCTTTTTCACGATGGTGGGTTCTCAAGCATGGGTATGAGTCTGAAAGCTATCGAACAGTACCAGAAGAGTTTTGAAGAATGCGATTGTGACGATAAGTAAGTAAGTATAAACACCTATTTTTCAGGCGATTTGCTATTCAGTGAGTCGCTTTTTTTATATTTGGAAATACCTAAAACCAGATCTTGTGATAAAGCTTGTTTTATTGATAATCTTCTATTTTGCTTTCCCGGCAGTTATCATTTATTTATGTAAGAAATGGTCGTTCCTTCAAAAACTGGGTTCAATTGTCCTTGCTTACGGATTTGGTCTTTTGATTGGTAGTTCCGGGTTATTACCACAGGGAAGCTCTGGTTATAAATTGGCTCTTCATGGTAAAGGCTCACTCCCGAAAGTTGAAGTTGAATCACTTATAACTCAGGGTAAAGCAACAGAGAATGATGTTTTTGTTAATCAGATTGCTACAGTCCAGGATATAATCCCATCACTTGTTGTGCCACTTGCTTTTCCTTTATTACTTTTTTCTCTTAATCTCAAAAGGTGGCTTCGTTATGCAAGAAAAGGGCTTATTTCTGTAGTACTCGCACTGTTCTCTGGCCTTGTAATGGTTTCGGCTGGGTTTTTTATATGGAAAGACTCAATCCCGGAAAGCTGGAAACTTGCAGGGATGTTTGAAGGAATATATGCAGGCGGGACTCCGAATTTTGTTGCGATCAAAATGGCATTGAATGTTGATGCAAACCTTTTTGTAATAGTCAGTACTTACGATATGATTGTGGGCGCTTTCCTGGTTCTCTTTTTTATTACTGTTGCACCACGTATCTTTAGATTCATCTTACCACCATTTGAAGAGTCAAAGGGAATTCGGGGTGAAGAGGCAGAAATTCTAAGTCAGACAGAAAACCTTGAGGATTATTCAGGTATGTTTAAAAAAGGAGTTTTTCTGCCATTACTTGGAGCACTGGGTATTTCTGTACTGATTTTTGCTTTCTCTGGTGGACTGGCATTGCTTTTACACAACCTTCCAATGATGGTTGTGGTAATACTGTCAATTACCACACTCGGATTGCTTCTGTCACTTTTAAAATCTATTAACAGAATTGAAAAGACTTTTCAGCTGGGAATGTACCTGATCCTTGTTTTTTCACTCATAGTGGCTTCGATGGCAAACATCAGGACTATGTTTGGAATTGGAATGATGAATCTCATTTTATTTATTACATGGTGTTATTTTGGATCTCTCATCCTTCATCTTATTCTGGCAAAAATATTCAGAATTGATGCTGATAATTTTCTTATTACATCGGCGGCATTCATTTTTTCTCCACCTTTTGTACCACTTGTAGCTAACGCACTTAAAAACAAAGATGTCATCATTACCGGAATTACCGGAGGTATAATTGGTTATATTGTAGGTAATTACATGGGAGTGGCCCTGGCATATTTTCTGAAAGGATTCTGAATTATTAGTCAGAAAAGGTGAAGGGACAAGTCGCGACCTGTCCCTTCATACATAATTTTTAATATTGTTTCGATTCCTAAAACAAATAATTCAACCCTATGGAGAATCCGATATTGCCATCCTGCTTATTAAAGGCTTTTCCGAGATCAATTGCAATTACAAAGTTTTGATTCATTGCAAGCATCACACTTACTCCGGCACTCTGATGGAGCTTATCAGGCCCGGGTTTAAAGTAATCGGAATAATTCTCAGTCGGATATGTTTCACTAAAAGTACTCTGAAGATTTGTTGGCATTTTAATATCTTTGGTTACCCTTCCGAAATCATAAAATCCGTTAAGTCCAAGGTAACAATCCTGTTTAAAGAATTTAAAATAAACCGGTTTCCAGCGAAGTTCGATATTCCCCATAAAGAAAGCGTCACCCACAACCCTGTCTCTGAGAATTCCTCTTAATGTTTTTGCACCACCAAGTCCTTCCGATGTGGCGCCGGTAAGTCGGGAAGTAATTACCTGTGATTGATAGAAGAACGGAGTATGCCCCGAAATTGTAGCCTGATAACCTAAACGATAAACAAGAGATAAGTTCTTTTCTATTAATGTGAAATACTGACGATGTATTATATATAGTTTTGAAAAACCCCAGTTATTACCCATGAATTTTGGTGCCGCTTCAATTCCTATCTCAGTCCAGAGACCTTTCATAGGGTTAGGTTTATTATCGCGACTGTCCCAGGTAAGACCAACTTTCAGGGTATTTATCCATCCTCCATTGACTTCGTCAGCTGGAATTATCCCCAGTGCCTTATATCGTTCAAAAATGCCCGGCACTGAATCAACTGAGGGAAGTAATTCCTTTTTCCCGTTGTTTAACTTATTAATGTCAACGGAACTGGTGGTAAAATCCTGAAAAGCTAAGCCAGCGCTCCATTTGAAATGATCGCCTGAAAGTTTTCCCTGGAAATCATTTTTAAACCGGAATTGATTTTTTTGAAAACGGTAAAACATTCTTGATTTGTAGATATCTTCAGCCATTTTGTTATCCATCCAGTCTTTATTATAAACCGATTCATATCCGTTGAATCCGTAGAATGTGGCTGCTTTGTCAGGAAGATAACTAAGATCGCTTATCCATTGTACACCGGGAATAAGATGACGTGACTCGAACATAAACCTGTAAATGCCACTGCCTTTTGTATAGCGCGATATTTCAGTATAGGTGTGATCAATCCAGTCGGGATACTTGCTGCCGTCGCCATAGTTAAAAAACTCAGCAAGCGCTCCATACTCAAGCCCGAGATCAGAGTCAAAAGTAATAGCAGGTAAAGCACCACCGAATTTCCATCCGGTTTTTACTTTTTTCTCTTGCGCCGATACAATAAATACAAGCATTGACATAAGAAAAACTAAAAAGGGTTTTTTCATTAATTTATAGGTTTGGTTCATACGGTTAAAGATAAAGAAAAATGGAAATAATGGTCATTTTTTTTAATATTTGCTACCTTAGAACCATAATTATACGACTTAATGCTTACAGGTTTACTTATTACGAATATAAAGTGTCTGGTTCAGATTGAGGATGAGCCAAAATTAAAGGTATGCGGTCATGAGATGTCTGAGATTCGAACAATATACGATGCGTATCTCTACATCAAAAATAGGTTAATCGATAATTTTGGCAGGATGAACGAGCTTCAGTATGGCAAAAATATTATTCTGAATCCCAATGTAAAAACTATCGATGCTACCGGCAAATTTGTTTTTCCTTCATTCTGTGATTCTCATACCCACCTTGTTTATTCCGGAAGCCGCGAAATAGAATATATCGACAAAATCCGGGGCTTATCGTATGCTGAGATTGCAAAGAGGGGAGGCGGGATACTTAATTCAGCGAAGAAACTCCATGAAACATCAGAAGATGAGCTGTTTAAACAATCTGTTAATAGAATAAATGAGATAATCTTTTTAGGAACAGGAGCAGTCGAAATAAAAAGTGGTTATGGCCTTAACCTGACTGATGAACTGAAAATGCTGAGGGTAATCAGAAGAATTAAAAATACAACTCCGATCGAAGTAAAAGCTACTTTTCTGGGTGCACACGCGATTCCTGAAGAGTACAAAACCAGTAGGAAAAAGTACGTTGATCTTGTTATCAATGAAATGATTCCGGTAGTAGCTTCGGAAGATCTTGCAGATTTTATAGATGTCTTTTGCGATAAGGGCTTCTTTACAGTTGAGGATACCGAACGGATATTAATGGCAGGAATGAAATATGGACTTACTGCTAAAATTCATGCAAATGAGCTGGATTATTCCGGTGGCATACAAACCGGTGTAAAATACAATGCTCTTTCTGTCGATCATCTGGAATTTACAAGTGTTAAAGAAATCAATGCGCTTATCGGATCGGAAACAATGCCTACCCTACTCCCCGGATCTGCCTTTTTCCTCGGGATGTCGGATCCTCCGGCCAGAAAAATGATTAACGCTGGTTTACCTATTGCTCTGGCGTCAGATTATAATCCTGGTTCATCCCCTTCGGGTAACATGAATCTTATTATGTCGCTGGGTTGTATTAAATTAAGGATGCTTCCTGAAGAGGTGATAAACGCAGTTACAATCAATTCAGCTTATGCCATGGGTATTTCCGAAACGCATGGATCTATTGCAAAGGGGAAAGTGGCTAACGTATTTATTACAAAAGAGATACCATCATATGAGTTTATGCCATATTCTTTTGGAAGTAATCTGATTGAGACAATAATTTTAAAGGGGAAAGTTGTGCCCCCAACTACCTGAAGTGGCGCTAAACCTGTCAGTTTAATTCAGGATGGAATTTTAATATAATTTTATTTTTATGGAAAAGAAGATAATCGAATGCGTGCCGAATTTTAGTGAAGGTCGGGACATGGGAATAATTAAGCAGATAACTGATGTTATTGAATCGGTGGAAGGTGTGAAGTTATTGGATGTAGATCCAGGAAAGGACACGAACAGGACTGTAGTAACTTTTGTGGGAAGCCCAGAGGCTGTTTCAGAGGCAGCATTTCGCTCGGTTAAAAAGGCTTCCGAGGTTATTGATATGTCAAAACATCGTGGAGCGCATCCCCGGATGGGGGCCACAGACGTTTGCCCGTTTATACCTGTTTCAGGAATAACAATGGAAGAAACAGTATTAGTAGCTCATAAAGTTGCCGAAAGGATTGGGAATGAATTACACATACCCGTTTACTGTTATGAGAATGCAGCCGGTAAACAGGAAAGGAGAAACCTTGCAAACTGCAGATCAGGTGAATATGAGGGACTTCGAAAAAAGCTTTCAGATCCCGCATGGAAACCCGATTATGGACCTTCGGAATTCAATGAACGATCGGGCGCTACAGCGGTTGGGGCAAGAGATTTTCTGGTTGCATTTAATGTGAATCTTAATACCACTTCAACTAGGCGTGCCAATGCAATAGCTTATGATGTACGAGAGAAGGGTAGGTCTGCAAGAGAAGGGGATCCGGTTACAGGAAAGTTTCTAAGGGATGAAAAAGGTGAAAAAGTCATGATACCAGGTTCGTTGAAATCTGTAAAGGCAATTGGCTGGTACATAGAGGAATACGGGATAGCGCAAATATCCATGAATCTTACAGATATTTCTGTGACACCTGTTCATATTGCATTCGATGAGGTATGCCGTACAGCGGATGCCAGAGGAGTAAGAGTTACAGGATCCGAACTTGTCGGATTGATTCCTCTTAAGTCTTTACTCGATGCAGGGCGTTATTTTCTAGCTAAACAGCAGCGTTCATCAGGAGTATCCGATGGTGAGCTTATAAGGATAGCCATCATATCGATGGGACTAAACGACATCTATCCATTCAAACCAGAAGAAAAAATAATTGAATTTGTTATGGCTGATAAAGGTGAATATAAACTGATCGATATGAATCTGAAAGAGTTCATGGATGAGGCTGCTTCGGATTCACCTGCTCCCGGAGGCGGATCTGTTTCGGCTTATATGGGAGCACTCGGTGTTTCTCTGGGCACAATGGTTGCTAATCTGTCAAGTCACAAAAGAGGATGGGACGACCAGTGGAAAGAGTTTTCAGACTGGGCTGAAAAAGGTAAAACAATTCAGAATAGTCTTTTGCAGTTAGTTGATGAGGATACAATTGCATTCAACAGGATAATGGATGCATTCTCACTTCCGAAAAAATCCGAAGAAGAGAAAAGATTGAGAGAAATTGCAGTACAGGAGGCAACAAAAAATGCAACGCTTGTCCCTTTGAAAGTGATGGAGATTGCATTTTCCGGCTTTGAATTAATCAGCGAAATGGTTGAAAAGGGAAATCCTAATTCCGTTAGTGATGCAGGAGTAGGTGCATTGGCTCTCAGGTCGTGCATCAGAGGTGCATTCCTTAATGTAAAAACCAATGCCTCAGGGATACATGATAAAGGTTTTGTAAATAGTGTAATTGCCAGGGGCGAGGATTTAGAATTCAAAGCTGTTGCTGCAGAAGAGATAATCCTTAAAAATATTAATGTAAATATCAGAAATAAGTAAGTTTTTATAATTTTAGGTTAAAAATCCTTATGCTTCTGTCACTGTTTCTCATAACAGGTT
>Ga0209638_1000935_pt1 | contig 19175 bp, 21 predicted proteins | sample BarGraNGADG00211_FD_184490 | JGI IMG/M metagenome (GOLD analysis project Ga0209638, IMG submission 184490) | Arctic peat soil microbial communities from Barrow, Alaska - Barrow Graham LP Ref core NGADG0002-211 (SPAdes) (version 2) | ecosystem: Environmental > Terrestrial > Soil > Wetlands > Peat...
GGGCGCGCCCAAGGGGATCATCTACGTGCGCCACGAGTACCCCCTCGCGGTGCTGCGCCTCGAGCGCGCGATCGAGCAGGCGCGGGCCTACGGTGTCCTCGGCGACAACGTGCTCGGGCGCGGCTTCAGTTTCGACATCGAGACGGTCGAGGGCGCCGGCGCCTTCGTGTGCGGCGAGGAGACAGCGCTGATCGCGTCGCTCGAGGGCCAGTCCGGCCGGCCGCGGTCGCGCCCGCCGTTCCCGGCGCAGAAGGGCCTGTACGGCAAGCCGACCAACATCAACAACGTCGAGACCTGGTACAACGTCGCGCCCATCGTCTCCAAAGGGCCGGCCTGGTTCACCGAGACCGGCAGCGCCAAGAGCGCGGGCACGAAGGTGTTCTCGCTGGTCGGCAAGGTGCGTAGCACCGGCCTGGTCGAGATGCCGCTCGGTACGCCACTCGCGAAGTTCATCTACGACATCGGCGGGGGCGGCACCAACGGCCGCGACATCAAGGCCGTGCAGACGGGCGGCCCCTCGGGCGGCTGCATTCCGGTGGAGATGTTCGACACGCCGGTCGACTACGAGACGCTGGCGCAGCTCGGCTCGATCATGGGCTCGGGCGGTATGGTGGTGATGGACGAAGACAACTGCATGGTGGACGTCGCCCGCTACTTCATCGAGTTCACGCACGCGGAGAGCTGCGGCAAGTGCGTCCCGTGCCGCGTGGGCCTCGACAAGGCGCTGCGCATTCTCAACGGCTGCACGCTCGGCACGGCCACGCACGAGGACCTCGAGGCGCTCGACGAGCTGTGCCGCATGGTGCGCGACACCTCGCTCTGCGGGCTCGGCCAGAGCGCGCCCAACCCCGTTCTCACCAGCCTGCGCCACTTCCGGCACGAGTTCGAAGACCACATCATGGCGAAGCGCTGCCGCGCCGGCGTGTGCGAGGACCTGGCTCTCTCGCCGTGCGAGAACTCTTGCCCACTACACATGAACATCCCGCGCTTCCTGCAGTTGTACAAGGAGGAGCGGGTCGAGGACGCGTTCCTCTCAGTGATCCTCGACAACCCACTGCCAGCCTCGACGGGGCGCGTCTGCCAGCACCCCTGCGACTACCGCTGCCGGCGCGCCGCTCTGGACGAGCCCGTGAACATGCGCGACGTACACCGCCGGATCGCCGACGAGGTGCTGCTCACCGACAAGTTCGACCGGATGGTCGAGAAGGTGATCGAGCGCAGGCTTGAGCCGACCGGGCACGAGGTCGCGATCGTCGGCGCTGGCCCGACGGGTCTCACCTGCGCGTACTACCTCGCCCTCTTCGGCCACAGCGTGACCGTCTACGACTCGCGCCCCGCCGCCGGTGGCATGCTGCGCTACGCGCTGCCGGAGTATCGGCTGCCGAAGGCGGCGCTCGACAAGGAGATCGAGCTGATCGAGCGCCTGGGCGTCAAGTTCCAGTTCAACGTGAATGTCGGCGAGGCGCCGACCCTCAACGACGTGGGGCACCAGTACGACGCCGTCTTCCTTGCGATCGGCACCTGGAAGGAGGCCTGGGTCTACCTGCCCGGAACCGAACTCACGGGCGTGATCCCGGCGCTGCCGTTCCTGGAGGCCGTGTCGCGCGACGAGCAGGTCCTGGTCGGGAAGAACGTGGTGGTGATCGGCGGAGGCAACGCCGCCATCGACTCCGCGCGCACGGCGCGCCGGCTGGGCGCGGACGTGACGATCGTCTACCGCCGCGAGCGGAAGGACATGCCGGCGATCCCGGAGGAGATCGAGGCGGCCGAGCACGAGGGCGCGAAGCTCGTCTATCTCGCCGCCCCGCACCGCATCCTGGGCGACAAGAACGGCCGGGTGTGCGCGATCGAGGCAGTCAGGACGAAACTCGGCGAGTTCGACACCTCGGGCCGCCGCCGGCCGGTGCCGACGGACGAGGTGATTCGCATCAAGTGCGACAGCGTGGTCCTCGCCGTGGGCGAGAAGGTCGACCCCGACTTCTGCAAGGCCTCGGGCCTGAAGGTGCAGGAGGCCGGCACGATCGAGGTGGACCGCTACTCGCTCGAGACCAGCCGCGAACGGTTCTACGCGGGCGGTGACCTCATCACCGGGGCCTCGAACGTGTCGAACGCGATGGGCATCGGCAAGAAGGCCGCCCGCAACATCGACAAGCGGTTAATGGGGCAGGAGCGCTTCCCGAGCCTGATCCCCGACTTCGCGTACCAGATGAAGCCGCCCGAGACGCCGAGCGAGTGCGGCCGCCACGTGCCCGGCGAGATGCCAGCCGCCCAGCGGGTGAAGTCCTACGCCGAGGTATCGCTCGGCCTCACGGCCGTGGCGGCGATGGAAGAGACGTCCCGTTGCCTGCGCTGCGACATCCGCAGCGTCGAAAGATAGGGAGGATCGCCTTGACTGAGAAGGTGAAGGTCCGCATCGACGGCGAGGTGATCGCGGCGACCACCGGCCAGACGATCCTCGAGGTCGCGCGCGCCAACAACAAGTACATCCCGGCTCTCTGCTATATGGAGGGCCTCAGCGCGGTCGGCGCGTGCCGGCTGTGCATGGTCGAGGTCTCCGGCGTCGCCCGCCTGCTGCCCGCCTGCACCACCCCCGTGCAAGAGGGCCTGGCGGTCGCCACCAGCTCGCCGCAGCTCCAGTCCTATCGGAAGATCGCGCTCGAGCTGCTGTTCGTCGAGCGCAACCACGTCTGCGCCGTGTGCGTCTCCTCGGGCCACTGCGAGCTGCAGACCCTGGCGCAGGACCACGGCGTCACGCACGTTCGCTACCCGTACAACTACCCGCGACTCACCGTCGACACCACGCACCCTCGCTACGTGCTCGACCATAACCGCTGCGTGCTGTGCTCGCGCTGCGTGCGCACGTGCGCCGAGATCGAGGGCGCGCACGTGTGGGACATGGCCGGCCGCGGCATCCAGACCCGGCTCGTCTCCGAACTGAAGCGGCCGTGGGGCGAAGCCACCAGCTGCACCAGCTGCGGCAAGTGCGTGCAGGCCTGCCCTACGGGCGCGATGGCCGAGAAGGGCTGGGGGGTCGAGGAGATGACGAAGCACCGGACCGTCGTAAGCCGCCTGACCTCGATGCGCGAGGGCCAGTGATGGACAAGCTGAAGATCGGCACCTGCTGGCTCGACGGCTGCTCGGGCTGCCATATGTCGCTGCTCGACATCGACGAGGGGATCGTCGCCGTGCTCCAGAAGGCCGACATCGTGTTCGGCCCGCTGGTCGACGCGCAGGAGTGGCCCGAGGGCGTCGACGTGGCCGTGATCGAGGGCGCGGTCAGCAGCCAGGACGACCTCGAGCTCGCGCAGACCGCGCGGGCGCGCAGCAAGTTCGTGGTGGCGCTGGGCGACTGCGCGGTGACAGGCAACGTGCCGTCGATGCGCAACGGCATCCCGACCGCCAAGCTGCTCGAGCGCGTCTACGTCGAGGGCGCGACCGTGCCATCGGTCGTGCCGACGGACGGCGTGCCCGCGCTGCTCAAGCAGGCGGAGCCGCTGCACTCGGCGATCAAGGTCGACATCCACGTCCCCGGCTGCCCCCCGAAGCCCAACGCGATCCTGTTTGTGCTGAGTGAGCTGCTCGAAGGCCGCGAGCCGGACCTCGGCTCCAAGCTGCGGTTCGGGTAGGGCAGGGCATGGCGACCAGGAAGGCAACATCGCGCGCCCCGCTGGGTCGGGAGGTCGTGGCATATGCCCCTGCGGCGCAGCCGGCCGAGGCCAGGAGACCAGCCATGAGGAAGATCACGATCGACCACGTGTCGCGCATCGAGGGTCACGCCAGGATCACGATCAAGCTCAACGACGCGGGGCAGGTGACCGACACGCAGTTCCACGTGACCCAGATCCGCGGGTTCGAGAAGTTCGTCGAGGGACGGCCGTACTACGAGATGCCGTCGATCACGTCGCGCATCTGCGGCATCTGCCCGGTGAGCCACCTGCTTGCCTCGTCAAAGGCGTGCGACGCGATCATGGCCGTGCGCATCCCGGCCGCCGCGGAGCATCTGCGCGAGCTGGTCCACTGCGCGCAGGTCGTGCAGTCGCACGCGCTGTCCTTCTTCCATCTCTCGGCGCCCGACCTGCTGCTCGGCATGGACTCCGATCCCGCCAAGCGCAACATCGCGGGGCTGCTCGAGGAACACCCCGACGCGCTGCGCGACGGGATCGCGCTGCGCAAGTTCGGCCAGCAGGTGATCGAGCGGCTCGCCAAGGAGCGCATCCACCCCTCGTGGATCGTGGCCGGCGGCGTCAACGCCCAGCTCGACCCGGAGGCGCGAGAGAAGACGCTTGCCGAGTTGCCCGCGGCCATGGCGATCGTGAAGCGTACGCTCGCGTTCTGGAAGAAGACTCTCGGCGGCTTCCCGAACGAGATCGAGTCCTTTTCGAACTTCCCCACGATGTACTGCGGCCTCGTCGGGCCGGACGGCTCGCTGCGGCTCTACGACGGCAACCTGCGCTTCGTCGGCCCTGACGGCAGCGTCGTCGCCGACCAGGTGAAGCCCGACGACTACGCGACCTACATCGGCGAGGCGACGCTCCCGGATTCCTACCTGAAGGCGCCCTACTACAAGCCCGTCGGCTACCCCGACGGCATCTACCGCGTCGGCCCGCTCGCGCGCCTCAACGTCGCCGACCGCTGCGGCACGCCGGAAGCCGACACGGAGCTCGAGGAGTACCGGCAGCGTCTCGGCCGCATCGTCCAGAGCGGCTTCCACTACCACTACGCGCGACTCATCGAGGTCGTGTACGCCCTCGAGCGCATGCAGGAGCTGCTCGACGACCCGGCCATCCTCGGGACCATGGTCCGCGCCCACGCGGGCGTCAACAACCTCGAGGGCATCGGCATCATCGAGGCCCCGCGCGGCACGCTCATCCACCACTACAAGGTGGACGGCAACGGCGCCATGACCTGGGCCAACCTGATCGTCGCCACCGGCCACAACAACCTCGCGATCGGCCGCGGCATCCTGCAGGTGGCCAAGCGGTTCGTCGACGGCAACAAGATCCAAGAAGGCGCCCTCAACCGCGTCTCCGCCCTGGTCCGTGCCTACGACCCCTGCCTCAGCTGCTCCACTCACGCCCTGGGTATGGTCCCGTTGCTCCTGCAGCTGCGAGGGCCGGACGGTCAGTTGCTGGACGAGGTGAGGTCGGAGTAGCCGCGGCCTCGGGCGGCGCACGAGAGCGCCGACTACTCTCGGGCCGCGCCGTTCTACAGCGCCAGTAGATCGTGGGGCGTTGTGAAGATGAACCCCGCGTAGGTGGCTCCCGGTGGGAAATGCCTCGTGTTCATGCTCACTACATACTTGCCCGGGATCGCGACCATATCTGGTCGGTTGGAGACGTAGATTGCTTCGGCCGTCCGCACGACGACGGTGTCGGCGGAGTGACCTTGGACGGCCGCCAGGTGGTGCGGTTCCTCCGGAACCGGAGTGAGCCAGGTTGCCCGACCGAATACGTGGTTGAAATGGCTCTGGATGTCCGATTTGGTCCAGCCTCCTCGACTGGCGAGGACTCGCACCAATTCCTCCCGGATCTGCTCGCACAGCACAACCTGAAACTCGTCGTCTAGCGCAAGCTCAAGCACGCCTGAAGGCGCACCCATCTGACGCCTCGAGAGAGCATCCGCGACGAAGACGCTGGTATCAATGACTGCGACGGCGCGCACCCTACTCGTCGCGCATGTGCTCGATGATCTCGTCGATCTCGGGGTCTGAAAACTTGGGACCTGGGCGCGGCGAAGCGCGGAACGCGGCAACCCGCTGGAGCGCCTCTCTCGATATTCGACGTGTGCCGGCCGGTGTGCGGTAGGCCCTGAGCAGACCCTTGTCCACCCAATTTCGGATCGTCTGCGGTGTTACGCAGAAGACGCGCGCCGCTTCGCTGATGCTCGCGTACGCCTCAGGGGGCTCCGCAAGGTGCTCCGTACCGGCGCCGTTCTGGTCGCCGACAAGGACTCGCCGCAGCACGTCGGCGGCAGCGCCGCTGATTGGAGCAATAGCCGGCAGGGCGGCCTCCACCTCGCGTCGCTCGTGAGGAGTCAGATCGATGAACACGCGAATTGCCTCTTCGTTCATGACGGCGAGCGTATGATCGAAGGTCAAAAATGTCAAACTCGGTCGCCCGTCCGAACCCCGCCGGCGAGCATATGGCAAACGCTACCCGGCGCCGCTTATCTGCCACTGCACTCGTGAAGCGTCACTGAGTCGAGTGGGCGACCAAGGAGAGGTAGACAGCCGGCGTCTGGATCGGGAAGTCGCCCGCTAACGCGAGGAGGTGGCCGTCGCTAGAAACCAGGACGGCGTGCTGGTCGGCCGCGAGAGAGATCAGGTAGTCGTCCCCGGGATCGACGCAATGTATCGGCGCAGGTCCGTCGGGGTCTCTCGCGAGCAAGGCCGAACGAGACAGCCACGCCACGAACGCCTCGGCGTCGCCCGCAGGTATCAGGCGCCGCAGTTTCGGATACGCGAGAGCGCGACCGAGTTCGGCAAGGAGTCCGGGCGAGACGATTAGCTCGGAGCGCCCTTCCTGCCAGGCGAGCAGCAGGCGGGCCGGAGTCCCGGTCCGCGAAAGGAGGGCCGATATGAGAACGCTGACGTCGAGGACCGCGCGCAATCCGCTACGGCCGTGGGCTGCGAGTCTCGTGCTGGGCTTCTACGCCCAGAGCCAATGACGTCTCCTCGGCGAGGTCATTGGTGGCCCAAAGTCGATCAAGCAGATCGAGTCCCAGGTCGCGCCGTAGCGCCTCTTCGATAACCTCGCTGTCGCTCTTGCCGCTGCGCGCCGCTCTCACCTTGACTGCGCGAAGGACGTCGGCATCGACCGTAAGGGTTGTTCGCACTTTCGCCATGGGTGCATTTTGGCATCACCGCAGCGAGGTGATCGGTCTGGTCGGGGCGAGAGGATTAGAGCCGACACGCCGTCACCATCTTTGCTGATCCCGGTCGCGAACGTACCGAGTTACGTTGGTCGGGTCTGGAAGACGGCTTAAGGGCGCGGAGACGGTCGACATCGTTGCCAACCCGCAATGACCGGCGTCGGTTGCGCGAAGGTTCGATTCGTGTCTGACGATCCAGCAGACTGAAATGGCGCCGCAATCGTGCGTGAGCTGACCCCTCAGACGGTTGCGCCCGCATGTTTGACTTCGGGTCGATCCCGCCCGGATCTTTCTTGTTCTGGCGCGCCCGGAGGGAACCGGACACTGTCCACCAACCATCGTCATCGAGTGCATAGACGAGCTGGTCGTATAGCCAGCAGTGCGGCTGCAGGTACGGGATGGCTCCGCTCGGCCCCGACCCAGTCGCACGCGGATGGCTCCAGGCGGCTACGGGCGAGGATGCGGGCTCGCTCTTCATGTTGCATCGTCCACAGTCACTACTCCACCGTCCTGAGGACCTGCTCGATCGCTGCGAGGCGCGAACGCATTTCCGAGACATCGGTGGCAGTGCGCTGCTGGGCGTCGAGGGTCTTCTCGGCCAGCTGCTCATATCGCTGCACGAGCTGCCGAAGGTCGTTCTCCTGGCCGGCGGAGATCTGCTGCTTGCGCTGCTCGGCGATGAAGGAGACGATGGCGACGAAGACGCAGAACGCCAACAGACCCAGGCCGAGAATGAGAATGACCTGCGGCCAGGTCCAGGATTCAGACATCAGGAGTGCTCCTTACGAGTAGGGCCCAGTTCAGGGCCCGATTTGGTGAGTGTCCTGGCCGCCTCGGCGATCGCCGCCGCGGTCAAATGGAGATCAAATTCGGCGACTTCGAAGTACTTCATCGCCTTGCCGTCTTGGGACAGTTCGAGGCTGCCGACGATGAGACCGACTTTCTCGAGCCGCTGAAGGTGGATGTGCACGAGGGGGCGGCTAACGCCGATCTCTCGGGCCAGGTGGCTCACGTAGTCGCGGCCACCGGCCAGCTCCGCCACGATTCGAAGACGGATGGGGTTGGCCAGCGCGGCCATGATCTCGACCAATTCGTCGCCGCTGGGCGGGTCCTTCGTAGTGGTCTCCTTTCATGTGCAGGCCAGGGCCGGGCGGCGGAACTCAGGCCATCTGCGTGGCTGGGGCCGGCCCGGCCCACCTCCAAGAGCTCCAAACGATGAACAACAGGCAGGCGATCTCGATCGCCGAGAAGAAGGCGTAGTAGTGGGGCGGCGCGCTGACGAAGAACGAGCCCACCTGCACGAGGGCCATGAACGTGCCGGCAAGGATATTGGCCCAGCGGTTGGGCCTGTGCTGCAACACCCGCGACAGGAGAACCATCGCGATCGGGATCTCCATCAGGAACGAGGCCGCAAGCAGCGCGTTCTGGGTCAGGTTCGGGGCCTGCGTCGAGTCGAATCCCGTCACGACGTCGCAGTAGAGATAGTTGAAGAGCATGAATACCCACAGGGTGGACAGCCGGACTCTGATGTCTTGCATTGATCACATTCCTTCGAGCCAACGAGGAGAATGGCTGAGCCTTTCATATGTAAGACTATGCTTACAGGTGAAAGACTAGCGTGTGACTCGGTGTTGCGCAAGGGGCAGGGCGCGCAATCGCCGAACGTTGTGTTGACCCGGTGCACGTCGGTAGGAGCCTGGCGGCGCTCTATGTTGCCGAGCCGACCTCGGTGGCGTAAGCTTTACTCATGAGCACACGAGTAAAGACCACCCGCCGCCGAGGGTACACGAAGGTGAGCGCCAAGAATCAGGTCACGATCCCCCAGGACGCCCTCGTTCGGGCTGGGCTCAAAGTGGGCGATCGCCTACGGGCCGAGGCCGGCCGGCCCGGTGAGTTGATACTGGTCCGCGAGGAGGATCCGGTCGATCGATTTGCCGGCGCCTTGACGGGCGCCTTCGCTCCAGATCAACTAGACGAACTTCGCCGCGAATGGCGCTGATAATCCTCGACGCCGGCATCATCATCGCGATTCTCGATTCGAGCGACGCCCACCATGCGGCGGCCAGGGAGGCCCTGTCGCTCTTTCGGAGTCGGGGCGAGGAGTTGGCTATCCCGGCCTCCGCCTACGCCGAGGTACTCGTCGGCCCTTTCCGGCAGGGTGCGACCGCGGTTGCAAAGGTCGATGAGTTTCTCGCAGCTCTTCCGGCTCGAGTTGAGCCAGCCACTAGGGAGATTGCTGCAACCGCGGCGAGGTTGAGGGCCCAGCACGGAACCAAGTTGCGGCTGCCGGATGCACTGGTCGTGGCCACGGCGGTTGAACTGGGTGCCGCCATCCTGCTGACGACAGACGCCGGATGGCCATCCCTGCCGATCCACGTCACAGTCGTTGCAGGATCGGCCATACCCTGACGCGGGCGATGCCAGCGGGTCACCGCACGGGTTCGCCGTACGTATCTGAATGGTCGGGGCGAGAGGAGTCAGCCCGACACTATACGGGTGAAGTTACGAGCAGCCTTGGCGAGGACCGCGGAGCGTGTCGGCTGATCTTGCCGAACCATCACGACCGCGTTGAAGCGGCAAAGCCCGATCAGCGCCGCGACTTAGCGAGAAGACCAGGAGATTGGGGTCGGCACGGAAGCGCAGACCGTCGCGGGCTCGGCGTCGGGCGCGGGCGGAGGCGTGGTCCCTACCCAGCCGGTTGTGCCGCTGAACGACATGGAGCTGCCGAAGACCAGGAGCCCGCCGGCCTCGAATGCCGCCCGGCCGTTTGTGCCGTCGCCGTAGATTTGACCGCCGCCCTTGAAGGCGCAGTCCTCATACGTCATCCACGCCTCGAAAACTGTGCCAATGGACGCTGGCGCATTGAGTCGTACCAAGCCGTGGGCGGGGACCGCGAGATCGACGCTGCCCGTGCTGCCCACGAGCCTCACGATGCGGGGCAGATCGCCGTCGTTCCTCGCCTCGGTCGGCGCCGTCGCAGGCGATGCCGAGCACGCGGTCGCAACAACGGCGATTGCAAGCCCGAAGCCTATGAGTGCTGCGCGCATGATTCCCCCGAACGCTCTCAGACTACGAGCAGCATGAACGCCCTATGGTTGGCTTTGCAAGTGGCCTCGGCCGGCACCAGGTCGGAGCCCTCTTTGGGTTCAGCCTGACATGATGCGGGTGAAGGTGCGGGCCACACCCAACGGCCTGGAGTGCCAGGCCTCGGCTTGACGAACCCCAGTCCAGTCCCCGCGTTCGACACCATCACCCGATCGTGAGCGTGGCTCGGGCGAGAGGAGTCGGCCCGACACCATACGGGTGAAGGTGCGCAGTGGGCTCCCAGGAGCTGAGGCGGACAGAGCGTCAGCCTAACCCTGCTCGACTAACCCGCTAGTCTTGCGGCATGCAGGCCAATGCACCCACGCTAGACGAAGCCCACTGCCGGAGGCGTCCGCATCGCGGCTACATCCCAGCGATGATCGCGTGCGCCCTCGCGCTCACTGGAGTGCTCGGCTGCACGCCCCGACCGGCGCTCCAGTTCTCGCCCGCGACCCTGCCCGACGCCCAGGTCGGCTCATCCTACGCGGCGACCATCACCGTCAGTCAGGCTGTGACGCCTGTCGGTGGTGCCTCCGTCCAGGACGGCGCGCTCCCCGCGGGCCTCGACCTCGCATTGGCCAAGGAGCCCGCTAACACGATCCAAATCTCGGGAACGCCCACCGTCTCCGGCACGTTCAGCTTCACCATCTACGTGTGGTGCTACGGCACGAACGTCAGCGGGCAGACGGCCACCCAGCAATACGCGCTGGTGGTGAAGTGAACTAGGGGAAGTCTGGTCGGGGCGAGAGGAGTAGCGGCCACACTTTCCAACTGATCTACTCGATCATGCCGGCTGCCGCGCTGCTGGTCGAAGTGGTGTAGTCGGCGCCCCGAATGGAGTAGCGGCCGGACTTTCCAACTGACATACGAGATAGTTCCAGAGACCGGAGCGAGAGCGAACGTGGCGTAGTCGTCGGCTTGCCAGGAGTCAGGCCGACACTTTACGGGTGAACGTTCGTGGCTCCTCGGCCCGGATGACAGAGCAGGCTGGATGACGTCATCTCGGCCACACCCCGTCGGACTTAATTGGGGGTAAGATCGTAAACGGCTCCATCCTAGATGTGATAGAAGCCCGCTTGACATAGACGTATAACCCATTTAGGATGGCCTTATGCAGCGGCTAACTGGGGACCTTATCAATCAAGCACTCGAGGCGCTTGGTGCCACGCTTTCTCTGCTAGGCGAGGAAATCGAGATTGTCGTGATCGGCGGCGGCAATCTCGTCTACTCCGGCATGGTGAAGCGCGCGAGCACCAAGGATCTCGACATCCTTGGTCGGATGGTCAACGGCGACGTAGTGAAGATGCGCCCGGTTCCTCAGGCCTTCGCTCAGGTTGTCAGTGACGTGGCTCAACAGTTCTACCTTCCGCCGGATTGGATCAACCTCGGACCCGCCAGTCTGCTAGACAAGGGACTCCCCGAAGGTTTCTGTGACCGGCTAGAACGTGAGCAATACAGTTCCCTCGTCGTGTGGTTCGCGGGTCGTCTCGATCTGATCGCCTTCAAGATCTATGCGGCGGCCAACCCCCACGTGAACGATCCCAATCCCTCTCGCCACCATGACGATCTCGTCGAGCTGACGCCGAAGGGCCATGAACTGGATCTTGGCTTGGCCTGGATGGCGACGTGGGCGGACGAGGAATTGCTCGACCGTGCATCGGCGATCGCCGATACTCTCAGATGACAGCCTCCACTTCGCTGCCTCTTGACGCGAGGCCCATCCGCGCCGGCCTGGCCAATCTCGCCTGGCGACAGTGGACTGCCCTTGGTGTCACGGGCTGGACGATCGAAGAGCCGCGACCGGTTGACCCCGAGGCCCTCCTTGTCCTGACGGCTCGCCTGGGCGACACAGACGCGCGGCTGCGCGACTGTGCAACCGACTGGTGCGTCGCCTTCGGCTCGTACATCAACGAGGCCCGACTTCGCAAGGTGTTGGCGCAAATCGGTGGCGGAGATCCTAAGGTTGACCAGTTCTTCGCTACGGTGGCGGCCAACAGAGGCCCTTCGTGGCCGCATTCGAGCGGGAGTGAGCCGCGACCGTATGCCAATCGCCACAAGGCCTACCTTCCCCATCTTCAGTCCTCGGGCCGACTGCTTCTCCGGCTTCGAGCGCTCCTAGGGGTAACGGCCCGGGCCGAAATCGTGGCGACGCTTGTCGGTCGGACCGAGCCGATACCGATCATCGAAATCGTGAGGCGGACCGTCCAGACACGGACTGCTATCGACAACGCGCTACACCAGCTGGCCCTAGCGGGGGTGGTCACCATCGTGCAGATCAGCCCACGTGACACCAGGGTGCTGTTGTCGAAGTCGTCGTCGTTCAGCGATTTGGTCCAGAACGTTCCGGTCATGCCGGATTGGCTCGCTGCATTCAATGTTGCTCTGCGAGTCGTCGGGTTCGCAGAGGCGTCTGCTGGCATGCCCACTGCCGCCATCGGCACAGAGGCTCGACGCACACTGCGAGAGGTCGAACCGCTGGCGTCTGCCGCGGGTATCCGTCTTCCTCAAGAGGGCTTGGTGGGAGATGACTTTGTGACGGCCTTCTACGAATGGGCCGACGGCTTGCCGGATGCTCTGGCAGGACCTGGGCCGCAGGAACTCGCCGGCAACTGAGCGGTCGTTCGTGACAGTTCGTCGCGAGGGGCCAGAAATGAAGCGACGGAGGGTAATCAACCATAGTGAATGGTTCCCTGCCAGAGCCGCCGAGTCGTCCCGGACATTTCACGCGAAATCGGTTTCGCAGCCCGGGGAGGGGGTGTCAACGGCCAAATGGGGAGGGGCGCATGTCAATGCGCTAAAGACGCCTCAAACGAGGCGGAGTCGGAGTGTTGCCATCATTGGCGCCACGAGGGAATCGGTGTCGTTAGGCTGTCTCTATTGGCGCTGGACGTGGCGACGGCATGGCGACAGGGGTGACGACATGGCTGCTCTGGTTGACCTGGTCGGGATGCAGACCCCTCCCGCTGCAACCGCGAAGTGCCGACAGCCTTTTGCCCGTGGCCATGAGAAAGTCCCCGCTGGTGGCCACCAGCGGGGACTTCTACGTGGCCATTGACAGCCTTTCTTGACGCAGTAGAGGAAGTTTGCGCCAGGCAGGCTCCCTGGCACCGCTCCGAAGGGTCCGCTCGGGCTTACCACCGCCTTGTAACTCCTTACCATTCCGTCGTAAGTCGGCGTGAGTCAGAGGGCGCACGGCGGGCTGGGGCACGACCGGGCGCCCTCTGACGAGCGACTGGCGATTCACCATAGGAGATGGTGGATTACCATGAAGCCGTCGCCCGCGTTGAAACGCTTGGCACAGGGAGTTGACCGCCTGTGTCTTCGGGATCAAGTCGATCGGCCGGACCTACAGGTCCATGCACCTCTGTACCCGCCCGAGGGCCCCGCAGTCTGGCAACGGGCCGGCAACTGGCCCGCAAGCCGATCGTCTACACAACTCGGGGCCAGGAATACAAGGGGATCTGGTTGTTGCCACGGTGCTAGAAGTTGTCGAGCATATCGACAGCAGGCCAGGCGCGCCGCACCGGTTCCACCGGTTCTACCGGTTCCGGTTCCCCTTGACGCCTTCGGCAGTGTTACCCATGATGTACGCTAGAGTACAAAAAGGGTAACACTAATGCGCTTTGAGCCAAATGACACAGGGTTCCGACTGTTCGGGCACCTGGCCCTTCATGAGGATCAGCAGGCGAGTCTTACGCAACTGTGCGCGGTCACGGGTCAGTCGAGACGTGTCGTCTTGGCTGCACTCAAAGGCTTGGCTGAAGACGATCTGGTCTTGGCGGAGCCCAAGCCCAAGGGAATGGGCTACGGCAAGCTCTACCAAGCCAACCGCGACCACCCCATCTTTGACGAGCTCAGGCGGATCGTCATCAAGATGCTCGGAGCAACCAACGCTGTACGTGACATCCTGCTAGACAACCCTGCAGTTGAGGCCGCGGCCATCTTCGGGTCGGTAGCGGCAGGAGCGGACCGCAGGACTGGCCGACTCTCCGACATTGATCTACTGGTGGTGTTCGCCGACGCTTCGACCAGGGACGATCGGGTTGCTCTGCGAAGCGCTGTCCAGTCGGTTTCGGACGAACTAGCGAGAGAGATCAACGTCGAAGGATTGACGCGGACCGAATGGGAGGAAGGCAAGCGGACCAACCGAATCCTCAAGAGGATTGCCGCCGGCAGTCTCCTGACTCTGAAGGGGAGCCTCAATGCCTAGACTCGGTGCGAACGACCCCTCGAGCGTGGCGGCCATGCTCAGAGCCTACGGGACGGCAGACACGGGCATAGATCCAGGCGAGATCCCGGAACTCCTTGAACAGGCAGACGAGGAAATCCGCGAGGCCGAATATGACCTCGTGGGCGGATTCCCGAACGGGGGCCTCAAGAGCGCAGAGATGGCGATCCTCAAGATGGGGCTTGCCTTGGCTTTGGGCTACTGTCATCGACTCGCAGAACACAACGAGTCTGACCCCCGAAAGGGGCAGCGCAGCCATCGCAATGCCGCGCTATTGGTTTGGTTCTGGGCTAGGGAGTCCATGCCGCGCGTCGAACCGCTCGCGGCTCAGCTGGTCGATGTCATCGAACGAAGGAATGCATACAGCTATCGAACGCACCCGGCCAGTCCGAGTGAGGCCCTTGACGCAACGCAGGCAGTGAAAGAGGTACGCGAGGCTCTGGGAGACGAACCGATCCGCATCTACCAATCAACGATGGCACGACTGAAAGCTGCGCGACGGCAGCCGTGACCATCGGCGACCTGCCCTTAGGTGAGCCGGATCCCGTTCCGCAGGTTCCGACCAGGGGAAGGCTTGTCACAGTTTCTGTGACAAGATGTCACGAATTCTGTGACAAGCACAGGATCGATTGGGTTGAGTCGGTTTCACCGTTGACGGGGATGGGCTGGTCCTGGCCGCGAGGCTGGGCAGCGCCCGACCGGTTCCGCCGGTTCCGCCGGCAGCGAGGTGCCTGTCGGTGCCCATTGGCGACGTCGAATCGTGCCGCAACGTGCGTTGGATGAACCGCACCCGTGCACCTTCGCGGGCCGTGACCATGCCCCCGTTGCCCAGTCCTCGCTAGTACGGGGTTAGTGGGGATGGGGCAGCATGTTGCCCCTGAGTCATGGGTGGGAGGATCGTGTCTAGGGTCGAGGCGGCCAGTGCCAATGCTGCTGGCGGTTGTGTCTCGGGGTGGCGGCTGAGCCAAGCCCCGAGGCGGTGGATATTGCTGTGCGTCTTGTTGAGCGGCGTCGGGTGGGTTGCCTACCAGTCTCTCGCCTGGTGCGGTCATTTCGTGCTGATGAGCTGGTTATGGTCGGGGCGAGAGGAGTAGCGCCCAGGCTTTCCAACTGATGTATACGATCGTGCGAGCGGGCGCGATGGTAGTCGAGGCGGCGTAGTCCACGGCCCATCGCAGTCGCAGTTGCTGATCCGTTCGGCGAGCCCGAGGATCACGGCCAGATTGCCAACGTCAAATGCCCACCAACCACATGGGAGCGGAGTAGCGGCCGTACTCTCCGCCTCATCTGCGATATCGTGCCGGTGGCCGGAATGCCGACCGAGGTAGCGTAGCCACGGGGACTCGGAGGTTCGATCGGGCCGATGGGTGGAGCGCGGCTCTGCGCGCCGCTGACCGTATCAGTTGGGCCGTGCGCTGACTCAGCCGTTGGCAATTGTGCTTGATGAGAGGCGCCCGCCGAGTGAGGGGTGCCCGGCGGACGCAAGGACTGCTATTCTGGACAGGACGCCCAAACGCTCCCGAGATCGCTTGGCTTGGGTTCGGCCACTGGGGACCCTGACCCTGACCCGACGGTCAAACCACCCCAGAAGACCGGTTCCATCGCCATAAGGCCGGTGCCTGATGGGTTCTCGGATACAAGCAACTGCGAGTGGTAGGGTGCACCCTTTCCATCGAGACCACAGAGCGAGAACAGAATTCCGCCTGGGGTCCAGGTTCCCGGCGAGGTCTCTTTATTGGGGACGGTGGTCACAGCGACGATTGTCGGAGGATCACTGGGTACCGTATCCGTCCCCGTACTCAATAGAACGTTCGTGCACTGCGGGGTGCCCAAGGCGCACAACTGGTCAAAGCGCCGAGCCAGCGCCAAATCAATCACCTGATGGACCAGGGTCCGCGAGTCGGTCTCCGACGGTGGGGTTGCCGGAGCGTAGGCCTGGGGGCTCGCACAGGCTGCAACGGCTAGCCCGAGCAACAGAGCGCCACCCTTGACACGAAGCCTCAGTGCGCTCACTGGAAGTCGTAGTAGAGGTTCCATATTGGGCTGCCGTTCTCGCGCGTCTCGACTTCCTGAATCATCGCCGGCTCTCTAGTGTCGTTGTAGATGGTGCACAGCGGGCAGACCCATTCCGTGTACTGCGTCCCCGGATTGTAGACAGGATCTCCGTATGCGTACCAGTTCTCACATTCCGTGACGGGCCACGAGTACGTCAGGATGTAGCCGATTGTGATCTGGGTGGCCCAGCAGTTGCTGGAGGAGTTCTGCGCGGGACTATAGTCGATCATCGTTAGGGGAGTGCTGGAGGAGTTCTTCGTCGTTTCCACGTACGCGTAGTGCATGCCGCTGCCGTTCGAGTGTGTTTTGCCATCGAAGGTAACGAAGAAGAAGTCGTTGTTCAGATAGCCGTCATTGATCATCTTCTTCAAGGCCCAGCAGCTCCACATCCAGCCCTGAGACTTGGTTTCGGTCAAGCAGCCATTGTTGATCTGGTTCCAGTATTGCGCGCCGGACATCGGCGAAACGCTGCCGGGAGTGGTCGCGGACGATGGTGCTTGTAGTACAACGCCGCTCACCGTTGTTCCACTCGGCCCGACGCCGGTGGTGGTTGCCATCCCTTTGGGCATGGTCTTGGTCGTACCGTCAGCCTCTCGGATGACTTTGAGACTTGAAGCGGCGGTGGGATGACCGTCACTAGTTAGACGCTGCGCCGCGAGAGTTGCGGCCGCCTGACCGCTCGGAGTCGCCGTGATATCGGAGCTAGCAGGCGCGGCGGCATAAGTGCTTGCCGGCACCAGAATCCCGACGGAGCTCGCTATAGCGAGAGCAAGCAGGAGTCTCCGGGCTTTGGCGATCCCCGTCAACATGAGCCTCGAGTCGCTCCTGGCTTGACGGAGACGCGTGACAAGGCCGAGCTCGTTTCGCATGGTTCCTCCTAGTGACGATCACCCTCGCTGTCCCCCTGTTGGGCGGCAGGCCGAGGCGTCGTCTAGTGCAGGCTAGTCACGTCGGATTGGATCGGGCTATACGATTACCTAACTAGTAAGTCAACCGCTGGTGGACTACGCAAACGACTCGGCTACGCGAGCGCTGGCCCGCTTCCGTTGGCCTCGACTGGATCGAGGTGCTGTGGGCTAAGCGAGACGACGGTCTACCTCAGCGCGCATGGGGTCCGTCACAGGCTGGCGGCGGTGCTACCGGCCGAGTTCAGTTCACCCACAAGCCCTCGGGGCGAGAGGATTTGAACCTCCGACGCCCAAAACGCGCCCGGACCGCGCCAAACACAAAGCGGCCGCCGGGCTTTCGCCCGACGGCCGCTTGAACTGCGTGGAACCGGCTACGCCAGTAGAACGCCGATAGCGTCGAGCGGAACCGCGTTTGACTCCGTCACGATGCCGGCCGCGGCGCGAAGCCGGGGCGCGATCGAGGCAATGTAGCTCCGGGCGATCGACTTCTTCGACTCAAGAGTGTTCGTGTCGCGCAGCAGGAGCCAGGAGCAGGTCAGCCAGACGGCCTGATCGACGAGATCGCAGGCGTAGTAGTCGACCTTGGCCCGATCGGGCTGGGCCTTGAGGGCGTCGACGGCGGCCTGGTAGACGTCGGTAAGTTCGACCAGGGTTGCCTTCTCGGCGGCCATGTCGGCCGGGTATTCGGCGGCTTCCCATTCGGCGAAGAGTGGATCAAGGGAGCGATTGAGCAGCTTTCCGATGGCGGCGACCACCTGCAGCTGGCTCGTGCCTTCGTAGATGTTAGTGATTCGAACATCGCGGAAGAGCCGCTCGATGTTGAATTCCTTCATGTAGCCGACGCCGCCGTGGACCTGCATCGACTGGTAGCAGACGCGGTTGCCCATTTCGGTGGAGCAGTACTTCACCATTGGGGTCATGGTTTCGGCGATTGTCGAGCAGGCCTTGAGGCGTGCTCGGGTCGCCGGATCGACGTCCGAACCGCCGTCGCCGACGGCCTTCTCGTAGACCTTCCACAGGTCCACCCAGGTCGCCGTTTCGGCCAGGAGCGCGCGCGTGGCCTCCAGGTCGACGCGCATCGACAGGAGCAGCCGGCCGACGGCTGGCAGGACCCGGATCGGCTTGCCGAACTGGATGCGCTCCTTGGAGTAGCGATCGGCCTCGCGCCAGGCGGCCTCGGCAATTCCGAGAGCCTGAGCCGCAACTGCCAGCCGCGCCCCGTTCATGAGGTTCATGGAGTAGCGCATGAGCCCGAAGCGGCGCTTGCCGATGAGGATGCAGGGCGTGTTGTTGTACTGGATCTCGCAGGTAGGGGAGGAGCGGATGCCCATCTTGTGTTCGATGCGGCGGATCTTGACGGTCTCGTCCTTCTCCACCAGGAACATCGAAAGGCCGCGGGCGTCCGTGGAGCCTTCCTCGCTGCGGGCCAGGACGACCGAGATGTCGGCCAGGCCGTTGGTGATGAAGCGCTTGACGCCGTTGAGGGTCCACTTGCCGGTGGCCTCGTCCAGCGTCGCCTTGGTGGCCACGGCTCCAAGATCGGAGCCGGCATCGGCTTCGGTCAGGACCATGGCGCCGGAAACCTCGCCGCGTGAGAAGCGGGGCAGGACTCGGGCCTTCGTCTCAGGATCGCCGTACTCGTCGATCATGGAGGCGATTTCCTGAAGGCCGTAGACGGTCATCAGGCCGCTCTCGGCCCGGGCGACGATCTCGACCAGCATCGAGTAGATGGACTCGGGCAGGTTCAGGCCGCCGAATTCGCGCGGCAGCATTGCCCCGAATAGCCCGGCCTGGCGAATGGCCTCGATGGCGTCGATGGTCGGCGCGGAGTAGGTGACCTCCCCGTCCGCGAAATGGGCGCCCTCCTCGTCCGCTTCGGCTGCGCGGGGAGCGATGCGTTCGCCGCAAATCTCGCCCATCACCCCCAGGATGATGGCGTAGTTGTCCTTGGCGTCGGCGTAGTTGCGCGGCGCTCCCGGATACTGGGCCGCCTGGGCGTAGCCGGTCTCCTTGAACTCGAGGGCCTCGCG
>Ga0209638_1000936_pt1 | contig 19172 bp, 13 predicted proteins | sample BarGraNGADG00211_FD_184490 | JGI IMG/M metagenome (GOLD analysis project Ga0209638, IMG submission 184490) | Arctic peat soil microbial communities from Barrow, Alaska - Barrow Graham LP Ref core NGADG0002-211 (SPAdes) (version 2) | ecosystem: Environmental > Terrestrial > Soil > Wetlands > Peat...
TTCCGTAGGCTCGATCAGCATTGCTACTGCAGCATCCCCAAAAAGAGGGCATGTTGTTCTGTCCTGATAATCTGTAACAGAGGACATTCTCTCGCCTGTTACTAAAATGATCTTTTTTGCACGACCAGACTCGATTAGTGACGCAACAGTGGCGAATGAGAAAATAAAGCCTGAGCAACCTGCATTTATATCATAACCCCAAGCATTCATAATGCCTGCCTTGTCGCAAATAATATTTGCAGTTGCAGGGAAAAACATATCTGGAGTTACTGTTGCACAAATCACCATATCTATTTCATTCGGATTTGTACCGGTTTTTGCGAGAAGTTTTTTTACTGCTTCCGCACCCATATGTGATGTTCCAAGACCATCCTCTTTTAAAATTCTTCTCTCTTTAACACCAATGCGAGTCATTATCCACTCGTCAGTTGTGTCTACCATTGTGGAGATCTCCTGGTTGGTCAATATATAGTCAGGAAGAAATGCTTCAATTCCTGTAATGATCGCCTTTTTATTATTCATAAGACATAGCTTCTTTAAATGTTCTGCGGAGCATAGTCGCCACCCATAACATCCAATCCGATTTTCATCTGGGACTAAGCTGTAGCTTTTTCAATCACAAGACGACCTCTGTAAAAGCCACACTCAGGGCAAACACGGTGATAGAGTACAGCAGCACCGCAATTTGAACAATTACCCAATGTAGGAAGTTCTGCCTTATAGTGAGTTCTACGTTTGCCTTTACGAGCCTTTGAAATTCTGTGTTTCGGATGTGCCATTTTAAAATATTTTAAACAGTATTAATTCAATAAATCTTTTAATTTGTCAAAAGGTGAGTCTGGCTCACCAATAATCTTCTCTCCACCGACAGATCTTAACCTGGCAATCATATCCGGATTGCAATCTCCCTGTTTATGCACCTTTTGAAGAGGCAGAGTCAAACAGATATAGTCATAAAAAAACTGTTTGAGATCTAGCTCACTCTCAGCAGGGTCAAGAGTAATAAATTCATCATCATCTGTCTCCCCTTCACTCTTGTCGAATTTAACCATTAGACTAGCCTTTGTATCAATAGGTAGCTCCAATTCATCTAAGCACCTGTCACACTCAACGCCAACCTCTCCTTTTATTTCGCTGTCAACCTTCATCCATGTAGCCTCCCTCTCTAACACAAGCTCAACAACAAGAGCGGCATTCTGGATTTGCGAGTTCTCAAAATCCTTAAAAAAGGCAGTATCAATTGAAAAACCATATTTATGTTTGCCAATTGATAACCCTTTTATCGGAATAATATAATCTCTATTTGAACTCTTTTCCATAAATAAAATGAGCCCGCAAAGTTAAACTATTTTTTCAAAGTAGCAACCCTATTGACCCTTTCTTCTTTTTCTTTCGTTCTCGTCGAGGTAGATTTTTCTAAGTCTGATGGATTTTGGGGTAACCTCAACCAGCTCATCCTCTTGAATATACTCTAAAGCCTCCTCCAAACTGAAAATAATCGGAGGTGTCAAAATTGCTTTATCATCTGTGCCGGAAGCTCTCACATTTGTGAGTTTCTTGGTCTTACAAATATTAATACCCAGATCGTCTCCTCTTGAATGTTCTCCCACAACTTGACCTGCATAAATTTCATCCCCGGGATGTATAAAAAATTTACCTCTGTCCTGTAATTTATCCATTGAATAAGCTATGGCCATTCCTGTCTCAAGAGCAATCAGAGAGCCATTGTTACGCTTTTCTATATCCCCCTTGAATGGTTCATATCCTTTGAAACGGTGGGCAACCACAGCTTCTCCCTGTGTTGCGGTCATCAGATTACTTCTCAACCCTATCAAACCTCTTGCAGGGATATCAAAATCCAGGTGCACCCTGTCTCCCCTGTGCTCCATATGCAACAAACTACCCTTCCTGCGTGTAGCCATCTCGATAGCCCTACCTACCATATCTTCCGGGAGATCAATTGTGAGATGTTCGATTGGTTCACAACGAATGCCATTTACCGTTTTATCCAACACTTTGGGCTGCCCTACCTGAAGTTCGAATCCCTCTCTTCGCATTGTTTCTATCAATATCGAAAGATGAAGTATTCCTCTTCCGTTTACGACAAAAGAGTCTGCTGTAAGACCATCTTTTACCTTTAAAGCCAGATTTTTTTCCAGCTCCTTGTCCAGTCTGTCTTTTATATGACGAGATGTAACATACTTACCCTCCCTCCCGAAAAACGGGGAGTCGTTAATGGTAAAGAGCATGCTCATAGTCGGTTCATCTATAGAAATAGGAGGAAGTGGTTCCGGATTCTCTATATCGGCAATTGTGTCCCCTATCTCAAAACCATCAATACCAACAACAGCACAAATATCTCCACTTTTAACCTCTTCTGTTTTTAATTTCACTAAACCCACAAAGACCATAAGTTCCTTAATTTTGCATTTTTCTATTGAGCCGTCTCTTTTGCATAGTGAAACTTGCATTCCGGGTTTGAGAGAGCCTCTTCTCATACGGCCTATAGCAATACGCCCAACATAAGGAGAGTACTCAAGAGATGATATCAATAGCTGTGGGGTTCCTTCCAACATTTCCGGTTCCGGTATTTCCTCAAGAATTGTATCTAAAAGGGCTGTAATGTCTGTTGTGGGTTTTCTCCAGTCAAGCGACATCCACCCCTGTTTTGCACTTCCGTAAACTGTTTTAAAATCAAGTTGTTCTTCTGTGGCATTAAGACTGAACATAAGATCAAATACCTGTTCATTTACCTCGTCCGGGCGACAATTCTGTTTGTCTACTTTATTAATTACAACAATTGGCTTTTTACCCATCTCAACTGCCTTCTGGAGTACAAATCTTGTCTGTGGCATTGTGCCCTCAAATGCATCCACCAAAAGCAGAACACCATCTGCCATATTAAGTACTCTCTCAACTTCGCCGCCAAAATCTGCGTGTCCGGGAGTGTCAATAATATTTATCTTATAGTCTTTGTAAGGAACCGATACATTTTTTGCGAGGATTGTTATTCCCCTTTCTCTCTCCAAATCGTTGCTATCCAGGATTAGTTCTCCCATCTTTTCGGCATCTCTGGCAAGTGTTGCCTGAAGAATCATTCTGTCCACAAGTGTGGTTTTGCCATGGTCTACGTGTGCGATAATGGCAATATTTCTTATTTGTTGCATAATTAAGCGGTAAAAGTAGATAAAAATATTATTTTTGTTGGTTAATTTACGAAAAATAATCTCCTAATGGTAGAAAAAATTATAATTTTAGACTTCGGATCTCAATTTACCCAACTGATCGGTCGCAGATTGAGGGAATTAAATGTCTATTGCGAAATTACTCCATACAATAAAATTCCAAAACTGGATTCAAGTGTTAAGGGGGTTATTCTTTCCGGCAGCCCGTTTTCTGTAAGAGACCCACAAGCTCCAAAGGTAGATTTAACTGAGATCAAGGGCAAGTTACCACTGATGGCGGTTTGTTATGGAGCTCAATATCTGGCTCAACATTTTGGAGGAGAGGTTAATGCCTCGTTGGCCAGAGAATATGGCCGCGCAATGCTCCAGATAGATGATCTCAACTGTCCTTTGTTTAAGAATATCCCAACCAATACACAGGTTTGGATGTCTCATGGCGATACCATTTCCAAGTTACCGGCCCGGGCTGTTCCGGTTGCCTCCACCAAAGATATAACAAACGCCGCTTACCATATTGATGGAGAACAGACATATGCTGTTCAGTTTCATCCGGAAGTTTTTCACACCGAGAAAGGAGCACAAATTTTAGAAAATTTCGTTAAAGGAATATGCGGGTGCAAAGGCGATTGGACGCCCGATTCATTTATCGAAAGTACAGTTACAGAGTTGCAAAATAAAATTGGGAATGACAGCGTTATTCTCGGGCTCTCAGGAGGTGTGGATTCAACTGTAGCGGCAGTACTTTTGCACAGAGCAATCGGAAAAAACCTTCACTGCATATTTGTGGATAATGGCCTTTTGAGAAAAAATGAATTTTCTTCTGTTCTCGAATCCTATAAAGATATGGGCCTGAGTGTTACCGGAGTTGACGCCGGAGAGAAATTTTTAAATGCCCTAAAGGAGATTTCTGATCCTGAAAAAAAGAGAAAGGCTATCGGCAGGGTTTTTATTGAGGTGTTTGATGCAGAGTCTCATAAAATTGAGAATGCTTCATGGCTTGCACAAGGGACAATTTATCCGGATGTAATTGAATCGGTTTCTGTTAACGGCCCAAGTGCGACAATAAAGTCTCATCACAATGTGGGAGGGCTTCCGGGCTATATGAAGTTAAAAGTGATTGAGCCACTGCGCTCGCTCTTTAAAGATGAGGTTCGGCGGGTTGGTCGTGCATTGGGCATTAAAAACGAACTGATATCCCGACATCCTTTCCCTGGACCCGGGTTGGGAATTCGTATTTTGGGAGAGATCACAAAGGAAAAGTTAGATATATTAAAAGAGGCAGACTACCACTTTATCCAAGGGCTCCGTGATTCCGGTCTTTATGATAAGGTTTGGCAGGCGGCCACAATTCTGCTTCCAATCAAAAGCGTCGGGGTTATGGGAGACGAGAGAACATACGAATACACTATTGTACTCAGAGCAGTAACCTCAACGGATGGTATGACTGCAGACTGGGTTCACCTTCCTTATGAGTTCCTTGCAAAAGTTTCCAATGATATAATTAACAAGGTTAAAGGTGTTAACAGAGTTGTTTATGACATCTCCTCAAAACCGCCTGCAACAATTGAGTGGGAATAAATAAATAATTCTTTCATCGTCTGGGGTGGCAGCGTAAAATACCCTCTCTCCAGCGTTCGCTGTTTACATGGGTGTATATTTCGGTTGTGAGGATGCTTTCGTGACCCAGCATTTCTTGTACAACTCTTAAATCGGCTCCGTTCTCCACTAAGTGCGTTGCAAAAGAGTGTCTGAATGTATGAGGTGAAATTTCCTTGTTGACACCTGCAATTTCCGCTTGCCTTTTAACAATAATAAATATCATCTCCCTGCTGAGTTTGCCTCCCCTCCTATTCAAAAAAACAATATCTTCACAACCCTTGTTAATCTTGAATGCTCTTCTTAAATTCAGATAAATATTCAAAGAGTCAGTTGCCGGATCCCCTATAGGAACCAACCTCTGTTTGCTGCCCTTACCGGTAACCTTAACAAAGCCGTCAGGTAGAAAAAGGTTTGAAATCTTTAAGTTAACAAGCTCACTCACCCTCAAACCACAAGAGTAGAGAACTTCAAAGATAGCTTTGTTTCTATGGCCCTCTTCTAATGATAAGTCTACCGAATTAATTATATCCTCAACCTCTGAGACAGATAATACCACCGGTAAATAGGGTTTAATCTTAGGTGGATCCAGGATCTCTGTGGGATTTGAACTTATTAAATTCTCCATCTCCAGAAATTTGTAAAAGGATTTAAGAGAACTGATAAGACGTGCCTGGGACCTTTTTGAGAGCGCAGAGTTAAACTGTAATGAGAGAAATTCCGAGAGCAGTTCGGGGGTAACGCTATCCAGTTGTTTAATCAAAGTTGAGTTTTCTTTATCACCGATAAACGAATCAAGTTTCTCAACATCTGAACAGTATGAGCAGATAGTATTATTCGAGAGCGACCTCTCCAATCTCAAATACGAGGCGAAGTCTGCTACTAAATTGTTCCGAAATATCTTTTTCAAGTAAAATGAGTTACTTTTGCAGGACAAAAATAATACAATTATGCACGAAAAGAAAACCAAGATCATCTGCACAATTTCCGATAAGAGGTGCGATCCTAAGTTTATAAAATCATTATATGAGGCCGGTATGAATGTGGTGAGAATAAATTCCGCTCATACATCACTGGATTCATCCCTTAAGATTGTAGAGAATGTCAGAACAATATCTGACAAAATCGCAATTCTTATAGACACCAAAGGCCCCGAAATCAGAATTACTCAAATGGAGCCGGGTGAAGGATTCATGGTTGAAGCCGGAGATACCGTGGAGTTTGCAGACGATGTAAATGGAGTCTCAAAAGAGGGACTCCTCTATACTAATTACTGCAATTTCATTTCTGAGGTACCTGTCGGCGTAAATATTCTGATTGACGATGGAGAGATTTCACTGACAACTACGGGAAAAGGCAATGGCAGACTTGTTTGTGTGGCCAACAATAAAGGGGTTATAAAAGGTAAGAAAAGTCTGAATGTTCCGAATGTAAATATAAAACTTCCCTCTATTTCTGACCGCGACAAGGAGTTTATTATCTGGGCAATAAAGAATAACTTAGACTTTATAGCACACTCATTTGTGAGAAACAGAGATGACCTTTTAGCTGTTCAGAAGATTCTTAACGAGCACAACAGCCATTTAAAGATAATTTCAAAAATCGAAAATCAGGAGGGGGTAAACAATATAGATGACATTCTATCATTCTGTTATGGAGTTATGGTTGCGAGAGGTGACCTCGGAGTTGAGATAGAGTATCAGAAAATTCCTACAATCCAGCGGGATATTATCAAAAAATGTCAAGCCAGAAAAAAACCGGTAATTATAGCAACACAGATGCTTCACTCAATGATTGAGCATCCCAGACCAACCAGAGCGGAGGTCACCGATATTGCAAACGCAATTTTTCAAAGTACAGATGCAATCATGCTCAGTGGTGAAACCGCAAATGGCCTCTATCCGTTGGAGGCAGTGCAAACCATGACAAAAATAGCCTTAGAGATTGAGAAGCAACATGAGCCGTTCCACAACCTTAATCTTGAGCATGTTACTGAGCCCGTTGCTGCAGTATTGGCAAAAGGGATAGTGGATGCTACTGCTAAACTACCGATTAAAGCTATCGTTTTTGACACAATGACCGGCAGAACCGGTAGATATATCTCTGCTTTCAGACCAAAGGTACCAATCTATGCAAAGTGTTATAAAGATCATGTAATGAGAGAACTAGCCTTATCATATGGTGTATATGGCTACTATATAGATATTTATGACAGCAAGAATGACTTTGTAAAAAGCTCCGTTAAAACTCTGTTAAAAGACAAATGTTTTAACAGAAAAGATATGATCGGTGTTGTAGGTGGAAGTTTCGGCCCTTCTGCAGGTGCTACATTTCTAGAGATCAGCACTGCCATGAACATGATAATATAAGCAAAACTCCCTTAGTCCGCATATATCACACTTAGGTTTTCTGGCAACACATACGTGTCTCCCGTGAAGTATAAGCCAGTGATGGGCCTTTGCTCTTTTTTCGACCGGAATATTCTCTGTCAGATCCATTTCAACCCTAAACGGCGTATCCTTGTCCGAGAGTCCGAGCCTTCTGGAAATCCTGTAGACATGAGTATCCACAGCAATTACAGGTTTGTTGTAAATTATTGAAGCAACCACATTTGCTGTTTTTCTCCCGACACCCGGGAGCGTTTGAAGTTCTTCCGGAGTGGAAGGTACCTGAGAATTAAATTTTTCTACAAGCATCCTTGCCATATTTACCAGATGTGCGCTCTTGTTGTTCGGATAGGTTACGGATGATATATGTTTAAATACATCTTCCGGAGATGCCTTTGCAAGTTTTTCCGGAGAAGGATAATGTTCGAACAACTTTGGGGTTACAATATTGACTCTCTTATCTGTGCACTGAGCAGAAAGTATTACGGAAACAATAAGTTCAAAAGGATTCTTAAACTTCAGCTCACTCTCCGCAACCGGCATATTCAGCTCGAACCAGTCAACAATCTTACTGTAACGTTCACTCTTTTTCATGAAACTACTCATCCAACAGTTGTGAAAAGTCTATCTCTTGCGATACCTCTATCTCTTTACAAGCCATATTTTCGCATAATATTACTTTGCCCGGGTATCTCTTAAATAGAGATCTGTTATGAGTTACCATGATTATGGCAGGATTTCTCTCCTTTTGTATCTTCATCAGCAAATCCATAAACTCAAACGCAGTATCGGTGTCCAGATTACCAGTCGGCTCATCGGCCAGAATTATCTGTGGGTCATTGAGAAGAGCTCTTGCAATGGCTATCCGTTGCTGCTCGCCTCCAGACAACTGATGCGGCATTTTGTGAGACTTAAGGAGCATCCCTACACTCTCAAGTCTAGCTTTTATAACCCTGTCTATCTCCCTTTTATCACTCCATCCTGTGGAGAGGAGCACAAATTTAAGGTTGTCATAAACTGTGCGATCATTCAGAAGATGGAGATCCTGAAAAACCACTCCCAACTTTCTTCTTAAAAGAGGGATCTGTCTCTCCTTGATTTTTGTGAGATCGAAGCCGGCAACCCATGCCTGCCCCTTTTTTACGGGTATCTCTCCGATGATCGTTTTAATTACGGAGGTTTTTCCGCTGCCTACTTTCCCTACCAGATATATAAAATCCGATGGAACAACACTTAGAGATACATTCGAAAGGATAAGACTCTCCTCCTTTACAATATCTACATTTACTAACTCTATTAAGGGTTTATTAAAATCAGATGGCATAAATTTTGTCGCTTTATTAGTGCAAATTTACTAAATTTGAGCTTTAAATCCATTTTTGGACAAATAAATTATCTCATGAAAAATATGATTAAGAGATGTTCTGTAATTCTTCTTGCACTACTCTCTCTATTTACTATAGAAAAGCTGGAGGCCCAACAGAATGGCAATAATTTTTCTGAGCATTATAACAATGGTGTTGAACTCTACAATAAAACTCTCTTTCAAGCTGCCGACTTAGAATTTGATAAAGCCCTTAAGCAAATAGAAGAGGAAAACAGTATCCGCAGATCCGAAGTAGAGGGATATAAAACCCTCATCGCAATTGAATTAATGAAGCCAAACCTGGAGGCGCTGGTTTCCGGATATGAGGCTGATTTCCCCTACTCCAGTCAACTCGAAAACATATACCTCAAGTATGCTATATATTACTTTAATGGGAATTCCTTCGATAAAGCCCTTGAAATTCTCAATAAGATAAAAAGCGATAATCTTACAAAGGCGCAGAAGGTTGAGTACGACTTTAAGCTTGGGTACACGTATATGAGAATCGGAAATCTGGAGAGAGCTCTTTCTCAGTTCGAAAAGGTGAACAAGGGGGTTTACACCTCGTTTACAAACCCCGGCTATTACTACTCTGCATATATTTACTACATGAAGAAAGACTTTGTAAAAGCAATTGAACTTTTCACTCGAATCGAGAACGACCCGAGGTTTTCAATTCTTGCACAATTTTACAAACTGGAGTCCAACTTCATGCTAAAGAATTTCGATACGGTAATTGAAAATGGAGATAAAGTTTACGAGTTAGTTTCCGAAGAGTTCAAGACCAAGGCAGCCAGAATGGTATCAGAGGCATACTTTTCTAAAGATAATACAGAAAAGGCTAAATATTATTTCGAAAAATACTCTCTCACCAGTGGAGAGCTTTCAAGAAAAGATCTTTACTACCAGGGAATTATTTCGTACAAGCTTGGAAGTTATAATTCTGCAATTGAATCTCTCAACCAGGTTACAGCAATCAGAGACAGTCTTTCGCAGAATGCACAATACCACCTCGGTAATTGTTATGTAGAACTTAAAAACAAGCAGATGGCACTTAACTCTTTTAAGATTGCTTCTGAAGATGGCTTTGATCAACTGATAAAGGAGGATGCTCTATTCAACTATGCAAAGTTATCTTTCGACCTGAATTCAGATATCACTAAGTTTCAACAATATCTTAAAGAATACTCCCCTCCGGAATCAAAATTTAATGAGATTCAGAATTATATAGCCAGCTACTATCTACTCTCTCAGGATTACAAATCTGCCGTTGAAGCATTGACAAAGATCAAAAGACCAACAGGAAGAGATTTGCAGAACTTGCAGAAAGCTTCATTTTTGAGAGGAATGCAGTTAGTTAATTTAGGCGGATACAGAGATGCCATCCCGTATTTTGAACTTTCTATAGCGAATTCCGGATACAACAACTACTTAAAAAATCTTGCAAACTTCTGGTTAGCAGAAGCTTTTTACAGAGACAACCAGTTTACGAAATCGGTAGATATCAATCTTAATCTTGCAAATAGAGATGAAAATTTCAAACTGACACCTGAATATTCAACTTCGCTATATAATCTTGCCTACGGATACTTTAAGCTTGCAAACTTCAACCAGGCAGAAGATTGGTTCAGAAGATATCTGACATCTCCCAGAGGAGAGGCTATCTATGCGAATGAGGCCCGGCTTAGGCTTGGTGACTGTCTTTTTATGCAAAGAGACTACTCGGGAGCAGTAGAGATGTTCTCGCAAATACCTGAGAGTGACTCCCAGATGAACACCTACGCAAAGTATCAGATGGCAATTTCTTACGGGCTTTTAGGCGAAGACGGCAAGAAAATTGAGGCTCTTAAAACCATCGTTCAAACACATTCAAAAACAAAATATTATCCGGAAGTGCTCTATGAGCTTGGAAGAACACTGGTCCAGACCGGAGACAACAGCGGTGCCATGCAATACTTCCAAGAGTTGAGCACAGATTATCGGGAGAGCCATTTTTATACAATAGCCCTGTTAGAGATGGGCATGATAAGCATTAACCAGCAAGAGAGTGACAAAGCAATCGTGTTCTATAAAAAGATTCTTGAAGAGAGCCCTCTTTCACCAGAGGCTCAAAATGCAATCGCCGGGCTGGAAAATATTTACATGGAGAGAGGTACATCTGAGGAGTTTCTCGCGTATCTGGATCAGCTTGGCCTGTCGAAAGTTAAGAGCACAGATGAGAAGGAGCTAATGATTTTTAACTCCGCAGAGAAGCAGTATCTATCCGGGAACTACTCTGCTGCAATAAGTTCATTAACTTCATTTATAAATCGCTACCCTAACGGAACCAAAACCTCACAGGCCTATTTCTATCTTGGTGAGTCTTATATCAAGATCGGGAAGCAGGAACTTGCGCTTGATGCCTACTTAAAGGTAATGGAGAAGGGAGAGGGATCGTTCACAGAACTTGCAACTCTCAACTACGCCAGGATCTCATACCAGCTTGAGAACTATCCGCAGGCTCTCAAAGGATATTCGACCTTGGGATTGATAGCTGTACTGGATAATAACAAGCTTGAGGCTCAAATGGGTAAGATGAATTCATTCTTTATGGACCGCCAGTATGAAAATGCACTCGCAGAATCTCAAAGAGCAGGCAGTTTGAACCTTAGCGAAGCAAACAAGCTAAGAGTCAAGTATGTGATGGCAAAATCATACTATTTGCTTGGTGAGAGATCAAGCGCTTTGCCAATACTTAAAGAGTTGTCAAAAAACAAGATTTCTCCCGAAGGTGCAGAGAGCACATATTTGCTTATCTCCAATATATTTGATAACGGTGATTTTGCATCTGTAGAGAAGGAAGTTTTTGCATTTTCAGGCACAGATACTCCTCAGACATACTGGCTGGCAAAAAGCTTTATTCTTCTGGGAGACAGTTATGCAGAGAGAGAGAATTGGGAACAGGCAGAGGCAACTTTCAGGAGCATTCTTGATTCCTACAAGCCAAAAGCAAAGGATGATATTGCCGAACAGATTAAATTAAGGCTTTCAAAAATTGAAAACAGAGTTAAATAAACAGGGAGATTATGAGCAGAACTTATAAATTACTTTCCGGCCTTACTATTTTAGGCTCAACAGCGCTGCTGCAACCAATATTTGCACAACAAAAAATTGATCCCACATTAGAGGTCAGGCGTGACTTTGATGCAAAACTCCTTGAAATTCAAAAGGGGAAGCTCAGCACAACTTATTCAGACACAGTCGGAAACTTTAATCTTAACTTCGACTATTCAATATTTGACAAACCAATAAAGGATCTTTACGAATTCTCACCACTCCCTTCTGCACAAATTGAAGGCACATCAAATCTCAAATACCCTGTTTTTTACGGAAACATAGGACTGAACTATCCTCTCAATCCTCACCTGGATCTCTATCTGCAACCAAACTTGCCCTCTTCTCTCTCACTCACAATTTATGGGAAACACAACTCATTCTGGGGAAAGCTTCCATTAGTGAATGTAGACGGGGGAAGTACTGTCCGGGACCCGCTTAAAGTGTCGGCTCCATCTGCTCAAAATAATATTGGAGTAGATTTCGGATATAACTGGAAGGGCGGAGAGTTGGGTTTGAACATTGATTATAACAAAGATTTCTTTAGTTTTTACGGGTATAACCAACCAGTTTACGAGGAGACTCTGATATATGAATATATGAGAGATACCCTTTCTCATATTTATGACAAGTTCAGCAGCAGGTTCTTTATAAGATCCACCAATAATAAACCAAACTCATTTTATTACAGTTTGGATTTCGGATACGGCTTTATCGGAGACAAAGGAAATTATGACGAGAATTACCTGAGCTTAGGTGGTGTTGTGGGCCCAAACTTTGGGAGGTACAATAAATTTCTATTTAGTTTCAGATATCAGACCTCAAATAGCTTAACAACCACAAGTTTAGACAAATATAACTTAGAAATTCACCCATACTACATCTTCAATAAAAACAGGTGGATTTTTGAAATCGGGTTACGGTTTAACAAATACGTAAATCCCTCTGCGGAGACATTCAATATATTCTTAAAGGGCGATGTATCATATGAACTTGTGAAAAACAGGTTTTGGTTCTACGGGTTGGTTGACGGAAAAAATAACTTCCAGACATATCAAAACATAATGTCGGTAAACCCATGGATTACACCAAATATAGATATACAAAACACAGTGGAGCCCATAATCGCAAAGATAGGCTTTAAGGGGCAGGTAAAGGACAGACTTTCCTATCATATCTATGGAGGTTATACTCAGTATGTAAAGCAAATGAACCTGTTTTATTATTCAAACATCTGGCTTGGCCCAAGAAACACATTTGTTGCCACTTACAATGATATGCACAAGTTTGGATTTGGAGGAGAGTTTTTCTGGAAATCAAAAGACTTCGAGTCTGGTTTAAGCTTTGAATATAACGACTATACAAACAAAGACTCTTCCACAGTGTATAATTTTCCTCCTTTTGAACTCCGAGCATTCGCAAGATACAATTGGAGAGAAAGATTAATATTCGGAGCCTCTTTGCACTTCAGATCGAAAACACCCACCCTCTTCTATTATAGCCCATACAACAGCAATACAAGTTCAACCAACGAGTATATCTCCTCTTTTACAATGGTAAATTTTGATGTGACTTATGCACTCAATAAAAAAATATCCCTTTATCTAAAACTCAACAACATTTTGGATACTAACGAACTCTACTATATGTACTATGGCAGGCCGGGCACAGGGGTTGGACTGGGTGTTATTGTAAATTATTAGGATTTTTTCTCTATTTTCCTTAACTTTGCTTCTTTAAAAACAGAGAGATTTAAGATGAAGGAAAACGAGTCCATTTCTGCCAGCGAGCAGTATTCCGCTGATAGTATTCAGGTTTTAGAGGGTTTAGAGGCCGTTAGAAAACGCCCTTCTATGTACATTGGTGATATTGGATCAAGAGGTCTTCACCATTTGGTTTATGAGGTTGTAGATAACTCAATTGATGAGGCGATGGGCGGCTACTGCACAGATATTGACGTTACAATTAATCCGGACAACTCAGTCACCGTAGCTGACAATGGCAGAGGTATCCCTACAGGGATTCATGAAAAAGAGGGTCGTTCTGCTCTGGAGGTTGTGCTGACAGTTCTCCACGCAGGTGGTAAGTTCAGTAAAGATTCTTATAAAGTATCAGGGGGGCTTCACGGCGTGGGCGTTTCCTGTGTAAACGCACTCTCCTCTCATTTGACAGCAGAGGTATTCAGAGAGGGTAAATACTCCATACAGGAGTTCCAAAAAGGTATTCCGATGTACCCGGTAAAGATAGTCGGCGATTCAGATAAGACCGGAACAATCATAACCTTTAAACCGGATACAGAAATTTTCAGTTTAATTACAACATACAACTACGAAATTCTGGCCGCTCGTCTAAGGGAACTGGCATATCTTAATAAAGGAATAACGCTTACTCTCACAGACCTAAGGGAACAGGAAGATGATACCGATAACGGGAACGGAAATGGCGATGAGAGTGAGCAAAAGTCTAACAAAGAGATTTTTTACTCAGATCTGGGTCTTTTGGAATTTGTACAATATTTGGACGGCAACCGGGAAAAACTTACCGAAAAACCGATCTATCTGGAGAGTGACAAAGCAGGTTTTCCTATTGAGATAGCCATGCAGTACAACAGTGGGTTTACGGAGAATATTCATTCATATGTAAACAATATCAATACAATAGAGGGAGGTACTCACCTTAGCGGTTTCAGAAGGGGTCTTACAACCACCCTAAAGAACTATGCAGACAAAAACGGAATGCTCTCTAAACTTAAGTTTGAAATTGATGCTGCCGACTTTAGAGAGGGTTTAACAGCTATTATTTCCATTAAGGTTGCTGAACCTCAGTTTGAGGGACAAACAAAGACAAAGCTTGGGAACTCAGATGTGATGGCCGCTGTTTCACAAGCCACCACAACAGCTCTTGAAAACTATCTGGAAGAGAACCCGAAAGACGCCAGAAATATTATAGACAAGGTAATTCTGGCAGCTACAGCTCGTCATGCAGCAAGAAAGGCTCGCGAGTTGGTTCAAAGGAAGACAGTGATGTCTGGTTCGGGACTACCAGGCAAACTTGCAGACTGTTCAGACAGGGACCCCGCCAAATGTGAAGTCTTTCTGGTTGAGGGTGATTCAGCAGGAGGAACAGCCAAAACCGGCCGTGACAGAAATTTCCAGGCCATTCTACCGTTAAGGGGTAAAATCCTGAATGTTGAGAAGGCAATGGAACATAAAGTTTTCGAAAACGAAGAGATAAGAAATATTTACACCGCTCTTGGTGTAACAATTGGGACCGAGGAGGACAGTAAAGGTTTGAATATCTCAAAACTCAGATATCACAAGGTAATAATAATGACCGATGCAGACGTGGACGGTAGCCACATTGCAACACTGATACTTACCTTCTTTTTCAGATTTATGCAGGACCTTATCAAAAACGGCTATATCTACATTGCGACTCCGCCACTCTACCTGGTTAAAAAGGGTAAACAAGAACAGTATTGCTGGACAGAGGAAGATAGAAAAGAGGCGATAGAGGTTATTGGAAAGGGAAAAGAGAGCGGACTTCATGTTCAAAGATACAAAGGTCTTGGAGAGATGAACGCAGTACAACTCTGGGACACAACCATGAACCCGGAGAGTAGATTATTGAGACAGGTGAACATCGACAATGCTGCAGAGGCAGACAGAATCTTCTCTATGTTAATGGGAGATGAGGTGCCACCAAGAAGAGAATTTATTGAAAATCACGCTAAATATGCAAACATAGATGCTTAGTAACCCTAAACTTTCACTTCTTCTTCTACTATTCACACTCATTACCGTGAGCACAATTTTGGGAGCTTCTAAAAAGAGAGATACAGCTCCATATGTTCCCAAGCCATTAGTTTCACTTCCGGAACTGCCTAAATTTATGCCATTATACAACAGTGACATTTTTAATCTGAATTTTAGAAATGAAATTTCACCTATACTCGACTTTCTGAGGACAATTGACTTCTCAGAGATACCCGAAGAATACGACATATGGAGTGACTCTAAAATTAACCCATATCAGGTTAGTCTTGTGGATATGAAGGATACTGTAAAAATTGATCTCAACGGATACTATCCCCCTGTACAAAAGTACGTTACATCCGATTTCGGTTTTAGAAAATGGCGCCATCATTATGGCATAGACCTCAAAGTTAATAAGGGAGATTCTGTACATTGTGCGTTTGATGGAATTATCCGGATAACAAAGAGGGCAAGAGATTATGGATATTATGTACTGGTCAGGCACTTTAATGGTCTGGAGACTCTATATGCGCATCTCAGTCAGATTACTGTTAACCCCGGAGATTCAATCAAGGCAGGATCCACATTAGGGCTGGGAGGGAGTACAGGTCGCTCTACAGGCTACCACCTTCACTTTGAGACAAGATATCTTGGCAATCCTATCAATCCGAATGACATCATAAACTTCGATACACATGCTATAAAGAACAATATCTTTCTACTTAGTGCACAAAATTTCTCATACAAAAAAGAGATAGATAAAATTCGTTATTGGATAATTAAAAGTGGTGACTCTCTAGGCAGAATTGCCATGAGAACCGGAGTTTCCATCTCCAAACTCTGCTCAATAAACGGAATTAAGAGGACCACTACTCTAAGAATTGGCCGCAGATTACGATACACATAATTAATAAGAAATGGATATTTTTGAAAGAATCATCAACGATGAAGGCGGTCCGCTAGGACAGTACAGAAAGAGGGCACATGGCTATTTTACTTTTCCTAAGCTCGAGGGCCCCATCCAACCAAAAATGATATTTAACGGCAACGAGGTTTTGGCCTGGTCATTCAATAACTACCTGGGACTTGCCAATCACCCAGAGGTTAGAAAGGTAGATGCAGATGCTGCTGCAAAATGGGGATTAGCCTACCCTATGGGCGCCAGAATGATGTCCGGAGAGACAAAACTTCACGAGCAACTTGAGAGAGAACTTGCAGAATTCGAGAAAAAAGAGGATGCATACCTCTTCAATTTCGGGTACCAGGGTATGGTCTCAACTATTGATGCACTGGTTACCAGACATGATATTATTGTTTACGACTCAGAGGCACACGCCTGTATTATGGACGGAGTAAGACTCCACATGGGTCAGAGAATTGTGTATCCTCACAACGACATTATTAAGTGCGAAAAGGTACTTGAAAGGGCTACCAAGCTTGTAGCAGAGACCGGTGGTGGCATTTTGCTTATCACAGAGGGGGTATATGGTATGACAGGTGACCTTGGAATTCTTGACAAAATTGTAGAGCTTAAGAAAAAGTACAAGTTCAGAATTTTGATTGACGATGCACACGGTTTTGGAGTTATGGGTGACAATGGCAGAGGAACATCGGAACATTACCAAGTGATGGACGAAATTGACCTGTACTTTGGAGCATTTGCAAAATCTATGGCAGCCATAGGAGGCTTCGTTGCCGGTCCTACTGAGATAATCAACTATCTGAGATATAATCTTCGTTCGCAAATCTATGCAAAATCACTTCCGATGCCATTTGTAGAGGGATGTCTTAAGCGTTTGGATATGATCCGGACAATGCCCGAACTTCGCGAAAAACTATGGATAATCACCAGAGCACTTCAGGATGGTTTGAGAAAGAGAGGCTTTAATATTGGTAAAGCAGAGGCGTGCGTTACTCCCATATTTTTGGAGGGTAATCTGGCTGAAGCAACCAACATACTTATCGATCTTAGGGAGAACCATAAGATTTTCTGTTCGGCTGTTATATATCCTGTGGTTCCAAAGGGGGTTATTATGTTTAGAATCATCCCTACGGCAGTGCACTCATTGGAGAATGTAGAGTATACTTTGAATGCACTTGACCAGATTGCAGCCAATCTCAAGAAGGGTGTGTACAAGGGAGAAGAGATGCAGGATAAAGCAATAGATTAATATTGACCGACAATTATAAGATGCTTAAAGACAAGGTTGTAATAATTACGGGCGCAAGTTCCGGAATCGGGTTGGCAGCAGCTAAAGAATTTGCAAATGAGGGTGCTAAGGTGGTTCTTGCTGCCAGAAATATAGACAAACTTCTGGATATCGGAAAAGAACTCTCCAAAATTACAGAAGTACTCTCTGTAAAGACAGATGTGACTCGTGAGCAGGATTGCAAAAACCTTATAGAACAAACAGTGGCAAGGTTCGGCAAGTTAGATATCCTTGTAAACAACGCAGGGATCTCTATGCGAGCACTCTTCAAAGACCTGAATCTTACTGTTATTAAACAACTTATGGATGTAAATTTTTGGGGTATGGTATATTGTACAAAATATGCCCTACCCTATATTTTAAAAAGTGAGGGTTCGATAGTCGGAGTAATCTCCATCGCCGGTTTCAAAGGACTTCCTGCCCGAACCGGTTACTCAGCTTCTAAATTTGCCATTTACGGCTTTTTGGACACGCTCAGAATTGAACACCTTAAGGATAATCTCCATGTGATGGTCTTTGCACCAGGTTTTACAGCATCGAATATACGGGAAGCGGCACTTGTGGCAGATGGTAGCCACCAAGGCGAAACACCCAGGGATGAAAGTAAGATGATGACAGCAGAAGTGTGCGCAAAGCACCTGATAAAAGGTATTAAAAAACGCAAGGCTCAGGTTGTATTGACCCCTTTAGGAAAATTGCTTGTGGTACTAAACAAGTTCTTCCCGAGACTTGTAGACAGGCTGGAGTACAACTACATGAAAAAGGAGCCGAATTCTCCGCTGAAGTGACAAACAAAAATGAGATGCAAATTAAATAGATTCAATATTAGCAGCAATCATCTCAACAAGAAGCTTTCTAGCCTCTTTGCTTGCCCACCCTATATGTGGAGAAAAAATGATCTTCTCCCTGTTCTTAATTTTAAGGTAAGGATGATCTGACGGAATGGGCTCTTGCACATACACATCCACAGCAGCACCTGCGATAAGATCTAAGTTTAGTGCCTTAGCCAAATCTTCCTCATTAATTATTCCCCCCCTGCCCATATTTACAATAATGGCATTGGGGTTCATCTTTTTCAACTGTTCAAGAGAGATCAGATTTTTTGTTTTTTCATTGAGGGGTGCATGAACTGATATAATATCCGATTTTGCCAAAAGTTCGTCCAATGTAACTGAAGGATAATCTTTGCAGTGAGCAACCCCGTTTGTTGAGTAATATGAGACTTTTGAGCCAAATAGAGAGGCTATTTCAGCAACCCTTTTGCCTATAGTTCCCATACCTATAATACCGAAGTTCTTACCCTTAAGCTCAAAAAATGTTCTCTCAGTATTGGTAAAATGTACGCTCTTCGAATACTCTCCGCTTTTTACTGCATTGTCGAAATATTCCAGTTTGCAGATCAGACCTAATATGTGCGAAAATGTTATCTGAGCAACACTTTCTGTTGAATAGGCAATTGCATTTTTAACAGAGATTCCTTTTGAATTTGCATAAGTGGTATCCACATTGTTTGTTCCTGTAGCAGCAACACAAATGAGCCTCAGGTTATGAGCTGCATCAATTACCTTTTTATCTATAAC
>Ga0209638_1000937_pt1 | contig 19172 bp, 19 predicted proteins | sample BarGraNGADG00211_FD_184490 | JGI IMG/M metagenome (GOLD analysis project Ga0209638, IMG submission 184490) | Arctic peat soil microbial communities from Barrow, Alaska - Barrow Graham LP Ref core NGADG0002-211 (SPAdes) (version 2) | ecosystem: Environmental > Terrestrial > Soil > Wetlands > Peat...
CGTGCATAGTTGTGGGATTGTTGTGAATGCGCGCCGTCGGGCGCGAACCTTGCTGCTTATCCGTTCGTCTCAACCAAGTACAGAAGGAGCGGAACACCATGTTCTTCAGAAACGGGTTCTACGGCAACGGCGGCATGATGGGCGGCTTCGGCCTCGGAGCCATCCTCGTGTGGCTGCTGTGGGTCGCGATAGTGGTCGGCGTCATCCTCTTGATCGTCCGCCTCGTCCGTCACCGCGACCACATTCACGGCGCGATGATGATGCAGGGCATGGAGCACGGCGGCATGGGCGCGATGACGCCTCCGGCCGCTGCGCCGCATGACGAGGCCATGGCGATCGCCCGGAAGCGTTTCGCCGCCGGTGAGATCACCAAGGAACAGTACGACGAGATCGTCAAGACGCTCGGCTAGGCGCTGCCGCCGCACAGCGGTCGCGCCGCGTGAAGGGGAGACGCGGATGCGCGATAGCGGGCGGCTGGTTTGGCTCGTGATCTTCGTCTCCATCGCGGCGGCCGGGCTCGTTGCAGGATGCGCGCCCGCGCCGCCGCCGAAGCCGGGCCCGGTCCGGGTGGATGCGTCCGCCGACGGGACGACCGTCTCACTGAAGGTCGGCCAGACCCTCGAGGTCGCGCTGCCCGGCAATGTGACCACAGGCTACGACTGGGGCATCAACGGGATGCTTCCGTCACAGGTCACCACCGTGACCGACAGTTACGAGAGCACCGCTCCGTCCGGGGTCGTCGGCGCCGGTGGTGTGCGCACTTTCGTCTACACCGCGGTCACGCCCGGGACCGGCACGCTGCGCCTGATGTACTCACGTTCGTTCGAGGAGGGCGTGGCCCCGTCAAAGGTGTTCAACCTGACGGTGGTCGTGCAGTAGCCCCGCCTAGGTGATCCGCGTGCCGGCGTCGCCGGCGAGCGCCGCTTCCAGGTCTTCGACGCGGCAGATGATCGCCGCGTGTCCGGTGGCACGCGCGAACCAGGCGCTGGCCGCCACCTTCGGGCCGATGCTGCCCTCCTCCAGGGCTCCGGAGGTGAGGAGGCGATCGGCCTCGTCGGCGGTGAGCCGGTCGAACCCGGTCTGTCGCTCGGTACCCCAGTCGGCGTAGACACGGTCCGACTCCATGAGGATGACCAGGCCGTCGGCGCCGATCTCCTCGGCGAGCCGTGCGCTGGCCCAGTCCTTGTCGATGACCGCGTCGACTCCATGCAGCTGGCCGTCCGCGGCCTCGCGGACCGGGACTCCGCCGCCGCCCGCCGCTATGGCGACCATCCCGTCCGAGAGCAGCCGCGCGACGACCGGCGCCTGTACGATGCGCAGCGGTCGAGGCGACGGCACGACGCGGCGCCACCCGCACCCGGGCACTTCGACGAACGTCCAGCCCGGTTCCCGGGTGCGCTGCAGTCCGGCCTGCTCGGCGGTGTAGTAGGGCCCAATCGGCTTGGTCGGCCTCTCGAAGGCGGGATCTGCGGGATCGACGACCGTCTCGGTGATGATCGTCGCGACCGGATTGCCGATCCCGTGCATCCATAAGGCGTTGGCCAACGAGAGCTGCAGCATGAAGCCGAGCCCGCCTTCGGAATCCGCTCCCGCGATGTACAGGGGCATCGGAGTCACGGTGTCGCGGGCGGCCTCATTGCGGATGACGATGTTGCCGACCACCGGGCCGTTGCCGTGCGTGAGCGCGATCCGGTGACCAGCTCCCACGAGCGGAACGATGCTCTGCATTGCCGCGTCGGAGCGATCCTGCTGTGTCTCTATCGAGCCGTCATCGCCGCGGCGCAGCATGGCGTTGCCGCCGAGTGCGATGACGAGCGTGAGCGTGCTGTCGGGGGCGGACTCGATCACACAAGGCCCTTCTCCGTGAGGAACGAGTCGACGAGCTGACGGAGAGTCGGCTCGCCCCGGTCCTCCACCTCATAGGTCACACGCACCGCGTCCTGCTTGATGTCGATCAGCCGAGCGAGGTCGATCGGGGTCGCGATGAGTACGGCGTCGCACGGGACCGCAGCTATCGTGGCGGCCAAGTCGGCGAGCTGCTCGGCGGAGTAGCCCATGGCCGGGAGCACCTCGGTCAGGTGGCCCCACGCCTTGAACGTGTCTGCCAACGATCCTACGGCGTACGGCCGCGGGTCGACGATGACGGCACCCGCGCGCCTGGCGGCGATGATTCCGGCGCCGTACGGCATCCCGCCGTGTGTGACGGTGGGGCCGTCCTCGATGACGAGGACCCTCTTGCCCGCGATGCGGGCGTCGCCGCCCGCCACCTTCACTGTCGAGTCGGTCTCGACGAGCGTGGCATCCGGGTTGAAGCGCTTGGCCGTGGCGCGCAGCTCCGAGACGCTGGAGGGGTCTGCGGTGTCCACCTTGTTGATGACGAGCACGCTGGCACGCAGGAAGTTGACCTCCCCGGGGTGGTACAGGCGCTCGTGGCCGGGGCGGTGCGGGTCGAGAGCGACGATCTCGAGGTCGGAGCGGATGAACGGCATGTCGTTGTTGCCGCCGTCCCAGATGATGACGTCGGCCTCGGCCTCGGCCGCCCGCAGGATGTCGGTATAGTCGACGCCGGCCATGACGACGCCGCCGGTCTCGATGAACGGCTCGTACTCCTCGCGCTCCTCGACGGTGACCTCGAGCCGGTCGAGGTCTTCCATCGACCCGTAGCGCTCGGCGCGCATCGCGCTCAGGTCGCGGTAGGGCATCGGGTGTCTGATGTCGACGGCGCGCAGGCCGCGCTCGCGGAGCAGGCTCCACACGTACCGCGAGATGCCGGACTTGCCCACGCCCGTGCGCACCGCGCAGATCGAGATGACAGGCTTGTTCGACGCGATCATCGTGCGGTCCGGGCCGAGCAGCAGGAAGTCCGCACCCGCGGCCAGCACGGTGGAGGCCTTGTGCATCACGTCCACGTGCGCGACATCCGAGTACGCGAAGACTACCTCGGCCACGTCGAGCTCATGGATGAGGCGCGTAAGGTCCGCTTCTGGATGGATCGGGATGCCGGCCGGATAGAGGGCGCCGGCGAGGTCCGCAGGATAGGTACGCGAGTCGATGCCGGGGATCTGCGTCGCCGTGAAGGCGACGACCTCGACCTGCGGGTCGTTGCGGTAGACGACCTGGAAGTTGTGGAAGTCGCGGCCCGCTGCTCCCATGACGATGATCCGTGTGCGCTGCATGCCTACTCCTCATCGGTGATCGCTCTGTCCGATCCGCGGTTGCATATACCGCGCCGACTATCGTATACCCGCGCGCGCGTCCGTGCAGGCGGCATGCTCGGAACCGCCTACGCGTTGGATAGCGAGGCTGAGGTACGATTGCCTCGTCGAAGAGGGCCCTTCGCGAAGGAGCAGCATAGATGCCCGTGCGCGTCGTCACCGATTCCACGAGCTACATACCCCCTGCCGAGGCCGCTGACCTCGGCATCCGCATAGTCCAGCTGTCGGCGACCCTCGGGGGCGTGACGCGCGCCGAGGACGAGATCGACGCCGAGGCCTTCTACAGGGCGATGCGCGAGACCGGCGAGTCACCGACGTCCTCGCAGCCGACCGTCGCCTCGATGATCGAGGCGTTCGAGTCTCCTGTCGCCGCCGGGAACGAGGTCGTCGCGGTGCTGCTCTCGGCGAAGATGAGCGGCACCTATGAGACCGCCCTGATGGCGCGCGAACAGGTCCTCGAGAGGCACCCGGGCGCGCGGATCGAGGTCGTGGACTCGCTCTCGAACTGCATGGAGGAGGGGTTCGCGGTGCTGGAGGCGGCACGCGTGGCCATGGATGGCGGCACTGTCGAGGAAGCCGCGGCGGCGGCCCGGGAGACCACTCACAAGACACGCTGGCTGTTCGCTCCGTCGTCGCTGGAATACCTCCATATGGGAGGCAGGATCGGCAACGCCCGGGCGCTTCTCGGCGCGCTGTTGCATGTGCGGCCGATCCTCACGGTCATCGACGGCGTCACCTCCACCGTGCGCTCGGTACGCACGCAGTGTCGTGCCATGGAGACGATCGCCGGCATGGTGGCGGCGGACGCTGCGGCTCACGGCCTGGTCGGCATCGTCGTACACCACATCCTCGACGCCGGCGAGGCCGAGGCGCTGGCGGACCTGCTGGGCGCGCGCCTCGGCCTCCGTCCGCGGGTGCAGCAGATCGGACCGGCGATCGGACTTCACGTGGGCCCCGGAACACTCGGCGTCGTGTACGAGACGCGCGACCACCTGCACAAGAACTCCGCCGACGTCTGAACCGATCGCCTGACCTGCGATGTCAGCGGGGTGCGCTACGATGGCGTTGCTCGTGCCCACGCACACCCGTGAGGGGTCCGGATGCCGCTTGTGAGATTCGTCCACGCCGCCGATCTGCACCTCGACGCGCCGTTCGCGGGTGTCGACGCTTCGGACCCGCGAGTGAAGTCAGCGCTCGTGGCGTCCACCCTCGAAGCGTTCGAGCGCATCGTGGCTCTGTGTCTGGACGAGAAGGTGGACTTCCTCATCATCGCGGGCGATGTCTACGACAACGCGCGCAACTTCAACGCGCAGCTGCGGTTCCAGCAGCAGATGGCACTCCTGGCCGGGGCCGGCATCCCGGTCTTCATCGTCGAGGGGAACCACGATCCGGAGTCTGCGCGGCCGCGTGACCTGCGCCTGCCCGACAATGTGCACTACTTCTCGACGCAATCGGTCGAACGAGTACCGGTGGAGCGTGACGGCCAGGTCGTCTGCGCCCTGTACGGGCGAGGCTACGCCCGGGCGGCCGAGACCCGCAACCTCGCGAAGGACTACCATCGCTCGCCCACCGATGCGGTCGCCATCGGCGTGCTGCACGCGAACGTGGGCGGCCGCGAGGGGTTCGAGGACTACGCACCGGCATCGCTGGACGACCTGCGCGCGGCCGGCATGGACTACTGGGCGCTCGGCCACATCCATAAGCCGGAGGTCCTGTCCGAGTCGCCCGCGATCGTCTACGCGGGCTGCCCGCAGGGGCGCAGCCCCAAGGAGGACGGCGTCCGCGGATGCTACCTGGTCGAGATCGAGGGCGGCCACGCTGAGATGTCCTTCCGTCCCACCTGTTCGGTGGTGTGGGAGACCCGGACGGTCGACGTGACGGCGCTCGAGGACATCGATGGTCTGCGGGCAGCGCTCCGCAAGGTCTGCGACGCCGTCCGGCTGTCGGCAGAAGGGTTGCCGGCGATCGTGCGCATCGAACTCGTCGGGCGGGCCGCCATCCACGCTGCGCTGGTCCGCGGGACGGTCCGCGCCGATCTCGAGCGCGAGCTGCGGGACGAACAGATGGCCGGCCGTCCATGGCTGTGGGTCGATAGGGCGCGTGACCGCACATCCGCCGCCCTGGACATCGAGGAGCTCCGCTCGGCGCCGGGCTTCGAAGGGGACCTCGTGCGGTTCGCCGACGAGATGGGCGAGGACCAGGGCTCGCTGGAAGCGACGATCGTCGAACTGCTCAGGCCGATCGAGGCATCTCTGGGGTCGGTCGACCTGGGCCTCACCCCGCAGGAGCTGCTTGAGCGCGCGCGGGACTTGTGCCTGGACCGACTGGAGGGCGATGGCCGATGAGACTCCGCCGGATAGAGGCCGTGCACTTCGGCAGGATCGACGGGCTCTCTCTCGGAGACCTGTCTCCGAAGCTGACCGTCGTCCACGGGCCGAACGAGTCGGGGAAGAGCAGCCTGACCGCGCTCGTGCGCCACGTGCTGTACGGGTTCCCGACCACCGGACGTCGGGTGGAGGCGCCCTACAGCTCCGAGGCCGGGAAGCGCCTGGGCCGGCTCGTATTCACCGATCCGGATGGCGAATGGGTCATCGAGAGGGCGGACGGTCCCAAGGGCGGAGCGCCCACGGTGAGCACCCTTTCCGGCTCTCCACGCCCCGATCTCATCTCCGAACTCACGGCGGGAGTACCCGCGCATTCGTACCGGATCGTCTACGGGTTCGGGCTCGCGGAGATGCAGCAGATCGCGGACACGAAGAGCCAGGAGGACAACCTGCTCGCCAAGTTCTACGCGGCGAGCGCAGGGCTCGAGGTCGACCCGGGTACCGTTCGGGCCGCGGTAGAGGGCTCGATGGAGTCGCTGTGGAAGAAGAACGGCTCGACTCCGGAGCTGAACCGGATGAAGGCCGAGCGGGAGCGGGTGCGCGCTGAGGCGCGCGGGCTCGAAGCGGAGGCGGAAGCCCTTCGGGCCGACGCGGCGCGTCTCGAATCCCTCGAGGGCGATCTCGAGCAGGCTCGCGCGCACCGCACAGAGACGGACGTGCGCGCGAAGAGGGTCGGGCGGGCGATCGACACCGCCGACCGCCTGCTCGCCGAGTCGGAAGCCGCGGACAAGGAAGCGCAGCGACTCGATCGGGAGGCCGAGGCCGTCCGGTCGCAGTCGGCCGCCCTTGTCGTCGATCCCGCCGCGTTGGCGGCGGCGGACACGGTGGATGCGCTGTTCGAAGAGCTCTCCGGGTTCCGCGAGAAGCTCGGAACGCTCGCGTCCGCAGAGACCCAGGCGGCCACCCTCGAGGTGCGGCTGCGTTCTGCCGTCGCCGACACGGGCTGGTCGGTCGAGGCGGCCCTCGCAGCGGGAAGCGACGCCGGCGCGGGTGCCGAGATCGAAGGGGCGCGTGACCGGCTCTTCAGGGCCACGGAGCGTCTCGAGATGGCGGTCGCAGCTCGCGACGCCGCGCGAGCCGAGGGCATGGGGACATCGGCCCCGGAGACGGCTCTCCCGAGGCCTTGGACGGTCCCGGGGTTCGCGATCGCCGCGATCGGCCTGGTGGGCGTGATCGCCGGCATGGTGCTGGCGCAGACGGCAGTCGAGGCGATCGGCGCGCTGCTGATCGCGGTCGGCCTGGTGTTGGCGCTCGCGGTCAGGCCTGCTGCGGGCCCCCGAGGTGACACCTCCAGGTCGCGTGTGACGGCGGCGGAGGCCGGTCTCGAGTCGGCCGCTGAAGCGCATGAGAAGGTGCGCGCCGAATGGTCGGAGTGGGTGCGCTCACGGGGCTTCGGGGACGGCACGGAGGACGCGGCCGCCGTCTTCGCCCGATACCAGGCCGCGCGGTCGGCACGGACGATCGAAGCCGAGCGCGCGGACGTTCTCGCGACCGTCGAACGGGTGCGCGCGACTGCGCTCGGCTACGCGCGGCGTGTCGGCGAGACAGCGGCGGTGCTGCTCGGAGAGGCGCCCGGAGCGGCCACTCTCGAGCGTGCCGGTGAGCTAGTGAACCGGGCGCGCGCGCTGGTCTCGGCGGCGCGCGCCGCGGATGCGGCGCGGCGGGAGTCGACAGCCCAGATCGATCGGCTCCAGCGAGAGGCGGCCGGGGTGAGGGCCCGCGGCGGAGCCGCGGTCGCTGCGGCCGGGAGCGCCCTGACGGCGATCGGGGCCGAGATGCTCGACGAGGCCAGGGCGATGTTGATCGAAGCGGACGCCACCGCCGTTGACGCCGCCGCCCGTTTCGAGGACCTGCTGGAAGAGGTCACCGGTCTGCGCGCCAGGCTCGGTTCGGAGCGGCGCGACACCCTCCTGTCCGAACTGAGGCTGACAGAGGAGACGTTGACCGAGCGCATAGCGGCCGGCGTCGGCGGCTATGCGGTCATGGCGATCGCGTGCCGCCTGCTCGCACTCGCGCAGGAGCGGTTCGAACGCGAGCGCAAGGGCCCGATCGTGGAGTGCGCCGAGGCCGCCCTTTCGTCGATGACGGAGGGAAGGTACGCCCGCATCTCGGTTCCGATGGGGAAGGACGCGATCGAGGTGTTCACCGAGTCGTCCGCCGCGATCTCACCCGAGGACCTTTCGCGGGGGACTGCGGAACAGCTTTATCTGGCGCTCCGCATCGGCCTCATCGAGCAGAGCGGCCAGGTGGGCTCCCGGCTCCCCGTGCTCATCGACGACGTCCTGGTCAACTTCAGTCCCGCTCGGATGCATCAGGCGGCCCGCGCGATAGCGGATCTCGCGACGCGACGGCAGGTCGTGTTCTTCACGTGTCACCCCGCGGTCGCCGACCTGCTTTGCACGGTCGCCCCCGACGCCGTCAGGCTGGAACTGGCTCCACCCTCGTAGTCGAAGGGGTTGTTGCGTCGGGTCCGAGACAGGACGCGCGCGCCCGTCGGCCGGCCCACGCCGTTGTGCCGCGTGGTGTGCCCGCGGCGGGCGAGGGTATACTCGCGGCATCCGGTCGGAGTCTTTGAGGAGACCAGAATGCAGTGCGCACAGTGCGGTACCGAGAACGATGCCAGCGCGACGTTCTGCGCGGTGTGCGGTTCGCGGTTCGGTGACGTCGAACCCTCCGCAGACGTGGCACCGGTCAGCCAGCCCCTCGTGACTGAACCCGTCGCTGCCTCGGTCTACGCGCCGGTCGCGACCGCGCCCTCACCTGTGGCAACGACGACGACCGCCCCGCCTCCGCCCCCTCGCAAGAAGCACGGATGCCTGATCACGACGATCGTGCTCTTCAGCGTCGTCGCTGTCGCCGCGGCTGCGGTGGTGTGGTTCGTGACCAGGCCGCCCAGGGACCTCGGGGTGAGCTACACCGAGGCCGACTACCAGTCCGCGGTGGCGAAGCTCGGCATCGAGATCGTCGATGAGGCGCCGAACCTGCCCGTAGAGCAGACGAAGGTCGTCTACAGCGGCAAGAAGCAGGTCAGCGTGCATCTGACGAGCAAGGAGGTCTCGGCGGTGATCTCCATGCATCACCGCTCGCCGAAGTGGGCGCTCTCCGACGTCCAGATACTGCTCGGGACCGACAACCAAGTGCAGATGAGCGGCTTCGCCGTGTATCAGGCGACCCGCTACGGTTTCTACGCCGATCTCAACGTTCTGCTGGCAAGCCCGCAGAGCGTCGGCGGCAGCGCCGACAAGATCGTCGTCTTCGGGATCGACTTCCCGCAGCAGTGGTATGGCCCCGCCGTGGACTACATCGTCCAGGCGACCAACGACTGGCTGTCGGGCATGGGCCAGGGGCTCGACATCCAGTCGGCGTCGATCGAGAACGGCGAGCTCGTGTTGCAGGGAACGGTGCCGGCAAGCATCAGGCGCGTCGCGCTCAGCTCGATCAACACGACGGGGACGCCGACTCCGTAGGCGCCATGCCGCACGCCCGGCCTCTACCCGACCGCTACTCGCCCAAGCAGTAGAGGTAGCCGTCGCGCGAGCCGATGTAGATGCGCCCGTTCCACACGACCGGGGTCGACTCGAACGAGCCGGCCCCGGTCGTGTCGGTCTCCTTGAGGCTCACGCGCACGGTGTGCCCGTCGCGGGCCCTGAGCGCCACACCCTTGCCGTCGGGCGAGTCGTAGATGATCCGGTAGACGTGGACCTTCGCGTCGTAACCGCACGCCACGATGTGGTCGTCCACGATGATCGGCGTCGAGATCGCCCCGCCTATGTACTTCTTGGCGACCACGATCGGAGTCGGCAGCTTCGTCTTGCCGTCCCAGATCGTCGAGGTGCCCTTGGTCTCGTTCTGCGAGAAGAGGTACAGGTTGCCGTCGATCGCGCTCGCCGCAGCCAGAGGGGGCTGCGAGTTGTCGGGGTCGTAGTCGTCGTTGATCGACACGGATCCGATGATGCCGCCGGTCCACTCGGCCAAGTTGCGGCTCTCGGTGGGCAGGTACCAGACCGCAGCGTCTTTCGGGTCCTTGCGCGGGTCCAGCTTCAGGACGCCGCCCCGGCCCGGCACGTACTCCTTCTCGACGGTGACCAACAGGTACCCGTCCTTGGTGACGGGGCTGGTGCCCTCGAGGTCGGTGCCGATCCTGAACTGCCAGACCTTCTTCATGTCGCTGGTGCGGACACCGTAGACGCTTCCAGACCCAACCGCGGCATACAAAGTGTCGCCGATCGCGGTGGGAGAACCCTCGAAGACCAGGTTGCCGCGATGAGCGGCCGCATCGCCTTTCTCGTACAGGATCGTCGAGGCGAGGATCCTGGGAGTCTTCCAGCTCTTCCAGGTGTGGAGCGACGACGGGTCAAGCTTCAGGAACTGCGCCGACTCGAGTCCCTGGTAGACGATCCCGTTCCGGACGACGGCGGACGCGTCGGCGTCTCGGCTGTAGGACTGGGTGTGGGCACAGGGGACGCGCCACAGCTCCTTGCCCGTGGCGAAGGACACCGCTCGGACGGGTGCGATCAGAGGCGAGCTCATGGACAGGCCGAACCCTCGGCGCGAACCGGCGATAACGACGATGCGGTCCTGTTCGGACGTCGCCTTCGGGTCGATCCAGATCGTGTTCGTGCCCTTGATGACGTCCGGGAACTCGTAGCGCCAGATGACCTTGCCGGTCTCCGCGTCGATCTTGCGCAAGCCGTGGTCGAACCCACCCGACATGAGGTAGAGCTTCCCGCCGTCCCTGATGATCGTGCATTGGCCCGTCCAGCCGGTGCCGGACCAGTTGGTGGCGCCTTTGGACGTGGCGGTCCCCGAAGTCTGCCCCGTGCCGATGCGGCACTTCCAGATCAGGTGGAGGGTCTCAGGGACCGGTCCGATGCCGTAGAAGCGACGCGTCTCGTCGCCCAGGTAGGTGGCAACCTTGATGCCATCGCCTGCATCGACCGGGAGTGCTGGATCGGCCGCGGCCGTCGTCTCTGCCGGCGTCGAGGCGTTCGTGGGAGGTGGTGGTGTCTTCGTCGCCTCGACGGTCCCGGTCGTCAAGACGCCGGTCCCGGGGCTTCCGATCCCCGGCAACTTGGCGACGACGACGAGGGCAACGGCGACCCCGACGAGGGCGAACACCACCAGTGCCGCGACGGTCCGGCCGACTCCCGCCCCGCGATGCCGCCCGCGTCCGCGACGCGATGCCGCCCGCGCTCGTGACGCTCGCTCGCCCGCGCTCGCGCGCCCCGGCTCACTGCCAGGATCGGGGAGCGCCCCCGCGCGGGCTTCCGCCCGCGCTCGCATCCTCTCGCGCCGTGCTCGTTCCGCGTCCCCGCCAACGCTCATCCTCAAGCCCCCGGATCCCCTCGATGCAGCGGTCTACGGACCCTCGATCCTGCCTAACGCGATGTCGAGTCTTCGACGAGCTGTCTGCAGGTTCCCAAGCCCTTCTTCCACGGGCGCGGCGGCCGCCGTGATCGCGTCGGCATCATCGGCGCTCATGCCGTCCAGCGTCTCCTGCATCCCGGCGACGACCTGCGACCCTCCTGTCAGGATGAGGTCGCGGATCTCGAGCGCGTCCCCGCTAGTGGCCGCGAGGTCGTTGGTCGCGTCCACGAGGTCGCGCACGCGGCCGACGTCCGCGCGATACGTTGCTACGTCGATCACGCCCGGAGTGCTGGTCTCGGTCTGGGCCGTGAGGGCGGACGCGATGGGGCGGATCCGGTCCTGGATCGCGGTGAGCTGTGTGTCGATGGCGACCAGTTCCGTGCGGTCCGCGCCGGTCGCGACCGGTGTGGTGAGAGACGTGTAGGCGAACCAGCCACCGGCCGCCAGAAGTAGGACCGCCACTATGATCACCGCAGTGAGCACCGGCGCGCGCGGCCCCTCCGCGGGAGCCGCGGCGACCGGCTCCGACTCGCCGGCACCATGGGGCTCTGATGTCTTCTTGGCCATGGATCCCGTGTTCTCCGAGGGTGGTCGAACGGGAACATACACCACAAAGGGCCGAAGCGCGCATCGCGCGACGGTCGAGTCGATGCAAGACCATCCGGACAGGAGCCCCCGTGGCCCGCATAAAGGTGTTCGCCCTATCGACCTGCCCATACTGCAACCAGGCTCGTGCGTATCTCAGCGACAACGGAGTCGACTTCGACGTCGTGGAGGTGGACAAACTCGAGGGGCAGCCTCGGACAGACGCCGTGGACGAGGTGAAGCGGCTATCGGGCGGGACCTCGTTCCCTGTCATCGTGGCCGACGGGAAGGTCGTCGTGGGATTCGACAAGGCCGGTATCGGCCGTCTAGCCGGACTCTGACCGGCCGCGCTCATCGAGCGCGAGCCTGTAGAGAGGCTGGGTCGCGACCGCAGCGCCTGAAGCGGCGGGCTAGTCTTGGTGAGGCGCGCCGACACCGTGGCGGCTGAGCCCGCGGCGCTGGTGGCGCGCGCGATAGCGGGCGTAGTTGGCGACGGCGAACACGATGGAAGAGGCGGCGATGAAGGCGAGCCATTCCGTGGCTGGACCGGCTCCCACGGCCTCGAGCGCCGCGGCGAGCGCGGCCCCGATCGCGAACGGGAACGATGCGCGGTCGCGGAGCAGCGCGCTGACGGTCGCGATCGCGACGGCGGCGACGAGCCAGCCCCAGAACCAGATCCGCACGTCGACTCCTCTCCAAGGACGCTGCCCCAGCGTAGCGCATCCTTCGTGCCCGTTGTTATTCGCATGAAGCGCATACGTATGGTGCGTGAAAGTCGCAACGAGTCCGCGTAGACTGGTACTGCGATACGACCCGCGCATCGGGCGTATCGCCGGCCCGGGCGCGTTCGATCGATGAGGAGCGGCACCATGAACAGTCCTGCGCGGGTCCCGGATGTTGTGGAGACCATCGGCGGCACACCGCTGGTCCGCTTGTCGCGCCTGGACGCGGGGTTGCCGGGCCGCGTCTTTGTGAAGTGCGAGTCGCGCAATCCGGGCGGTTCGGTCAAGGACCGTATCGGCAAGGCGATGATCGAGGACGCGGAGCGGCGCGCCCTTCTGACCCCGGGCACGTCCGTGATCGTCGAGCCGACCAGCGGCAACACCGGTATTGCGCTCGCTCTCGTGGGCGCCGCCCGCGGATACAGGGTCGTCCTCACGATGCCCGAGTCGTTCTCGATCGAGCGCCGTAAGCTGCTGGCGGCCTACGGCGCGGAACTCGTTCTGACCGACAAGGCGCTCGGCATGCAGGGAGCGGTCGACAAAGCCGTCGAGGTCGCTGCCGGTATCGAGGGTTCTTTCATCCCCGGGCAGTTCGACAACCCGGCCAACCCGCGAGCCCACTACTTGACCACCGGGCCCGAACTCGATGTTGCGCTCGGTGAAGAAGCGCTCTATGCGTTCGTCGCGGGCGTGGGCACCGGTGGGACGATCAGCGGCGCTGGACGCTTCCTGAAGGAGGTCCGACCCGGCACGCTCGCGGTGGCGGTGGAGCCTGCCGAGTCGCCGATCATCGCTCAGAAGCTCGCGGGCGAGCCGCTCACTCCGGGGCCGCATGCGATCCAAGGGATCGGCGCAAACTTCATCCCGGCGATGCTGGACCTCTCCGTTCTCGACGGGGTCGAGCACGTCGATGGCCCGACGGCCATCGCGATGGCCCGCCGCCTCGCAGCCGAGGAGGGCATATTCGTCGGGATCTCCTCGGGCGCGAACGTGGCCGCCGCACTCCGGCTGGCCGCCCGTCCTGAGGCGGCCGGCAAGGCGATCGTGACCGTCGCTCCGTCGACCGGAGAGCGCTACCTGTCCACGCCGCTGTGGGAGGGCTTCGGGCAGTGAGGGTCTCGCAGCGGCTCGACTACGCCCTGCGCGGTCTGGTGGCGCTCGCTCAGCGGCCGGCCGACGCTTCCGTCGCTGCGGGGGAGATAGCTGACGCGGTCGGCCTGCCTCGCAGGTTCCTCGAGCAGCAGTTCACCACTTTGGCGCAGGCCGGGATCGTCGAGTCCCGGCGCGGCGCCGGCGGGGGTTGCGCGTTAGGGCGTCCCGCGAGCGAGATCTCCGTTGCCGACGTGGTGCACGCGCTCGAGGGGCCCGCGCTCGACGCGCCGCACAACAGCGGAACGGTCGTGACCGGGTTGTGGGACGATGTCGCGGCCTCGCTCGAAGCGTCTTTGGCCGGCGTCACCCTGGCCGAACTCGCGCGCGGACAGGACCGCCTCGACGCTGTCTCGGCCGCCGTCTACTTCATCTGAGCGGGCGGTCTGCGGCGGGCGGTGCGACGCGCTGCCCGATGACCTGCGAAACAGGCGCGAAACATGCCGTTCGGGTGTAGCTCGCGTCGGCTGTGTTCATGCTGTTACTGCTTGTGCGTGTCTGTTACACTCGCGGAATCCTGAGGCCGGGAGCATTCAGGGAGATTGTTGTACCCCCGGCCGGATGGTCAGGCAGTCAAGACGGAGGAAAGGGATGACAAATGGTTAAGGCTAGGAAGTACATGGCCATCGCGGCCCTCCTCGCTGCTGTGGCGCTGGTCGTCACTGGCTGCGGGGGGCCCGCCACCACCACAGGCGGGGCGAAGACGACGGTCACCATCGGTCTCGGTGCTCCGCTCACCGACGGCGCTGTCGCGCTCGGCAAGGGCATGGTCAACGGCGCGAACCTCGCCGTCGCTCAGGCCAACGAGACCTCGGAAGTCCAGGACCTCGGCCTGGTCATCGCCACCGTCAACGGTGACGACAAGGGCGATCCTGCGACCGGCGGCACCGTCGCCACGCAGTTCGCGGCCAACCCGACCCTCGTCGGCGTCATGGGCCACCTGAACTCCGGCGTCACCCGCGTCGCGGTCAAGATCTACAACGCGGCCAACATCGTGCAGGTCTCGCCGGCCAACACCGCCGTCGACCTCACCCAGATGGGTATGACGAACTACTTCCGCGTGTGCACGATGGACTCGGTCCAGGGCCCGGCTGGCGCGGACTACGCGTTCAAGACCGCCGGCAAGAAGATCGCGTACGTCGTCGATGACTCGACCGCGTACGGCGAGGGTCTGGCCGCCGCTTGGGCGCAGCAGTTCACCGCTGATGGCGGTACCGTTGCCGGAACCGCGAAGACGACCGACAAGCAGACCGACTTCAAGTCCCTCGTCACCACCATCAAGTCCAAGAGCGTCGATATCGTCTACTACGGCGGCATGTACAACGCCGGCGCGCTGCTCTCCAAGCAGATGAAGGAAGGCAGCGTCGCTGTTCCGCTCATGGGCGGCGACGGTATGTTCGACCCGGAGTACATCAAGCTCGCGGGCGCGGCGAACGCCACTGGCGATTTCGCGACCTCCGTAGGCCTGCCGCTCGCACAGCTGCCGCAGGGCCAGGCGTTCAAGGCGGCGTTCGACGCCGCGTACCCCGGCCAGGAGATCGCTGCCTACGACGCGTATTCCTTTGACGCCGCGAATGTGATCATCAAGGCGATCATCTCCGTCGCGAAGTCGATGGGCGTCGACAAGGTCGCCACCACCGACGGTAAGAAGGCCATCATCGCCGCTGTGGCAGCTACCGACTTGGAAGGTGTCACCGGCCAGGTCAAGTTCGACGCCAACGGCGACACGCTGAACAAGGCGATCACGGTCTATGTCGTGGGCGCTGACGGTACGTGGGGACCTGCTGCCAAGTAGGGACCTGATCCAAGCCACGTCTCCAGCTCAGTCGATCTAGACGGAGCGCGAGCAAGGCCCGGGCGGACACGTGAACGTGTCCGCCCGGGCCGTTGCCCGGAGTCTTGCACCTCCGGGTCGTGCGCCACGTGGATGCGTGCCGTCCGACCCCAGTAGACCGGGAGCCCAGGTTGACCCTCCTATTCGAGCAGACGTTGAACGGCGTGACTCTGGGCGGCCTTTACGCGCTGATCGCCCTCGGCTACACGCTGGTCTACGGGATCCTGCTCATGATCAACTTCGCGCACAGCGAACTCTTCATGGCCGGCGGTTACGTCGGGTTGTTCGTCCTCAAGATCCTGTCCGACCCTGCGATGGCGGGCCACGTGGACCTCGCCGGCATCAAGGTCGATCTCACCTTCATGAAAGCGGCGCAGGACTTCTTCAACGGCAGCACGTTCGGTTTCGCGATGCTCATGGTCGCTACGTTCGTGATATCCGCGATCATGGTCGGCCTGCTGGGCATGCTCACGGAACGGTTCGCCTACAGGCCGTTGCGGAATGCGCCGCGTCTCGCGCCGCTGATCTCAGCGATCGGCGTCTCGATCTTCCTGCAGAACGCGGCGCTGCTGTGGATCAGCACCAAGCAGCTGCCCTACTCCCGCGCGGACGGGACCGCTTTCGTCCCCTCGCAGAACCTCTTCACCTTCGGCGGCGTCACGGTGACCTCGATGCAGGTGTTCATCATCGTGACCTCACTGCTGCTGCTCCTCTTCCTCGACACATTCGTCTCCCGCACGCGCATCGGTAAGGCGATGCGGGCGACTTCGCAGGACCGCGAGGCCGCGGGGCTCATGGGCATCGACATCAACAGCGTCATTGCGCTGGCCTTCTTCATCGGTCCTGCCCTCGGCGCTGTCGCCGGCGTCTTCAACGGCATGTACTACGGCTCGGTGAAGTACAACATGGGTTTCATCCCGGGCATCAAGGCGTTCACTGCGGCCGTCATCGGCGGCATCGGGAACCTCCGCGGCGCCATGCTGGGCGGGTTCCTGCTCGGTATCGTCGAGTCGCTCGCCGGCGGCTTCATCAGTGAGGGATACAAGGACGTCATCGCCTTCATCGTGCTCATCCTCGTTCTGATCTTCCGTCCGGGCGGCCTGCTCGGCGAAGCCGTCGCGGAGAAGGTGTAGACATGGCAAAGGCGAAGACTTCGACCATGGCCTCCCGATACGCGGCGATGACGCCGACGCGGAAGCGGCTCCTGTCCGTCGCGATCGGCCTCGTTGTCGTGCTCGTGCCGTTGATCCTGCAGTCGGCGGGCCAGTACAGCTTCCTCATCCGTACGCTCGCGCTGGTGGAGATCTGGGTCCTTCTGGCCCTGGGTCTCAACATCGTGGTTGGCTACGCGGGCCTGCTCGACCTCGGCTACATCGCGTTCTACGCCATGGGTGGGTATGCCGGCGTCCTGATAGGTCAGAGTGTCTCGGGCTTCCTCGGCGGAGCCACGTACTTCGCGATGCTCATACCGGCGGCCCTCGCGGGCGCAGTTGCGGGCATCGCCCTGGGCTTCCCCGTGCTGCGCCTCAGGGGTGACTACCTCGCGATCGTCACGCTCGGCTTCGGGGAGATTGTCCGCATCGCCCTGAACAACGATTTCCTCGGCCTGTCCAACGGCGCGACCGGTCTTCCCCGCGGCGCCGAGAAGCTGGCCGCTCCGTTCGGTTCCCAGTGGCTGCTGGACAACGTCAGGTTCAAGACCCCGCTCGGGTTGTTCACGTTCAGCACCGACCTGTACTGGTACTTCGTGGTCCTCCTGCTCGTCATCGGTGCGATCGTGGTGATCCGCCGGCTCGACGACTCCCGTCTTGGCCGCGCGTGGGTCGCGATGCGCGAGAACGAGGTCGCGGCGGCCGCATGCGGGATCAACATCACCACCCAGAAGCTGTGGGCTTTCTCCCTGGGAGCGCTGTCCGGAGGCATCGCAGGTGTGACGTTCGCCTACTTCCAGAACTTCATCAGTCCTGAGTCGTTCACATTCATGGAATCGGTGTTCGTCGTGTGCATCGTCGTGCTCGGCGGCATGGGCTCGATCCCGGGCGTCATCGCCGGAGCGCTGCTGATCAAAGGAGTGCCCGACCTGATCCAGGGCCTTGCCGTCACCGGCATCATCAAGCTGCCCGGCGAGGCGATCTCGGCGATCACCGGCTACCGCTTCCTCGTGTTCGGCCTGCTCATGGTCGTGATGATGGCGGTCAGACCCCAGGGCATGATCCCAAGTTCGCGAAGATCGCGGGAACTGCATCCCTCTGACGCACGCGAGCTGGCCGAGGAAGACCAGGAGGTCTGGGATACATCGCACCGTGATCAGTCACCCGACGACGTCTAGAGAGGAGCGAAGAGATGTCCGTACTCGCGGCTGAGAAAGTCACGATGATGTTCGGAGGGCTTCGCGCCCTCGGCGACATCAACCTGCACGTCGATGAGGGCGAGATCGTCGCGCTCATCGGACCGAACGGCGCCGGCAAGACGACGTTCTTCAACCTCATGACCGGCATCTACAAGCCGACTGAGGGCTCGCTGGAGTTCGACGGCAAGACGCTGATCGGCCGCAAGCCGCACGAGATCTGCAAGATGGGCGTCGCGCGGACGTTCCAGAACATCAGGCTGTTCGCGAACATGACGACGCTTGAGAACGTCATGGTCGGCCGGCACAGCCGTTCGACGGCCGGTCCGCTCAAGGCGGTCCTGCGCACTCGCGGGTTCAAACGCGAGGAGCAGAACACCGTCGACGAGGCGCTCAAGTACCTGAGGTTCGTCAGCTTGGCCGACAAGGCGAACGAGCTGGCGTGCAACCTCCCGTACGGTCAGCAGCGGCGCCTGGAGATCGCACGTGCTCTGGCTACCGAGCCGAAGCTGCTGCTCCTCGACGAGCCCGCAGCCGGAATGAACCCGCAGGAGTCCGCGAACCTGACCAAGCTCATCGGGCGCATCCGCGACACGGGCGTCACCGTGTTCCTGATCGAGCACGACATGAAGGTCGTCATGGACGTCGCGGACCGGATCTACGTGGTCGACTTCGGCGAGATGATCGCCGAGGGCAAGCCGGCTGAGATCCAGCGCAACCCGAAGGTCATCGAGGCGTACCTGGGCAAGGGCGCCGAGGCCATGTTGGCCCAGGCGTGAGGCGGACACGATGAGCGACACCACAACCACCACTGAGACTGCCGCCAAGGCGACAGATCTCGTCCTCCAGTTGAAGGACGTCCACACGTTCTACGGCGCGATCGAGGCGCTGAAGGGGATCTCGGTCGACGTCCATCAGGGCGAGATCGTCACCCTCATCGGCGCGAACGGCGCCGGCAAATCCACAACCCTGAAGACGATCTCCGGCCTTCTGGCTCCGCGTCAGGGCGAGATCATCTTCATGGGCGAGAATATCTCGGGGATGAAGGTCCACCAGGTCGCGGCCCGTCAGATCGTCCAGGTGCCTGAAGGCCGCCGCATCTTCCCGCGCATGAGCGTCGAGGAGAACCTGGAGATGGGCGCGTTCCTCCGTACGAAGGACTCCGCTGGCGTGAAGGCCTCGATGGAGCATGTGTACGAACTCTTCCCGCGCCTGAAGGAGCGCCGCTCCCAGAAGGGCGGCACGCTGTCCGGCGGCGAGCAGCAGATGCTCGCGATGGGACGTGGGATGATGGGCTCTCCCAAGCTCCTCATGCTCGACGAGCCGTCGATGGGCCTCGCTCCTGTGGTCGTCGAGAAGATCTTCGAGACGATCGAGACGCTCAACAAATCGGGCATCACGATCCTGCTGGTCGAGCAGAACGCCGCGATGGCGCTCTCGATCGCGGACCGCGGCTACGTGCTCGAGACCGGACACGTCGCGCTCCATGGCGCGGGCAGCGACCTGCTGCACAACGAGCAGGTGCGCAAGACCTACCTGGGCGAGTCGTAGGGCCGCACGATCCACAGA
>Ga0209638_1000938_pt1 | contig 19165 bp, 20 predicted proteins | sample BarGraNGADG00211_FD_184490 | JGI IMG/M metagenome (GOLD analysis project Ga0209638, IMG submission 184490) | Arctic peat soil microbial communities from Barrow, Alaska - Barrow Graham LP Ref core NGADG0002-211 (SPAdes) (version 2) | ecosystem: Environmental > Terrestrial > Soil > Wetlands > Peat...
CCGTGGTCGTCTTCGGCGCCGGCCCGATCGGGCTCTTCCAGGTCGCGCTTGCGCGCGTCGCGGGCGCGGCCGAGATCCGCGTGTGCGAGCCGAACGTCGTACGCCGCGAGCGCGCGCTCGCGTGGGGCGCGACTGCGGGCTATGCGGACGCAGCAGAGGTACCGGAAGGCGCCGACGCGGTGATCGTCGCGGCGCCCGTACCCGCGGCGCAGCAGCGCGCGCTCGAGCTCGCCGCCGGCGGCGGCCGCGTCAACTTCTTCGCCGGCCTCGCGCGTGACCGTTCGCGCGTCGAGCTCGACACGAATCTCATTCACTACAAGGAGCTCGTCGTCACCGGTACGACGGCGAGCACGAACGACGAGTGCCGTGCAGCGCTCGACCTGATCTTCGACGGTCTCGTGGACACGGCTTCCCTGATCGATGCGCGCTTCGACCTGAGCTCGGCGCGTGAGGCGTTCGAGCTCGCCGGCTCCGGTCGGGCGCTGAAAGTGGTGATCGAACCATGAGCACGACCCTGCTCGACCCGTTCTCCCTCGCTCTCGACCTCGAATCGGGCCGCCTGGATCCCGCGACGACCCGCATCGAGCGCCGCACCTCCGACCTGCGCGGCGCGTTCGCCGACGAGGCCGCGCTCGCGCGACTCGCCGACGGCGACGACCCGCTCGTGTACGAGGTCCTCCAGTACGACGTGCCCGAGGAGACGGGGCAGCTCATCTGCTGCACGACCGTGATCCACCCCGGCACCGTCGGCGACGAGTACTTCATGACGAAGGGCCACTACCACTCCGTGCGCGACACGGGCGAGGTGTACCTAGGCCTGTCCGGAAGCGGCTTTCTCCTCCTCATGACCGAGGAAGGCGGCAGCTCTGCGCTCCGGATGGAACGGGGCACGGTCGCCTACGTGCCGCCGTGCTGGGCGCACCGCACGGTGAACACCAGCGACGAGCCGTTCGTCTTCTTCGCGGTCTATCCGGGGCAGGCCGGGCACGACTACGGCTCGATCGAGCAGACGGGCTTCACGCAGCGCGTGCTGCGCACACCCGGTGGGCCGGAGCTGAGGTGAGCGCCACGGCGCACGCCGGACAGGTCGCACCGCGCGCCGTTCGCGACTGCGTCGTCGTCGTGACGCCGCGCTCGTTCGGCATGCACGACGCCGGGCTGCGCGAGGAGCTGGAGCGCGAGGTCGGCGAGGTCCGCTACCGGCCCGGCCCGCTCGCGGCCGGCGAGCTCGCAGACGAGATCGCCGACGCGGACGGACTGCTCGCCGGGCTCGACGAGATAACCGCCGACGTCTTCGCCCGGGCGGCCCGGCTCCGCGTCGTCGCGCGGTACGGCGTCGGCGTCGACCAGGTCGACCTCGAGGCCGCCGAGCGCCACGGCGTGGTCGTGACGGCCACTCCCGGAGCAAACGCGAACGCCGTCGCCGAGCTGACGATCGCGCTCGTCTTCGCGCTCGCGCGGCCGCTCGTCCTCGGCCGCGAGCGGGTCCTCGCCGGAGAATGGCCGGCCCTGCGCGGCGTAGAGCTGTCCGGCCGGACGCTCGGCCTCCTCGGCCTGGGACGCATCGGCTCGCTCGTCGCCGCGAAGGCGGCGGGACTTGGGCTGCGCGTGCTCGCGCACGACCCGTTCGTCGCGGAGAGCGACGTCGCGACGCTCGTGTCGCTCGACACGCTCGCGGCCGAGTCCGACTTCCTCTCGCTGCATGCACCGCTCGTGGACGAGACCCGCGGCATCGTCGGCCGCACGCTGCTCGAGCAGCTGAAGCCCGACGCCGCGCTCGTGAACACGGCGCGCGGCGATCTCGTCGACGAGAACGCGCTCCTCTGGGCGCTCGAGGAGGGGCCGCTGCGTGCCGCCGCGCTCGACGTCCTCTCCGAGGAGCCGCCGCGGCCCGGCCACCCGCTGCTCGACCGCGACGACGTGCTCGTCACGCCCCACGTTGGCCCGCACACCGCAGAGGCGACGACGGCGATGGGACGGATGGCGCTCGACGAGCTCCTCGCCGTCCTCGCCGGCCGCGCGCCGGCGTATCCCTGCCTGCCGAAGAAGAAGGAGACATCCAGATGACGACCGCGACCACGGCGACCGCGACGAAGCGCTTCTCCTTCGTCGGCGTGACGACGGGCAAGTCGGCGATCATGCGCGTGTTCCCGGCCTGGGCCGAGCATCTCGGCCTCGGCGACGTCGCGATGAGCGGGCACGACGTGCCCATTCACGCAGACCCCGCGCTCTACCGCGAGCTCGTACAGCGGCTCAAGGACGACCCGCTCGACCTCGGCGGCCTCGTGACGACGCACAAGATCGACCTGTTCGAGGCCTGCCGCGACCTCTTCGACTTCGTCGACCCATACGCGGCCCTCTGCGGCGAGGTGTCGTCCCTCTCGAAGCGCGACGGGCTCTTCCGCGCACACGCGAAGGACCCGATCTCCTCGGGGCGCTCGCTCGACGAGTTCGTCCCGCAGGGCTACTGGGCGGAGACGGGCGCCGACGTGCTCCTCTTCGGCGCCGGCGGATCGAACCTCGCGATCACCCTCCACCTGCTGCAGGGACGCCCGCCGGAGGACCGGCCGCGGCGCATCGTCGTCGTCAACCGGAGCGCGCCGCGCCTCGCGTCGATGCAGGCGGTGCACGAGCAGATCGAAGCCGACGCCGACTTCGAGTACATCCACAACGCCGATCCGCAGGAGAACGACCGGCTGCTCGCGGCGGCGTCGCCGGGCGCGCTCGTCGTCAACGGCACCGGCATGGGCAAGGACAGCCCGGGCAGCCCGATCAGCGACGGCGGCGTCTTCCCCGAGCGCGCGCTCGTCTGGGAGCTGAACTACCGCGGCGAGCTCGACTTCCTGCACCAGGCAGAGCGACAGCAGCACGAGCGCAACCTCGTGATCGAGGACGGCTGGCGCTACTTCATCCACGGCTGGACGTGCGTGATCGAGGAGGTCTTCGACGTCGAGATGACGCCGCAGGTCGTCGACGCGCTCTCCGACATCGCACTCCGGCTACGCGAAGCGTGAAAGGAGACCGAACGATGAAGATCGGAATCGACAGCTACTGCTTCCACCGCTACTTCGGCGAGATCTACGAGGGCCTGCAGACCGATCCCGGCACGCGCTGGCGGATGGAGAAGGAGTTCCTCGACTTCGCGCTCGCGCAGGGGATCGACGAGGTGGCGCTCGAGGCCTGCTTCTTCGACGCGCTCGACGACGGGCTCTGCGCGGAGATCAAGGACCGGCTCGACGACGCGGGCCTCGACCGCGTGCTCGGCTGGGGGCATCCCGAAGGGCTCTGGGGCGGCACGAGGCCCGACGAGCTCGAGGCGCTGAAGCGGCACATTCCCCAGACGCTCGAGCTCGGCTCGACCCGCATGCGCATCACCGCGGCGAGCATGAACTACGCGAAGGCGCCGCGCGAAGAGCTGATCGGCCACGTCGTGCCGATGCTGCGCGACGCGACCAAGGTCGCCGAGGAGCACGGCGTCACGCTCGCGCTCGAGAACCACATCGACTTCACGTCGCTCGAGATGGTCCGCATCCTCGACGAGGTCGACTCCGACCACCTGCGCGTTAACTTCGACACGGGTAACACGATCCGGTTGTTCGAAGACCCGGTCGAAGCGGCGGCGAGGCTCGCGCCCTACACCATCTCGACGCACACGAAGGACATCGCCACGCGCGTGAAGGGCGGCAGCCCCGCCGACAACTTCACGTTCTGGCCGTCCTGCCCGGTCGGCGACGGCCTGATCGACATGCCGGGCGTCGTCGAGGCGCTGCGCGCCGGCGGCTTCGACGGCTGTCTCGGCGTCGAGGTCGACCTCGTCGGCGAGCAGTGGGTCGACAGCGGCGAGGAGGAGATCGTCCGCCGGAGCCTCGCGTACCTGCGCTCGATCGTGCCGTCGGCGGCGACGGCCTGAGGAGATGAGCGAGGAATGGCACTGACACCTTCATCGCCCGACGAGCGGCGCTCCGTGGGCTTCGGCCTGCTCGGGTACGGATTCATGGGCAGGGCGCACTCGAACGCGCTGCGCACCATCCCGTACATCTTCTGGCCCTCCACGTGGCGCCCCGAGCTCGTCGGGATCGCCGGGCGCACCGAGTCGTCGGTGCGCGAGGCGGCCACGCGCTACGGCTATGCCTCGTGGTCGACCGACTGGCGGGACCTCGTCTCCGACGAGCGGGTCGACGTGTTCGACAACGTCGGCCCGGACGCCGAGCACGTCGAGCCGACGCTCGCCGCGATCGAGCACGGCAAGCACGTCGTCTGCGAGAAGCCGCTCGCGTCGAACGCCGTCGACGCGTTCCGCCTCTACGACGCCGCTGCAACTGCGGGCGTGAAGAACCTCGTCTGCTTCAACTACCGCTTCTTCCCGGCGGTCAGGCTCGCCTGGGAGATGCTGCAGGGCGGTGAGCTCGGCGAGCTGCACCAGGCGCGGTTCCGCTATTCGCAGGAGTGGCGCACCGACCCGGCGACGGAGCTCCCGTCGCCGACGGGCGTCATCGACATCATCTGCTCGCACGCGATCGACCAGGTGCGCTTCCTCTGCGGCGAGATCGCATCCGTCTCCGCAGAGATCACCTCGATCGTGCCGGCGCGGACGTATCGCGGCGCGCCCGCACAGGCCGACGACACCGTCTCGATCCTCGCCCGGCTCGACAGCGGTCTCGTGGCCACGATCGACGCGTCGCTCGTGTCGCCCGGCAGGAAGAACCAGCTCGCCTGGGAGATCAACGGGTCGAAGGGCAGCATCGCCTGGGACCTCGAGCATCCGAACGTCCTGCAGGTCTACCGGCGGGACGCCGGGCGGACGGCGGGATTCGCCGAGGTGATCGTGACCGAGGCCGACCATCCGCTCGTCGCGCCGTGGTGGCCGTCGGCGCACGTGCTCGGTTGGGAGCACGCGCACATCAACATGCTCGCGCACTTCACGAGCGCCGTCGCGGACGGCCTCCCGGTCGAGCCGTACGGCGCGACCTTCCTCGACGGCCTGCGCGTCGCGCAGGTGGCGGAGGCGGCGCGCGAGTCGGCTGCGACGGGGCGGCGCATCGAGGTCGAGGGGGTGCCGGCCCGCTGACCAACGGCACGACATCTTCTTCCCGCGAAGCAAAGGAGTGAGAGTGGCCACCTATCGAGTCGCCGTGAACATGGAGTTCGTCCGCAGTGCGGACAAGAGCTTCGAGGACGGCGTGCGCATCGCCGGAGAGCTCGGCTATCGCTGGGTGGAGCCGATGGTGCACACCGGCTGGGAGCTGCTGAGCGAGGTGCACTACTTCCACTCCTTCTCGATGGAGGAGGACACGCTGCTGATGCGCGAGATCTGCGAGCGCTACGGCGTCGGCGTCGCGAGCATCAGCGGCCACAGCCCGTTGATGAAGCCCGAGGCCGCGGTGTCCCGGCTCACGCGCGCGATCGTGCTCGCCGACGCGGTCGGCACGCGCTTCGTGAACACCGACGAGATGGTGAAGCCCGACTGGATGGACGATGCGCAAGCGCACGAGGTGATGCGCTACACGCTCCAGAAGGCGGCGCTCGTCGCGGAGCGGCACGGCGTCTACGTCTGCATCGAGCCGCACGGCGTCTACACGAAGACGTCGGAGGGCCTGCTGCGCATCGTCGACCTCGTCCCGTCGCCGTGGATCCAGGTCAACTGGGACACGGGCAACGCGTACCTCGCCGGCGTCGAGGATCCCTACGAGGCGCTCGAGCGCGCCGCCTCCCGCGTCTTCCACGTCCACGCGAAGGACATCTCGCTCGAGCACAGCGAGCGCGAGCGCGGCAAGGTCACCGGCACGCCGGTCGGCTGCGCCTGCGGCGACGGCGTCGTCGACTGGGAGCGCGTCCTGCACATCCTCGACCCGCTCGACCGCGAGCTGACTCTCAGCGTCGAGTGCGGCACCATCGACGAGGCCGAGCGGAGCCTCGCGTACCTCGACGAGCTCGTGGCGGCACGGCGGTGAGAGGCCGACGATGAAAGCCCGTCTCATTCCGCTGTATCTCACGTCGCCGGACGATCCCGACTTCGTCGCGCAGGTCGGAAGGCTGCGCGAGCTGCTCGTCGCGGAGGCGGAGCTGCTCGCGCCTCTGCCGCTCGGCGCTGCGCTCCCGGAGGCGGACGCCGTCGTGTTCCCGCAGCTCGTCGGCGACGCGTACCGTCGCGTGCCGGAGGTCCGCGCGCTGACGCTGCCGATCCTCGTGCTCACGTCGGAGTTCGGGACGATGGCGATGTGGGATTGGGAGATCGTCAGCTACCTCCGCACAGAGGGGGTCGAGACGATCGCCCCGTACTCGCTCGCGGGCGCAGCGACGGTATGCCGTGCGCTCGTCGCGAAGCGCGAGCTGCGCGGCGGGAAGTTCCTCGTGTACCAGGACAGGCCGGGCGAGGGCGGCTTCCAGCCGAGCATCTTCAAGCGCTTCTACTGGTGGGAGGACGAATGCGCCGAGCGGATGCGCGACGTCTTCGGGCTCACGATCGTGAAGCGGAGCTTCGAAGAGCTCGGGCGTCGCGCGCAGGAGCTCCCCGACGACGTCGCGCGCGAGGAATGGGAGCGCTGGCGCGAGCGCGTGCCGCTCGGTGACGTCGGCGAGCGCGCGACGCTCAGCGCGCTGAAGCTCTACCGCGCGGTGCGCGACGACCTCGACGCCGAAGGGGGCGTGCTCGCGGCCGGCATCAACTGCCTGAACGAGTCCGCGTTCTCCGACACGACCCCGTGCCTCGCGTGGAACCTGCTCTACCAGGAGCGCGACCTGATCTGGGGCTGCGAGGGCGACACGGTCTCGATGCTCACGAAGCTCGTGCTGCACCGGTCGCTGCGCACGCCGGTGATCATGAGCAACCTCTATCCGTTCCTCATGGGGCAGACGGCGCTCAAGCACGAGCGCATCCCCGCCTTCCCCGAGGTGGACGAGCCCGACAACTACGTGCTCGCCGCGCACTGCGGGTACCTCGGCGTCGTGCCGCAGCCGTTCGCCACGGACTGGAAGCTGCGCGGCAAGGTCCTCGCGATCGTCGACGACAACGCGACGGCGATCGACGCGCGCCTGCCGGTCGGCGACCTGACACTTGCCAAGCTCGACCCGACGCTGCGCACGCTCGTCGTCGTCGAGGGGCGGCTGACGGGCTATGCCGGCTACCCCGGCTCCGACTGTCTCAACGGCGCGGTCATCCGCGTCCCCGACGGGCACGCGCTGATGGAGCGGCTGCCGTCGCACCACTCGCTGCTGACGGTCGGGCACGACCGTCCCGGTCTCGAGCTGCTCGGCCGGGTCTTCGGACTGACCATCGAGCGACCGGGCGCCTAGAGGAGGATCGCGATCGACGCCATCGCCAACCCAACGCTCGAGCAGCTCTACGAGGGGCTCGCACAGCGCCGCTACTTCGCGGACGAGGGCCTGCTGACGGCGGTGCACCTCGCGCTCCTGCTCGGCCGGCCGCTCATGCTGGAAGGCGAGCCGGGTGTCGGCAAGACGGAGCTCGCGGGCGCGCTCGCGGACGTGCTCGGGCGCGAGCTCGTCAGGCTCCAGTGCTACCAGGGGCTCGACGCGGGCCAGGCGCTGTACGAGTGGGACTACCCGAAGCAGCTGCTGCGCATCCGCTCGGCGGAGGCGGCGGGGGAGGAGGCCGGCGATCTCTACGGCGACGCGTTCCTGCTCGAGCGCCCGTTGCTGCACGCGCTCCGCGCCGGCGACCGCGCCGTGCTCCTGATCGACGAGATCGACCGTGCCGACAGCGAGTTCGAGGCTCGCGCGTGCGGTGTCGCTCTGGCGGCCGCTCGCGGAGTCGCCGGACGCGCTCGTGCGCGACGGGCTGGCGTCGCTGAGGAGGGGACTTGCGCGTGCGCAAAACCGTTGACCTGACGACCGTAGGAAGCCGCAAGCTCGACCAGGGCACGCGCGGATGTAGTCGCTGCCGCGTCCGGGAAGTCTCTATCGGATGGCGATGCCGGTGAGGGGTTCCATGCAGCCGAGCCTTCTCGACGTCGAGCACCTCGGCAAGCACTTTCCGGGCGTGCAGGCTCTGCACGACGTGAGCCTTACCCTGCGCGCGGGCGAGGTGCACGCGCTCGTGGGGCAGAACGGCGCCGGCAAGTCGACGCTCGTCAAGTGCATCTCCGGTGTGCATCCGCCCGACGAGGGGCGGATCGTGTTCGAGGGCCGCGAGATCACCACCTACTCCCCGAAGCACGCTTACGACATCGGCATTGCGGTCGTCCACCAGCGCCCGCAGCTCCTGCCCGGGCTGTCGGTGACCGAGAACGTGCTCCTCGGCCACTACCCCACGTTCGGCGGCGCCATCGTCGATCGCAAGCAGGGGATCGAGCGGACACGTGCCCTGCTCGAGCGCTTCCGTCTCGACATCGATCCGCTCGCCCTGGTCGCGCAGCTCGCTCCGCCGGAGCGGCAGCAGGTGGCGATCGCGAAGGCGCTCTATCGCGACGCGAAGCTCGTGATCCTGGACGAGCCGACCGCGGCGCTCGACGCAGAGCGCAGCGAGCGGCTCTTCGCGTTCATCCGCGACCTCACCGAGGCGAACGTCGGCGTCCTATACGTCTCGCACCACCTCGAAGAGGTGTTCGGCCTCGCCGATCTCGTCACCGTTCTCCGCGACGGCGAGCTCGTCGCGACGCGTCCCACCGGCGAGCTCACGCAGGACGAGGTCGTGACGTTGATGGCGGGCAGGCGACTCGAAGTGGTCGGCGGCGCAGGCGCCACCGTGGCCGAAGGCAGGAAGACCGCGCTCGAGATCGAGCATCTCCAGACCGACGTGCTGCACGACGTCGACTTCGACGTGCACGAGGGCGAGGTCGTCGGCATCACAGGAATGATCGGAGCGGGCGGACACGAGATCGCCCGCATCATCTTCGGGCTCGATCGACCGGCCGCCGGCCGGGTGCTGCTCGCGGGGAAGCCGTACGAGCCGCGCGGCCCGAAGCAGTCGATCGCGAACGGCGTGTTCCTCGTTCCGGAGGATCTTGCGCGCGACGGCCTCGTCCCGGAGATGTCCATCGCGGCGAACGTGACGCTCGTCGACCTCGGCTCTGTCACCCGCTACGGGGTCATCTCGCTCGCGCGCGAGCGAGCGGTCGCAAGGCGCTTGGTGAACGAGCTAAGCATCGCCACGTCGTCGATCGACACGCCCGTGCGCAACCTCAGCGGCGGCAACCAGCAGAAGGTGCTGCTGGCGAAGGCGCTGACGGCAGAGGCTTCGCTCCTCGTGCTCGAAGAGCCGACGCAGGGCGTCGACGTCCACGCGAAGGCGGAGATCCATCGAATCGTGCGCGATCTCGCGGCGCAGGGGAAGGGAATCATGGTCATCTCGAGCGACGTTCGGGACCTCTTGCTGTTCGTGGATCGCGTGATCGCGCTCCGTGCCGGACGGGTCGTCGGCGACACCGCGGCGGCGGACACGAGCTACGCGCAGCTGCTCGACCTCACCGTCGGCGCAGCCGGGGCGGTGGCGTGATGAGCAGCGAGTCCGGGACCGGCGCGGCGGCCGTGGACGTACAACGGCGCTCCCTGTTGGATCGGCTCCGCGTGGACATCTACGCGGTGTGGCCGATCGCGGTGATGATCCTGATCATCATCGCCACCGCGCTGCGGTCGAGCCGGTATCTGACGGTCTTCAACTTCGAGAACATCCTCAGCCAGATCGCGCCGCTCGGGATCGTGACGATGGGGCAGGCAGTGCTTCTCATCTCGGGGGGCCTCGACCTGTCGGTGGGCTACAACATCGCGCTCTCGAGCATCGTCACGGGTCTCCTGCTCGAGCACGGGTATCCGCTGTGGCTGGCGATCGCGGCGGGTGTCGGCGCTGCGACCGGCGTCGGCTTCTGCAACGGCGTGCTCGTCGCGCAGAACCGCGCGCATCCGTTCATCATCACGCTCGGCGTCTCGCTCTTCCTGTTCGGGCTCGACACACAGCTGACGGGCGGCGCGCCGGTCAACGACATGAAGGGGCTGTACACGGCCTTCGGCGGCAACCTGCCGGCGGGCTTCCCGTTCTTCGGCCTGCCCTCGCTGACGATTCCGTTCGTGATCCTGATCCTGCTCGCTTTCGCGTTCCTGCGCTGGACGCCGTTGGGGCGTCGTGCGTACGCGATCGGCGGCAACGAGGAAGCGGCGTACCTGTCCGGCATCCCCGTGAAGCGGACGAAGATCTACCTGTACACGATCATGGGCGCGATCGTCGGCCTCGCGGGAATGTGCCTGGCGGGCGAGATCAACGAGGCGTCGTTCAACCTCGCCCAGAACTTCGAGCTGGAGTCGATCGCGTGCGCAGTGATCGGCGGCACGGCGTTGTTCGGCGGCCGTGGCGGTGCATTCCGTTCGCTCCAGGGCGTCGCGTTGTGGGGAATCGTCCAGAACGCGATCGTCTTCGCCGGCTTGTCCAGCAATTACCAGCAAATGGCGCTCGGCGCGATCATCGTCGTCGCGGTGATGGTGACCCGGGCGCAGCGCTGACCAGGGAGGTGGTCGTAGCTGCGAAACAGATCGTGTCCTGAGATTCCCCACAAAGACAGGAGTGGAAAGAGCATGTCGAGAATCGTTCGAATCGGTGTCGCCGCTGCGGCCGTCGTGGCCATGGTGGCGGTCACGGGTGCCGCGAAGGCACCGGCCCAGGGAACGAGCCATGCGAGCAAGGGCACCATCGCCTTCCTGCTCTCGGGCCCTGACCTCTACTACCAGGACGGCCTCAAGGGAGCGCAGGCGGCTGCCAAGAAGCTCGGCTACGACGTCAAGGTGTATCCCAACCCGAACATCAGCCCGTCGGTCGAGCTCGCGAACGTGAAGAACGCAATCGCGCAAGGCGCAGTCGCGATCGACGGCTACTCGGTCGGGCTCTCCACGGAGGACGCCTCGATCAACGCGGCCGGAAAGGCCAGCGTGCCGATCTTCCTGATGTACGGCTACTCGAACAAGTACCTCGGGAAGAAGGACGTCGTCGGGTTCGAGCAGGTCAACCTCGTTCCCTACGGCCAGGCCGTCGGCAACTACATGAAGACGCGCGTCACCGGGAAGGTCGCCGCGATCACGGGCCAGCTCGGGCGCGGCGACGCAGAGGGCTATCGCACCGGCTTCCTCAAGGGCCTCGGCTGCACCGGCAACACCGTTGCCGGCAACCCGCCCCTGACGTGCGCCGGCGGCAAGATCCAGTACGTCGCCACCGAGACGGGCCACTGGCTGCGGCCTGACGCGTACAAGGCAATGCAGGACATCATCGGCAAGTACCCGGATCTCGCCGGTGCGTACGTGGAGAACGAGGACATGGCGGTGGGCGCGCATACGGCCCTCGTCGCTGCACACAAGGACAAGCAGGTCTTCGTCGTCTCGCAGAACGGAGCCCCGTACGGCCTCGCCGGCATGAAGGCCGGCTGGCTCAAGGGGTCCAACACGTGCTCGCCCGCACTCGAGGGCCTGATGAGCGTCCGCTTGATCGACGCCTACATCAACAAATCAGTGCAGGGCAGTCATCTGTACTACAGCCACACGGTGTTCGTCACGAAGGCGAACGCAAACCAGGCGGTCGGCTGGAACTTCTTCAGCAACGCCAAGCTCGTCAACCAGTACATGGCTCTCCCGCTGCTGAAGCCGGTCGCGAACCCGCCGAAGTAGCAGTCCCACGGCATCGGGGAGGGGCTCCCAGCGGAGCCCCTCCCCGGTCACCAACAACGCCCAGGAGTCGTCGATGCCAATCGTCAGTGTTCAGATGTTTCCCGGTCGCACGACCGTGATGAAGGAGTTTCTCGGTCGCGCGATCGTCGATGCGGTCTCCGAGATCGCGGGCCCGCCGCGCGAGAACGTGCAGGTGCTCTTCAGGGACGTGCCGACCGAAGAGTGGGCGATCGGGCCGACCCTGGTGTCGAGCCGCCCGGCACTGCCGCCGCCGGACTATGTCCCAGCGCTCGTGTCCGTGTCGCGCGTCACGTTGAAGGACGGAAAGCGCGCGGACTACATCGCCTGGCGCCGCGACTCTCTCTTCCCGTTCCTCGCATCCCAGCAGGGATTCCTCTCGTCGACGTTGCTGTCGACTGACGACGCGAACGAGTTCTTCGTCGTCGAGAAGTGGACCTCGCCAGAGGCGCTCGAGCGGCACACCGCCGAGGCGCGGACCGCCGAGCTGAGAAGCGAAGAGTCGGAGCTCGTCTCCGCGTCGGTGGACGGCGGGGTCGCCGGACGCGTGATCGACGTGTTCCGAGGGCGCGGCTGACGTGACGACCGCCGAGGTGACGGTTCCCACCTCGCCCGGCGAAGCCGCCGAGCTCTTCGGCGACGGCGTCGCCGTCACGGTCGTCGGCGGCGGGACGATCGTCGTTCCGCTCGTGACGCACGGACAGCTTCATCCCGTGCATGCGCTCATGCTGCACGCGTCGGGCCTCGACGAGCTCGTGGACGGGAACACGCTGACGGTAGGCGCGACGGTCACGCTCGCGCGGCTCGCGGAGATCGCCCCCGAGCCCCTCGCCTCGGCGGCGCGGATCCCCGACATCGAGATCCGCGGCCAGGGAACGGTCGGCGGGAACCTCCACACCGGCGGCGACCTGCAGCCGGCGCTGATCGCGCTCGGCGCACGTGTCCGCTCGGTCGGCGCGGGCGGCGAGCGGATCGAGCCGGTCGAGGACTTCCTCGCGGGCAACGAGCCGCGACTCGTGCTCGCCGTCGAGCTCGAGCGGCCGCTCGCCGGCGTCTACCTCGAGCAGCGCCGCACGCACTCACGCACGTACGCCGTGCTCTCCGTCGCCGTCGCGCGCCGCGACGACGGTGTCCACGTCGCCGTCGGCGGTCTCGCAGAGCGCGCGCACGCCGTGGCGTGCCCCTCGGTCGAGCGGGCGCTCGCCGGAGGCGCGACCGCGCGTGACGCCGCGGCGGCCGTGCTCGCGGACGTCGCGCCGGAGGACGACCCGCTCGCGTCGGCCTGGTACCGCAGGCGCGTGCTGCCCGTCCTCGTCGCGCGCGCCCTGGAGCAGCTGGAGGAGGCGAGATGAAGCTCGTGGTCAACGGCAAGGAGCGCCTCGTCGCGGCCGGGCCGCTCACCCCGCTGCTGCACGTCCTGCGCGAGGAGCTCGGCCTCGTCGGAGCGAAGGCCGGCTGCCAGCACGGCAGCTGCGGCACGTGCACGGTGTTGATCGACGGCGAGCCGCGGCGTTCGTGCCTCACGCCGGTTGGAGCGATCGAGGGCGCGAGCATCACGACGGCCGAGGCGCTCGGCGATCCGGCGAACCTCTCCGTCGTGCAGGCCGCGTTCGACGAGCACTACGCCGCGCAGTGCGGGTTCTGCACTCCCGGGATGTTGCTCGCGGCGACCGCGCTGACGTCGGGCAGGGCTCGAAGACCGTCCACACGCAGATCGCCGCCGACATGATCGGCGTCCCGTACGACACGGTGACGATGAACAACTTCGACACGGACACGTCGCCGGTGAGCTTCGGGACGTTCGCGTCGCGCGGGACGTTCATCGACGGGAACGCGATCGCCGTCGCCGCCTATCGCACACGTCAGCGTCTGCTCGAGGTTGCCTCGCGGATGATGGAGGTCGATCCGGAAGACCTCGAGATCGCCGACGGCGACGTCGCCGTGCTCGGTGCGCCGGAGCGGAAGGTGAGCGTGGCGGAGGTCGCCGCGACCGCGTCCTGGACGTACGGCGAGATGATCGTCGGCTCGGGCGCCTGGATGTTCCCGCACGTCGAGCCGGACAAGGAGACCGGCGAGTGCGAGCCGCACGCGGCGATCTCGTACGCATCGTGTGTCGCCGACGTCGAGGTCGACGACGAGACCGGCGAGGTGCGCGTGACGAAGCTCGTGCAGGTCTACGACGTCGGCCGTGCGATCAACCCCACCCTCGTCGAGGGGCAGATCCAGGGGGGCGCCGTCATGGGGCTCGGCCTGGCTCTCCTCGAGGAGTCGTATCCGTATTACCCGGAGCTCTCGCACCGTGGGCCGGAGTTCGGCGCGTACGCGGCGCCTGGGATGGCGGACCTCCCCGAGCTGAAGAACGTCGTGCTCGAGGATCCCGACCCCGTCGGCCCGTTCGGCGCGAAGGCAGTCGGCGAGATGGCGAACAACGCGCAGAGCCCCGCGATCGTCGCCGCGATCCACGACGCCGTCGGCGTCTGGGTCACGGAGTTGCCCGCGCGACCGGAGCGCGTCCTGCGCGCGCTCGACGAGTCGCGGCAGCCGCGGCGAGACGGTCGGCGCGTGATCTACGACGAGCACCTCTCCGTCGCCGTGGTCTCCACCGCGGAAACCCGAGCAGAGGGCGCGTGGAGGTTCCCCCTCGTAAGCGAGTAGCCATGTCAGAGATCATTGAGCGAATCACGTCCCTCGGCGTCGTCCCGGTCATCGAGCTCGGCTCGGTCGACCAGGCGGAGCCGCTGCTCGAAGCGCTGAGTGCAGGCGGCCTCCCCGCTGCGGAGATCACGCTGCGCACGCCGGCCGGTATCGAGGCGATCCCGCTGCTGCGCACGTCGCACCCCGACGCGCTCGTCGGCGCCGGAACCGTGCGTACCGCCGCCGACGCGCGGCGCGCGATCGAGCAGGGCGCGCAGTTCATCGTCGCGCCGAACACCGACCTCGAGGTCCTCGCGGTGTGCAGCGACCTCGGCATTCCGGCTGTCCCGGGCGCGTGCACGCCGACGGAGATCGCCACTGCCGTCAAGGCCGGAGCGGCGCTCGTGAAGTTCTTCCCCGCCGGCGTTCTCGGCGGCGTCGCGTTCCTCAAGGCGATCGCGGGGCCGTTCCGCGACGTTCGCTTCGTTCCGACCGGCGGTGTCAGCCCCGCGAATCTCGCGGAGTACCTGCAGCTGTCGTCGGTCGCCGCCTGCGGCGGCACGTGGCTCGCGAAGCCGGCGATGCTCGCGGAGCGCCGCTTCGACGAGATCGAGGCGCTCGCTCGAGAAGCGACAGGCATCGTCGTCGAGGCACGCGGTGGCTGACCTGCACCTGCGGCCGGCCGCGGATTGCCGCTGGGACCTCGTCGCGCTCGGCGAGGTGATGCTTCGGCTCGACCCCGGCGACGACCGCATCGCGACGGCCCGCTCGTTCCGCGTCTGGGAGGGCGGCGGCGAGTACAACGTCGCGCGCGGGCTCCGGCGGTGCTTCGGCCTGCGTACGTCGGTCGTGACGGCGCTCGCGGACAACCCGGTCGGCCGGCTCGTCGAGGACCTGGTCCTGCAGGGCGGCGTCGACATGTCGCACCTTCGTTGGGTGCCGTACGACGGCGTCGGCCGCTCGGTCCGGAACGGGCTGAACTTCACCGAGCGCGGCTTCGGCGTGCGCGGCGCCGTCGGCTGCTCGGACCGCGGGCACACGGCGGTATCGCAGCTCCGCCCGGGCGAGATCGACTGGGCGGCGATCTTCGAGCGCGAGGGCGCCCGCTGGTTCCACACCGGCGGCATCTTCGCGGGCCTGTCGGAGACGTCGGCCGACGTCGCGGCCGAGGCGATGCGCGCCGCGCACACCGCGGGCGTCGTCGTCTCCTACGACCTCAACTACCGGCCCTCGCTCTGGCAGGCGATCGGCGGTGCGAAGCGCGCCGTCGAGGTCAACCGCCGTCTCGCGGAGCTCGTCGACGTCATGTTCGGCAACGAGGAGGACTTCGCCGCGGCGCTCGGGTACGAGATTCCCGGGGTCGACGCGGCGTTCTCCGAGCTCGACGCGGCGAGCTACGAGGCGATGCTCGAGGAGGTCGTGCGCGACCTTCCGAACCTGAAGGCGATTGCGACGAGCCTGCGTACGGTGCGGTCGGCGACGTCGAACGACTGGGGCGGAATCTGCTTCGTCGACGGCCGCCTCCACGAGGCGGAGCTGCGCCACGACCTCGAGATCCTCGACCGCGTCGGCGGCGGCGACTCATTCGCCTCCGGGCTGATCTACGGTCTCTTGACGGAGCGCGACGTCGACGAATCGCTCGCATACGCGGTCGCGCACGGCGCGCTCGCGATGACGACGCCGGGCGACACGTCGACGGCGACGCTGGCCGAGGTCCAGCGGCTGGCAGCCGGCGGCCACGCACGCGTCCAGCGGTAACGCACTCGAAGGACAAGGAGCAGCGATGAACAGCACGCAGGAGACATGGCTCGTCACGGGAGCGTCCGGGTGCATCGGCGCCTGGACGGCTCTCACCCTCGTCCGCGAGGGCGTGAAGGTCGTCGCGCTCGACCGTAGCGCCGACGACCGGCGGCTCCGCATGATCGCGAGCGACGACGAGCGTGCACGCATCGTCTCGGTGCAGGCGGACATCACCGATCTCGCCGCGCTCGAGCGGATCCTCGCCGAGCATGCAATCACGCACGTCGTCCACCTCGCAGCGTTGCAGGCGCCGTTCTGCCGGGCCGATCCGCCGGCGGGCGCCATGGTGAATGTGGCCGGCACGACGAACCTGCTCGAGGCGATCAGGCGCCACGGCCTGACGACGCCGCTCGCGTACGCGAGCTCCGCCGCCGTGTACGACGGAGCAGGCGAGGCGTTCGTACCGACGACCGTCTACGGCGTCTACAAGATCGCGAACGAAGGGACGGCTCGCATCTACTGGCAGGACCACCAGGTGGCGAGCATCGGCCTGCGGCCGCTGATCGTGTACGGCCCCGGACGCGACCAGGGAATGACCGCCTCGCCGACCGAGGCGATGTTCGCGGCAGCGCACGGCGAGGCGTTCACGATCACCTTCGGGGGCTCGACGCAGCTCCAGTACGCGCCCGATGCCGCCCGAGCGTTCGTCGACGCGGCCCGCCGGCCCGCCGCCGGCGCCGATGTCTTCAATCTCGGCGGCCCGGATGTCTCGGTGCCGGAGATCGTCGCTGCCATCGAGGCCGCCGTGCCCGGCGCGGAGGTCGCGTTCGACGACGTGGCGCTTCCGTTCGCCTCACGCCTGCCCGAGCCGTGGTTCGACATGCCGGTGACGCCGCTCGAGCAGGGCGTACGCGAGACGATCGAGGTTTTCGCCCGGGTGGCCTCGGGCGCGGTGGCGTAACGACGGAGAGCCCTCGGCGATCTCCCTGATGCCCCAGTCGGGTACGCAAAACCATCCGTCATGATGCTCGGGTGTATTCGTGGATGAGTCCGCCGAATCGGTCGCGCCGGTGAAGTCGTGTGGGGTGCGCAAACTCGATCCGCGCTGGAGTCAGGCGCGGAAACAGCTTGTTTCCAGGCGAAGCCGAGTTTGCGCACCCCACAAGTCGACGACAACGACGCGTTTCGCACGCGCGTTGCGGTCTTGTTGTGGGAATGGGCGAATGTCGTCGAGCAGGCTGCCGACGGCGAAACAGGGCTCAGGCTGGCCCAAGAGTTGCGGCCGGATCTGATCGTGATGGATATCTCGATGCCGCGCATGGATGGGATCTCCGCCGCACGCGCGATCCTCGCAAGCCAGCTCAAGACACGGATCGTGTTTATCTCCGGAGCAGAAACAGCCGCCAAGCTCGCCGAGGCTTCAACCTACGGCGTCGTCATCGAGAAACACGTCGCTGATCTGCGCGAACAACTCCTCGCAGCAGCCAGTTGAAGGCGACGCGTCGCCTGTCAATCGCCAGCTACGCGCGCCGGACGAAGTACAGGATCAACACAACCAGCAGGATGATCACGAGGATCCCGATCAAACCGTAGCCAGTACCAGCGATGGCGAACATCCTTACCTCCTCCGTTCGAAAGTTACTTCATGTGAACAACGGCGAGGTGCAAATTCGGATACTCAGATCAGTGGAACGGCACGCCTGGCAAGGGCGCCGTATCGCTCGTGCGCCGGTGGTGTAGACGACGATCCTCGCCACGCGGCCGGAGTGTTCGGGAGCCCTCGCGCGAGGCGCGACGTTCGCGAAGGCCGGTCAAGCAGCCGCCGTCGCTCACGACCGATGTGCATCGATTTCGCGAGGCCGAATGCTAGTAGCTGGTCCTTCCGTGACGGCGAGTCTCGAGCCACATCTTGCAAACGTGCCGTCAGCGAGGATGGATACGAAGGACTTGACTTAAGGGATCAGTCCCGGGTCGCGCTCTCGCAAAGAAAGCTCGACTCATGCTCGGTCGTCAGTAGCCGCACGCTGACGGCCGAGCCCGTCTATGGGCGGACCGGCGATCGCCTCAACAGACCGAGAAGTTCACGCTGAACGCGACCGAGAACCAAAAGCTTTCCTTTCAGACATATCGGAGGTGATCGGCTTGCCGAGCAAGAAGGCGAACGTCAAAAACGAGAAGCAGTACGAAGCCTTGAAGGCCAAAGGGATGTCGAAGGAACGCGCGGCGAAGATCGCAAACTCGCCCGGCGCATCGAGCAAGGGCGGGAAGAACTCGCACTCCGGATCGTCGAGACCTTCGTCAGCGCAAGGGGGAACAACTGCCCAGAAGAAAGCTGCCGGTCGAAAGGGAGGCAAGGCCACAGCCGCGAAGAACTCCTGATTCGGCCGTCCTCTCGGCTAGCCACCGGGTGTGGGGTGCGCAAACCGGGTTTCATGCGGCGAGGCTGTATTCGTGGATGAGTCCGCCGAGGCGGTCGCGACGCTCGACGCGAACGGCAGATGGACACAGAACGCGGAGCCTGGGCGCGATCGGATCTGGCGGTGTGAGGTCCAGTGAGCGGTGCGGCCTGTGCGTGTTGTAGTGGTGGATGAAGACGCGGAGCACACGCTCGAGGTGGCGGCGATTGACGATCAGTAGCCAGTCGAGGCAGTCGGCGCGAGCGGCGCGGACGAATCGTTCGGCGATAGCGTTCGCCTTCGGTGCTCGCACCGGTGTCTTGATGATCTCGATGCCTTCGCTGGCGAAGACGGCGTCGAAGTCGCGGCTGAACTTGCTGTCGCGGTCGCGGATCAGGAATCGAAACGGCGATGGCTGCTGCTGGAGCGTCCAGGCGAACTGGCGGGCCTGCTGGGTCACCCAGGCGCCGCTCGGGTTGGCGGTGCAGCCGGCGAGGTGTACGCGCCGGCTGTCGAGCTCGATGAAGAAGAGCACGTACAGCCGCTGCAGTGAGATCGTCTCGACGGTGAAGAAGTCGACCGCGAGCATGCTCTTGGCCTGCGCTCGCAGAAAGGCACGCCAAGAGAGACTGGAGCGCTCATCAGCGGGGCCGAGCCCGGCCTGTCTCAGGATCTTCCGCACGGTCGTGGCGGAGATGATCCTGCCGAGGCCGTTCAGCTCGCCCGCGATCCGCTGGTAACCCCAGCGCGGGTTCTCCCGCGCCAACCGCAGC